>Ga0302177_10000951_pt1 | contig 21036 bp, 21 predicted proteins | sample I_Palsa_E1_2_FD_198780 | JGI IMG/M metagenome (GOLD analysis project Ga0302177, IMG submission 198780) | Peat permafrost microbial communities from Stordalen Mire near Abisko, Sweden - I_Palsa_E1_2 | ecosystem: Environmental > Terrestrial > Soil > Palsa > Peat permafrost | place: Sweden... | reverse complement strand
CACCTGAAATGCCGCGCCGAGCACGATGCCGGCCGCGAGCGCGACCACGAACCCGGCCCAGTACGAGCCGGTGCGGTAGATGACCTCGATCGCCACGTAGGTGGTGAACATGGCCATCCCGCCCTGCGCGTAGTTCAGCAGCCGGGTACCCCGCCAGATCAGCACGAGGGACAGCGCCACCGCGGCGTAGATCATCCCGAAGACGATCCCGCTGAGCGTGAACTGAAGGAACTCGACCACTGGCATGCTCTCCTATGAGTGGCTAGAACCCGAGGTAGTGATGGCGTAGGGCGACGTCGGCGGCCAGAGTCCGGGCATCCGCGGAGGCGACGACCCGGCCGAGGTTGAGCACCACGCCGTGATCGGCGATCGCGAGGGCGACGCGGGCGTTCTGCTCGACCAGGACGATGGTGAGGCCGTTCTCCCGGCTCAGCTGGACCACGAGGTCCATGACCTGGGTCATGACCCTGGGCGCGAGGCCGAGCGACGGCTCGTCGAGCAGCAGGACGCGCGGTCGCGCGAGCAGGGCGCGCGCGATGACCAGCATCTGCCGCTCGCCGCCGGATAGGGTGGCGGCTAGCTTGCGCCTGCGATCGGCGAGCGGCTTGAAGCGCTCGTAGGCTTCGTCGAGAGCGGCCGCCCGTTCGGCCCGGGAGTTTGCCGCCCTGGCTTGTCCGGCTCCGGCTGGCGGTCGCCGCATAGCACCGCGCCAGCTCATCATGCCGACCCGCAGGTTTTCCTCGACGGTGAGTTCCGCGATTACGCCCTGGCCCTCGGGCACGTGCGCGATCCCGGCTCGGACCATCTGCTCCGGGTTGCGGCCGGCCAGGTCGGCGCCGCCGAGCAGGACCCGGCCCCGGCGGGGCCTGATCATGCCACTGATCGCGCGAAGCAGCGTCGTCTTGCCCGCGCCGTTCGCGCCGAGCACCGCCGTGATCGCGGCCGCGCCCGCCGAGATGCTGACGCCATCCAGCGCGATGACCCCGCCGTATCCGGCGACGAGCTCCTCGACCACCAGAGTCGATGACTCGTGGGCTCCGGCGGGGGCAACCTCCGCTCCGCTACTCATCGGCGGGCACCTCATCGCCGGTCGTGCCGAGGTAGGCGGCGGTCACGGCGGGATTGTCCTGGACCTGCTGCGGCGAACCCGTCGCGATCACCTTCCCGAAGTCCAGGACCGTGATCGAGTCGCAGACGGACATCATGAGGTCCATGTGATGCTCGACCACCACCAGGGATCCCTCGGTGGCGAGGTCGCGGATGAGGGCGCCGAGTTCGGCCAGTTCGCTCTCGTCCAGGCCGCTCGCAGGCTCGTCGAGCAGGATCAGGCTGGGCTTGGCCACCAGCGCCCGGGCCAGCGCGACCCGCTTGCGCATGCCGTAGGAAAGCTCGCCGGGCCTGGCGTCCGCGACATCGGCGGCCCCGACTCGTTCGAGGGCCCGCCGGGCCGCCTCACGCAGCTGGCGCTCATCACGGCTGGCCCGCGGCAGCGTGAACAGCGCGGACCAGAATCCGGCCGAGGCACGGCAGGTCGCGCCGACCATGACGTTCTCGAGCGCGGAAAGCCCGGCATACAAGCCGACTCCCTGCAGGGTCCTGGCCACGCCGAGGGCCGCAAGCCGGTGCGGCCTGACATTATGCGGCTTGCCGCCGAAGAGCACCTGACCGTCGTCCGGCCGGGTGAAGCCGCACAACACATTGAGCAGCGTGGTCTTGCCGGCGCCGTTCGGTCCGATGACGCCCATGACGTGGCGCGGCGGAACGGCGAGGGAGACGGCATTGAGCGCGGTCAGGCCGCCGAAACGGACCGTCACGCTCTGTACCTCGAGTACTGAACCCGGATTCATATCAGGTTTTCCTCGCCACTGGGAGCGGCACGTTCCGTCATGAATCACCATTCAAAGCTGGTCGGGGATGGCGAGCAAGCCCGGAACAAATTTGGCATCGTTTCGTAACTGAACCGCAACACGAGTCGGGGGCCTGGGTATCCCGTTCGGCCTGCACGCGAGGCGGTCGCTGGCCGGGCATCTGCACCGGGACGCCGACGAGATCTTCGCGGTCACCCGGGCCTGTTTCGACCGGTACCTGGAGATGGGATCAACGACTACTTTCGCCCGCTACCGCTTCGCCAGCGCGGCTCTGGATGACCTGCTGGACTGCCTGGGCGCTGCGTCCGGCGCGGACGTGCGCGGGCAGGATTACCGTCTCGGCGGAGCGATCAGGGTCGGCTAATCATCGGGGTACTGGCGGCCGGGCTTGACATAGCCGAAGAACGAGCGCTTCTTGATGAGCGCGGCCACCTCATCGGGAACCATGGTCTCCCAGGAGTCGTCGTTCGCGGCGATTCTCCGCAGCACGTCACGGCTGAAGATGCACAGGTAATCAGGACAGTAGTTGTCGAGGTTAACGAAGCTGCCCCGCCCGGCCAGATAGTCATATAGAGGCTGGATCTCCGGCTGGACCTTGATGTCGTCCACGGTCTTAAGCTCGTCATCCGGCCCCGGCTGCAGTGGGTAGACGTAGAGTTTCAGCCCGTTCTTGAACAACCGCCCGAAGCTTTCCAGGATCCCGCCGGGCAGCTGGGCATGATTCTTCTCGTCGAACAGGTCGATGAGGCTCGGCACCCCCATCACGATGCCGATCCGCTCGGTCGTCCGTTCTCCGAGGTAGGCCGCCAGCCGGTAGTAGTCGAAGTAATCGGTGATCAGCACCGTCTGGCCGCAGGCGGCGAGCAACTCGGCCCGGGCCAGGAAGTCCCGCCGGTCGACTTCCGAGGCCCCGCCCGCGAGCAGGTTCCGCATGGTGATCTCGGTCAGCGCCAGGATCGGCTTGCCGGCCACCGCCGGGTCCTCCGCGAACTTGGCCTTGGCGGTCGCGAGCATGTCGAGGTTCACGTGCGTCGGCGGCCGGAAGCTGCCCCGCTCGACCAGGACCGCCTTCTTGCGCAGCACCTCACTCGGCTGCAGGACCTCACGGTCGGGACCGAACATCGCCACGCCGCTCAGCCCGAGCTGCACGAGCTTGAGGGCCATCAGCCTGTTGTCCACGCCGCGGAACTCGATGCCGCGGAACTGGATCATGTCGATCTCGATGCGGCCCGTGGTCAGCCGGTCCAGCAGGCTCTCGATCAGCCGCTCCGGCTCGTGGTGCTGGAAGAACGCGCCGTACAGCAGGTTCACCCCGACGATGCCGAGCGCCTCCTGCTGCAGCCAGGCCTCGATATCCAGCATCCGCACGTGCATCACGATCTGGCTGGGCTCGTCGTGGGGCTGGGCCTGGAACTTCACGCCCATCCAGCCGTGGCACTCATTGCCGCCGCGGAAGCTGCGGGCGACCACCGTGTCGGCGAACGCGAAGAACGACGTCGAATCGCCGCGTTCATCACCGAGCCGGTCGACGTTGAGCCGGAACTCCTTGTCGAGCATGCCTTGCAGCCGCCCGACGGACACGTAGCGGTCCGCCTTGCCGTAGACGGCATCACTGACCGCCATGTCGTAAGCGGAAATCGACTTAGCGACAGTGCCGGCGGCGCCCCCGACCCGGAAGAACCAGCGAACGACCTCCTGGCCCGCGCCGATTTCCGCGATCGTGCCGTACCAGCGCGGATCCAGGTTGATGCGCAGCGCCTTCTGATGCGTGTCGGACTGCTGAGTGCCGACCATGAGCTCACTCATGCGTCTCCTGCCTGCTCACCTTGACCGCTGCTGTCGTCTGCGGCAGGCTCAGGGCGGCGGCGACCCGGCACTACCATCACACGCTCGGATTCTACTGATTCCGCGCTATCCACCGCCAGCCACGCCCGGCAAACCGCGCTCGGCCATCATCGTGGATTGCTACCTCCCGCGGGACGGCGGTAAATAGGCCCGGTGACGGTGGCCGCTTCGACGCGGAGCACACCGTGACGGCGTTCGCGGCCCGGCTGACCGACGCTTTGGGCGGCGCAAGCCCCGGCGTTCAGGCCGGGGATAGCCGCTTGCCCTCAGTCCGGCTTGCGCTGATTCTCAACGTATGCCCGGATGATCGACAGCGGCGCCCCGCCGCACGACGCGGCGAAGTACGACGGGGACCACAGGTGCTCCCGGTGGGTACGGACCCGGTACCGCTGGCGGAGCCGCCTGGCGGACACTCCCTTGAGGGAGTTCACCAGCGACGCAACCGGGATCTTGGGCGGGTACTCGATCAGCAGGTGCACGTGATCATCCTCGCCGTTGCACTCCGCGAGCACCGCGCCGAAGTCCTCGCAGACCTTCCCGAACACGTCGGCCAGGTAGCCGATCATCTCCCCGGTGAGGACACCACGCCGGTACTTTGTCACGAAGACCAAGTGAACGTGCAGCGCGGAAACTACGTGCCTGCCACGCCGGTAATCATCGGTGCTAGCCATAGACCAACATGGTACAGTGCGGGTGTGCTTGCGAGATACCGCTACCGCCTCTACCCCTCGCCCGGCCAGGAGATAATGCTGGCCCGGACGTTCGGGTGCGCTCGCGTGGTGTTCAACGACTGCCTTCGGCTGCGGGAAGAGGCGCATGCGGCCGGGGAGAAGATCTCCGACACTGAAGTGCAGCGCCGCGCCGTCACGCTGGCGAAGGCGGCTGCGGAGCGGGCATGGCTCGGAGAGGTTGCGTCGGTCGCGCTGGTGCAGGCATGCCAGGACGCCAGGCGGGCCTACCGGAACTGGTTCGATTCGCTGTCCGGGAAGCGGAAGGGCCGCAAGGTCGGCCATCCGCGGTTCCGGTCGCGGAAGGATCACCGGCAGTCGGCCCGGCTTACGCGCAACGGGTTCGCCCTGCATGGTGATCGGCTGTACGTGGCGAAGGTCGGGGACCTGCGGGTCAGGTGGTCCCGGCTGCTGCCGTCCGTCCCGTCCAGCGTCACGGTCATCCGCGAGGCAGACGGACGGTATTACGCGTCGTTCGTGGTGGAGGTCGCGGCCACGCCGCTCCCGGTGGTTAGTCAAGACGTTGGCCTGGACCTCGGGCTGAGCGTGCTGGCCGCGACCTCTGACGGCGAGCTGATCGCCAACCCTCGGCACCTGCGCCGCCGTGAGCGCAAGCTCGCCCGTGCGCAGCGGGTACTATCCCGCAAGCAGAAAGGGTCCGCGAACCGGGCGAAGGCCCGCGTCCGCGTGGCAGTGCAGCACCGGAAGGTCCGCGAGGCGCGGGCCGACCACCTGCACAAGACAGCACTCCGGCTGGTCCGCGACAACCAAGCGGTCTACGTCGAAGACCTCGCAGTATCCGGCCTCGCCCGCACCAAGCTGGCGAAGTCCGTGCACGACGCCGGATGGGCAACGCTCGTCCGGCTGCTGGAAGAGAAGACGGAGCGGTACGGCCGGTCGGTGTTCAAGGTGGACCGGTGGTTCCCGTCCAACCAGATCTGCTCAATGTGCGGAGTGAAGGACGGCCCGAAACCGCTGAACGTCCGTAAGTGGACCTGCGCGAACTGCGGGAGCGAGCACGACCGCGACGTAAACGCCGCGCGGAACATCCGTCTTGAGGGAAGAAAAGCGGCGGCCGGGCAGGCCGACACTCTAAACGCCTGCGGAGGGACCGTAACACCGGGATCTACCCCGGCTGGACCCGGTGAAACAGGAACCCGCCGGAGCGCGGCATGAGCCGCGCAGGAGGAATCCCCGTCCTTCAGGGCGGGGAGGATGTCAAATCAAGGCCGCCATCGCGGCGGGCGGCCTGATCGACCTGGCCCCGCCGATGCTGGCCGCGGCCGTCCCTGGCCTGACCTGCCGCTGACCGCCCTGCTGAGGCTGCGAGGGGGCGCCGTCGGCGAGCTGGCGGTGGCCGTTACCAGCCCGGTGAGTACTGCCGTGACGACGACCACGGAATGACCGGCCGGGCCGGGGACGGCAAGACGATCGAGTGCGAGGACAACGACGGCTGGCGCTGGGAACCAGTCTGACTGTCAGGCCTGAAGTGACCGGCCGGCCAGATCGACTTCCTTGACGTCAGCTGGCGACAGTAGTGACGTTGAGCTGGCCTTGCTTCTTGGCCGCTGCGATCAGCGCGGTCATGCCACCCCCCGCCGAGACAGAGGTGGCGGTGGCCCAGCTGGTCACGCCGCTTGTGCTACCACTGCTTGAACTCGAGGAACCGCAGCCCATCACCTCTGCTCCCTCCGCGCGATGCGCCGCGACTACAGGTCTGGCTGGCGGCCTGCCGGGGTGGTTAGGATGTGCGCTCAGCGACGTACATCCGCTCCTTTCGAGGGAAGCAGAGCGTCAAAAGCGCGGAAAAGGCCATGACGAATCAGCAGGGCGGATCGCAGCAGCCGGCGGGAATTCGTGACGTCGCCCGGAAGGCCGGCGTCTCAGTCGCATCGGTGAGCTTCGCCCTCAACGGCCAGCCTGGCGTGGCGCAAGATACCCGCCGGCGGATCCTGGCGGCCGCGGCGGAGCTCGGATACCGCGCCAACCCGCAGGCTCAGGCGTTGCGGCGAGGACGCACTACTACCTACGGCCTGGTCATCCGCAACTTCAGCAATCCCTTCTTCCTCGAGGTGCTGACCGGAGCCGAACGGGCGGCAGACGAGGCGGGCGTAACCTTGCTGCTCCTTGACTCGCACTACTCGATGGAACGCGAGCGCATGCATGTGCGGGAGATGGCCGCCCAGCGCCTGGCCGGCCTGGCCATCGCCCCGGTCGGCGACGGCGAGTCCGTTCGGCTGTGGCAGCAGCTTCGGCCCGGTACCCCGGTGGTGGCGCTGAACGCGTCCATGGACGGCCTCGCCGGGGTGTCCCGGGTGCACCCCGATAATGCCGTCGGGGTGGAACTGGCGATGCGCCGCCTCGCCGAACTAGGCCACACCTCCGCCGCCTTCCTGTCCGCGCCGCGTGGCATGGCGGCCGACACCGACCGGCTGCGCCATTTCCGGCGCCATGCCCGCGAACTCGGCGTCCGGCCGCATGTGATGCGCTCACCCCTCACGATCGCCGACGTGCGCAAGGCGGCCAGGAGCCTGCTGACCCGCCGGGACGCCCCCACAGCGATCATCACCAACTCCGATTACACGGCGCTCGGAATCTACAAGACCGCCCGTGACCTGTCCCTGCGGATCGGGCCGGACGTCTCGGTCATCGGGCACGACGACCTGCCGACCTCTGAGCTCCTCGATCCGCCCTTGGCGACGATCCGCATAGACGGCGAGGAAATGGGCCGGGCCCTGATGGCGCGCTTGCTCGACTGGGATCCGCCCACCGACTACGTCGCTCCGGTGGAACTGGTCGAGCGCGCGTCCCTGCGGGCACCGGACTTTGTCCGTTCACCCAGTGTTCGCGAGGCTCAGTGCGACAACTCGGTAACGTCCCTTGACACCCCTCGAGCGCATGTGTGAGCATTCGAACGCTAAACGTTTTAGAGGCGTTTATCCTGCACTCTCAGCTGGGGATTAGTGGGTCGGTAGACCTCCTCGGTACCGCCGCCCGGATCCTTTTCGGGCCGCCGTGATCCACTTCGGGACAGGGAAGCTTTCAGGAGGCACTGGTGAAATTGTCCTATCGATATGCGGTCGCCGGAGTCGCGGCCGCGGGATTGTTTGCGGCCGCCGGCTGCTCGTCGAGTTCCTCCTCGGGCTCGAGCGGCAGCAGCGTCAACTGGGCCAACGAGACCTCCGCGTCGGCCGGAGGCGGCATGAGCGCTCTGGTCAAGGCGGCCAAGGCCGAGGGCACGCTCAACGTCATCGCGCTCCCGCCGACGTGGGCGAACTACGGCACGATCATCTCGACTTTCGAGAAGGATTACGGCATCAAGGTCAATTCCGCCCTGCCTGATGGCACCAGCCAGCAGGAGGTCGACGCGGTGAAGACGGAGAACGGGACCGCCAAGGCACCAGACGTCATGGACATCGGCATGGCCGTCGCCCTGGCCAACACAAGCCTGTTCGCCCCGTACGAGGTCAGCACCTGGAGCAGTATCCCGACGGCGCAGAAGGCGCCGAACGGCCTGTGGGTCCAGGACTACGGCGGCTACATGGCGGTCGGGTACTCGAGCAAGTTCGGCACGATCACTTCGCTGAGCCAGCTGCTCACCTCGAAGTTCAGGAACGCGGTCGCGCTGAACGGCAACCCGACCTCGGCTAACGCCGGCCTGAACGGCGTCATGATGGCCAGCCTCGCGGAAGGCGGAACGGCCAGCAACATCGCTGACGGCGTGTCCTTCTTCGCCAAGCTCAAGGCCGCAGGCAACTTCTCCCCCGTGTCGGCGACTGGCGCGTCGATCAAGGCGGGCACGACCCCGGTCGTGTTCAACTGGGACTACCTCAACCTGCCGAGCTATGTGGGCGTGTCGAACTGGAAGGTGTTCATCCCGGCGAACGCCGTCCTCGGCGGGTACTACGCGCAGGCCGTCAACAAGAACGCTCCGCACCCGGCGGCCGCCCGGCTGTGGGAGGAGTTCCTCTACTCGCAGTCCGCGACCGGTGGACAGAACCTCTGGCTCCAGGGTGGTGCCCGGCCGGTGGAGCAGCAGGCTATGACGTCCAACAGCAGCATCGACACCAGCGCGGCCTCGAAACTGCCCGCGGTCACCGGAACCCCCACGTTCCTCAGCCCCACCCAGTCCACCGACGCCGCGAATTACCTGGCGGCGAACTGGGCGAAGGCCGTCAGCTAGCGAGGGGAACGTGGCCGTCGCTGCGACATCTGAGACCGGCGCCCGGCCTTCACGGGCCGGGCGCCGGGTTGCCGCTCCCGCCTGGGTCGGTACCGTCCCGTTCCTTGCCTACGTCGCGATCTTCCTGCTGTTGCCGACGGGGATCGTGGTAGTCGATTCGCTGAAGAACCCTAATGGTGCGTGGGCGTTCTCCAACGTCACCGAGCTCGGCAACCCACTGGTGCGCGGTTACTTCATCGGCTCGTTCAAGCTGTGCCTGCTTTCGTCGGTGTCGGGAGCCGTGCTTGGCGCGATCCTGGCCTACGCCATAGCGTCGGGCAACCCGGACGGCGTGGTGCGCAGGCTATACCTGGCCGGCTCGGGCGTTCTAGCCCAGTTCGGCGGGATCACGCTGGCGTTCGCATTCCTGGTGCTCCTCGGCCCGGTGGGGCTGCTGTTCCACGCCAGCTGGTATTACAATTTCCCGTGGGGTATCGGGCTGATCTACACGTATTTCCAGGTCCCGCTGATGGTGCTGGTCTTCCTGCCCGCGATAGACGGGGTGAAGGTCCAGTGGCGAGAAGCGTCGGAGAACCTGGGTGCGTCGGCGTGGCAGTACTGGCGCTACGTCGGCGGGCCGCTGCTGATGCCGGCTTTCCTCGGCGGCGCGCTGCTGCTGTTCGCGAACGCGTTGTCGGCCTTCGCGACTATCCAGGCCTGGGAGAGCCAGATCGCCTACATCGTCCCGCAGCAGATCGCTACCGCGCTGTCCAGCGAGGTGGGGCTGAGCAACGTCAACGTGGCCGACCTGCTCGCCCTGGGCATGGTGGTCATGGTGGCCATCGTCATGGCGGGATACGCATTGCTGCAGCGTAGGGCGGCACGATGGCTGCGATAGCCGCCCTCGGCGAGACGCCCGCCGCCGCATCGGCCAGTCATCCGAGCGGCATGCAGGCTCGTCGGCGCAGACGGCTGAACCTGTTCCGTTATGTGGTCTTCACGGTGTTCGGGCTGTTCTTCCTCCTGCCGCTGCTGGCGATGGCGCGGTTCTCCCTGGAGGGGGCCAAGCTCGGCACATGGTCGTTGACGGCCTGGCGGGAGATTACCTCCTTTCAGAGCGACGGCGTTCCGCCCCTGGCGAGCTCGATCGAGATCACCCTGGAACTGGCGGTCATCACCTGCGTGATCGTGCTCGCCCTGCTGGTGCCGACCATGATCTGGATCCGGCTGCGGGTGCAGTGGCTGGCGCGCACCATGGAAGTCCTCTGCCTGCTGCCGCTCACCATCCCCGCGATCGTGCTGGTCGTCGGCCTCGGCCCGATCTACAACAGGATTCAGCATTACAGCGTGTCCTCGCTCATGCTGTTCTGGATCTACGTCATCCTGGCGTTGCCCTACGCCTACCGGGCGCTCGCCGCCGGGCTGAGTGCTATCGACGTGACCACTTTGTCCGAGGCCGCGCGCAGTCTCGGGGCGAGCTGGTTCACCGTGATCGTCAGGGTGATCGCGCCGAACATGCGAGAGGCCATCCTGAACGCCCTGCTGCTGACCTGGGCCCTGGTCCTCGGCGAGTTCACCATCGCTTACCTGCTGCTGTACAACAACTTGCAGGAGGAGCTGTTTTCCATCAGCCGGAATACGCCGAACGCCGGGGTGATCTTCTCCACCTCGTTCGCCGCGCTGATGTTCGCCTTCGTGCTGCTGCTGATCCTGTCCTTCGTCGGCCGCCGCCGCGGCCGGGGATGAGGTGCCGTTCATGACTTCTTCACCCGTGACCAGAACGCAGGATGGCGCGGCCAGGACCGCCGTCGAAGTGCGGATGGAGGGACTGAGCCGGCACTACGGCCCGGTCGTCGCGCTCGACCGGCTCGACCTGACCCTGCATCCCGGCGAGCTCATCGCGCTGCTCGGCCCGTCGGGCTGCGGCAAGACCACCACCTTGCGCTTGCTCGCGGGGCTGGAGGACGCCGACAGCGGCTATATAAGCGTCGGCGGAAAGGACATCACTCGCGTCTCGGCGGCCAAGCGCGATATGGGCATGGTGTTCCAGGCTTACTCCCTGTTCCCGCACATGACGGTGCGGCAGAACGTGGCCTTCGGGCTACGGCTGCGCCGGGTCGACGCGGCTAAGCGGGATCGGCGGGCGCTGGAGATGCTGGACCTGGTCGGGCTGTCGACGCAGGCGGACCGGTATCCGCACCAGATCTCCGGCGGGCAGCAGCAGCGGGTCGCCCTGGCTCGTGCCCTGGCCATCGAGCCGCAGGTGCTGCTGCTCGACGAGCCGCTGTCGGCGCTGGACGCCAAGGTCAGGGCGCAGCTGCGGGATGAGATCCGCCGGATCCAGCTTGAGGTGGGTATTACTACGCTGTTCGTCACCCACGACCAAGAGGAGGCGCTGGCCATCGCGGACCGGGTCGGCGTCATGCGGGAAGGCCACCTCGAGCAGCTGGCGCCGCCCATCGAGGTCTACTCGCGCCCGGCCACCTCTTTCGTGGCCGAGTTCGTCGGCCTGTCCAACCGGCTGTCCGGTACGGTCAGGGGGGGAGATGTCACCGTCCGTGGCTGCACGCTGCCGCTGGTGGAACGGGATACTCCCGATGGCGAGGTAGTGGCGCTGGTGCGACCGGAAGCGGTGAGCCTGGCTTCCCTCACCTCACCGCAGTCCGGCCCGCTGGTTGGCACGGTGATCGCGGTCACCTTCCTCGGCGCGACCAGCCGGGTCACGGTCGATCTCGGCGATGCCTCGATCATGGCTCAGCTCCAGACCTCGGACGCTACCGAGCTGTCGGCGGGCAGCCGGGTCGCGCTGACGATCCGTCCTGACCCCGTGCTCGTGTCAGGCAGCTCAGCAGCTGCCGACTCGCCGGCCGAAGCAGAGGCGTGAGCGGCCGCCATCCCCTGCTGACCACGCACCGCAGGCTCGGCCGCGGAGCGGTGCTGCGCCGCGGCATGTCCGCCCCGTACCGGGCCGTCGAGATCGACGCGGGCGAGCCGCATCTTATCCGCGACGACTTTGGTGTTTCCGGGCTGGCCGGGGAGCCGTCCGCGGCTGGCCGCGGCCGCGCGCTGCTGTGCCTGGTGCACATCACCGATCTCCAGCTCGCCGACGTGCAATCGCCCACCCGGTTCGAGTTCCTCAACGCCCGCTTCGCCGATCCGAGGTACGCCGAGATCGTCCCCGTGCAACGTCCCCAGGAGGCGCTCACCGCGCACGCTGTCGACGCCACCATCCGCACGCTCGGCGCGGTACACGGCCCAGCCACCGGGCTGCCGTTGCAGCTGGCCGTGACGACAGGCGACGCGATCGACAACGCGCAGTGGAACGAGCTGCAGACGTTCCTCGCCCTGCTGGACGGCGGGCTGGTGTCACCGGATTCCGGCGGTCCTGACTATGAGGGGGTGCAGGCGCTCGACTGGCCGGGTGACATCTTCTGGAGACCGGACGGGGCGGCCACGGGCGGCCCGGACCTTTTCCGGCATGAATACGGCTTCCCGCATTATCCGGGACTGCTGCGGCGTGCGCTGCGTGAGTTCTCTGCGGCCGGCCTGCGCCTGCCCTGGCTATCCTGCTTCGGCAATCACGAGGCCCTCAACCAGGGCGTGGGCATCCAGACGCCCGGCCTGGCCGGCGCGCTGACCGGCGACAAGAAACCGCACGAGCTGCCTGAGGACTTCCGTCATGACGAGGCGCTCGAGCTGTTCACCATGCGTCCCGAGGCATTCATGGCCGGTCCGGCCCGTCCGGTCACACCGGATCATTCCCGCAGGCCGATCAGCAGGCGGGAGTTCGTTGATGCTCACTTCCTGGTCGGCTCACGGCCGTTCGGGCACAGTTTCTGCGAGCGCAACCGACAGGACGGCACCGCGTACTACGCCTTTGACACGCCCGCGGTCCGGTTCATCGCGCTTGACACCAACTGCCTGGCCGGTGGTGCGGCCGGGTGCCTGGATCGAGAGCAGGCGCGTTGGTTGGAAGCCCGGCTCGGCGAGGTGCACTCGGTGTACCGCAGATCGGACGGCGACGAGGTCCGCAGTGGCCACGACGACCGGCTCGTGGTCCTGTTCTCTCATCACGGGACCGGCACGCTGGACAACACCCGCGGCGCCCACGAGGGCCCAGACGGCGAGCCGTTGCTCGGTGCCTCCGGCCTGCTTGACCTGCTGCACCGGTTCCCGAACGTCCTGCTGTGGCTGAACGGCCACACGCACACCAACGCCATCCGCCCGCACCGTGACCCCGTCCGCCCGCGGCACGGGTTCTGGGAGGTCACCACCTGCGCGGTAGTGGACTGGCCCTGCCAGACCCGGCTGGTCGAACTCCTCGATCATGGCGAGTACCTGTCCATCGTGACCACGATGGTCGACCATGACACGCCGGCCGCCGCGGCGTCGCTGGAGACCACGGACGACCTCGCCGCCCTGCATCGCGAGCTTGCGGCCAACGTCCCCTGGGGCGCCGCGACCCTGGCCGGCACCCCCCGCGACAGGAACGTGGAACTACGCGTCCTCCCGCCTTTCCCCCTCGGGCGGCTATCCGGAGCGGACGGCTAAGCTAAGCGGCGGCTGCCTTCGGGGGCTTGCCGGTCGACGGCATCGCGGAGTTTGGCTCGCAGCAGCCGCAAGTCCTCGGCGCCGAAACTGTGATCGGCCAGCCACCGGGCGACCCCGCCGTAACGAGATCCCATCTGCTCAAGGAACGCGGCCATCGTCTCTGCCCGCACCCGCTGCGATGCGGCGGGCTTGCTGTTGACGTCGCTGGCATAGGTCCGTGACCTGCGCAGGCGAGCCAGGATGGCGTCGGCGCGCTCTCCCGACGCGGCGTAATCGTCGACCACGGCCTGCGGGGGGACTCCGGCGACGGTAAGCGCGAGCGCCACCACCACGCCAGTCCTGTCCTTTCCTGCGGCGCAGTGGACCAGCGCCGCGCCCTCGGCGTGCGCGATGGTGCGCAGCGCGGCCACGATCTGATCGGGACGATCCTCCAGGTAGCCCAGGTAGTGCCCGCAGACGGGATCATCCGGGTAGCGTGACTTATCGTGATTGGCCTTGGTGAGCAACGCTTCGGCGATCATGTCGGTGTTGGATCCGAGTTCGGGAAGCACCGGGTGGTGAGCATGGCGCACGCCCGCGACGGCATCCAGCGGCGCCGGGCCTTCTGATTTCAGCTCGTTGGAGCTGCGCAGGTCCACGACCGTGGTCACGCCGATGTCTCGCACCAGCTTCGCGACGTCAGAAGGCGACAGTTCCTGCAGGTTATCCGCGCGCAGCAGCCGGCCTCCCGCGGTTCGCCGGCCATCCTCGGTGGGCAGGCCTCCTAGGTCACGCACGTTGACGGCACCCTCAAGCTCAATCCACGCCATGACAACACCTTGGCAGACGTAGCCGCCTACTCGGCAAGGTGCCCGGCATGTGATCTTCTGCCGGCCGGCGGGTTGGCTTGCGGTGTGGTCAAAGTAGGGCATACTAAAGGCAACTATGACGCCGCCCAGACTCCTGCGGCCCGCCGCTAGGTCGATGCTGGCCCCGCATTTTCTTAGATGATCTAAGGAAGAGGCCCTCTGGCAGCATCCGGCTGAGATCCTCGCCGTCGCTGCCGAGCAGGAGTCCTCGTAATGTGGCTCAGTTCCTCTTTTCCTTTGCACGTTCTCAGGTCCGCGGCTGGTTTGGCTGTCAGCCAGTCAGGGGGCCGCTGATGAACGGCTCCATGGCATGCCGTGACCCTGACACGCAGGCACGGGCCAGCGTCGCGGCCGGCCGGGTCGCGATAGAAGTAGACGTCGGTCCGGGGACGACGACGGTGTTCATCAGCGGTGAGCTCGACCTAGTGACGATGCCGTTCGTTTCCGAGCACCTGACGATGGTCCTGGAAGCCAGGCCCGAGCGGCTCGTGCTCGACCTGACCCGGACCCGCTTCCTTGACTGCGGCTCCGCTCGGATGATCGTCGCGACGGGCCGGTCGCTGCCGGCCGGCCGACGTCTGGTCATCCGGCGTCCGAGCCCAACGGTCCGGCGGATTCTTGAGCTCACCGGACTTGATGCTCACTGCGAGATAGAAGGGTGACTCGTGGGTAGTATCCGGACGGGCGCATCGCGAAGGCAACGAGACATTTCCGGGAGCGGGCAGATGAGCAGCGTCTCGATACATGATGTACGCCACGCGCTGAACGAGCTCGGCAGGCTTCGCTTCGGCGAGATGCGAGTCGAAGATGCGATGGACCAGGTCGTCCAGACCACTCACACGATCTTCTCCGTGGACGGCGCGGGCCTGATGCTGGCCAACGCCGACCACCACCTGCTGAACGCCGCGGTATCCGACGTCCGGATGGGTCACCTGGAGGAGCTGCAGATACGCTATCAGGAGGGTCCGTGCATCGCGGCCTTCGAAGACAAGCAGCTGGTACGGGCCGAGGATCTCGCGCAAGAGATGCGCTGGCCGTCGTTCAGCAAGCATGCGGTCGCCCGCGGGGTACGGGCCGTGCTCGCCAGCCCCATCCCCTACAACCAGGACGCCGTCGGCGTCGTCGCGGTGATGTCAGAGCAGAGCCGTCCCTGGTCCGCTGAGGCTGAGCTCGGGTTGCTGGCGTTTACTGATCTCGCCGCGCTTCTCATCGCCACGATGCTGATGGGCGAGCAGCAGACCGAGCTGGCCGGGCAACTGCAGTCAGCGCTGAACTCCCGGGCCATTATCGAGCAGGCCAAGGGCGTCCTCATCGGCCGCCAGGGCATCTCCGCGCATGCTGCCTACCAGCAACTACGGGCGCAGGCTCGGTCTGAGCGACGTAAGCTCGCGGTGCTCTCCGCCGAGCTGGTGCGCAATTCGGTCCGCCAGGCGGACGGATCGTCCTGAAAGATGCGCGGCAGCCAGAGAAAATTGCCGCGACGCACAGGTTTACCTGAAGCGATCTGCGGCAGAGGAAGCAACGCAGTACCAAGGCCGCCCAGAGCCCCGCGGTTGCCAACGAAGCCGGTGCCCGTCATCGCCTCACGACATCGCGTCGGAAAGGCCCTCTGACTGCATCGGCGGAATCCAAGGTTCGCATCCAGTGGCTAGGGGAAATCATGATCATTCTCGGAATCATCCTGCTGATAATTGGCTTCGTCGCCAAGATCGCGATCGTCTGGACGATAGGGATCGTCGTTTTGGTGCTCGGACTGATAGCAGTCCTGCTTGGCTCGATCGGCCACGCCATCGGCGGTCGCAGGCACTATTGGTAGCAGGTACGGGCACTGCTGCTGAGGGCGTGCGGCGCACAGTGATGTGGGTGCGGCACACCGTGATACGGTACGCCGCACCCAGCACACTGCCTAGAGCAACGCTGCCCGCGGTCTCGCGTCTTCCTGCGCCTTAGTCCGGGCGTCACGTGCTAACGGCGCCGGACCCAGGCTGGTCCCAGGCCGGGCTGGGACAGGTAGATCTCAGCGTCCGGGTGGCGGCCAAAATCCGCCTCCACCTGCCCTTGCAGGGTCTTGACCTGCTCGTTCAAGGTAGTGATCACCGCGATCAGGGACCGGACGGCTCCGCAAACCAGCGCGGCGCGCAATAAGTGCGAAATAAGAAGTAGTTACATATTGCGCAAGTTCTTGTTATGGTGGAGCCATGGCACACGCACCCGCCACTGCGGGCCCGGCGCCGATACGCCGCCGGGACATGCAGAAGGAGCAGACCCGCCTCGACCTCGCGCTCGCCGCGTTCGAGCTGGCGAAGGCGGAGGGCCTGGCGAAGGTCCGGGTGCCCCAGATCGCTGATGCGGTCGGGGTGTCGACCCGGACGTTCAACAACTACTTCGCGAGCAAGGAGGCGGCGATCGTCTGGCCGACCACCTTGCGAGGCGCCCGGCTGGCCGCCGATCTGGCCGAGCGGCCGGCGGGCGAGTCGCTGGCCGACGCCCTGGTGGAGGTCGTGGCCGGCCTCTACGGGCCGCGCGGCCATGAGGGGCTGCCCGACGGCTGGCTAGACGGGTTCCGCACCCTCGTGGCCGCCGAGCCGGCTCTGCACGGCGAGTACCTCAAGGCCCTGGCGGCCAGCGAGCGAGCACTGGCAGAGGTCATCGCCCGGCGCACCTGCGCCGCGGAAGGCGACCTCGAACCCTTCGTGCTCGCCGGCGTGGTCACCGCCGCTGAGCGAGCCGCCGTCCTGCACTGGATCCGCCAGGCCCAGGCCTCCACGTCGCTGGCCGAGGTCGTCCGCACCGCCGTCGCCATGGCTGTCAGGGGCATGGCCAGCCAGGGCATCACCCTTTCTTGATCATTGTCCCGCGCTGTCACAACGAGCAAGGAAGCCGTCATGCTGTTTCTCTTCCGAGGTCATAACGGTCCCGCAGTTCGCGCCGCCGTCGGAGCGCTGCTCTTGGGGGTCGGGATCGCCTTCCACGGCGCGGCGATCTTCGCCGGGATCGGCGCCGTCCTGCTCATCTGGGGCGGGATCGGGGTGCTCAGCTTCAGGCGGGCCGGGCGCCTCGGCCACATCGGCAATAGGGGTCAGATGTCGTGAGCGCCATCGTCGCTGACCGGCTCACCAAGCGCTTCGGGGACTTCGCGGCCGTCGACGGCGTGAGCTTCGAGGTTCCTGACGGGCAGCTCGTCGCCGTGCTCGGACCCAACGGGGCCGGCAAGACCACCACCCTGGAGATGCTGGAAGGCTTCCTGGCGCCCACCAGCGGTACCGCAAGGGTGCTGGGAGTCAATCCGCACCGCGGTGACCGCAGGTGGCGAGCGCGGATCGGCCTGGTGCTCCAGTCGACAAGCCTGGACGCTGAGCTGAGCATCCGAGACACCCTGACCGTGTTCGCCGGGCTCTACCCGGCACCGCGCCCGGTTGGCGAGGTCCTTGAGCTGGTGGACCTCGCTGACGACGCCGAGACCCGGGTCGGCGCCCTCTCCGGCGGTCAGCGCCGCCGGGTCGACGTGGCCATCGGCATCATCGGCCGGCCCGAGGTCCTCTTCCTCGACGAGCCCACCACCGGCCTCGACCCCGAAGCCCGCCGGCGGGCGTGGACCGCGGTGGAGAACCTGGCCACTACGGGCACCACGGTCGTGCTCACCACGCATTACATCGACGAGGCCGACCACCTCGCCAGCCGGCTGATCCTCCTGGCCGCAGGGCAGATCGTGGCCGACACCACCCCCGAAAGGCTCCGCTCGCAGGGCGGACCCGCCACCATCCGCTACTGCTTCTCCGGTGACGCACCAGTTGGCGACCTGCCGGCAACGCTCGCTCCGTATGTCGACCACGACCGTCACGCACTGGTCGTCCGCACCGAGGAGACCACCGGCCCGCTGCGGGACCTGCTCTCGTGGGCCGACCGTCACCACCTCGATCTCCCGGGGCTCGAGGTCGGCCCGCCCAGTCTCGAAGACGCCTACCTGGCCGCCATCGGCGAGCCAGTCACTCCCGAAGGGACCCCCCGGTGAACATCACCGCGCGGGCTGTCACGCCCCGGATGCCCAGCGCCGGACGGCTCCTCGCGGCCCAGATCGGCTACCAGGCCCGCCTGCTGGCCAGCGGCCGGGCCATCACCATCGGGGTCGGCCTGCCGGTCATCCTGCTCATCGCCTCCCACGGAACCCACACGCAGACCGGCGCCGCCGGCCTCGCCGGCTACGCCGCCTTCGGCCTCACCCTGACCGCCTGGAACACTTACGGCGTCCGCCTGGTCGCGGCGCGCGAGGCGGGCGTCCTCAAAAGGTGGCGGGCCGCCCCGCTGCCCCGCTGGTGCTACTTCCTCGGCCGCATCATCGCCACCGTTGTCGTCGCCGTTGCCGCCGGAGCCGCCACCGTCGCGGCCGGCGTCCTGCTTTACCACAGCCACTTGACGGCCAGCGGTGCCCTCGGCGCCCTCGGCGTCTTCGTCCTCGGCGCATTCGCCTGGACCGCATGCGCCACCTCTCTCACCGCGGTGATCCCCACCCTCGAGGCGGCATCCCCCATTCTCATGCTCACCTACTTCCCGGTCATCATCATCTCCGGCATCTTCGGCTCCATCAGCGAACCCCACTGGCTCTCTACCATCGCCAGCTACCTCCCGGCCCAGCCACTCGCCCACGCCGTCGCAGCCGCGCTCGGACACACCGCCGGCCACGCCCTGCTCCCGGCACGTGACCTCGTCGTCCTCGCTGTCTGGACGGTCGCCGGGCTCGCCGGCGCCGTCGCTACCTTCCGCTGGGAGCCGCACCGGCCCGCCCAGCGACGCCCGGCCCGAGCACCACGCCCAGCGAGTCCCTCCGGCCCCGGCGCCCAGCCTGCGAGCACCGGCGGCGACATCGAGCCCCCGGCAACCCTCGCCGACGCCACCCCAGGGCTCAAGGGACACCCCAAGGGACACCCGGAAAGGAGGTGAATCCGTGATTTACCTCATCCGCAAGCTGATCGAGTACTTCCGCCGGCGCAAGGGATAGGCCCTTCCTGCCGCGCGGACACCGGAAGATCCTGCGAAAGGACACAGACCATGCCACCACATTGGCTGTCCGTCCTGGTCGCGGTGGGCCTGATCATGTTCGGCGCCTTCTCGTGTGTGAGGCCAAGTGGCTCAGGGCTTGACCTCCGCTCCGGACTGAAGGCATGGGACCGCCCGCTCAGTCGCCCCAGACATCGTGCGCGGTCTCCACGATCAGGCGGAGCTTGGCGACCTGCTGGTCGTAGGTCAGCGCGTTGCCCTCTACGGTCGAGGAAAATCCGCACTGCCCGGATAGGCAGATCTGGTCGAGCGGGACGTACTTGGCGGCCTCGTCGATGCGCCGTTTGAGATCGTCCTTGGACTCAAGCTCCGGGCGTTTGGTGGTGACCAGGCCGAGCACGACCATCTTGTCCTGAGGGACGAACCTCAGCGGCTCGAAACCACCAGACCGCTCGTCGTCGTATTCGAGGAAGAACCCGTCCACGTTTAGTTCTGAGAAGAGCGCCTCGGCCACGAAGTCGTAGCCGCCGGAGGCGGCCCATGAGGACCGGAAGTTGCCCCGGCACATGTGCGTGGTGATCGCCATTCCGGCCGGCTTGTCCTTGACCGCCGCGTTGATCTGCTTGATGTAGCGCAGGTGCAGGTGCTCGGCGTCCTCGCCACGTTCGCTGATTTCGGCCCGCTGGGCGGGGTCGTTCAGGTAGGCCAGCGACGTGTCGTCGAACTGCAGGTAGGTGCAGCCAAGTTCGCCCAGCCGCCGGACCTCCTCGGCGTAGGCGGCGGCCAGGTCAGTCCAGAACTGCTCGAGGTCCGGGTAGACGTCCGGATCGAGCATGGCCGGTCCGCCCCGGTAGTGCACCATGTTCGGCGACGGGATCGTCTGCTTGGGCACGGCCGTGGTGACGTGGGACTTCAGGAACGTGAAGTCCTCGCCGAAGATGGTCTGCTCGAGCCTGACCTTGCTGCCGACGTGCAGTGCGGCCGGGGTCCACTCGATGGAGCCCGACGGGTTGGTGAACTTTACCGCCAGGTTGCCTGGGGCCTTGGAGACGCCGCCGAGGGCGTAGATGAAGTCCATGTGCCACGACGCCCGGCGGAATTCCCCGTCGGTGGCGGACTGCAGGCCGACCTCCTCCTGCATCCGGACGGCCCCGGCGATCTCCTCGTCCTCGACGGCCCGCAGATCATCCGCCGTGATCCGGCCGCCTGCGAAATCGTCGCGCGCCTGAAGGAGCCGCTGCGGGCGAAGCAGGCTGCCGACGTGGTCGGCCCGGAACGGCGGGCTGGTTCTGCGGGACATTGACTGACCTCTCCTCCTCGAGTGCCTAAGACAACACTTAGCAGATCGGGCGAATCAGGCGTCAGGCAGGCCAGCTGGTATCAGGCTTACCGCGATGCGCCCTGACCGCAAGGTCCTCAGTACCGGCGACGGCGGATGGGAGTGGGCCGGCCCGAGGGTCCCCGTTCGGCATATTCCTCGGGGCCGACGCCGGCGCTGGCGCCAGTGCCTGAGCCGAGAAGCGAGCGGGTCAGCTCGTGGCGTTCCCCGTTCATCTCGGTGAGGACCTGGGCGAAATGAGAGGCTCGCAGCACCGGCGGACGCTCCCCGGCTCGCAGCGACACCAGGACGGTCCGCCTGATCATTTCCTTAATGAAGGACGCAGTGACGCCCTCGGTGCCGGCCACCACCGGATCCAGGTCCGCGTCCAGGGTCAGGTCACGGGCGTAGACGCGGAGCAGACGCTCCCGGCAGCGCTCGTCGGGGCGGGGAACCTCCACCGCCAGGTCGATCCGGCCGGGCCGGTCGGCCAGCGCGACCTCGAGCAAGTCGGCCCGGTTGGTGGTCAGCACGAAGGTGACGTCGGCATCGGTGCCGATGCCGTCCATCGCTTCGAGCAGGGAGAACAGCAGTGGTTGTCCCCCCGGCGCGAAGTCTCTGTCCAACGCGACGAGATCGACGTCTTCGAGCACCACGACGGACGGCTGCAGGCGGCGGGCGAGCGCCGCGGCCTGATCGATGAACCTGATGGACAGCCCGG
>Ga0302177_10000950_pt1 | contig 21042 bp, 10 predicted proteins | sample I_Palsa_E1_2_FD_198780 | JGI IMG/M metagenome (GOLD analysis project Ga0302177, IMG submission 198780) | Peat permafrost microbial communities from Stordalen Mire near Abisko, Sweden - I_Palsa_E1_2 | ecosystem: Environmental > Terrestrial > Soil > Palsa > Peat permafrost | place: Sweden... | reverse complement strand
ACACGGCCAAGGACCGAGGGGTTGCCGCCATAATGAGCCTGCCAGTAGCGATAGCTCAGCAGTGCCACTTCGCCATGACCTGGCCGGACGTCGTCCTCGATGGAGGCCCGTCCAAGGATGGGCTGAACGCCGAGAACATCGAAGGTATTCGGTGTGATGTAGTTACCGCGCACGCGCTGCGGCTCGCCGCTTCCGATAAGAACGACATTGGCAATGGTGGAAGCGGTCACGCCGCTGAAGATGGTAGTGTTGCGTGCGATTTGATTGAAAGACTCGGCCGAATAATTGCTCCACCCGCATCGGGTCCAACGGGAGGAGCACAGTTTGGGCGTGGCCAGTGTATGCACATCCTTATAGGGAAATGGATCGATCAGCACGCCATAGGCCACACTGAAGACGGCGGTCGTGGCGCCGATGCCCAGGGCAAGGGTCAGAATGGCTGTGATGGCGAAACCAGGATGCTTGCGCAACTGGCGGAAGGCGTAGCGAAGGTCTTGAAGAAGTACCTGCATCAGACAGGCTCCCTGTTGGGAATGTTAACTCGGGAGGGTGGCTTGCACTATCCTCGACGAGTGCCAAATTGTTCTGCCGCTGGAGAACCTAACGATCTGACGCCTATCGAGTTAAAACGGCAAACGAAAGACCAGTAGCCACAGTCCTGTGGGGCGCTATTTGTCTTTCGGTGCGGGCGTGTAGCCCGGCAACATCCGCGCCGTCGAACGAAAGATGTGATATTTGTCGAAGACCATATCGTCCAGCAAGGTTTCAAACGGCGCATATACCTTGAATATGTCGCCCCACTCCTCGATATCCATGATCCTCCGCTGTCTCGAGATGGAAACACTTCTTGCCGGGCAGATATAAGTTTTTCCACCGATGATGACTGGAGTGTATTCGACCATGATGCCGGACCAGTCAAGCGGCAGCCTCGGTTCGAGGTCTGCCTGCACCGTCAGGCGGAGAATCGCCCCACTTAGCGGATCGACTGCGAGTTCTCCGTGAAAGGGGACTTTTTCTTTGAACGGGAACACCTCGTCGTTCGCCAGATAGCCGAACCCGACGAAGAAGCGAGGTGTTTCTTGCGGCATTCGATAGCGGAATACTGCCTGCGGCCCATCCACGCCATGCTCCCAGTGGCTCCACGTCAAGACGCTGTTGGGACTTGTGGCGCCCACGAGCACCGTGGCCAGGATGGGGCCAAAAGTTCCCACCGTGTCGAGGATCCCCGGCTTCTGTAGCTTTCCCCCGGTGGCTTCTCCTCCCACGACCTCTTTGCCGTTTAGAAAATGCACTGGAGCTTTGGAGGTCTCAGCCGCGTGCAGCGATTGATCGCCCACCGCGGTCTTCCACGTCTCGCCGGGTTCCAGCGGGGGTTGGTGAAATTGGACCGTAGTCCGGGTGGCGAGAAAATTCGGAAGCTTCGGAATCGTCTTGTTCACAATCGAGCCTGATTATTCCCTGGGACGGGTCGGGTTTAACCTTCGACGGTGGATAGGGCGAGGGCAGAGTCTCCTGCGCGAATGAGGGAGTAGCCACGCAGAAAAGCAGGATTGCGAAAATTCGGAAAGAACCGGTCACCAGGATTCAAGAAGTATATTCTCCTTTCTTGCGTGACGTGACCGATGATTTCGAACTTGCTTCGGCAACGAAAGGCTGTGGTTGGGCTTCGCCCATCGTTTTCGCCACAACAACCCTACCCTTTTGTCATCTCGAATGGAGAGGTATGGGCCTGCGACCCGCCTAAGAAGAAAACAATGAAGCGGACGAATAATAAGTCTGGAGCTTGCAGCTTTTTTCGACAGAGCGCAACGTCGGGGAGAGGGGCGCGGTTGCTGCTCCCTTAACCTCTAACTCCGCTTCACTCTGCGCGCAGGGCTTGCACTGGATCGATTTCGCCGGCACGCATTCCAGGCAGCCACACCGCCAAAAGCGCCACCGCTGAGAGGATGAAGGGCGCGGAAAGAAAGGCGACCGGATCCCAGGGGCGCACCTCGAAGAGGAAGCTCGACATGAGCCGGGTCAGGCCAAACGCTGCGATCGTGCCGAGGGCAATTCCGGCGATTGCCAATCTCATGCCGGACCATACCACCAGCCTGCGAATGGCAGATCGGTCTGCGCCCAGAGCCATACGGATGCCCATCTCCTGGTTACGCTGCGTGACGGTGTAGGCCATAAGACCGTAAATGCCGATCGCGGCTAACACCAGCGCTACCACTCCAAAGATTGTCAACAACAGCATATTGAAGTTCTCGCGGTCAGTGGAATGTCCCATTACCTCTTCCATCGTTCGGACATGCGCTACCGGAAAGCCTCCGCTGGCCAGGCGAAGCTGCTCTGTGACCGGGCCCACCGCGCTGTGCGGATCGTCGCGGGTGCGCACCACCCAAAACAGAGGCTGTATGTTCGAGTAGGCTGCCGTATAGCCGTCCGTGACCTGCGCAATGGGAACGATGACCATCGGATCGGCAGGGCGAGCAAGGCCTGCGTTGTGGGTGTCTCCCACCACTCCGATAATCATCGGCGAAGATTCGTTCAATGCCGGTCCTAAACCCTTACTGACAGCGATCTGTTGACCTATGGGATCTTTCGCGGGCCAGTATCGCTTTGCCATCGCTTCATTGATGAGGCCCACCGCGGGCGCGTCAGCGGTATCGTTGTCATTGAAGCTCCGGCCGCGTAGAACGGGAATCTTGAAGACCTCCAGGTAGCCGGGGGAAATACTCATCCAGCGGCTGCCATACTGATGGTCTTTGTCGACTGGTTGCCCAACGATCTGGAACGGGAGACCGTCGTCCACAAGGATGGGCAGCCAATAGGCGGCGGCCGAAACATCTACGCCGGGGATAGCATTCAGCCGGTCGCGGCCGTTGCGCAAGAGTTGTGTCACGCCCGCAGTCTTTTGAAAGCGCTGACCGGTGAGAGACATTTCGAGCGTGAGAACGTTGCGCGCGCGGAAACCTGGTTCCACGGTATGCAGAGCCATAAAGGTGCGGATGAGAAGCACCGAGCCGATCAGCAGCACCAGCGCGAGCGAAACCTGACTGATAACCAACAGCGAACGCGTCCTGCCTTGGCGAAATCCGCTGCCTGAGCGGCTGCTGCTCTCCTTCAGAACGGAGTTCAGATCGGTGCGTGAGGCAGTCCATGCAGGGAAGAGTCCGAAAAGGATGCCGGTAACTAATGAAACTACAAGGGTGAACGCGAGCACGCGCCAGTCGACCGAAACGACGGAACCATCTTCGCCCAGACGCGGCAGGCCTGCAGGGCTGACTGCAAGCAGAGCGCGGACTCCGGCAAACCCAAACGCCATGCCGAGCACACCGCCCGCGACCGCGAGCAATACGCTTTCCGTGAGGAGTTGGCGAACGATGCGCGAGCGAGCCGCCCCCAAAGCGCACCGGATGGCAAATTCCCGCTTGCGTGCCGTAGCACGCACCAGCAGCAGGTTGGCGACATTGGAGCAGGCAATCAGCAGCACCAGACTCACCGCCCCCAGCATAACCAGCAGCGATCTACGCGAGTCGCCTACAATGCTGTCGCGTAGGGGCTCAATGTTGAACTCCTCCCGGGGATCCGTTGTGGGAAATTCGCGATGATACTCAGCCGCGGCCAGCTTAAGTTGCGCTCTCGCCTGTGCCAAGGTAACGCCCGGCCTCAACCGTGCGGCGACCTGAAAGAAGAGGTTCTGGTCGGTGCTGACCGGGTCGAACCTGAATGGCAGCCAGATGTCGGCCTGGGGATCGGAGAGGAACTGCTTACCGATCACGCCGACGATCGTATAGGGCTCATTGCCCAGAGAGAGCGACTTTCCGATAATGCTGGGATCGCCGGCGAATCTGCGCTGCCACAGGCCGTAGCTCAACACCACGACCTTCCCTCCATGGGGGGAGTCTTCCTGTGCGGTAAAGGCTCGTCCCAGAATCACCGGAGCGCCGAAAAGGCGAAAGTAGCCTTCGGTAACGTGAATGCCATGTATCTGCTCGGGACGGTCACCGGTGAGGTTAAAGCCGGGACCAGCCGGATCGTAAGCGGCGACCTCCTTGAAGACACTGGCCTGCCTTTGATACGCATGAAACTGAGGAACACTGGTAAGAAAACTGGCCAGGGTCGTCGAGCGAGATCCGAACTCGACGATACGATCCGCATCCGGATAATTGAGAGGCTTGAGCAGCACCGCGTTGACTACGGTAAAGATGGCGGTGTTGGCGCCGATACCCAACGCCAGGGCGGCAATCGCAGCGATGGTGAATCCGGGGGCTTTCAGGAGCATTCGCACGGCGTGCCCTATATCGCTAATGGAACTTTCCATCCTTGGCCTCCGTAGAATGTTGAACGACAAGGTATACTCGCTGTAATTCGCAGAACAAATTATTCCACCGGCCCTTCGAGATGAAGAAACAATCTTCGCACGCAACGCTGACCGATGTAGCCAGGGCAGCAGGGGTAGGAACGACTACCGTCTCACGGGTGATCAACGGTGGCGAACGGGTCAGCCAGGAAACGCTTGCGCGGGTTCAAGCGGTCATCGAAGAGCTTGGTTACCAGCCGAACCAGGCCGCTCGCATTCTCAAAGGCGAGCAGACCAAAACTGTCGGCCTGATCGTTCCCAGCATTGCCGACTCATTTTTCTCGTTGGTCGCCGAGGCGGTGCAGGGGATTGCACGCGCTCATGACTCACTGCTGATCGTAACCGTCTCCAACAATGATCCGGCCATTGAACTCGAAAATCTAAACGTCCTCATACGGCATCGCACAGACGGTCTGCTGATCGCTCCGGCCCATTCTGAAAATCGCAGTCTGGCCAAAATGCTCGATAAACTGTCGATCCCCAGTGTCACGTTCGACCGGCCCTTGTATGAGTGCGGCGTGCCCAGCGTGGTCAGCAACAACCACAAGGGAGCAAAAGCGGCCACGCAGCACTTGCTGATGCATGGCTGCAAGCGAATCCTGTGCCTGGGCGGGGAACCCGATCTATATACCATCAAAGAGCGCATTCGCGGGTACAAAGAGGCTGTGAAGCAAGCCGGACTTGAGGCCACGGTCGATACCTCCGTGACCGATTACAAGTCCGCAGAGGCGGCGATCGAGAGCCACTTTTATTCTTCGAACCCTCCGGACGCGGTCTTCGCCTTAAAGAACCTGGTCACCATCTACGCCTGTGAAGTATTTCAGAAACTGAATATCAACATCCCCCGGAAGATGGCGCTCATGGGCTTTGATGATTTCGAACTTGCTTCGACACTGCGGCCGTCGATCAGCGTCGTGCGCCAGCCCATGCTGGATATAGGAAGGATCGCGGCCGAGCTGCTCTTCAATCAACTCAACGGCCATGGGCGTAGCAAGCCGTCCCACGGCGACAAAGCCAGGCCGCAACATATCAAGCTGGACAATCAACTGGTGCTGCGCAACTCCTGCGGTTGCAAAATCGGGACGAATTAGGCGCTTGCTCTCACCCTCTTATTGCGGCGAGTGTGGGTAGTCCACGCGCAGAGTGAGGATCTCGTAGGGATGGATGGGCACTGTGACCCGATCCGTTCCCGTCACCGCGAGTGGCGATCCCTGCGGCTGCTCCATCATGTTGGCCACTGTGGCTGCCGTGGCTCCAGGAGGAAGGTGAACTTCCGCATCTCCGCTCTTACCTGCCCACTCATACATGCGCAAGATCAATCCGTTGCCGTCTTCGGTTTTCTTCATGGCGGTCAACACTACATTCTCCGCCCCCACCGTGGCGAAGGAGTGCTCCGCGGGCAGCGTTCCGCTGTGCGCCTCCACCTGCATCGCCTTGAGGTGGTAGTTGAAGTCGTAGCCCTGGCGCACGGTGAGAGCCTGCTTCCAGTCTCCGCCATGCGGATAGAGCGCGTACGAGAAGTGGTGATGCCCACGGTCCGCATCGGGATCGGGCCAGGTCGGCGAGCGCAAGAGCGAAAGACGCAGCACGTTGCCCTTGGCGTCGTAACCGTATTTGGACTCGTTGATCAGGCTAAAGCCATGCTGCTCGTCACCCAGATCTGCCCAGCGCAGCGCCGGCACCTCGAACTTTGCATCTTCCCAACTGTTATTTCGCGTCGTTGGCCGCTCGATGGAGCCATAAGGAATTTCATACGTCGCCTTGTTGCTGGAGGCAGCCAGAGGGAAAGCTACTTTGAGCAGGATGTGGGTTTCATGCCAATCGATATCGTTGACCACATCGACCCGGTCGACATCGTCGTAAAGCGTGATGTCCTGGACGAACTTTGAGCTTTGCCAGCTGCGGGTTACCCGAATCACCGCTCTCAGCGGGCCCTTCTCAACCAGTTCTACCGAATCCGCCTTATCCAGTTTGGTGAATACCTGGTCGAAGTCGGCATCGATATTCCATGCGTCGTACTCTTTCGGTGTGTCCTTGAAAGCAATCAGCTCGTTGCCGCAGGCTCCTTGCGCCAGGGTCTCGAAGTTCGCCTTTTTGTCGTAGAGGCTGGTGATGCAGCCTGTTTGCGGATCCACGGTTACCTTAAGCGCTGAATTTTCGAGGGTGGTTCCGCTGGCCTTCAAATCGCTGGCAAAGGGCCGCTTCCCCGGCATCACGTGCAGCACGGAGTAGCCCAGCGACGGGACGTCCTTCGCTTCCACCAGCAGGTGATAGATGTTTGTCTTTCCGTTGCTCGAAAGCACTTCCGACGGCACTACATGATTCTGTGCGTCCAGAACCGATACTCCGTTGGGGGCTGCGGACGGCATCTCGACATCCACCGTCGTCAGATCGGACCGCTGCCAGGCCAGGGGGTTGAAAACCAGCACAGGCACTTCGCCGGCAGCGCGGGTGTTGATCTGCGCTTGTATCGTGTGCAGGGCGCGGCTGGAGGCTTCGTTGGTGGCCCAGTGCACATCGTCGTAGTCCCGCTGCGCGTCCTTATAGATAATTCCAATCCCGGAGCCCGCCGCCAGATCGTGGAACTGGTTAAACAGCACCTTCTTCCACGCCTCGTTCAGCTCCGAGCCGGGATAAGCCTGCCCGTCCAGCCACGCAAGGGAGGAATATTTCTCCGCGTTCAGTACCCATTCTTCGCTCTCGCGCATGTTGCGTTTGTGATTGGCTTGGGTGGTAAAGACCCCGCGGTGGAATTCCAGGTACAGCTCGTCATCCCAGGTCGGGATACTTATTTTGCCCTCCGCCGGCGCAGGCGGGTATTGATACCCCTTGGCAATCGAGTCGTAGTTCCACACCTTGGAGTCCGCGGCGATCTTGTCCTGGATATCGTTGAAGTAGGTTTGCGCGATCCCGAACTTCATCTGCGGAACAACCTTATCGGGTTCCATCCAGTGCACGCCTTCGTCCAGGATGGCCCGCGTTGGCCCTCCACCGTGATCGCCCGTGCCGTACAAGTCCATCATCTCCAGCATGCCGGGCGCCTGCTGCCGCGCTGTGGCCAGATCCATTGATAAACGGACCGGGTTCAAATTGTCATTGGCGTAGTCGTGGGGAAAATAGGTGAGCACACTGCTGCCGTCCGGCGACTTCCACCAGAAAAGCTTGAACGGCAGCTTGTTGGTTTCGTTCCAGGTCATCTTCTGGGTGACGAAGTAATCGACGCCCGACTTCTTATAGATCTGCGGCAGTTGCCAGTTGTAGCCGAACGAATCGGGATTCCAGCCGATCCGAACATCGACACCGTACAAGTCTTTGTAGATCCGCTTGCCAATCAGCAGCTGCCGGACTAATGACTCGCCATTGGGCATATTCAGGTCGGGCTCGACCCACATGCCTCCGACGATCTCCCAGCGGCCTTCTTTGATTCGCTGTTTGATCTGCTCGTTCATCTCCGGATACTTCTCTGCCATCCATACGTTGTATTGGGTCGCCGATTGGGTGTAGGTGTACTTCGGATACTCGTCCATCAACTGCAGGGCGGTGGAGAAGGTTCGCCTGACGGCATCGACCGTCTCTGTCCACGGCCAGAGCCAGGCAGCATCGATATGCGAATTGCCGGTCAAATGAGCCGTTGCTTCCTTCAAGGTTGGTTTGAGCGGCTCCAGGTCTGATTGTGCCTTGCTCAGGGATGCATCGAACTTGCCTTGATCCGCGTTGTCGAGGGCCTTCAAATCGACCGCTCCTATCGCCGTCTCGAGGGTCGCTTTTTGTTGCGAAGGATCGGTGGAAAGGGAGGGCACCAGCAAAGTGGAGGAGAGGAACTCGAGGCACAAATCTTCGGGATTGGGCCGGGTGGGCGAGAAATCAATGCGCAATTCCGCGCCGCCGAAGTGCTTTTGATCAACCGTGTGCAGGAGCTTGACGGCTACCAGCACTTTGTCTCCTGGCTTGGCCGAGTCGAAAAGCACTATGGGCTCCAGGTCTTCGCCCATGGCAACGCGCCGGCCGTTGAAGTAGACGATCTGCGGCATGGGGCCATTTGCGTTGGCTTCAAAATGGAACCAGATGCGGCTGCCGGTCAGATCGTAACCGTTGAAGGTCTTGGGCACTTCGATCAAGCGGCGATACCAGACTGCTTCAGTTGGACCCTCTGCTCGCGGCTTGACTTCGGGCCAACTGGCGTCGTCGAGATTGACCGCCTCTCCGTGCTCCAGGTCCCCAGCGTGAAATCGCCATTCGCTGGCCGGGAGCTGGCGCAATTCATAGAGTTTCTGGATCACCTCCTGCGAAGGCGCGGAGAGTGTTTTCACTACTTTCGCGACTTCTCGCTCGGTGTCCTGGGCCCGCGCGGGGGAGGGCAGAAAGGCGATGCTGAAGAGCGCGATCGCGAGAAGTTTACAGGAGCTATGGGGGCGGGAAAGAAAGCATGAGGTGAGCACGGAACGGTCTCCGGGAAAAGTGTGCCGGCAAATGTTGTGGCCAGGCCGGGTGAAGAGCAGACTCGCGAATTATATATAAAGAGAGGGTGTTGGTGGAAACGATTCCATGGTGCGGCTGCTTGGAAGTGTTTGCGGCCGGGATGTCGTTAGAGATGCGCAGTGGCAGGGGTTAAAGCCCATCTTTTTTTTGTTCGTTTACGGCCCGACTAAAGTCGTGCCCTGATACAAAGCCCAGTTCCTGCCAAGACCCTAAACAGAGTTGGTTTGAGTCCGGGGCACAGGTCTTCGAAACTCACGAAAGCTCTTCATATGCAAAATGAGGGCTTCAGCCTTGCTTTATGCAGTCTTCCAAACCAAGCGTGTTTAAAGTCTGGGCAAGAACTGGGCTTTGTATCAGGGCACGACTTTAGTCGGGCCGTAAACGAACAAAAAAGATGGGCTTTAGCCCCTGCCACTGCACATCGCAAACGAAATCATCGGCCGTCAGCGGCTGAAGCGTACTAGCAGGGGCAAGGTGTCGTTCCTACGGGATTGGCGTCATAAACCTTATCTCATCCCGTACTGCCGTGCCGGGTTACAGGCTGTTCCGTCCCCGTTCGACAAGCTCAGGGCAGGCTCTGCGGGACTGCTTCGTTGCGGCTTCCAACTCATCGCCTCAAGGGGCACTCTCCTTCAGTTATTTTACGGTTCCCCTAGAGTCGTGCCCGCTACGACAAAACCAAAAGACAGCGTCCAAACCCTCCGCTAGACTATTTTTGCGGGGTGCAATCCTGTAGTTGTGTCATTAATTGACGGACGTCGCGAATTCCAGGGCTGTACTGCAGCGTTTTCTGGAGAGTCGCGCGCGCGGCCGCCGTGTCGCCGGCAGCGCATTCTACCCGCGCAAGGTTCTTTGCCAGCCCAACCACATCTTCGTTTCGCTCGAATGCAGGCCGCCACAGCGAAATCGCTGCCTGCAGGTCTCCTGACTTGGCTAGCAGCGTGCCCAGGTTCGATATAGCGATCAGGTTCAGCGGATCCCGCCTCAGAACCTCTTGAAATAGCTCTTGTGCCTGTTTCAAGTCTCCGCGCCCTTCAACCAGGACTCCCAAGGCCACAAGGGCGTCGTCGTCTCCGGTCAATTCAGGCTTGACGGCTTGCAGTTTCTCAACGGCTTTTTGCTGAAGGGCGACGTTTCCTTCGAGCAAGGACTTGTAATAGGCGAGAGCGACGTCGCGCTCCGTAATACCTGGAGAGAAGATAGGAACCAGCGTGTCACCGGGACTCGGTTTCGCGGCCAACTCCGGAGCTTCTGGGTGTTTCAGGATGCGGTGGTCGGTCCAGGCTACATGCGAGATGTTCTCTGCGCCGGTTCGCGGCATGTGGCAACTGACGCAATCAGGATTCTCAGGATGATGCGCGGCCGCGAAGGTGTTGCCCGTGTGGCAGGTAAGACACTTCCTCCGGTAAAAGGCTGCTTTCTCGCTGGCCCCTTCAGGCGTGTAGTGAGGGTCGTGACAGCTCATACACGACATAGCGTCGCCGCTGGTTCGCTTGCACTTGCTCAAACTCAACTGCTCCACTTCGCTCACGCCGCGTTTGGTTGCTGGCTGCCCGCCGTAGACAAAGTAAGCCACGTAGTCTGAGATGGAGTCGCCTGGCTTAAAGTCCAACGCCGAATGACCAGCGCGCTCTACCGAGATATCTCCTTCCAGGTGACAACTAATGCAAATAGAATCCCGCAGGTTCGCATTGAGTTTGGACGGGTTCACCACAGCCGCCTTGCCGCCGGTCGCGAGGTGATCTTGCGTGTCTCCATGGCAACTCTCGCAGGTGATGCCGGCATGGAGAAAAGGCAGACCACGGTAACGATTGATGGTGCCGGGATCGCTGTGCTGTACCGAACTCATATGACAGCGCAGGCACTCTGCCTGCACCGGCAACGCGGGAGGCGCCTGGGTCATGGATTCGAGGCCAGGTTTTAGATCCAGACTCTGGGAAGCGGAGTAGTAGGCAATGGGAGACTCGAAAAGATAGTCATTGAGCGAGTAAAGGTAGGTCAAGCCAAGATGTCCGGATCCCAGAAAGTAATCGAGCTGATGGCTGGAGGCGATCCAGGGATCGTTTGCATCCCGGTACGTCAACATCAGCTTCGAGCCTTGCATAGACAATGCGTATCTCATCCCGGAGGATTTGTGGTCAAAGACCCCGGTCTTCACTCTTTCCGCTGCGAGGCCGCTGGCATTGGCCATCGGTGTCGAGAGATAGCTATGCAGTATCTCTGCGTGGCATCCGCCGCAACTGGCGTCCGCGGTGCTGACCGGCGTTACTACCTTGGCCTGCGGTTGCTGGGCGATCGCCCCGCACCATGATGCCAATGCCAATGCCAGGGTTATTCGTCTATTTCGTTTGACCCGGCTCGACACTGATAATCCCTTTGCCTTCCTCGACAGTGTAGATGCGATCCACCACGGTCACCCGGATCTTTTCCATCGCGCCGCTGGGCCAGTGGATCTCAATAGAATCCACGGTCCTGTCATCGCCTAACCCAAAGTGAACCCTGGGATCATTCGACGATGCGAAGCTGCCGCCGCTGAGCACGTCTGCGCGCTGGGTCTGGTTGGAACGTGTCAAATACACTCTAGCGCCGACCGCATCGCGCGGGCTCTTCGATCCACCCAGCAGTCGCAACTCGATCCAGTGATGGTGGTCGGGATTTACGTTGCGCAATAGGGTAGGCGGCGCATCGAGGTTATTCAGGACCACATCTATCTTGCCGTCGTTAAACAGGTCGCCAAAGGCGGCGCCGCGTGCGGGGATAACGACTGCAAGCCCCGTGCCCTTGACCGCCGGCACAAGCTCAAACTTTTTTCCTGGGACATTCCTGAAGAGAAGCGGGCGCTCGGCGAAACTGGTGCCCCAGTCGTGTTTATCGACTTCCGGGTATACGTGCCCACTGGCGATGAAAATATCCTTCCATCCGTCGTTGTCGTAGTCGATAAATCCGTCGCCCCAGCTGAGGAAGGGAATCGTCGCCACCGCCAGGCCGGCGTCGCGGCTCACATCGGTGAAGGTCAGGTCACCATCGTTCCGATAGAGCACTTTGTAGTCGTCGGAGAAGGTGGTATTCAAAATGTCGAGCTTACCTGTATTTTGATAGTCCCCCAGAGCAATTCCCATGCTTGCCGTCTCTCGTCCCTCGCCATTCACCGCGTAGCCGGACTCAAAGCTAAGATCTTCAAAAGTTCCGTCACCTTTGTTGCGGTAGAGGTAGTTCGGGGTGGAGTCATTGGCTACCAGCAAGTCCGTGCGGCCATCCCCGTTGAGGTCCGCGAAGACCGCGGTTAGCCCGAAGTAGCCCGGTGAGTCGGCCACGCCGGCCTTGACGCTTACATCAGTGAATGTGCCGTCACCATTGTTGTGAAAGAGGTGATCATGTTCTCCTTTCAGCCCCCTGGGGCCACAGAAAACACTGACGCCACGAAACTGGCAGAAATTTGAAACAACTCGCTTGGAGCCTGCGATGGGAGGATCATTGAAATCGTAGGCTGCGTACCCAGGAACAAAGAGATCAAGCTTCCCATCGCCGTCATAATCACCGAACGTCGGACCAGTAGACCAAGTGCCCAGCGCGACTCCTGCCTGTTCCGCCTTATCGGTAAAGGTGCCGTCGTGATTGTTATGGTAGAGCCGGTTTTTGCCCACGTTGGTGACATACAGATCCGGCCATCCATCGTTGTCGTAGTCACCTACGGCTACTCCAACTCCCCAACGATCGTTGGTTACGCCTGCCTTTTCCGCGACGTTGGTAAATGTGCCATCGTGGTTGTTATGAAAGAGCGCGGCGTGCGGCGCGGGGGCCTTGCCGCTGAGCGCATCGTAGGTCATGCCGTTGACGAGGTAGATGTCGAGCCAGCCATCGTTGTCGTAATCGAGCAGGCCGACGCCACCGCCAAGGGATTCGACGATCAGCGCCTTGGCCGGCGTTCCCCCGCGGTACTGCCACGCAGTGAGGCCCGCCTGGCGCGAAATATCCTCGAAGACCACGGGACCCTGGTCCACCATTCCACCCGCGGTGATGGGCCGATTCTCGGCATCGTGTACGGGTGCGTAGGCTCCCGCGGTGCTGGCGCCGCCTTGCTGGGTGGCCATCGGCGCGGGCTGAGGTTGCTGTGCGCGCATGAGTGCCGGGCAGGAAAGGAGTGCCGCGAACAGAATGCGCCCCGGGGACGAAGGTCGGATTCTAATGCGATGTGCTCTTGATGGAGATGGCATCGCTGGCTTGTCCCGCCACTGCTTGACTCGCTTCTCGTTGCAGATCGGCATAGACGCGCAACTCGTCGTGCGCCTCGGCTGTCTGCCCGCTTGCCTTATAGGCCTGCGACAAAAGGAAGTGAATGGACGGTTCTTTCGGGCTTTCCTTTTCCGCCATCAGCAGATCGGATAACGCTTCCTTCTGGCGGTTCAACTTTATCAGTACCCGGGCACGGTCGACACGCGCCTGCATGAGCTTGGGACAGCGCTCGATGGCTTGATTGAGGTCGGAGAGAGTGTCCTCAGAAGGACCGTTCGCTTCCAGAGTGGCATTCGCCAGCTTCCATCTCGCGTTGCAATTGTTAGGATTGTTGACCAGTTCAGATTTGAATTCGCTTTCCGCAGATTCCCATTTGCCCGTCACCCAAAAAGTGTTTCCCATGTGTTCATGCGTACCGGGCTGTTGCGGCGCCAGGTCGATCGCCTTCTTGTATTCGACGAGCGCTCCATCGTAGTTGTGCATACTCTCGTCAATTTCGCCCGCGACCAGATGCGCGGTGACTGAATTCGGATCGATCTGATTGATTTGTCCCAGAGCGTCCTCTGAAAGCTGGAGGTAGGTCTTGCCCAGCAAGTACCACGCCTGCTGGTCTTTGGGATGGCGCTCTAAGTAACTTCGCAGATAGGGCGTGGCTGCGTCATATTTTCCCAAATCGATGAGGTCATGCGCCAAGGCCATCTGTAAGTTGTCATCGTTCGGATTTGCCCGCACGGCCGCCTCCAACAATGGTTCGGCCTGCTCATGATCACCCATCTCGTGGTAGCTCATGCCCAGCAACGCGGACGCAGTGGGCATGTCGGGGTTAATCTCCAAGCCTTGCTTGAGAACCTCGGCCGCGTGGGGGTAATCATGCTGGTTGAAATAAAGCATGCCGAGGTTGTTATAGGCAGGCGCCAGGTGGGGCGCCAACTTGAGCATGGCGCGATACTTTTCGATCGCAGCAGGATTATCGCCGCGTTGCTGAGCGGCTTTGGCTTGCTGGTAGAGTTCCTGGACCTGGGGCGTGACTTCGTCTTGAGGGGAGGTTTGCGCCCAGGCCGCCAGAGCCGATAGAGACAGGAAGAACAGCGCAGCCAGACGAAGCCGAACCTGAATGCCAGCCATAGGAGCCTTGAGCAATCGCGGATTCATAGCAGAGTCATTATAGCGGCGCATCTGCAGCCCAACTCGAAAAGGAAACGCCGGACTGGGCACAGTCCGGCGGGAGGCAAGTGTACAAGTTGATGGTGCGGCCCAGAAAAACCTGAGCCTAGAATTTTAGTGTGAAGCCGACCTCTCCTTGTCGGTTCGCGGTCTTATTACCTTGATCACCCTGCTTGATCACCTGCCCAAACGTGCCATCGCTGGCATTGGCGTCAGGAGGATAAAACTGGGTGCGGTTGAACAGATTGAAGTAATCCACTCGCAGGATACCTGTGAAGCGCTCGCCGAAGAAGAAGCTCTTTAATATGGTGGCGTCCTCGTTGTACAGGCCGGGCCCACGCAGTTCGGGATAATTTCTTAACGCATTGCCCAGCACATACTGCGACGACGTGACCGAGAATCCCGCAGGGTTGAATATCTGGGCTACTGAGGCCTTGCCTGTGAAGTAGTCCTTGGCCTTGCTATACGACGCGGTGCTGAGCGCGACACCGGGATTGCGGTTTGGGCGCAACACGACGTTTGGACCGGAGGTAGATTTTCCCGGATACGGATCGCCATTCTCTTCGATTTGGCCCTGGTTGCAATTGCACAACGGTTGACCTGCCTCGTAGTCGAGGATCCAGCTGATCTGCCATCCACCTAAGAGCTGCCCGGTTACTCCGCGGTTGTTGAAGTACGTCTTTCCCGGCCCAATCGGCAGCTCGTAGAGTCCGCTGGCTTTAAACGTGTTTGTTTCATCCGCACCGGAAACTGCCCACTCAGGCCGCTGGTTGTATTTGTTGAGAGCAGCCGCGGTAAAACTCGAGAATCCGCTGCTGGTGTTGTCCCATAACCTTGAAAGCGTGTAACCAGCCAGGAAATTTAGACCGTTGGTGAAACGCTTCTCCACCGAGATCTGCGCTGACTGGTAGTAAGTCGTTCCCGACCCTTCAAAATTGTTGAATACATAAGAGTACTGCGGGAACGGGGTCAGCGCCTGTCCAACGGTCGCCGAGCCGCCGAAGTCGTTTACAAAATTTGCATAGGGCACGGTATAGCCTGCGGCCTGTGCAGTGCCGTTGGCAAAACTTAATCCGAGAGTGTTTCCCAGCGAAAAATAATTGGGATTGAGCTGATTAGGCGTGTTTAGCTGGCTGGGAAGATGGATGACGCGGTTCCCAACCCAGGCAGCGGTGACAAAGATGTCATACGGTACGCGGCGTTGCAGGTTCACGTTCCATTGCTGGCTGTAAGGAGCGTATCCGTCGTTCTTGCTGAAGTCGTTGATCTGCGTGCCCACGCCGAGTCCGGGGCTGAAGGGGGTTGGCTGGGGATTCGGTAGTTGGGTTTTGTCCCAGCTGCCGAAGGACGATTGATTCGTACCCGTGGTGCCGCGGGTGAAGGAACCAACCAGCAGATTGCCATAGTTCACCGCAACTTTACTGGTTCCATACTCATAGGCGCCGCCATTCAGGAAAGCAACGCTGAATCCTGCCTGCAGAACCGTCTTGTCGTTCAGCTGATAGGCAAAGCCCAACCTGGGTCCGAAATGTCCCCAATGAATATCCGCCCGCGTGTAGCCCGCTTCCCCGGTGCCGCTGCCAAACTTTGTAGCGGCTCCTGGTAAGCCACTGGCTGCAGGATTGGCCGCCGTGGGATTGAAAAACACGATCAAGTTGTTGTTTTCGGTGAAGGGAACCATAATGTCCCAGCGCAGGCCCAAGTTGACCGTGAGCTTGGGCGTAATTTTGATGTCATCCTGGACGTACGGTGCGATGAGGAAGTTGCGGAGCCGTAGTTGTTGAGAGTTGGCGCGATTGACCGTATCAGGAAGACCGAGCAGGAAGCTCGCAAAGGCGCTGCCATCCTGGCCAAAGTTCGGATCGTTGGCGTTGGGGGTAGAGGTAGTCTTTTGGCTGAAAGCGAATTGTCCTCCCGCCGTCTGTTCCTCGTTGTCATCCTGGTAGGCGCGGCGGAATTCGCCGCCGATATTAAAGGTATTCCGGCCTTTGGTCCACAACCAGTTGTTCACAATCGCGATACCGAGCTTGCGATTAATCGATTGTAGCCAGGACCCCTGCGTGCCCCAATCGGTCAGCGTGTGCTGGCCATCCCACGTAATGTAGGGCGGAATCACGCCACCCGCCACGGCAGGAAAGTCGTACTTAGTCTCGTTGAACTGGTTGTTGATCTCGCCCAGCCAGCCAAATCCGGCAGTCATCACCAGGTTCGGAGTGAACGTGTTGTCATAGGTCAGCATGAAGCCGCTGCCCAGTGCCGGTTCGAACTTCATGCTGTTCAGCGGATTAGGAGCAACGACCAAAGGATTGTTGTCAAAGCTCCAGTTGCTGTAGCTATTCCGCCATTGGCTGTAGTGCACGGCTTGGTTCGCTTTTAATTTCTGATCGATGGTAAAACCCCACACATGTTGAATGTGTGGATTGATGAAGGGAGCGTAGCTCTTGTTGCTGTCAAGACCGCCGACGCCGCTGCCGGGTCGATCTGGATTGGGGATGAAGGGAATGAGAATCGCCGAGTTCGCGCTAATGCGATTGGGCGGAATCACGTTCAATCGCCCGTTGTATTGGAATTGCTGCCCGGTCGTAGGGTCATAGATCGGGATTAAAGCACCGGTGCTGCCATTCACAAAATCGGTGAAGTCGCCCGTCTTTTCGAGGGCGGTTGGAACGGTGGAGACGTTGGTATTCAGGTTGTTCTGCTTGTACCACTCCTGGCTGTAGTGGCCCCAGGTACGGTCGCGCCCGTTGTAGACCTTGGGAATGGCGATCGGCCCGCCCACGGTGAAGCCATAGTTGTTTTCGCGATCGGTGGGTGGAGTATTGGAGCCACCCCACGACGGGCCGTTAAAGAACCCAACCGAATCGAAATAGCTATTGCGATTAATCTCGAACAGATCGCCGTGATAGCGATTGGTTCCCGAAGCCATCTGGTAAGTCAGCGCGCCCTGGCCGAGACCGTACTGTGCGGAGAAGGTGGAGCGCTCCACGTGGAATTCCTGCACCATTTCGTAGGGCGGATTGAAGTTGGTGGTGTAGCCTTCGGTTTCCGGTTGGGGGGCCGGGATGCCGTTGTAGAGGATCTCTTCTTCAAAGTCGACGCCGCCGCCGATGCGGTGGGAGAAGGCGCTGCCTGTCGTTCCAGGCGCGAGAAACTGCAGGCCGTCGATTTGCCGTCCCCGGCCCGAAACCTCTACCGGCAGCGCGGCGACCACCGCCGGCTCAACCGTGGAACCAAGTTGTGGTTGGGTCGTGTTCAGGGCGATCGCTTCTGCCGTCACTTCTACTGTTTCCGATGCCTGGCCGGTGGTCAGCGTGGCGTTGACAGTGGAGGTGACGGTGACCTCGACGTTAATGCCGTCCTGCACCGACTTCTTGAAGCCGGCCGCCTCGATGGTTATGGAATACACACCGGGTGTCAGACCGGTAACGGCATAGGTGCCGGCGCTGCTGGTAATGGCACGGCTATTCACGCCCGTACCCTGGTTGGTGATGGTTACGGCTGCGTTTGGGACGACCGCGCCACTAGGATCTGTGACTGTGCCGGTGATGCCGGCGTTGGCTTGCGCAAAAGCGACATTTGCTGATGACAGCGCGAGGTATAGGGTGGAAAGAACGAATCCGGTGCGCGTGAAACTGCAAAGACTGCTCCAAACGTGGGACGTCCGCATCACACTTCTCCTAAAAAACAACAATTTTGCTTCTACTTCACCAGATGGGCGGGGCAACGCGGGCCCCTGTGGAGTTTCCCCGGGCCGATTTAGACAATCGTTTTTATTGTGGTGGTATCGTTCCCAATCGCCGCCAATATAGAAAGTTTAGGACGACCCTGTCAAGGATAATTTTGTGAGTGTACAAAGACCGTTGTTTCTGACAGCCCGCGCCATCCTTCGCCGCTACGCGGTGAGTGGCTACTTACTCGAGAAAGGGCAACACGTAGAACCCGTATCTCAAAATCAGACCTGCTCCACCCAACTTTGTCCTGATGCGCCTGGGCGGAGCTATACTGTCCCCGTTCCTTGCCGGTTATTTTCCGCAGAGCGATATGCCGCTTAAGATCAGTTGGGTTCGGTCACTTTCGCTGTTCTCGGTCGCATTTTTGCTTTCCGCCGGATCTGTTGCCCGGGCCGCTGTCTGTTCCGAGGTGCCTGCTCACGAGGTGACGCCGGCTGAGGCGGCTTACGGGCAAGGGAAATACGAGGTTGCAGAGAGTCTTTATCTGCAGGCACTCCTGGGGAAACCCGGCGATCTGGAACTGAACTCTGCCCTGGTTCATACGCTGCTGCATGAAGGCAGGATTGCAGACGCCTGGGCCCGGGCTAACAAGGGCGCCACCGATGCTCCACGCTCTGCCGCCGCTCTTACGTCTCTGGCGGAAGTGCAGCTGCGCAAGGGGCAACCATGGCTCGCCGCGCAGACACTTGATTCCGCCGCCGCCGCGGAACCTTGCTATGCTCGCGTTCACCTGATCCGTAGCCGCATCTTTCGCATCGACTCGATGTATGCCTCGGAGCGTGCGGAGATCCAGGCCGCTTACCAGATCGATCCCACCGAGCCGGACATCCGGCGATCATGGCAGCACACTGTCAATCCGGCCAATGACATTGTCCGCATTGAGGAGTCCCTTGCTACCATGCCTAACCTGGAGCCTGAAATCCGGGACAAGGCCAGCGCCTCGGCGAATGGAATGATGTCTCTTCTTTCGGAGAACTCGCAGACTTGCCAGAGCTCACCGATCGCAGCAGCCGTTACTCTCCCGCTCCTCGCGTCTCACGAGACGGTGAAACAAATCAACAGTTACAAGCTGGGGGTGGAGTTTCCCAAAGGAAAGGCTAAGCTCATTGTCGATACCGCTGCCTCCGGCCTTTATATCAGTCGAACACTGGCCGAAAGCCTCGGTCTTCAGCAAGCAGAAGGCGCACCCGCCGGCACGGTCCAGGCCGATTCCGTTCATATCGGACCGCTCGAATTCCGAAGCTGTATGGTGGGAGTGAGCGATACCCCCTTTGCCCAGGGAGTCGATGGCTTCATTGGCACGGATGTGTTCGCGCCCTACCTGGTGAGTCTCAACTTTCCGCAAGAGAAACTGGAGCTCGAGCCGCTTCCTCATCGCCCTGGTGGCGAAAAGAATGGCGAGCAGAAGAACGTTCTACCCGGAAACCGCTATTCCGGGCCGGGTATGCAAAGCTATACGCCCGTCTACCACAAGAATCAGTATCTGCTTGTTCCGGTCATGATCAACAAGAAGGACCGCAGGCTTTTCGTTCTTGACACGGGAATCCGCCTGAGCACGATGACGCCGGAGGTCGCGCATTCTGTTTCCGGCACTCGTCTGAACTTCACGAACCCGGTGCCGAGCGTCTCCGGCCCAGCCCTGCACGTTTACCGCGATAGTTTCGACCTTCAGTTTGCCAACCTTTCGCTGGATCACAAGGACCATATCCTGGAGTTTGATCCGTCGACGATTGAACAGAGTGCCGGGATGGAGGTGGCCGGGATGCTTGGCTTCGACATTTTGCAGTCACTGGTCATCCACATCGATTATCGAGACGGGTTGGTCGGTTTTGATTCCGCCGTCGCAGGTTTGGCTCCGGCGGTTGTTGCTTCCTCTCAGGCCGCTGCGCCGGCTTCTTCGAGCAGCGATGGAAAGGCCCCGGCCTGCGATCAGTATTCGAACCAGAACGGCGATCATCAACTCAGCTCCTCTATTTTGGGAGGCATGGTCGTCGGGCTGGACTCAAAGCACCTCAAGGTGGGTCAGTCGATCCAGGCTAAAGTTCTTCGTGACTGGATTGCGCCCAGTTGCGCCCTTACCAAGGGCACTGCGCTTTACGGGCACGTGCTGGCGGCCACCGCTTCCAAGAGCCCAGGCGGCTCCGAACTAGCCATCGCCTTTGACCATGGCGATTGCTCGGGCCGCCCCAAGCAGCAGCTTTCGCTCAGGATCGTCGGGGTGGTTGGAAGCGATACAGCCTATTCGGGAGTCCATAACGCCGTGCCGACGGAAGTGCACGGCGGAGCCAGGTCGATTTCCACTACTGCTGCATCCATGGGGGCTGAATCGGACGCCGATATGAATGGCCCTAACTTGATCCACACTGGCGCCGTCGTCGGTGCTCCCCATCTCAAGCTGGTTCCGGAAGGTGGTCCGCAATGTAGTGCACTGCTGACCAGCGAACAACCCAGCGTCCACCTCGGCACCGATATGAAGTTCGTCCTGACGATGCAGTCTTTGCCGGAGTAGCGGGTCAACGTAGAACTGCAATTTAGACCTGGGCCACCCACATAAAGTCTGGAGGTTGTAGCCTTATCTTCGACAGAGCGAGGCGAGGTAGAGGGATCTCTGTGTACATGCTCTTTCATGGAAATGCTTTTCGACAGAGCCGGATCGTCATTGGGTCGGTTTGCGTTATGGCGATAGGGTGGATCGGTTGCCAAACCCGTGCCCAGGAGCCGCAGCCGGCTAACACTTTGTTAGCTCAGGCCCGATCCGCGGTGCAGGCAGGATCGTTCTCCAGCGCCGAAGCGCTGGCGAGAAAATATGTCTCGCAGCAGGATGCTTCGGCCGACGGGCATTACCTGCTCGGCTACATTCTTTCGCACGAGGGAAAGCCCAAAGAATCTCTGGCCGAGTACACGCGCGCAGCCCAACTACGCCCTCCTTCCGCGAACGACTTCAAGGTGGTCGCGGTGGATTACGTGTTGTTGGGCGATTTTCTGGACGCGGACCAATGGTTTACCAAGGCGCTCAAAATGAATCCATCGGATGCGGACGCTTGGTACTATCTCGGCCGCACGAAGTATAACGAGAATCGTTTTTCC
>Ga0302177_10000949_pt1 | contig 21047 bp, 20 predicted proteins | sample I_Palsa_E1_2_FD_198780 | JGI IMG/M metagenome (GOLD analysis project Ga0302177, IMG submission 198780) | Peat permafrost microbial communities from Stordalen Mire near Abisko, Sweden - I_Palsa_E1_2 | ecosystem: Environmental > Terrestrial > Soil > Palsa > Peat permafrost | place: Sweden... | reverse complement strand
TGGATTCCGCCTGAATGATGGCGGGGTCCTCCTCGAAGCTGACGCTGCCGACGGCCTCGAACTCCACAGAGAACTTCCGCAGCTGCACCGGTTCGATCTGTATGGCCTGCACCTGGGCTGCCGAGAGGTCGACTGAAGGATCCGAGGCGGGTGAGGCTGCGCTGGCCTTGGGTGGTTCTTTATCCTGTGGGGGTAGCGCGGAGCGCTGACAGCCCAGCTGGAAAAGCGACGCGCAGGCCGACACGGCAAACAGAGCAACGGTTCGTTTCACAGTGCATTCCGCAAGAGCAGGCAAGGGAGTCCTGAGCATCCCAAGCCGCTGGGCGAGTGCCAAAGACCGACAGCGCACTTTCAGGCAGGAAATGCCCGAACAACATTACCGATTGGTAAGGTGGCTCGCCTGCGGCGCTATGAAGGGGAACTCGCAGGGAGGATCAGGCGGGCGATGAGCCCGGGAGCGCCGTCGAGCAGTTCAAGCGATCCACCGTGCAGGTGCGCAATGGCCCGCACGCTTGCCAGGCCAAGGCCCGAACCCGGCACCGACCGGTCCACGCGAAAGAATCGGGTGCCCACCTGCGCTCGCACCGCCTCCGGAATGCCGCGACCGCTGTCGCGGACGCTGATAGAGACCTGCGAGCCTTCGGAGTGGGTCTCAACGTGAATCCGACCGCCCGATGGCGTGTACTTGACCGCGTTATCCAGCAGGTTGGCCACGGCGTTCGCCAGAAGATCGCCGTCCCCGTTGGTCGTCGGGTTCTGGGCAAAGGTATGCGAGAGTGTTAGTCCCCGGGTCTCCGCGAGCGCATCGTAGAGGTCGAGGGCATCGACCGCGATGGCATTGACCGCCAGCGCCTTAAAAGCCTGGCGCCGCGTGCCCGATTCGACTTCGGCGATGCGCAGGAGCTTATCGAGGACGATATTGATGTCCTGGATCTCGGTGATCGCGGTCTCAACGGCCAGTGGCACCTGGGTCGAGGCATCCCCCGCCGCCCGCGCGGTGTCGAGCCGGGCCATGACGCGCGACAGCGGCGTGCGGATATTGTGTGCCACGGTGTTCGAGACGTGGCGAACACCCTCCATCAGGTCATGGATGCGATCGAGCATCGCATTGATATCGCGGCTTAGCCTGGCGAACTCGTCGTCCTTCAGCGAGATCGGCACCCGCTGCGCGAGATCGCCGCGTTCAATCTCGAGGGCGGTGCGCCGAATCGCACTGATGCGGTGCTCGAGTTGCCGCCGGAAGAGCAGCGCGCCCGCGATCGCCATGGCGATTGTCGCAAGTCCGCCCCATAGACTGGCACGGCGCATCAGCTCATCGAACGCCTGCAGATCCTGCATGTCGCGGCCCACCACGAGCAGCGCCCCGTCGCCGAGGGAGCTGACGCTCAGGCGACTGTGCGAGGGCCGCCCGGCGCGCTCGACAGGGAAGTCCTCGATCGCCGGTGTCGGTCGGGTCAGGTTCGCAGTTACGGTCAGGTTGCCGGCGACCTTGCGGCCGTCGGCGCCGATCAGCGTATAGACCTCGGTGTCGGAGTCGATGCCGTCGCCGAGGAGACTTGCGATATGGGCGGCGAGAGCGTCGGAGCCGTTCCTCTGGTAGTACTCGACCAGGCGATGCGTCGTGGACTCAATCTGCCGGTCGACGCGGCTTCGCCAGGTCCCGACGCTCTCCTCGTAGACGATGATGAGGAGGATGGCCATCGTGATGATGACAAGAACTGCGTACGTGAGCGCTTGCCGGAACGCGATCGAGGACCACCAGCGCGCGAGCCCGCGCATCAGGGCTCGCCCGGACTTGCAGGCGGATCGGCGGCCAGGCTGTAGCCCACCCCACGCACCGTGTGGATCAGGGGCGGCGCTGCGTCCCGGTCGATCTTGTTGCGAAGACGGCTGATGTGGACGTCGATGAGGTTCGTCTGCGGGTCGAAACGATAATCCCACACCGACTCCAGCAGCATGGAGCGGGTGACCGTACGGCCGTGGTTCAGCATCAGGTAGGCGAGCAGCCGGAACTCCCGGGGCTGCAGCGGTATGGCCCGACCGGCGCGATCGACGCTGCGGCTGATGAGATCGATTCTTAGGTCCGCGACGCGTATCTCGCGTGGCGCGTGTTCCGGCTGGGAGCGGCGCACGAGGGCTTCGATGCGCGCCGCCAGCTCATCCAGCGAGAATGGCTTGGTCAGGTAATCGTCGCACCCGGCCTTGAGGCCTCGAACGCGTTCATCCGTCGCCCCGAGCGCGCTCAGTACGAGAACGGGCGTCCGGCGCCCCTGGCTGCGCAGCGCTTCCAGAATCGACAGGCCGTCGACGTCATCGGGGAGCATGCGGTCCAGGACAATGACGTCCCAGGTCTGATCGATGGCCCGGCCGACGGCGTCCGTGGCATCCGGGCACAGGGTGACGAGCCAGCCCTGGTCTGCCAGTCCACGGGCGACGTACTCAGCGTTATCCGGGTCGTCTTCGATGACTAGGCAGCGGCGCACCCCCCCATTATCCGCCTGCAGAGGGTTAATCGATAACGCCTTTACAGTGCGTCAACGTTGAATTCCTGTTTTTATTGCCAACAGCTCGCGGGGCCGCAGAGCAGATGGGCGTCTTAGAAGGTCAGCCGCACGCCCGCCCAGACGGCGAAAGGCGCTCCCGGCGAGACGGCGTTCTCATTGGGCCAGTTGTTTGGATTCGGAATGAGTGCGCCACTTGGCGTGAAGGAGTTGCTGGTAAGGAAGCCGGCGGTGGCGTACTTCCGGTCCAGGAGATTGACCACGCGCGCGAACAGTTGGAGCTGCTTTGCCAGGCGGTAGCTGGTCTGCAGGTTCACGACCGTGTAACTCGGGATCCACCCTGTGCCCTGAACATAGGCGCCCGCGGCGTTGGTCTGCCCAGCCTGATTGGCATTGTTTTCGTTGCCGTGGAGGTAGGAGCCGGACGCGACGACCAGGCTGGCGCCGATCTGCCAGGCCTTGCTAAGCTCGTAGTCGAGTACGAGTCGCCCCGTGTGTCGGGGAATCAGCGGAATGCGATCACCGGCACTCACCATGATGTTGCCGTTGGCGTCTGCGGTGCTGTTCGAGGCCGCATTGACGGTGAAGTTGGACTGGAAGGTCGCATCCACGAAACTGTACGCCATGTGCCAGTGGAAGCCTCCCTGTTTGCCGCCAAGCGCGAGATCGAGCCCCTGCCGCCGTGTATTGCCGACGTTATCGAAGTAGCCGGCATTGATAGCGCTGGCGACGAACTGAATGTCATTGCTGTTGACCGTTCGGAAGGCGTCGGCGCTCCAGGTGAGCCGCTGCTCTGCTAGATTACCGCGTACCCCGACTTCGATTGTGCGTGCGACGACCTGTTGCAGGTTCGGGTCGCTGGCGAAGTCGTTCGGCAGGCCGCAGGGCGTTGCGGGGTTCGCGCAGCCAAGCTCGATTACGGTCGGCGCACGACTCGCCTGATTGTAATCGGCGTAGAGGGTCAGCTCGTCGCTCGGGGTGACGGTGAAGCCGAACGCCGGATTGAGGCGGCTGAAGGTGTGATCCCCCTCCAGCCCGCTCGGCTCGTTGAACCCCGGGCCGAGATTGGTGTTGCGGCTATAGCCGCTCAGCGTCTCGGTGTTGCTGTTGTAGCGCGCCGAGAGCGTTAGATGCAACAGCTTCCATGGTGAGAACGTGTCAGTCGCATAAACGCCGTAGATCTTATTGACGCCGTTAAGCGAGATCACCGTTTCATCGTTGTAAGGGCTTACTTCGTAGATGAGCGCGCGGGTCGCGGTCAGGCCGCCGTACTGATACGACTGGGCAAAGGTGTCCTGCGAGTCAGTGTAATCTGCACCGAAGACCGCTTGGTTGCTCGCGCCGAAGAGGTCCGATGAGTCAGTCAGCTGCAGCCCGAGTCCCTTGCTGCTCTGCTCCAAACGACCGGTGGCGTTCTGTCCTGGGGTGCAATAGGCGAGCTCGGCTTCACTGCCGGGAGCGGCACTGCAATCAGGCAGTGGGCCGACGTAATCCCCCGAATCGAGATAACTATCGTTGACGTTGCCGTTGATGCTTTCAGTAATCAAATGGCGATAGTAAATGTTCCCGGACAGCAGCAGTTTGTCGGCCAGGAACTGTGTACCGGTGAGATTGACGAAATTCATCAGATTGGCGGTGTAGTCGGGCGTATAGCTCGATTCGTAGAGATAACCCAGCATGCTCTCGGGCGTGGCGCCGTTGCCCCAGAGGCTCGTGTCCGCATAGGTGTAACTCAGGTCGAGATCGGTCTTATCCGTTTGCCAACCCACTTTGCCGAAACCCTGCACCACGCGGCTGGGCGAGTTCTGCCGCCAGCCAGTTTCATCAAAGAAACTGCCGGTAAAGAAATAATCGAAGTTACCGAAGGCGCCGCCGGTCTCACCCTCGAACGACCTGCGGCCGAAGGAGCCGCCGTATGCCTCAATCTCGGTTCCCGGATCATCGTGGCCGCTCTTGGTGCGAATCGAAAGCGCGCCACCGAGGGTGTTGAGGCCAAACACCGGGTTCGAGCCTGACATGAGCGTCACCGTCGAGATCGCCGATTGGGGAATCAGATCCCAGTTGACGGTGTCGCCAAAGGACTCATTGACGCGCACCCCGTCTACGTAAACCGAGAGTCCCTCGGGTGTCCCGAGCAGTGGCGACGCGGTGAAGCCGTGATAGTAGATATCCATCTGGTACGGATTGCCGGCACTGTCACTGGCATTGACGCCGCTGAAGTTGTTATTCATATAGTCGGCGATGTTTAACGTCTGCTGACGTTGCATGTCCGCGCTGTCACCGGTCTGGACGTTTGAGGGGATCTCGTTCTTCGGAAGACCTATCCCCTCGAGGGGCGTGGTACCAATCACCACGACCTCCGGCAGCTCCTGGAGCGTCGCGGGGTTATTTTTAGCGGAAGTGTCTGCATCAGCGGCCCACGTCGGAGCCGTGAGCATCGCGCACGCGATGGCATATGGCGCGGCTGATCTTGCTTTGTAATTCACAGACCGTCCCTCTTTGGCAAGGGGCTCGTTCCATCTACAGGGGCTCCCGGCCCAGGGGGCTCAGCTGTTGCGGGCGCGCCCCACCCCCTGAAAGCGCGGCCCGGCGGGGGGACAGTTTCGGGATTGTCTCCCGAGCTGTATCGGGATATTTTCCCGAAGACTTCGGGAGTATTTCCCGATTTAGCCGGGAGTTTCCTGAAGGCCAGGGATCGGATGCTGGACCGACATGCAACGCGCAGCCCAAGAGGGGGCAGCGTCTACAGTGAATTCATTGAGTTAGATGCAGGTTTTGAGTTTGCGACCTGTGGTTGGGCTATGAACATTGCGCGCCTCAGCCGGTCACTCTGCTTGAGCTTGGTATTGCCACTCTCCGCCTGCCAGCATCAAGTGCATTCCATTCCATACCTACCAAGTCGACCCCCTGGAGAGATGTTCCCCCGTGCCAGCAGCCCGCCGCCGAATTGCCCGGGGCAATACAGCACGACAATCGAGGACTCCAAAGGCCCGATCTTTCTCGGCTGCTGGGGGAGCAGGGCGGACTGACAAAGGCGCCGCTACTCTTCGGAATGTGGAGGCGACTGATGTGAGTACTCTACGAGAGGACAGGACCGGTCTCGCAGATGGCAATTCGACCAAGTTCAGGCATCCTCTGTGCTTCGTAGCTGCTCTGATCACCGCGGCGGCGCCCGGTCGGACACCGCTCGGCGAGTCGGCGCTTTTTGACCGTCACTGCCAGACTATCGTGGCGGAACTCACGAAGTCGTTGTGCCTGCGACGCTCTCGCTGCTCGGCCTCGGCCCTGCAGGTGTCGGCTTCATGCGGAAGCGCAAGGCGAGCTGAACTTCACGCTCAATTCGCAAGGCAGGACGCCGGCCGCACAGCCGGCGTTTTGCTTTCTGGCTTCCCCGAAGCGGACCGTCGCGAATGGCCGGAATGAGTCAGGATCTGCCTTCGGCGGGGTGGTCCGCACCGGCGTAAACTCAGGTCGGGTGGCCGCGACCGGGCATTGATTCGTGGAGAGCTGGTAAATGCATATTGGCCTTATCGGAGGAATTGGCCCTGCGGCGACCGATTTTTACTATCGACGCCTGATTTCAACGTTTGCCAGCAAGAAGGTGACGCTCGAGCTGACGATCGTGCATGCCGACACACCAACGCTCCTCGGGAATCTCGCAAGTAATGACGCCGCTACCCAAGTCGCCATCTATATGAAGCTGACCAACCGCTTGGCGGCGGCGGGGGCCGAGTGTGTCGCTATCACGTCCGCCGCCGGCCACTTCTGTATCGACGCGTTCAAGGCATCGTCTGTGTTACCCGTTGTTGACATGATTGCCGAAGTTAACCGAGCCATTGAACAACGAGCCTTCGAACGGGTCGGCATCCTCGGAACCCGCGCGGTGATGAAGACGCGCCTTTATGGAGGCGTTTCCTGTGTGGAAGTCATCGCGCCCAGCGGCCAGGATCTGGAAGATGTGCACCAGGCCTATGTTGCCATGGCAGCGTCCGGCATCGTGACAGAAGCTCAGCGCGCGGTTTTCGTCGCGGTCAGCAAACAGTTGATCAAGGAATCTGGCGTCGAGGCAATCATGCTCGGAGGCACTGATCTCGCACTGGTCTTCAACGAACGAGACACGGAATTTCCGCTCATCGACTGCGCCGGCATCCATGCGGACGCCATTGCGAAATTGGCCACCACCTGAGAGATTGTCGTGACGTTGGCACCCGCTACGGTTTTCGCTTTGGGATAGCCGCCATTGATGACAGGGAGTTTCGGTTCAACATGCGACCTTCTCCGACGCCTCTCCGGCTTTCATGCTGAGCGTCCGCCGATCCGGCGGCAAACGGCCAGAAAACAGAAGTGCGGCATGCTGGAATCGCGGCCCGTGAGCGGGCCGGCGCCTGCGCCGCTAACAAACATAGTCTCGGCGGATTCCCGTGCCGAGGGCCGGAGAAGTGTTGGGGTCCTTTACACTCCCGAGTCGCTCGGAGATGGGGCTCGGAGCTAAAGCGCTGACGCCAGTCAGCTTTGGCACGAAGCTTGCGTGTCAGTAGCGCATGCGCAAGCGGGGCGTTAACTTCGAACGCGTCCGGCGCCCGCGGCGCAAAGGGGAGAGAAGGTGAAGTCGAATGTAATCGGATTGATTGCAGTAGCGCTGACGATAGGGGCGCTCGCTGCGTTTCGGTGCGGGGACTCCGGCGTCTTTGATCTGGGAGTGCTCTCTCAGAGCGCTCATCAAAACGGCCCACGCTTGCACGCTGATCTCTGACCACACAAAACAGCAAGCAGAATCGCCTGTTCTGCCAAGGGCGTTTTGGAAGAGTCCGCCAGGTCGGGGCCTGCTTTCTTGAGTCCTTGTTTCGTAATTGCGTTCATGCGTGCGCTGCCGCTTGCTTGGCTGAAAGGGCCTCCGGTTTGGCTTCTCGAACTTCGAGCATCTCATCGAAAAGGACGCGGTAGTGCACGAGCGCTTTGCGAAGCTCCTCGGTGTCGGCTTCACCACGCTCATCGCGCACCGCGATCGCCTGAGCGGTCCGGTAATTCTCCACGACGGCGGGATGGTCAACTGAGATATCGGCCGCGCGGCGCTCGAAATCGCCCATGGGGTAGCCGCGCTTGAGCATCACTTCACGGACCAGCTGGTCCGCCTGGATGACAACCCCCTTGGGGTTATCGACGAAGCGGCCCTGCAGAGCGGTCCACGCCTGACTGAATCTGGCGGCCTCGCCAGGCGCCAATGGCGCGATAGCGAGATCGTCAACGCGCTTTTCGCGGGCCTTGAGTTCAGACTCGGCCCTCGTGCGCCCTCCGAGCTCACCGACAGTTCGGCCATATTCCGTACCGAACCGTTGCTGAAGCCTCGCGGATTGCTTCTTGCGCTGAGACAAAAACCATGCCGCAAGTACAAGTGATGCAATGACCACAACAGCGGCGACGATGATCCATTGCGGGGAAATCGTATTCATGGGTATGTGTCCTGGTGGCGCTCGACCGCTTAGCAGGTCTTGCGTGGGGTTCGTGGACTCAATCAGGCGCCGCTTGCCGACGGGCCAATAAAGCGTCGGCGCCGGTCACCTGGCTTCCGGATGCTATGCGCTCATGGAAACGTGATCCGTACGCCCGCGCACATTAGCCCGGTATTTCGTCTGGTGTGGCGTTCCGCCGCCGAATCCGAAGCCTATTGAGGCCCGACGTGCCCAAGACGGACATTTGCTTTACCGGGTAGAGGCCGAGCGCCGGCATCTTGACCGACGCGTCTTGTGCGGAACTTCAACGGGAGCTGTGCGTGCGCCTCAGGATTGAAAGTCTGATCGCCAAAAGACCTCAACATCACAGGGTGGTGACGGACGCAGGGACAGGATCGAGGTGTCAACCGGTCGCTTTCCTCTGCGCGCGTCATGGGCAAAGGCCGTGGCCCGATGCCGTTGAAAGGTCGCTGCACGGCGACGTGGAACGTCAGTTCGCATCACGGCGACTATTCGGTCCAGGGAGCCTCCCCGGAGGACCCGAAAGACCGCCTTACCGGGTAACCTTCGAGGTCGCGCCGCAAGTTCACGTTCCAAAACTCCGCAGGCCGCGGCACTTAGAGCCACCTTTAGGATCGGGCATCGGTGGCGTTCCGCACAGACGAAGTGGGCGAACAGCCGTAGGTTGAGTGCGGCGCAAGGTCGCGACCGCGGAAAAGAGGCGGCAAAGCACAATGTGTGAGTGACCTTGGGCCTATCGGCTTCGCGAGTGTTTGCGGCCGACCTTCAGGAACGACATCTCGCCGATGTGGCGCGCTGCCGGGCACATTTGACGAAGGCTCCCAGGCCGAAAGGGAACTCTTGATTGGTTGGTAAGTCCAGAAGCGACCTGAAATGGGTGGCTAGAGCAAAAAGTTTCCGGCGCCATTTGGGGACGTCGCGCCACACTCGGGTTGAAAGTCCAGTTTGCACCGATGGAACGAATATGACGTGGATAGTTTTCGCTTGTGCAGGTCTCCTCGCCGGGTGCGCAAATTTCCCGCCGACGGACAACCGATCGTTTCCGGGTTCCGGTCAGCCCGTCGTGGACGAAAGGCGCGAAGCTCACGCCCTCGAACTGGCGGAATCCGATTGCGCCAGCCAGGGTAAGCATGCGGACGCGGGACGCGTCGAAGGGCAGACGGTGTACAACTGCGGCGAACGCTAGCGTGAGGTCGTTCCTACATGTGCTTGTCCACGCCTTGAGCAGATTGAGCGCCTGCAAATTCTGGCCTCGCGATCGCAGTGAGCCGGCACTCGCATCAAACTCTGTGGGCTTGTCGTTTGACAGCGGCCAGTACCGGCCGTCTGTGCGCCTGGCTCAACGCAACACTAGCTTCAAATCAGCGGCAGTCAGAGGCACTGCCGCTGTCGGACAAGACGCGCCGCACAATGCGTACCAGCCTACAAACTGGACTGTCGAGTGTCCAATGTACTTTGTTGAGTCGCGAGTGAAGTCGACCTCAGGAAATGCGCAACACATTCCACTTGATTCCAATTGCAACGATGCGGTTGCTCAGCATCGTTGCCATCGGCGCCGGCGCATGCACGTCCCATTATGGTGCCGAGGCAAATAATGGGCCGCAGGACGAGCCGCGGTCACCGAAAGTAACAGTAGCTACAAGGCCGCGGCCTGACCTATCCGGTCGCACCCGCTTCGGCGACGCATCGTTCTATGCGAGGAAGTTCGCAGGCAGGGAAATGGCAGACGGCGCCAGGATGGACCCCCATGGCGACACCGCGAGTGAGACGCTTCCTCTGGGTACCAGGGCGAAGGTAACAAACATTGAGACCGGCCAAAGCGCGGTAGTCACTATCCAAGACCGCGGACCATACGTGAAAGGCCGGATCGTGGATCTGTCACCGTCCACTGCAGAGAGGATTGGGATCACGCAGGACAAAGGCATCGCCAAGGTCAAAGTCAGCCCGCTCTCGGTCCCGCAGCCGGACGGCAGCACAAAACCCAGAATTGAGACGCCGGATTCAAAACATTTAAGGTAAGGTGAATAGGCTTTTCGCAAGTCAGAGATGGCCAAGATCTTGCAGCCTGCGGACATTGGCCAGACCCAGCGACAACCCCCGCAGTACCCGAAAACGTTACTCTGTTCGCCAACTCGTGCGCGGCATGGCGAAACCCTCACACGATGTAAGATTCAGAAATATAAAGAAATGGCTCCCAGGTTGAACCAGGTGGATGGACCTAAGTCGCTGATGCGATGAGAGATCCAGCTTCATGGATTTCGAACTGGCCCCTGCGAGTTTCCCTGGACCCTTGGGCTGGCGTGTTAGCTGAGTAAACTTGCCGATACCTCCCGCTCATAGATATGTTTTCGAGTTCTCCGCGACTGCTGCTCACCTAGCAGCCAGTCGGATCGCCAGCAGGTTAATCGCGAAGTTGCGACTATGTTTTTGCGAACCCGCGCGTCGCCATGCGCTTTTCACAATCTTCGAGGCTCGGACAATCACATCGAAAGTTCGACTTAAGAATCGCCTTCATTCGCCGTAACTGCCTCATCTGAGTATTGATCTCACATATCTTTTGCCGCGCTAAGGCTTGCCACCGCTTCGACGGTGCCACTTCTGCCGGGTAGCCGCTCAAAAATACGCGCGTCTCGGCAATGGAAAGCCCGGCAGAACGCCCGAGGAGAATGATGCGAATCCGCCCACGTATCCGGGAGGGATATGCCCGGCACCCGGCAATTCGCGCGGGCGGTGGTATGAGGCCGACCTTTTCGTAATAGCGCAACGCGGAGGCCGAGACGCCTAAGCTACGAGCGAGTGGTCCGATACGCAGGGTCTTCATACGAAATCGCTCCGATTTGTTGGAGGATCACTTGACCTGAACTGCACTTTAACTCGTAAGGTGGCCGCACTACACGGAAGCGCACGCTACGAGGACGCTCATGGGACTTTCAAAACTGATCCTGGGAACATTCTTGATCGCGGGGTGGGCTCTTGGTCAAGCGTCGTCGGGCGACGCGAGTGCTGGTGCCGACGCCATCGCGGCTGCGGTGGCCGATAGCCACAGACCGCAGGAACAGCGGGACCGAGATCCCCATCGTCTCCCAGAGCAGATGCTGATGTTCGCCGGGATCAAGCCCGGCGATCGTGTGGGCGATTTCATGCCCGGGAATGCGTACTTTACGCGGTTGTTCAGCCGGGTTGTCGGACCGAGTGGACGCGTCTATGCCTTCATCCCGAGCGAGGAAATCAAAAACTGCCCTGCTGCAGAAGTCGCCGGCTCGCGGGCCGTATCGCGAGATCCGGTATACGCCAATGTGAAACTGCTGACAGGGCCTGTTAACCGATTTTCGGTTCCCGAGCCTCTAGACATTTTGTGGACCGCGCAGAACTACCACGATCTACACGACAAATTCATGGGCCCGGCGGATATCGGCCAAGTCAATCGCGCGTTTTTCAACGCGCTTAAGGCAGGCGGAGCGCTCATCGTGGTCGACCACGTCGCGGCGACGGGAAGCAGTTTAGCTACGACTGAGTCGTTACACAGGATTGACCCAGCAATTATCAGGCGCGAGATCGAGGCTGCGGGATTTATCTTCGACTCTGAGAGCAGGGTCCTGGCGAATCCGGACGATGATCACTCGAGATCCGTATTCGATCCGAGCATTCGCGGAGTAACGGACCAGGTGGTGCTCAAGTTTAGCAAGCCGCAGTAGGCCGCGTTACCAGTGCGGATTTTTCGACGCTTCGGATCATTGTCTTAACTGTGGTCGGCGACACTATTGGTTGCCACCGCCTACTCAGGTCGCTCTTGGGTTCCAGAACTTGAGGGCTGAGACGCGAGTGCTTCCGGTTGAGCGCCGGTGAACGAGACTGTACGCCGCTGGGATCACGATCAGCGAAAGCAATAGAGCGCTGATCATGCCGCCCACCATTGGCGCTGCGATCCGCCGCATCACCTCGGATCCTGTGCCACTTCCCCACATGATGGGCAGGAGACCAGCGATGATCACGGCCACCGTCATGGCCACCGGGCGTATGCGAAGGGCGGCGCCCTCAATTATCGCCTGATCAAGTGCGGTTCGATCGGGCACCTGTCCCTCCGTCACGCGAGCGACCACTGCCTGGTTCAAGTAAACGAGCATGACGATCCCGATCTCGGCGGCGACTCCGGCGAGGGCGATGAATCCGACGGCGGAGGCGACTGACATGTTGTACCCGAGAAGGAACATCAACCAGAAGCCGCCGACAAGGGCAAACGGAAGAGTCGCCATGATAAGTACGGCGTCGCTAAAACGACGAAACGTGAGGTACAGGAGCACAAAAATAATCCCGAGGGTGGCGGGTACGACGAGTCTCAGTCGCTCGGTCGCACGCTCCAGATACTCGAATTGACCGGACCATGAGATCGAGTAGCCGGGAGGAAGGGGAACGTGCTCGGCCACGATCTGCTGCATTTCCCGGACCGCAGTGCTTAGGGGTCTTCCATGCAGGTCGACGTACACCCAGCCCGAGAGCCGCCCATTTTCACTCTTGATCATCGAAGGACCATCGGCGATGTGAAGCTCCGCCACGTCTGACAGTCTGAGCTGCACGCCGTGATCGGTGAGAATCGGCAGGTCGCGAAGGCTCTGGATCGAGTCGCGCAGCTCGCGCGGATAGCGCACGCTGATCGGGAAGCGCTGCAAGCCCTCCACTGTCTCACCAATGTCATCACCGCCGATGGCAGCCGACACAATGCTCTGCACGTCCGAGATGTTGAGCCCGTAGCGCGCTGCGCGCTCGCGATCGATGTTCACATCGACGTAGCGCCCGCCAGTGAGACGTTCGGCGAACGCAGAAGTAACCCCGGGTACACTCCTGACTGCGGTCGCGACTTGTCTTGCCAGGCGGTCGATGACCTTGAGATCAGGGCCGGCAATCTTTACTCCGATCGGACTTTTGACGCCGGTCGCGAGCATATCGATGCGGTTTCTTATGGGCGGAACCCAGATGTTAGTCAGTCCCGGCACCCGCACTACGTGATCAAGCTCCTGGATGAGCTTTTCAGGCGTCATGCCGACACGCCATTCCTTGCGCGGCTTGAATTGGATGGTGGTCTCGAACATCTCGAGCGGGGCAGGGTCGGTGGCTGTCTCGGCGCGACCAACCTTACCGAATACGCTCGCCACCTCCGGCACGGTCTTAATCAGCCGATCGGTCTGCTGCAATAGCTGGGTGACCTTGCCGGCGGAGATGCCTGGCAGGGCTGAGGGCATGTAAAGGACGTCACCTTCGTCGAGGGGCGGCATGAACTCGGCACCAATATGGGTCGCAGGGTATGCCGTGACGAGAAGCACGAGGAGCGCCAGGGCCAGAACCGCCTTAGGATGCGCGAGCGCTCTGTGCAAAACAGGTTGATAGATGCCTAGGAGCGCGCGATTTATCGGGTTGCGGTGTTCTTTCGGTATGTCGCCGCGGATCAGGTAACCGATCAGAATCGGGATGAGCGTCACGGCGAGACCCGCGGCCGCCGCCATCGAGTAGGTCTTGGTAAAGGCGAGCGGCGCGAACAGCCGCCCCTCCTGAGCCTGCAGCGTGAACACCGGTATGAACGACAGGGTAATGATAAGAAGAGAAGTGAAGAGCGCCGGACCGACCTGGACAGCTGCCTGACCGATCACTTGCCAGTGCTCGGAACCCTGAAGCTTTTGCCCCGGATGCGTCTCGTGCCAGGCCTCGATGTGCTTGTGCGCGTTCTCGACCATCACGATGGCCGCATCCACCATGGCGCCGATCGCGATCGCGATCCCGCCAAGCGACATGATGTTGGCGTTGATTCCCTGGTAATGCATCACGAGAAACGCGATCAGGACGCCAAGTGGCAGGGATACGACGGACACAAGGGCGGAGCGCAGATGAAAGAGGAACACCGCACACACCAGCGCGACGATCAGGAATTCTTCGAGAAGCTTCCCCTTCAGGTTCTCGATGGCGCGCTTGATGAGCTCTGACCGATCGTAGGTCGGCACGATGTCGACTCCGGCCGGCAGGCTCGCCTTTAGCTGCGCGAGCTTTGCCTTGACGGCATTGATCGTATCCAGGGCATTTTTGCCGGAGCGCATGATGATGACCCCGCCGGCGACTTCTCCTTCACCATTAAGATCCGTGATTCCGCGGCGCATCTCGGGCCCAACCTGCACGGTGGCCACGTCGCCTACGCGTACGGGGACGCCGGAATCGCTGGTGGCGAGCGGGATACTCCGGAAATCATCCAGCGATTTCAGGTATCCGGACGCGCGAACCATGTACTCAGCCTCGGCGAGTTCGAGCACCGAACCTCCGGCTTCCTGGTTTGCATTGCGGATGGCGTTAATGACCCTTTCATGCGTGACGTTGAACGCGCGCAACTTCTGCGGATCCAGAACGATCTGGTACTGCCGAACCATGCCTCCGAGGGATGCGACCTCCGCAACGTTCGGGACCGACTTGAGCTCGTACTTCAGGAACCAGTCCTGCAGAGCCCGAAGCTGCGAGAGGTCCTGCGTATGCCGCTGGTCGACGAGGGCGTACTCGTAGATCCAACCGACGCCGGTTGCGTCGGGACCTAGTGCCGTCGTGGCCTCTTTGGGCAGCCGAGACTGCACCTGGTTTAAGTATTCGAGCACGCGGGATCGCGCCCAATAAAGATCGGTGCCGTCCTCGAATAAAACGTAGACGAACGAGTCGCCAAACATGGAGTAACCGCGGACCGTGCGAGCGCCCGGCACCGAGAGCATCGTTGTGGCGAGTGGATACGTCACTTGGTTTTCGACAATCTCCGGTGCCTGTCCGGGGTAGGTCGTGCGGATGATCACCTGGACGTCCGACAAATCCGGAAGCGCGTCGAGGGGCGTCCGCAGCATCGCCCAGATACCCCAGGCGGCGATCGCTGCAACGGCCAGCAGCACTAGGAAGCGGTTGGCGATACAGGCCCGTATGAGTTTGGCGATCATTGCAGCCGCGCCTCCGTCGCTTTGAGGCTGGCTTCGGAGTCGATCAGAAACTGACCGGACACGACGACCTTCTGGCCGGGGGTCAAGCCCGAGCGGATCTCGGTTTGTCCACTGCCTTCGGCTCCGGTCTCGACATTCACAGCCCGAAACCGGCCGTCGCCTTCGGCCAGCATGACGACCCGCCGCGTTCCGGTCTGGATAACGGCTTCACTCGGCACGAGCACCACGTCCGCCAGGGCCGTAGGCGCGAAGTCCACGGTCACAAACATCCCAGGCAGAAGCTGCATCTTCGCGTTCGCCAACTCGATGCGTGCCGTGAGCGTGCGGGTCCCCACATTCACACTGGGAAGAACGGCGTTGACAGTCCCCTTGAACACGACTCCAGGGAGTGCCGCCAGGCGCGCCTGAATGGCATCTCCGGCATGCACGCGTTCTCCGAGGCTCTCGGGCACCTCTGCGTTCACCCAGACCGTTTTGAGTCCGTTGATACGAAATAGCGGTGTCCCGGTTGCGATGGTCATACCCTCACGTGCCATGAGTTCGGTGACCACGCCGCTCATCGGCGCCACAAGCGTGAAGTGCGATTGTGGCTTGCCGCTCCTCTCCAGGCTTCTGATCAGATCGTCGGGCATGCCCGCAAGCCGCATTCGCTGCCTCGCGCCGTCTACGAGGTCCGCAGCCCCTGGGCTTGTCAGATCCTTGATCGCAAGGTACTCATCCTGGACAGCGATCCAGTCGGGCACGTAGAGATCAGCAAGCGGTTGACCCGCGGTCACGGGATCGAGGGCAGCGCGCACCCGCAGTCGCTCCACGAACCCGTTGGCACGCGCTTGAACGACGGCCACATCACGCTCGTCGTAGGCGACACTGGCATTTGCGGTGATCTCAGAGTGCAATGGCCCCCGCGTGACGGGTGCGACGCGCACGCCGAGGTTTTGCTGCAGTCTTGGACTGACCGCAATGCCGCCAGCATCATCGCTGCCCTCAATGACGGGTACGAGCTGCATATCCATGAACGGCGATTTGCCCGGACGATCGAATCGCTGCGTGGGCACCATCGGATCGTGCCAGTAGAGGATCTTCCTTCCTGTCTCTGGGTCGATGTCGCCGGGCTTTTTTGGCGCAGCGTTGGACGCAGCCCCAGTCGTCATTGCTTGGGTACGTCCGACGCTAATGCCGGCGCGGTAGGTCAGGTACCCGAGGACGGAGAGAACGGCCGCTCCCAGCACGCTTGCGGTGAGGTATTTCCTGTTCATGGCAGGTCCCCCTGAGCCGGACGGATCGTGGCGGCGGTTGTCGCCAGTATCTCGGGAGGTGCGTCGAGAAACGCCAATTGCGCCCAAAGCTTGGCGGCCGCCGCCTCAAGTTGGAGGGCCTTGAGTCGGGCATCGATCTCCGCACGGTGAGACATCAGCAAGTCGGCCAGGCTCGCCTTGCCGCCCTGATAGGCGGCTCTGGCCGCGACCACTCGGTCGGTAGCCAGCGGAATGATGGTCGTGAGATACCTGTCGCGTCGCTCGCGGGCGCTGTTCCAGTCGTCGATCATGGTCTCAATCTCCGCGCCGTGCTCACGCAGCATTTCCTCGCGCTCGTAGGTCGCCTGGGAGGCCTCGGCCAGTTTGGCCGCGAGTCGTTGGTCCTGACGGTTTGCGCGCCGGATCTCCAGCGGCACGGTGAGTTCCAGGGTGACCATGTTGGAGTAACCGATGCCGCGTTCGCTGTACACGAACTCCACAGACCAATCCGGGCGCCGATCCGCGCGAGCCACCTCAGCGCCCGCGCGGGCCAATTCTGCGCGGCGCTCCAGCGCGACAATCTCAGGGTGACCGGCGAGTTGCGCATCGAGGGTGTGCTTGTGAAGTGAAACGGTATCGATGGAAGGTTCGCCGACGAGCGGACGATCCGAGGCACCAGGCACCCACCGATCCAGGCCCACCTTGGCCGCGGTAACCTCCCGCGAGGCCTCCGATGCCAGATCCTCGGACTCGGCAAGAGCCTGGCGTGCTGCGAGCACGTCGGCGGCCATGCCCCGGCCTCCGCGATAGGCTGCGTCAGCGGCGGTAACCTCGAGTCGGACTGCGTCGACTTGTTGGAGAATGCTGCGGTTTGCAGCTTCGGCGTAGTAGCGATTCAGCCAGGCCAGTGCGGCGTCGCGCCGGACTTCGACCAGGGTCTGCATCTGCTGCGCTTCGGCGAGGCGCACGGCTCCCTCGGACTCGGCGACCCGGGCGCGCAGTTTTGACGGGCGGGTGACCTCCTGCATGATCCCCACGCTGCGCATGGTCATAAAATCCCGCTGCACGCTGAAGCGCTCAGCGCCGTTGACGGGCAGATTCTCCAACCCGAGCTTCGCGACGGGATCCGGCCGCTCGCCGGCGGCGACCGCCAACGACTTCGAGGCGCTCACTCCAAACTGGCTTGCCTGCAGCTGTCTTGAGTTCGACAGCGCGAGGCGCTGCGCCTCGGCCAGCGTGAAAGGCGGCTCATCAGCGGAGACCGCACCCGAAACGAGAAGTGCGAGCGTGGCCGCGAGGAACGCCCTGGCAATGTAATGCGGCACGGCTGTGATAGCCGCGGGTCCCGAGGGCGATGCCCTGACTGGGGAGGGGATGGATCGATTCATACGAGTCACCGAGTTCGGACTGGACAAACACGTCAAGTCAGAGACCTCACAGACGTGCTGGATCGGCAGCCCGGCGGGCGGCTCAGCGCATCAGGGGTGCTACCGGCGTGAAGCCGGATTCGGCGAGGAGAGACTTAAAGGCGCAGCCGCGCGGTGTACAGGTAAGTGAGGGAAAAGTCGGCGCGGAAGTTCGTGAATCCGGGGGAGGGTACCGAAGCGCGCGGTCGCAAAACGGGGTTCGCGGTGACCGCGATTGGAAGACCAGCGGAGCCGGCTGCCAGTTCAAAGGATTTGTGCGGCTGCGCAACAACGGGTGCAGACGCTGTGACGGCAGCTTGCGCGGCGCAGCAGTCCAGACCGGCAGCCGTCGGTAGAGTCACCTGCGTAGCGCAAGGCGCGCCCTTCGGACAGCAACCTATCTCCGGTCCGCAAGCGACCGCCGGCTGGATAATGCCGAGCAGGCATCCCCAGAGCATCAGGACTGTGACGAGCCGACGGACCACTAGAACATCCTCAGGACAGGCTCAGACTGACTACGCGTTACGGCTTAAGTTCCGCGATCCCAACCATGGAGTCAACCGTTTCCCGGGTATTCGCTCACAGTTCGATCGCTCTGGCTCGCTGCTTATGCCCCCGGAACATGGCCAATCCGTCGGCGCGTATCCCGCAGCCGTACAGTCGGCACGCTTTAGGGTTACCCATCGCGTTGGGAACGGAGGTTTTCGGAAGCGCATCTGAGTTGGGCGACCGGTCGCGACTCCGCCCAGGCCGCAATGTCCGCCTCCAGCCAAGCCACTGAGTTCTGACTCAGCCTTCGACGCTTGGGGAATTTGCCATCCCGTTCTAAGCGATAAATCGTCATTCTGGAAAGCCCGGTGAGTTGCATCACCTGGCGGATTCGTAAGATTTTCATTGGACCTCTCCGAGTGTGCACCCATCGTTGCCCGTGGGCGCGCGTGAGCCCACTCGTAATCATCCGGAGGCGATTCGGAGAAGTCAGCCAGAGAGGTGTACTGATTTGCGCCAAAACTCGAACTTGTGTCTCCCGAATTGGGTTGGAACGACCCCAATACTCGGGGTATTGGCCTTCCGAGTGTTACCGGATGAGCAGGGGAAGGGGCCACTCGGGAAAGTCTATTGCTGTTTCCGTATAGTTCCATATAATTGGAAGTATGAAAGCCATCGAAACGATCGCCGCGCTGAGTGCCCTGGCCTCAGAACCCCGGCTGGCCGTCTACCGCCTCTTGGTAAAGCGAGGGCCTGACGGCTATACCCCATCCGAACTCGCGGAACGCCTGGGAGTACCGGCGCCGACGCTGTCCTTTCATCTGAAGGGATTGATGCAGGCAGAGCTTGTCCAGAGCCGTCGCGAGGGCCGAAATCTGCACTACAGCCCGAACTTTGAGCGCATGAACGAGCTCGTCGGGTTCCTGACCGAAAACTGCTGCAGCTTGGCAGATGCCGGCTGCGAACCGTCCTGCCAGCCGCAGGCTGCGCCGGCCGCCACTCCGCGGAGGAAGAGAGCGTGAAGCGATTACATGTGCACGTGTCCGTGAGAGATCTTGGTGCATCCATCCGCTTCTATTCGCAACTGTTTGCGACTGAGCCGACCGTGCGGAAAGCCGACTACGCGAAGTGGATGCTCGACGATCCGCGTGTCAATTTTGCGATCAGTCAGCGCGATTCGAAAACCGGCGTGCAGCATCTCGGGATCCAGGTGGAGAACCGCTCGGAGTTGACGGAAGTGTACGAACGCCTGAAGCGCGCCGAGGCGCCGGTGATCGAAGAGGGGGAGACCACCTGCTGCTACGCGCACAGCGAGAAGAGCTGGATCGACGACCCCCAGGCCGTCCAATGGGAGACGTTCCTGACCTCGGGGGAAAGCACCGTTTATGGCACCGACGAGATCCGGGCTAAGGTCGACAAAGCCTCTGGAAGCTCTGCCTGCGCGCCCAGCTGCTGCGGCCCTACGCCCGCCTGAGGCGATAACGATGTCGCAGCCCGAGGTCGCCACTCCGGCAGATTTTCCGCAGATCCGCGATCTGCTTGAGGCCGCAGGCCTCCCGACCAGTGATTTAGATTCTGCACAGCCGGAATTCCTGGTGATCCGGGTCGGGGCGACCATAGTGGGAGCAGGTGCTCTCCAGATCTCCGGACCGGTGGCGCTCCTTCGGTCCGTCGTCGTAGCTGCGGCTCATCGGAAGCGCGGCTATGGGGAACAGCTGGTCGAGGCGCTCGAACGGCAAGCCGCTCGCCGACACATCCGACAGCTCGTTCTACTGACCACCACCGCCACAGCTTTCTTCGAGCGCGCGGGATATCGGGCGATCGAGCGCGACAGCGCTCCCGCCGCCTTGCGGCAGACCGACGAGTTTCGCTCCCTCTGTCCGAGTTCTGCTACCTGTATGGCCAAGGTCCTCGCAGCGGCGACGTAACCCCATCCGTGGCCGAACGTCCGTACAACGTGCTTTTCCTGTGTACCGGAAACTCGGCGCGCAGCATCCTGGCGGAAGCGCTGGTCAACCACTGGGGGCGCGGCCGATTCCATGGACTCAGCGCCGGAAGCCATCCGAAGGGCGAGGTGCACCCGATCGCGCTCGAGCTGCTGCGTCGGATGCACTTGCCGACCGAGGGCCTGCGCAGCAAGAGCTGGGATGAGTTCGCGGTGCCCGGCGCGCAGCCGCTCGACTTCGTATTCACGGTCTGCGACAACGCCGCCGGCGAGGTTTGTCCTTACTGGCCCGGCCAGCCCATGACTGCGCACTGGGGACTACCGGATCCGGCTGCAGTCACCGGCCCAGAATCTGATCGCTGGATCGCATTCCGGAACGCATTCCAGGCTCTGGAGAATCGCATCAAGATCTTCACCAGCCTGCCGCTGGCGTCGCTCGATCGGATCAAGCTGCAGGAGCGGCTCAATGCAATCGGCAAGTCGCCGGCGAGCCCTGAATGAAACGACTCCCAGCGCTTGCAGCCGAGGGGCTCGGCTCGCTACTCCTTGCCGCGACGGTCGTGGGTTCGGGGATCATGGCGGAGCGTCTCAGCTCCGGTAACGTCGCGATCGCGCTTCTGGCCAATACGGGCGCGACCGTTGCGGTTCTCGCAACGCTTATCGCCCTCCTGGGCCCTTTGAGCGGTGCGCACTTCAACCCCGCGGTGTCGCTGGTGCAGGCACTGCGGGGAAGACTCGCCTGGCCTGATGCGGGGGCTTACATCGTCTTTCAGATTGCGGGCTGCTGTGCGGGCGTCGGGCTCGCGCATGAGATGTTCGGGCTACCGTGGCTCCAGACGGCGACTCACGTACGGGCAGGATGGTCCCAGGAGCTCGCGGAGGCGGTCGCGACCTTCGGCCTGATTTTGGTCGTTCTTGGGCATCGACGGGCTGAGAACGCCCTGACCTGCCGGCTTTCTTCGGACCTAAACACCTTTGGAGATGGCCGGATTTTGACCGGCCCGGGAAAGTCGGACCACTGCGAGTGCGACTCTGCGACCCCTATGA
>Ga0302177_10000947_pt1 | contig 21060 bp, 17 predicted proteins | sample I_Palsa_E1_2_FD_198780 | JGI IMG/M metagenome (GOLD analysis project Ga0302177, IMG submission 198780) | Peat permafrost microbial communities from Stordalen Mire near Abisko, Sweden - I_Palsa_E1_2 | ecosystem: Environmental > Terrestrial > Soil > Palsa > Peat permafrost | place: Sweden... | reverse complement strand
GATAATCGACGGCGCCGAGCTTCACGGCATTCACCGCGGTCGCGATATTGCCATAACCGGTGAGAATGATCGCCCGGGCGTCGGGCCGGCGTTTCTTCATCGCCGAGATCACGTCGAGCCCGTTGCCGTCCGCCAGACGCATGTCAACGACGGCAAACGCGGGCGGGGCTTTCTCGACTTGCAGCAACCCGTCGGCAACCGATTCCGCGGTGCTGACGGCAAAGCCGCGCGTTTCCATGGCGCGCGCCAAGCGTTGCAGGAAGGATTTATCGTCTTCAACGATCAGCAGTGATCGCTCGTTAAGAGTCGCGGCAGTAATCATTACAGGCTGGGTGTCGGCTATCGGGTTGGTCATCAAAAGTACTCCGTCTCTACCGATCGCCCTCGCGTGTTATTAGTTAAGATGCTGCGGCCATGCGCTCAAGGGGCGGAGCCACCGGCGGCCGCTCAAAATCCGAACGAGACCAGCTCACCATCACCACGGCACCACCGAGCGGTGGCGCCCGGTTCTTAAATGATAATTTTGCCCCACTGCGCTCGAGCAGCGTCTTGGCGATAAACAAGCCCAAGCCAAGACCAAACGCCGTTTCCTCGTCGCCGCGCGCCGGCGGGCCCGGCTGGCGATGGGTGACATAGGGCGCGCCCAGCCGATCCAACACTTCAGGCGCAAATCCCGGCCCGTCGTCGCTGATCGTTATTTTCACTTCGTCCGCCGTCCATTGCGGTGAGACCTCGACGCTTGTGTTGGCGAAATCGACCGCGTTTTCGATCAGATTACCGAGGCCATAGCGGACCGCGGGGTTGCGCGCGCCGACCGGCTCCACGCCGCTTTTGGTCGCGTTGTTCAAGATGACCGACACGCCGAAATTCCGATGCGGCGCCATCGCTTCATCGATCAGAGCCGACAACGGCACCCGGTCGAAAGGATCAGCGGTCGGCAATTCGGTGATCTTAGCCAGTATCTCGCGGCAGCGGCGCGCCTGCTCACGCAGCAATTTGACATCCTCGGCATAGGGTGAATTCGCTTCGAGCGCGCGCTCGATCTCGCGCACGACGACGGTGATGGTGGCGAGAGGAGTGGCGAGCTCATGCGCTGCTGCCGCGGCAAGGCCATCGAGCTGCGAAAGGTGCTGCTCGCGGGCCAACGCCAATTCGGTCGCCGCCAGCGCTCGCGACAGCTGACGCGCCTCTTCCGCGACCTGCCAAGTGTGGACGCCAATGTAGCCAATCGCCAGCAAGATCGAGAGCCAGACGCCGACCACATAAGTTTCCGGCAGCTCGAATGGCTCTTCGCTTTCCCACGGCAACTGATAATGCACGAAAATCAGGATGGTCGCGCAGAGGACGGCAAAAATGCCGAGCAGCAAAGTCATGCGCGGCGGCAGAGCCGTCGCGGAGATCAACACGGGACCGACCAACAAAAATGAAAAGGGATTTTCCACGCCGCCGGTCAGAAACAGAAGCGCCGTCAACTCCGCGAGATCGAAGCCTAACAGATAGGCGGCGCGGTCGGGTTCGAGCCATTGCGGGCGTTGAAAACCCAGCCGTAGCACCACATTGAGCAGAGCGGACAACGCAATAACGACAAGACACGGCCAGATCGGAACGTCGAATTCCAAGCCGAAATGGACGACCAGGACAGCGACAGCCTGACCGAAGACGGCGAGCCAACGCAACCGCACCAGCGTATCGAGACGCACATTCCGCGGCCGATTAGGAGTCTGGGGCAGCCCGAACATGGAGCTAATGTAGCGATTGGGGAAAGCTAATCCAAATAAACCGCGGAGCGCTTCCTAGTAAGGTTCGGTCAGGACGCTACGGCCGCCATGCGGCGGGCTCTGCATCCACTCGCGCCCCGAGGCGGGCTTGTTCGATAACCTCGAAAAGCGCCCGGAGCACTTCGGTCACGCCCTCGCCGCTCACGCCCGAGAGCAAAAGCGGCGACTTCTTCGCCGCGCGCGCTAGCCGCGCCATCTGGCGTTTGATCTCGACAGCATTCATCGCGTCAGCTTTGTTGAGCGCGACCAGTTCGGGTTTCTCCGTAAGACCGTGGCCATAAGCGGAAAGCTCCGCCCGTATGGTCTTGTATGCTTCACCGGCGTCACCCGCGGTTCCGTCGACCAGATGCAGTAGTACGCGGCAACGTTCGATATGGCCCAGGAACCGATCGCCAAGCCCGCTGCCTTCATGCGCTCCCTCAATCAGGCCGGGAATGTCAGCGAGGACGAACTCCCGGCCATGGACGGCCACCACGCCGAGCTGCGGTTGCAGTGTCGTGAAAGGGTAATCGGCGATCTTCGGCTTTGCGGCGCTGACGGCAGCAAGAAACGTCGACTTGCCGGCATTCGGCAGACCGACAATGCCGGCATCGGCGATAAGCTTGAGCCTGAGTTCGATAGTGCGTTCTTCTCCGGGCTGGCCGCTATTGGCGCGGCGCGGCGCGCGGTTGGTGGCGGACTTAAAATGCGCATTACCGAACCCGCCATTGCCGCCACGCGCCAGCACCATGCGTGCGCCGGTTGCCGTCAAGTCGGCAAGAAGCGTTTCGCCATCTCCCTCGTAAATCTGCGTGCCGACCGGGACCTTGAGCACGGCGTCGGCTCCATTGGCGCCGTGGCGGTCCTTGCCCATGCCGCCGCCGCCGTTCTTGGCAAAGAAATGCTGCTGATACCGGTAATCGATTAGGGTATTGAGGCCGGGCACGGTTTCGGCAACAACATCGCCACCCTTCCCGCCATCGCCACCGTTCGGCCCGCCAAATTCAATGAACTTTTCCCGCCGAAACGATACGCAGCCGTTTCCACCGTCGCCGGAGCGGATATAGACCTTAGCCTCATCGAGGAATTTCATGCCGCGAATCCGAGTCCACCGAGAGCACCAACGTCAATTGAACCGCACGAGCGACGAATTCAATTGGCAAAGCGCCCTCTCACCACAGTTGATATAGTACGAATGTTTGATCACGGTACGTGGGTTTACGGTACTTGGATTTGCGGTACTTGGATTTCAGCCCGTCCGAGAGGCCAATGAGCAGCTTTGTGTTGGTCCTTAAGCTGGCATCCCGCGCAGCGATTTGGAGAACGACGCGCCTTTCGCGGTTGGTCGGCCTGCCAAGCTTGCTCGGCTGGCTGGCGGGGCTTGGCGTCCTTCGCATGGCCGTTCAACTCGTCGCGGCCGGATCCGGCGCCGGATTTAATCCTTACGGATTGAACGCCCTCGTCGCCTGGCTCGCGTTGGAAGCGGCGGTCACAGCGCTGTTCGTACCGCCGGCGGCGCGCAGCACGGCGCTCTCCGCCATGTTTGCTCTCACACTCGTGGCCGAAGCGGCCATCGAGGCAATCAAGTTGGTTGCGCCGTTCATTCCGGTTTCGGCGATCGCCGATCCGTTCTGGCGTGCGCATGCAGTCCCCATCTTCCTGTTCGCCGGGCTATCGGTGTGGTGGATCGGTGCCACCACCACAATATTGCAAAGCTTTTCGCCACAGCCGAGGCTGGTCGCGTTCGGCCGAATGGCCGGACTTTGGCTCGCCCTTCTCGCCGTCGCAGCCGTCGTCCCGCACGACCCTATTTTCGTCCCGCACAATTTCAATATCCGTGACGCCAACTTGTGGGAGACGCTTGCCTCACACCTTAAGCCCTCGGCAGGAGACAAAGACCAAGCGGTGCGCGCCGTGCAAGGTCAAGGCGCGCTCCTTGCGACCGAGGTCGCCGATCTCGCCCCCACCGCGAAGGGCGCCACCAATGTGTACGCGCTGGGTATTGCCGGCTGGGCCGATCAGGACGTGTTCGTCAAGGAACTCGACGGTGGATTGGCGGCAATGAGCGAAATCTTCCCTATCCGCGGGCGGACGCTGCGGCTCATCAATGATCGCGGCACTGTCGATCACGTGCCGCTGGCGACCGACCGGAATTTTGTCGCTGCCATTCAGGCGATCGGCAAGGTGATGAACAAGACCGACGATATTCTGTTGTTGTTAATGACGTCGCACGGTGAGCACACGGGATTCGCTTTGAAATTCCCCAACGAGACCGTCGGCGAACTGACGCCGCAGCTGGTGGCAGCAACCCTTAACAACGAAGGAATCAAAAACCGTATCGTCATCGTCTCCGCCTGCTTTTCCGGCATATTCGTGCCGCCGCTGGCAAATGACGACACGATCGTGCTTACCGCTGCGGATGCAGAGAATACCTCCTTCGGATGCGCGCCCGAACGAGATTGGACCTATTTCGGCGACGCTTTCTTCCGCCAGAGTGTGCGCCGCGGCCGCGATTTGCAGCACAGCTTCGAGAATGCGCGGACTCTCATTGGCGGCTGGGAATTGATGGACCACGCCAAGCCATCAAATCCGCAAGCGCATTTTGGGCCGGCCTTGGTTGCCAAGCTGACGCCCTTCTTCCAATTAACCCAGACCACCGAGCATTAGCGTCGCCGACGTGCCTCGCGCGGATCGGTCGCCAGCCATAATTGGCGGTTCTCAAGCCACGCGCGTCGCGCCCCAGGACTTGAGCGAAGCCCACAATCCGCGATCGAGACGAAACCGATCCACGGGAGCCGCGGAATTGATGGAGCGGATGCGGGTGAGCCGCACACCGGTCCACTGAAACGCGCATTTTTCCAGCACGCGCCGTGAAGCAGGATTGCTCACCCGGGCGCCTGAGTGCAACGTTTCACATCCGAGATCGCCGAAAGCATAATCAACCAGAGCGCGGGCCGCCTCGGTTGCATAGCCACGACCCCAAAAAGAGACGCCGAACCAATATCCGAGTTCGGGCCCTTCCTCGCGCGGATCGATGCTACAGGCACCGATCAACCGCCCATCGCGGGCGACGACAAAACAAGCCTCCCCTTCGCGCGAATTGGCGGCGGCAATAAATTCCTCGGCCTCATCGACGCGATAGGGATGCGGAAGGCGCGCCGTGTTCACGGCAACACGAAACTCGTTGGCGAGCGCAGCGAGCACTTTCGCATCCTCGCGACGCGGCGCGCGCAATCTAAGCCGTGCCGTCTCCAGCACGGGCACACTCACATCTCGGCCGATCTGAGCGACTATCTCTGGCGCGAATGTCATCTCGCGGGCTCCTGCAAGAAACCGAAAGGGGGAGCCAGCATCCGGTCTCCCCCTTTTCGAAGCCCATTTGGGCCCGCCGGTTCGACTGAACGCCGGCGGACTCCGATGATCCACCGTATTTACTGGGCTGCGGCCTCCGTTGCCGGAAGTACCGATACGAACACGCGGCCCTTGGTTTTGGTACGAAACTCGACGCGACCGTTGACCAGCGCGAACAGGGTATGGTCGCGGCCGACACCCACATTGCGGCCGGGATGCCACTTGGTGCCGCGCTGGCGCGCAATAATCTTGCCGGCGGTCACTTCTTCGCCGCCAAAAATTTTAATTCCGAGCCGTTGACCGGCGGAATCGCGGCCGTTTCGCGAGGAGCCGCCTGCTTTCTTGTGAGCCATCGCTCAAACCTTTCTGATGCGCTACCTATACCCGATTCATGACAAAAGCATCACCGCTTTTGCTCATTTCTTTGCCTTCGGCCGCGGACTTTTGGCTTTGCCCGCTTTCGCCGCAGGTTTCCTCTCCTTGGCCGCCGAACCTCCGGCCTTTGCCTTCGTCGCGGTCTTGGCTCGCGCTTCGCGCCGCTTTTCGGCAGCGGGCGACGCTGCTTCGGACGAAGCTTCCAGATCTGCGGATTCCGCAGCGGCCGGTGCCGGCGCGCGCCGTGGACGCGGCGGAGCCGTTTTGTTCGGCTTGCGCCCTTCGGTGAGAATCTCGGTGATGCGGATGAGCGTGAATTCCTGGCGATGGCCGCGCTTGCGCCGCGAATTTTTGCGCCGCCGTTTCTTAAACGCGATGACCTTCGGACCGCGTGATTGATCGAGCACCTCGGCCGCCACCGTCGCCCCGGAGACGGTGGGAGCACCCAGGGTCACAGTCTCGCCGCCGACGAGTAAAACCTCGCCGAATTCGACGATTTCGCCTCGGTCGCCCTTGACCTTCTCGACCCGTAGTACATCTTCGGCGGCAACCCGGTATTGCTTGCCGCCCGTTTTGAAGACCGCGAACATCTTTGTCCTCGTGTTCATTTCCGGTGCTCGGAAGGCTCTTCCGGACCGGCTTCTTTGCAGTCAATTCTGCTGGTTAAGGCGCGCCGGAATGGCTCTCCCGAGCATCGCCCGCGTCCTTATGACGGGGCGGTAAATCCCTGTCAAGAAATGCAAAGCTGCCGCGCGAACAGCCTTTGCTCCGCTGTGCTAAGACATGCCCATGACAGGGAGGTAGCTCATGCCGACAAACGGAAAAAACCAGAAGATTGGGTGGATCGGTGCCGGCCGGATGGGCATTCCCATGGCCGAGCGCCTGATCAAAGCCGGTTACGACGTAAGTATCTGGAACCGCACCCGCGCCAAAGCTGAGCCGCTGGAAAAGATCGGCGGCAAGTTGGTCGACCACCTTTCCGATCTGAAGGGCGTCGACGTACTGTTCTCCATCGTCGCCACCGGCAAGGACGTGCAAGAGGTACTGTACGGAAAGAACGGCGTTAGCAGCCAGGGCGGCAAACTACCTCCGACGGTGGTCGATTGCTCGACCATAGCGGTCGAGGAATCGGCGGCGATCCGCGATCGGCTCAAACAACTCGGCGCTGATTTCGTCGCCGCGCCGGTTAGCGGCAACGCCAAAGTGATCAAAGCCGGAAAACTGTCAGCCGTTGTCTCCGGCGACGAAAAAGCCTGCAAAGCGGTGACGCCACTCATCGAGGTATTCGCTCCGCGTGGCGTCTCCTATGTCGGCGACGGCGAGCTCGCGCGCGTGTGCAAGATTGCTCATAACGTCATGCTCGGCGTCATTATCGAGAACTTAATCGAGATGACGCTCTTGACCAATAAAATGGGCGTGCCACGCCACGCGTGGCTTGCTTTCTTCAACAACAGCGCCATGGGCTCGATGTTCACACGCTACAAATCGCCGGCACTCGTCAATCTGGACTGGACCACGACATTTACGCCGGAACTTCTGCGCAAGGATTTGGATCTCGGTCTCGAACTCGGCCGCGAAATTGATGTGCCGCTGCCGGTGACGGCGGCGGCGCGCGAAGTTCTACAAGGTCATTTCGGCGCGGCCATGCTGCAAAAGAATCCGCACGAATATTTGCAGAAGGATTTTGCCGCGCTCGCCGAAACCATGGCGCTCGCCGCCGGGATGAAGCTCGAAAGCGAAAACCAGAATGTCCCAACCGGTCTGGAAACCTAGCCGCGGGGCGTAAATCCTTAAGGCCGCGTGAGCCGAGTCGTTCGCCGCCCTGCTACGCAGAAAAGCAGATTGCTCACGGCCACGCAGCGGTCAAGACCGCAGCGTAGCCAATCCGCCGGTGCGAAGCGGCTGGAGTCGGACTTATCGATGACGATAATAGCGACGATGGTAGGCGGCCCCGCCACCGTGTCCGCGCGCCATTGCCTGGCGGCATTCCAAGCTCAACCGTCGATAATTGCGCCTCATGCATACGGTGATCTTCGGGACATCGGGAATAAAATCGGAGCAAAGTTGCATCGCGTCCCCTGAGCACGCCTGGCGAACCTCGTCGCTTTGAGCGCGGGCGCTCCCCACCCCAACCAATAAAAGACCGGCGGGCAACGCCAGCCAGCAAGCAAGATACAGAATACGCAGCATAATTCGTTCCCTGGGTTCCGCATGGGCCTCTTTCGCGGCGGCACCCTAGAGCATCATGCGAAAAAGTGGAAACGGGTTTTCCAGAAGATCCGTGAATAAACCATTTCCCGCGACACCGCCGGACGGCTGTGCGGAGGGGGAATTATCGCCCGAAGGCACTTGAACGCTGGTGCTTGAAAGGCTGACCCGAGGCGAGCGCCGCACTCGCCGCGCACGGAGCGGCCGCAAGGCTCGCTTTGAGTTGCTGTATCCGCCGCGGGAAACGCGACACGCCCTCGTCGAAGCGCACCCGGCACAAAAACGGGAAGCTCGCGCGACACGCCGTAACAAAACGGGGCCGCTCGCGAGCAAACAGAATGCAAAAGCTTTCGATCTTCGCTGGCGATGCTATGAAAAGGCCATGCGCACCCAGGTCGTCATTATCGGCGCCGGTCCGGCGGGGCTGTTGCTCGGTCAGCTGCTGCACAAACACGGCGTCGATAACATCATTCTTGAACGTCAGATTGCGGAGTACGTGCTAGGTCGCGTGCGCGCCGGCGTTATCGAACAAGTCACCATGGACCTTTTGGACGAAGCCGGCGTCGGCAGCCGTATGCATGCTGACGGACTGGTGCACGAAGGCGTCCAGATCTGTGTTGATGGTGTGCGCCACCGCATTTCGTTCAAGGACATGACCGGCAAGGTGGTGATGGTTTACGGGCAGACCGAGATCACCAAGGACCTGATGGACGGCCGGGCGTCCATCGGTGCGCCGACGATCTACGCCGCCCACGATGTGCGCCCGCACGATATAGCCAGCGGTAAGCCGCGCGTCAGCTACCGCGCCGGCAGCAAGGCGCACGAGATTGAATGCGACTTCATAGCCGGCTGCGACGGGTTTCATGGCATTTGTCGTATGAGCGTCTCGCCGAGCGCAATCACGACATTCGAACGTGTCTATCCGTTCGGCTGGCTCGGTGTTCTTTCCGATACGCCGCCGGTTTCCGATGAACTGATCTATGTACGTCACCCTTCGGGCTTCGCGCTCTGCTCCATGCGCTCGCCGACGCGCAGCCGCTACTATCTCCAATGCGATCTGACCGACAATATCGAGGCTTGGCCGGATGATCGCTTCTGGCAAGAGCTCGAGCACCGGCTCGATGCCGAAGCGCGCGAGCATCTGGTGACGGGCCCTTCGATCGAAAAGAGCATTGCCCCGCTGCGCAGTTTCGTCGCCGAGCCGATGCGTTTCGGCCGTTTGTTCCTCGCTGGCGACGCCGCCCATATCGTGCCGCCAACCGGCGCCAAGGGACTTAATCTTGCGGCGAGCGACGTCCGCTACCTGGCACAGGCGTTGGTCGAGCACTACGCGGAGAACTCGGACGCTGGACTTGAGCACTATTCGAGCCGCGCACTGGCCCGAGTCTGGAAGGCCGAACGTTTCTCGTGGTGGATGACCACGATGCTTCACAGGATTTCGGAAAATCCGTTCGACCATAAGCTCCAGCTGGCCGAACTGGATTATCTGTTTCGCTCAAAGGCGGCGGCAACAGTGTTCGCCGAGAATTACGTGGGGCTGCCGTATTAGAGTGACGGGTTCGCAGCGTCATCCGCGGCGGACTAGGAAGGGAACCGGGGCGTCTTAGGCGCGTTGTCACGGCAAGAAAATCGATCTGCAAAGGAGCGAGTCATGCCGATGCTGATGTGGATCGCGCTATGGTCAAATTTGTTGGGGGTGGCAAGTGGCTGGCAGGAGACGGCATCGCCCGTCCGCTTGTGGGCAAAAGACCGGCGTGATCACCGGTCAAATTAGTTTCCATCAATATTCCAGTCGACGTAAAACGCGCCACATATCAGGCGCGTTTAGCGTTTGCGGCGGAGCCACCGTTATAGACCGCATTCGCCGTTCCGGTTAAGCAAGATTATACGCGGAAGCGGCACCAACTGCCGTCAGGTTGCAGGAAGCCTATCGCACCGTTATCAATACGCGCCTTTCCGCCCGGCCTATGCGGCCGGCGCGATTGCCTGAAAAAGCGCAGACGACGACCATGGCTCGTCTTGTCATGAAATTCGGCGGGACCTCGGTCGCCACTATCGAGCGCATCCGCAACGTTGCCCGCCACGTCAAGCGCGAGGTCGATGCCGGGAACGAAGTTGCCGTCGTGGTCTCCGCCATGTCCGGAACGACGGATCAACTGGTCGCCTGGTGCGAAGAAGCCCTGGCGCAGCGCAAAATCTTCGATGCCCGCGAATACGACGCCGTTGTCGCGAGCGGCGAGCAAGTCACTGCCGGCCTGCTCGCCATCACGCTGCAAGATATGGATATCAACGCGCGGTCCTGGCTCGGCTGGCAGCTGCCGATTGAGACCTCCAACGTCCACGCTTCGGCGCGCATTCTGGAAATCGACGGCGCCGAACTGATCCGCCGTTTCGACGAGCGTAAGGAAGTCGCCGTCATCGCCGGCTTCCAGGGCGTACACAAGGAAACCGGACGCATTACAACGCTCGGACGCGGCGGCTCCGATACTTCGGCGGTGGCGATTGCAGCGGCGATCGGGGCACAGCGCTGCGACATCTATACCGACGTCGACGGCGTCTACACGTCCGATCCGCGCGTCGTGCCGCGGGCCCGACGGCTCGCAAAGATCGCATTCGAAGAAATGCTGGAGCTCGCTTCACTCGGCGCCAAGGTGATGCAGGTGCGCTCGGTGGAGCTCGGCATGGTCCACAATGTGCGTATTTTCGTCCGCTCAAGCTTTGACCGGCCCGAGGATATCGACCCGCACCGCAATCCGCCGGGAACGCTGATTTGCGACGAGGAGGAGATCATGGAACAGCAAGTGGTCACCGGCATCGCCTTCTCTCGCGACGAGGCGCAAATTTCCATCCGCGAAGTCGCGGACAAGCCGGGAGTAGCCGCGGCGATTTTCATTCCGTTGGCGGAAGCCAACATCAACGTGGACATGATCGTACAAAACGTCTCCGCCGACGGAAAAACCACCGATCTGACTTTCACCGTCCCGGCCGCGGACTATCAGCGCGCGCTCGACGTGATCACCAAGGCGAAGAAAGCGATCGGCTTTAAGCGTCTCGACAGCGCCACCGATGTCGCCAAGATTTCGGTTATTGGCATCGGCATGCGCAGCCATGCCGGTGTGGCGGCGGAAGCGTTCCGCGCCCTGGCCGAGCGTGCCGTCAATATTCGCGCCATTACCACCTCGGAGATCAAGTTTTCGCTTTTGATTGACGCCGCCTTTACCGAGCTCGCCGTGCGCACGCTGCACTCGCTCTACGGCCTCGATCGGACCGGCGCCTAGCGATCCGCAGGCTTTTTTGATTTAACGCCGCGCCTATCGCAAGCATCGCTGCGGCGCACAATTCGCCGTCACGCGAATGTCTTTGGCTTGCGGTTTGCATAGGGCATTCGATATAGGCTGAAGGTGCTCGCCACGGGCCGGGCCCAGGCGATTCCATTTTGCCGCCGGCCGGCGCGGCGCAGGCTTTGCGTCCGGTCCAATTAAGACGTCCGAGGAGTTCACGCCATGCGTGGCGCGCTCGGCGGGCCTCGTGTGCTGTTACGCCGACTCCGCGAAGTGATGGCGGAGCCGGTCAGCGCGCAGGAACGCCTTGACAAGATCGTGGTGCTGATCGCCGCGAACATGGTGGCGGAGGTTTGCTCCGTCTACGTGTTGCGCGTCGATTCCACCCTCGAACTCTACGCTACCGAAGGCCTCAATCGCGATGCCGTGCACCACACGGTGCTACGCGGCGACGAAGGCCTGGTCGGCCTGGTCGCTAGTCAGGCGAGCGCCATCAATCTGTCGAACGCGCAGGCTCACCCGGCCTTCTCCTATCGGCCGGAAACGGGCGAAGAAAATTATAACGCTTTCCTCGGCGTGCCGGTGCTGCGGGCCGGCAACACGCTGGGCGTGCTGGTCGTGCAAAACCGCGCGCGCCGCACCTATTCCGAGGAAGAGGTCGAGGCGCTCCAAACGACGGCGATGGTGCTCGCCGAGATGATCGCCTCAGGCGAGCTATCGGCGCTGGCGCCGCCCGGCGCGGAGCCCGCCGCCCGTCGCTCGTTGCACCTGGCCGGAAGAACGCTGGCGGACGGAATCGCGCTTGGGCACGTCGTGCTGCATGAGCCGCGCGTCGTCGTCACCAATTACATCGCCGACGATATCCCGAAGGAATTGAAACATCTCGAGTCGGCGGTGGAGACGCTCCGCACCCAACTCGACGAGCTCCTTGAGCACGGCGACGTCGTGGACGGCGGCGAGCATCGCGATGTGCTCGAGGCTTATCGCATGTTCGCCCACGACCGCGGCTGGGTTCACAAGCTCGAGGAAGCGGTGATGACCGGGCTTACCGCGGAAGCTGCGGTCGAGCGCGTGCAGTCCGACACCCGGGCGCGCATGCTGCGCCAGACCGATCCCTATCTGCGCGAGCGGCTGCACGATCTCGACGATCTCGCCAATCGTTTGATGCGGCAGCTCACTGGCCGGGATCACGCGCCCTCGCGCGAGAACCTGCCGGAGAATGCCATTCTCGTCGCGCGTTCCATGGGGCCGGCGGCGCTGCTCGACTATGACCGAAAGCGTTTGCGCGGACTGGTGCTCGAGGAAGGCGGACCGCATTCGCACGTCGCGATCGTGGCGCGCGCTCTCGGTATCGCGGCCGTCGGCGACATCGACAACGCAACCGGCATCGCCGACCCGGGCGACGCCATCATTGTCGACGGCGCGGCGGGCGACGTGCAGCTGCGGCCGCTGCCCGACATGGAGGCGGCCTATGCCGAGCGGGTTCGCCTGCGGGCTCGGCGTCAACAGCAATATCAGGCGTTACGCGACCTGCCGTGCGTAACCAAAGACGGCCAGCACGTCGCGCTGTTGATCAATGCAGGCCTGAACGTCGACCTGCCGCACATCGCCGATACCGGCGCTGCCGGAATCGGACTGTTCCGGACCGAATTACAGTTCATGGTGGCGCCGAATTTCCCGCGCGCCACCGAGCAGTTCGCGCTCTATCGGGCTGTCCTCGACGCCGCCGGCGAAAGACCGGTGACGTTCCGCACGCTCGATATCGGCGGCGACAAAGTGCTCCCGTACATGCGCAACATCGAAGAGGAGAATCCGGCGCTCGGCTGGCGCGCGATCCGGCTCGGGCTCGACCGGCCGGCGCTGTTGCGCACCCAATTGCGGGCGCTGTTGCGCGCCGGAGGCGGACGGGCGTTGAAAGTAATGTTCCCGATGATCGCGACTGTCGCCGAATTCGACCAGGCCAAGGAACTGGTCGAACTCGAACTGACGCATTTGCGCCGCCATGGTCACAAGCTGCCCGATGAAGTCGAAGTCGGCAGCATGGTGGAAGTCCCTTCGCTGTTATATCAGCTCGACGAACTGCTCAGCCGCGTTGATTTCCTGTCGGTCGGCTCCAACGATCTTGTTCAATTCCTCTACGCCGTCGATCGCGGCAACCCCCGCGTTGCCGGCCGCTTCGACCCGCTGTCGTCGCCGGTTCTACGCGCGCTCAAAGATATCGCCGACAAGTGCCAGGAGCACGGCAAGCCGGTGACGGTGTGCGGCGAGCTCGCCTCGCAGCCGCTTGGGGCATTGGCTCTGGTTGCGCTTGGCTATCGATCGCTTTCGCTTACCCCGTCGGCCGTGGGCCCGATCAAGGCAATGCTGCTCGAACTCGACAGCGGCAAAGCTGCCGGCTTCCTGTGCCCGCTGATCGGGAAATCGACCGGCGCGACACCTATTCGGGAGCAACTGGAAAAATTCGCCGCGGCTGAATCGCTACAGATTTAGCAAGGCGCTTTAGACGGCGCCGACGGCCGGACTTGTCGCTGCCATCGGCGTCCTCTACTTAACCGAACACCATGTTGCCGGAACAAAAACTCGACGCGCTTATCGCCCGCCACGCCGCGCTTGAGCGCGACCTTGCTGCCGTCATGCCGGCCGAAACCTATGTCAAGCTGTCGCGCGAATTTGCCGAACTCGACCCGGTTGTTGAAGCGGTAAAATCCTATCGGGCGGCACAACGCGAGCTCGAAGGCGTCGAGAGCATGATCGAAGATCCTTCGATCGATGCGGAAATGCGCGCCATCGCCGCGGCGGAACGGCCGGAGCTTGAAGCCCGCCGCGCATCGCTCGAACGAGAATTACGACTCGCGCTCATTCCCAAGGACGCGATGGATGAACGCAACGTCATTCTCGAAATTCGTGCCGGTACGGGCGGAGACGAAGCCTCATTGTTCGCCGGTAATCTGTTTCGCATGTACGAGCGCTACGCGGCCGGCCAGGGATGGAAGGTCGAAATCATGACCGCGAGCGAAGGCTCAATGGGCGGTTACAAGGAAATCATCGCCGAGATCCGCGGCCGCGGCGCCTTCGCCAAACTGAAATTCGAATCCGGGGTGCATCGCGTTCAGCGCGTGCCCGACACCGAAGGATCCGGGCGTATTCACACGTCGACCGCGACCGTCGCCGTATTGCCGGAAGCACAGGATCTCGACCTAGCCATCAACGAGTCGGATCTGAGGATTGATACGTTGCGCTCGGGCGGCGCCGGCGGACAACACGTCAACAAGACTGAATCGGCGGTACGAGTCACTCATATCCCCTCCGGAATCGTCGTCATGATGCAGGAGGACCGTTCACAGCACCGCAATCGCGCCAAGGCGATGGCCGTGCTGCGCACGCGACTCTACGATTTCGAGCGCCGGAAACAGGACACCGCCCGAGCCGCGGAACGCCGCGGCCAGGTCGGCACCGGAGATCGATCGGAGCGCATCCGCACCTATAATTATCCGCAAGGCCGCGTCTCGGATCATCGCATCAATCTGACGCTTTATAAGCTGCCGCAGATTTTGGAGGGGGAAGCGCTGGGTGAAATCGTTGACGCTCTCGTCGCCGAGCATCAGGCAGCTCAGCTCGCTTCCGAGGATGCCTGATGTCGGTCACCGAAATGCTAGTACCCGCAGAGCACGGCGCCACCCCGGATTTCACAGCTGACGGCGTGCGACGAGCGCTGGCGGAGCTCTTCCGCAATGCCGGCCTCGAGTCACCGAGCGCCGACGCACGCATTCTCGTCGGCAACGCGCTCGGTCTCGATCACACGGCGTTGGCGGCGGCCGGCGACCGTCCCATTAGCGTAAATGAAAGCGAGGCCATCGGCGCGCTGGCGCGGCGTCGGCTGGCGCGCGAACCGGTAGCACGCATTGTCGGCAGCAAGGAATTTTGGAGTCTGCCGCTCTTGATTAACGCATCGACGCTGGTGCCTCGTCCGGAAACAGAGACCGTCGTCGAAGTCGCGCTCGCAGCCGTTGACGCGAACGGTCCGCGGACCCAGGCGCTCCGCATTGCAGATCTCGGCACCGGGTCTGGTGCGCTTCTCCTTGCGTTGCTCAGTGAATTGCCCAACGCCCACGGCATTGCCACCGACATCAGCATCGAAGCGTTGCTGGTGGCGCGGGTGAACGCCCACCGGCTTGGCATTGCCAGAGCCGCGTTCGTCGCCTGCGACCTTGCGTCTCCGCTGCGCTCCTCATTCGACTTGATTGTGTCGAATCCGCCTTACATCGCTTCTGGAGAATTCGCCGCGCTCGCTCCCGAAGTGCGCGCGTTCGACCCGCGATCGGCGCTCGACGGCGGACCCGACGGACTTGACTGTTACCGCTCGTTGACCGCGTCGGTGTCGGCGCTGCTGAGCCCTGGCGGTGCTCTAGTGGTCGAAATCGGCGCCGGCCAATCCGACGCCGTCGCCCAATTGTTCGCGGCCGCGGGCCTTGCGGTGGCCGCACCGCATCCCGACCTTAGTGGCATACCGCGGGTGCTGCTGGCTCGGAAGGCTAGTGGCGGGCCATGACCGACGCGCATTGACCTTCGGCGAAAAGTCAGCAAAAAACCGCTTGGAATATCGCTCTGAACCGACTAGTTTGCGGCTACGGAATCGGCCCGAGATAAAGTGCCGCGCCGCCTCAGATGTTCAGAGCATCGCTTTTTAGAGGCTTGGCCGCGCAGGCCAGTTGAAACGAAAGCCGGAACAGCGAAGCCGGATCGGACGGCAAACGGGATCGCCAAGATTTCAGACCGAGAGCTAAGTCGGTTCGGCGCGCATTTGCGAGATGTCGCGCTTTGCTAGAGGTTCGCAACGCCACAGTGCGGGGCTGGGGTTGCGCATGTGCGTGACGTTGGCAAGCCATACGGCATCGGTACGGCGTGAACGATTGTTTACAGAGATGCGCCCGGTTTGACGTGACGATAGTTGAGTGAAATCACGGCGGAGTAGCCGTTGCAAACGAGGGGGTTGGCGAACAGCGAACCATGAGAAACGGTCAGAACAAGCGCATGCGGGGTCGTAATCGTAAAGGCGGCGGCCACCACCACCATCAGAATCCATTGTCCCGGGTTTTTGAGTCCAACGGACCGGACGTGAAAATTCGTGGTCCGGCGTCGCATGTCGCCGAAAAGTATCTTCAGCTCGCCCGCGATGCGCAGAGTTCGGGTGATCCGGTTGCAGCGGAAAACTATTATCAGCATGCGGAGCATTACTTTCGTCTGATCGCAGCGGCTCAGGAGCAGTTCCGTCAGAGCCAGCCGTATTATCAACAGCAGCCCGGCGACACCCGCATCAATGCTTCCGAAGAGGGTTACGAAGACGGCGACAACGAGCAAAATGTTGGCGAGGGCGAGCCGTTCGCTCCGCGCGACACGCAGCAGCCGTTCTACCCGCGCGACCAGCACCACCAACAGGGCCAGCCGCAACATTCTCAGCCGCGGCCGCAATTTCAATCCCCGAATAATTCCGGGAACAATAATCCCGGTAACAATGAAGACGACGTCGATCGGTTACCGTCGTTCATCACCGGCGGCGGCCAGCCGCAGGGGGCGCCGCCTCAACAGGGTCACGGATCCAATAATTCCAACGGCCAAAATGGCTATGACGGCTCGCCCGACCGCTTTCCGTTACACCGGCGGCGGCGGCGGCATCGGGGCGGCGGCCCGCGCGACCACTCCACAGGCGGCGAAGGCGGCGACACGTCCTCTGGTCCGCGCCAAAGCGACGACTGACCGCCAGGCGAACGCGGCGGCATCAAAGCTGGATATTCGGGTTCTGGTCATTCTCAGAGCGGCCCAGGCGGGCGCGCCGAAGTGACCGTTGCCTCGGCTTCGCAAGTGGCGTTAAGTTGCGCCGCGCCCGCGATTATCCGGGCCTTCAAAGGGATTTTCCATGTCCACGATCGAGGACCGCGCGCCCGCCGTCAAGGCAACCCTCAACGACGATATCGGAGAGGACAAGCGCCTCGCGATGTACCGCACGCAAGTCGTTATCCGCGAAGCCGAACAGCGCGCCTATGATCTGTTTCTGCAGAATCTGGTGAAGGGCACGAGCCATCTTTCGCTCGGCCAGGAAGCCGTCGCCGCCGGATTTGCCGTGGCGATGCAACCCGAAGATCTTTCCTTCTGCACTTATCGTGGCCACGCGCACACGCTTGCCCGCGGCGTGCCAATCACCAAAGTGCTCGGCGAATTGATGCAACGCGATATCGGGCTGATGCGCGGCAAGGGCGGCTCGATGCACCTCACCTCGGTCGATCATGGTGTGATGGGCTCTTATGCGATTATCGGGGCACATCTGCCGATCGCTTGCGGCGCGGCATGGCGCGCGCAGTACAAGGGGCAGAAGGACGTTTCGATCTGTTTCTTCGGTGACGGTACGACCAATATCGGCGCCTTTCACGAGGCGCTAAACTTCGCCGCCGTCTGGAAGCTTCCCGTGGTCTTTGTCTGCGAAAACAATCTGTACATGGAATATACGCCGATCGGCGACGTGACCGCCGTGCCGCATCCGGCTGCCGATCGCGCGGCCAGCTACGGATTGCCGCGCATCATTGTCGACGGCAACGACGCCGACGAAGTGTATCGTGCCGCGCGCACGGCTTATGACAAGGCGCGGGCCGGCGACGGCCCGTCGCTGATCGAGTGCATGACGTACCGCTACAGCGGGCATTCGCGCGCCGATCCGGCCAAATACCGCCCTGAAGGTGAGCTGGAAAAATGGAAGGAGCGCGATCCGATCAAGATCTATCGCGAGCGGCTCAAACAATTCGGGATCGGCGAAGACACTATTGCTCGCATCGACAGCGAGGTGAAGCGCGAGGTCGATGAAGCGACCGAAGCCTGCAAAGCCGCGCCGCCGCCGGCGCTCGATATCCTCACCACCGACGTCTATGCGGACGGAGGCTTCGCATGGCGGAACTGACCTACCGCGATGCCGTCATCCGCGGCATCGCTCAGGAAATGTCCCGCGACCCCGACGTGGTCTTTATCGGCGAAGACATCGGCAAGGCGGGCGGGGTGTTCAAGGCGACGGTCGGGCTCTACGACCAGTTCGGACCGCTGCGCGTGCGCGACACACCGATTTCCGAGCAGGCGATCCTCGGCGCCGCGATGGGCGCGGCGATGACCGGACTAAAACCGATCGCCGAGATCATGTTTTCGGATTTCTTCGCGGTGTGCTTCGACTATATCGCCAACGAATTCCCCAAGAGCCGCTACATGTCGAACGGGCAAGTCAAATGCCCGCTGGTCGTGCGTACCGGCAATGGTGGCGGCGCGCGTTTCGGCGCCCAGCATTCGCAGAGCGTCGAGAACTGGTGCATGATGATCCCGGGGCTGAAGGTGGTGGCGCCGTCGTCGCCGACCGACGTGATCGGGCTGTTGGCAGCCGCCGTGCGCGATCCCGATCCGGTGATCTTCCTCGAGCACAAATCACTCTACGCGACCAAAGGCGAAGTGCGTGATGGCGAAATCGTCGACACGCTCGGCACTGCGAAGATCGTGCGTCCCGGCAAAGATGCTACCATCCTCGCGCTCGCCTTGATGGTGCCGCGCGCCGTTGCGGCCGCGGAAAAGCTCAAGAGCGAGCACGGCATCGATTGCGAAGTGATCGACGTCCGCTCGCTGGTGCCGCTCGACACGCAGACCATTCTCGGCTCGGTCGCGCGCACGCACCGCCTGTTCACGGTCGAGGAAAATCCGCGGCTGTGCGGTTGGGGCGCGGAGCTGGTTTCGATCGCCGCCGACGAGGCGTTCTACGATCTGGATGGACCGCCGGTGCGGATCACCACGCCGCACATCCCGCTGCCGGCCGCCGATATTCTCGAAGACCTGGCGCTACCAAGCGTCGATCGCATCGCCGAGCGCGTGCAGCGCAGCCTGAATTCCTGATGGAGACCAACCATGGCAGAACAAGACCTCAAAGAGCGCGCAACGACAACCGAGCCCACGCGCGAAAATCCGTCTGGACCGATCGGCACCGAAGTTATTTTTGAGAACGACCAGGTACGGGTCTGGGACATGAAGGTGGCGCCCGGCGGCAAGAAGGCCTGGCATCATCACAAGCTCGATTACGTCATTATCAACGTCACCGGCGGCAAGATCGAGCTCGAGAATGTCGACGGTCACACCATCATTGCCGACGACAAGGTCGGTGGCGTGATCTGGAACGATGCCGGCCAGAAGCACGAGTTGCGCAATTTGAGCGGCCAGCTCTATCAGAACATTTTGGTCGAGCTAAAGAACGGCAAACAAAGTCTCAAGTGAGCGTTCAACAATGACTGCCAGATACGACAACCTCCTGGCCAACGTCCCGACCGATCTTTGGATCGGCGGCAAGTGGCGCAAGTCTTCAGACGGCGGACGTTTCGACGTCATTGATCCGGCAACCGAGAATAAGGTCGCCTCCGTTGCCAGCGCGACCGTCGAGGATGCGAAAGCTGCATTGGACGCCGCAAGCGCCGCGTTTCCGGCCTGGGCGGCGAAGAAGCCGCGCGAACGCGGCGAGATTTTGCGCAAGGCCTTCGAACTGATCATGCGCGACGCCGAGCGGCTGGCCAAGCTGATCACCATCGAGAACGGCAAAGCACTGTCGGATTCGCGCGGCGAAGTCGCCTACTCAGCGGAGTTCTTCCGCTGGTTTGCCGAGGAGGCGGTCCGCAATATCGGACAGAATTCTGTGGCGCCGTCGACCGGCGCGCGCATCCTTGTGCATCACAAGCCGGCCGGCATTGCCGTGCTGGTGACGCCGTGGAATTTTCCGGCGGCGATGGCGACGCGCAAAATTGGTCCGGCGCTCGCCGCCGGTTGTTCGGTCGTGCTCAAGCCGGCCTCCGATACGCCGCTGACCATGCTGGCGTTAATGCCGATACTCGAGGAAGCCGGTGTCCCGGCGGGCGTCGTCAATGTCATTCCCTCGCGCTCCTCCGGTAAAGTCGTCGGCGCAATGCTTCATGACCCGCGCGTGCGGGTCGTGTCGTTTACCGGCTCGACAGAAGTCGGAAGGAAGTTGTTGCACGAAGCCGCCGACAACATCATCCGCCCGGCGATGGAGCTTGGCGGCAACGCGCCGTTCATTGTGTTCGACGATGCCGACATCGATGCGGCCATTGATGGCGCCATGATCGCGAAGATGCGCAACATGGGCGAAGCCTGCACGGCGGCGAACCGCTTCTACGTGCATGAAAAGGTGTACGACGAATTCGCCAAGAAGCTCACCGCCAAGATGTCCGGCTTGAAGATGGGCAATGGCCTCGACGATGGCGTGGCGCTTGGCCCGCTCGTCAACAAAGAAGGCCTCGACAAAGTGGTTGAACTGGTCGACGACGCCGTGAAGAAGGGCGCCAAAGTGTTGACCGGCGGCAAGGCGCCAGGTGGACCTGGATTTTTCTACCCGGCGACCGTGCTGTCGAACGTGTCCAACGACGCCAAAATGCTCAACGAGGAGATTTTCGGGCCGGTCGCTTCGTTGCAAACGTTCAAATCCGACGACGAGGTCGTGACCCGCGCCAACGACACCGAATATGGCCTCGTCGCCTACCTCTACACGAACGATTTGAAACGCGGCCTGCGGGTCTCGGAAAAACTCGATTTCGGCATGGTCGGATTAAACCGCGGCATTGTCTCCGATCCAGCAGCGCCGTTCGGCGGCATGAAGCAATCAGGCCTCGGCCGCGAAGGCGGCCACGAAGGGCTGATGGAATTCCTGGATACCCAATACATATCGGTAGCGTGGTGACGCCGGCAGCCATGGCGGGCGGAGAAGCGGCAAAGCAGCTGATCGGCGCCTGGCGCTATGCCGGCACGCGGGTCAATGGCGAGAAATTCGATCGCGGCCCCAACCCCAAGGGCATCATCTACTATGGCCCGCATGGCGAAATGTCGGTGCAGGTTGCGCCCGATGTCAGACGCCAACGCGCCGGAGCGGTGATGACGGCGGAAGAAGCCAAGATCGCGGTGACCGATTACATCGCCTATTTCGGCACCTATACCGTCGACGAAGCGGCCGGCACCGTGACTCATCATCGTCACGACACGATCCAGCCGGGCGGCGCCGGCGACTTGGT
>Ga0302177_10000945_pt1 | contig 21065 bp, 18 predicted proteins | sample I_Palsa_E1_2_FD_198780 | JGI IMG/M metagenome (GOLD analysis project Ga0302177, IMG submission 198780) | Peat permafrost microbial communities from Stordalen Mire near Abisko, Sweden - I_Palsa_E1_2 | ecosystem: Environmental > Terrestrial > Soil > Palsa > Peat permafrost | place: Sweden... | reverse complement strand
CCTGGGCGCAGCTGCTGCACAGCCAGTTGCGGGCCGAAGGCGTCGAGGCCTGGTATGACGCGCAGGTCGGCGCGGGCCAGGATTGGCGCATCGCCACGGCCAAAGCGCTGCAAGCGAGCCGGATTTTCGTGCTGCTGTTTTCTTCGAATGCCGCCCAGTCCACCGACATCGCCAAGGAATTGGCTGCCGCTGTCTTCGAGAAAAAGCTGATCATCCCGGTCCGTCTGGAAGACATCGCGCCCGATGGGGCGTTTCTCTACGAGCTGGCCTCGCGCAACTGGGTCAACGTCTTCGAGAACACCGAAGCGAAACTCGCCGAACTGGCCAAGGGGCTGGCCCAGATGGTCCGGTCCGGCACGCAGGATGAAAGCGTCTTGCCCTTCGACCGCGCGGATGGCGGCTGGCATACCCCGGCTGCGGCGGCGCGAAAATCGATGCGCACCCCGGCGATCATCGCCGCTGCCGCGGTTCTTGTAATCGCAGTATCCGGGATCGCCGCGTGGCTGCTGTGGCGATCGCTCCAGCCTGCCGCACCGGGCAGAGCTCAGGCAACGAGCCAGGATGTCGCCCAGAAGGCGCAAAGTGCTACGCCAGTCTTCTCTCCGCCGGCGCACTCCGTCGCCGTACTGCCGTTCGTGAACATGAGCGGGGATGCCAAGGAGGACTATTTCTCCGACGGCATCAGCGAGGAGCTGCTCAATGCGCTCTCGAGCCTAAATGATCTACAGGTGGTCGCGCGGACCTCATCGTTCTCCTTCAAGGGTCAAAACGTCGATATGGCCACGATTGCGCACAAGCTCAATGTTGGCGCGATCCTGGAGGGCAGCGTACGCAGAGCCGGAAACACGGTGCGCATCACCGCGCAGTTGATCAATACCGTGACCGGCTTTCATCTGTGGTCTGCGACCTATGACCGACCATTCACTGACATCTTCAAGGTCCAGACGGAGGTAGCCACGGCCGTAGCGCAGCAGCTGGAGATCAAGCTCGCTGGCAGCGAGTCCGCCAAGTTCGAAGTCGGTGGGACGAAGAATCCGGCCGCCTACGATGCCTACCTGCGCGCGCTACGTGAGTTCGAGAACAACGACGATGAACGGGGAAGCAATCACGCAACCTTGGACGCGCTCGATCAGGCCATTGCGCTCGATCCCAACTACGCTGCGGCCTACGCGATGCGGTCGATGGAACGGCTAGACTCTTGGGGTGCTGCTAACCCAGACATGGCCAAAGACCTAGGCGAGCAAGCTCTTGAGGCCGCAGAGCGCGCGGTAGCGCTGGCACCGGATTTCGGGGATGCACACGCAGCACTTGGACGTGTTCGTAGAAACATCTCGTTAGATTTGATGGGCGCCGGGGCCGAATATGATCGAGCCCTGGCTTTGGCACCGGGCAGCTGGGAAGTGCAGATCGGTGCCGCTATCCAGTCGGCTCTTATAGGCCATTTTGCGCCGGCGCTCGCCGAGGCGCGGCGCGCCGTCAGTCTTGATCCACGGGCTTGGCGATCGTATTACTTGCAAGGGGAGATTCTCATTTGGGCGAGGCACTACGGCGAGGCTATTGCGGCGCTCCAGCATGGCCAGGTTCTCAAGCCCGGCGCACCGGATTTGAATGATTCACTGTCAAAGGTTCTCTTCATCTCGGGCCACACCGAGCCGGCGCGGCAGCTGTGTGAAACGCCTGCGACACCGATGCATGAAGACGCGCGGCACTCGTGTCTGACATTGGTCTATCATGCCATGGGTCGGCAAGCGGACGCCGAACATGAACTCGAAGATCTTGAGAAGCTGGTCGGAGACGCTGGTGCATTTGACTACGCGGAGATCTACGCCCAGTGGGGTAATGCGCCCGCTGCGCTGCAGTGGCTGGCGAAGCTCGAGCAACGCCGCGGCTTAGGGATCGGGTTGCAATTTCTTAAGGTCGATTCGCTGCTCGATCCGATCCGCAATGAGCCGCAGTTCAAGGCACTCGTGGCGCGGATGAATTTTCCGCCGTAGGCCATGGCGTGGTTAATTCATGAGGATATCCGATCTCGGTCTCTAGTTTCTCCAATTGAGCACGCCGATCGGCATCAGCCCACTGATCGGTGTCGCGCTTGGCATCGAGTATGCGCCGCGCCTGCGCCTGGAAGAACTCCCGTCGTTTCGGCTCAGCAACTCCGCCTTGAGCCCGGTCACGACGCGAGACTCGGCGATGGCCTTGGGTCGCGGATCGGGTTGTCGCATCCACCCGTGCGTGCATTCCGATGCAGAGCGTTGCGGATTGCAGTCGAGGCTCGCTCAACTGCTCGCTGGCGAGCTTGCACTCGTTCACAGAGGCCCGCTGGGACGACACGCAGGGCTTCGTCCTGATACTGGACGCGTTGATCACGGTCATTCTGCATCGTGCAGCGTCTGCGCTTAGAGTCAACCGCCGAACGCTTCCACGCCGAGCGGCCCCACAGCACTACACCATTGTACAGCGGATTGTTGAGTATCCTCGTGCCGCGCTTGCGGTCACCATGGATGGCCGACGCCACCCAACCCTTACGACGTGTCGCGTTCAACCGATCTGATGTCCGACGTCGTGATGACCCCGGTGATGGCACACCGAGTCGATTCAGTTCGCTCGCAATCCATCGCGGAGCGCGGCCGCTCGCATACCATTCAAAGATGTTGCGGACGATGTCAGCCTGCTCGGCGTGGATCTCACGTTTGCCTGACGCCGAGTCACGCGCGGCGATGTAGCCGTACGCACGGCCACCTGTGGACTGCTGGCTGCGTGCCCGACCTTCAAGTCCACGCCGCGTGCGGTAGCTGGCTTCACGGCGCGCATGCTCGGCGACTGCCTGCTTGATCTGGATCACGAGCCCCTAGCCATCGCGCCGCGTGTCATCCCCGACGCACGTCAGGCAGTGGACGCCCAAGTCTTCAAGCTCGGCCGAGCGCGGTCCGAATTCTGCGCGGTCGCGCCAAAGGCGACTCACGTCCTCCACGACGATGACCTCGAGATTATGCGCCCGCGCGGCAGCAAGCAGTTGCTGATAGCCCGGGCGGCTTCGCAGGGCATCCAGGAATTGGCGCGTTCGATCGTGCGGTGGTTGAGAACCGATCTGATTGAATTAGATTCCTAGCAAAGTCCAATCTGGCGGGCTTCGGTCTCAGTCTGGCCTAAATCCAAGCTGCACCAGGCCGCACCTCGCGGCCAACGTGCAGGTCTGCGAAGCGCTCGACAGCAATTAAGGACAGGGAGAAAAGAATGCGTGCCACTTTGCTTCCGATGCTAGCCGCCATGCTGTGCGGTTGCGGGGTGTCCTCCGCCATCGTTAGTTCCGAGACAGTATCCTATGACGATGCCATCGAGGACATAACCGACAAGCTGCTGTTGCTCAATATATTGCGAGCCAAGGACAAGGCTACGTTCCACTTCGACGAGGTGCCGTCGATTCACGACTCCATCCAGGCGAGCGCTTCATTACAAGCAACATTCCCTTTTGGCGGACAACCTCCCGCCAAATCGACAATGCGCAACTCCTTCAGCCCTGGGCTGACCGTTCAGGTGGCGCCGACCTTAAGAAGTCGACCATCTCGACACAATAGATTTCGCAACCGGCATTGCCTCGCCCATCGATGCAAAGTTTGTGCCCGGTACGGATCTGTCGGTTGCAGATTGCGAGACTCAAAAAAAACCAGGAAGTAGGCCAGAATCGAGTAGCGCCACAGAGAATGCTGATCGGAATGATTATGCGCTAGAAAGAACACGTGTGCTCTGCTGCAAGGTCACGGTGACCGGTGACGCTGATAATCAGCGGAATTTGCGTGGCTCGAGGCGATTCCACTGTGCACGCTGGCGGATTGCGTTCAGCTCGAACAGGAGCAAAGCCAGTGTGATCGAGCATTTTTTTCTCGATACGGATTCGAGGCATCGTAGAAGCAGTCAAGGAAGTTGCAACTTATTGCCAGTCAGGGCACAGGACAATCGGCAGCACAATCGCCAACGAAAACGATTGTACCAGTCGGTCTTGGCCATCTTGGTCTGTATCACCGAGCCGGCCGCCGCACGAGATTGCCTGAGGCGTCTCAACTGAATAACGCTTACCGATCAGTGAGTTAATATAACTCTAGGCTATTTGCAACCATTGCTTACTGCTTTTCCGGCATCGATGGCGCCAGCTTTCGGCCTCAGGCAGGCGGTAAGTAGCCGCGTGCGGTACAGTCTCGAAAAGAACAGTAGTCTGCGACGAGTTCATCGGGGGCAGGATTTGTTTCAGCTTCCTTTTCCTGCATGGCACTAAGTCCGCACAACGTAGGTTGCACATTCGATTTCGTAAATTCAGTTGCTGGGCTACCGATTGCCGCTCGCCATTCCACTGAGGACACGGTGTAAGTAGTATCCGGCCATGGCAGCAATTTTTATTAGTTATCGACGGGTCGGCGCCCTCGTTCACGCGCGTGCGTTGTTCGAGCGATTGCGCAATGAGTTTGGGCCCGGTCAGGTCTTCATTGATCTTGAAGGAATGGAATACGGGGTTGACTTTGTCGATATTCTCAACGAGCAGTTAAATGGCTGCCAAGTGATGATGGCAATGATCGACCCGCAGTGGGCCACTGCTACGGACAAGCAGGGGCTACGACGCATTGATCGAGAACACGATTACGTCCGTACCGAGATCGCGACGGCTTTGGCGCGCGGCATTCGAACAGTACCGGTCCTCATCGATGGTGCGGAAATGCCGGATCCCGCGGATTTACCGGAGCCGCTGAGACCGCTGACACGTCGCAATGCGCTGATGCTCGATTTCAATCAATTCGACGCCGAGATTGGACGGCTAATCAGTGAAATTCGAAAGATTCTAGCTACAAGTGCACCGGCAACGTCAATACAGCCGGTTGCGGAGACGAGCGGGGCACTGATCAGCGTAAATGACCCAAAAGAAGGGCAACGCCGAAGTCTCGAGGAACAAGGGTCGCGCCTCCAGCGCGATACTGCGAAGCGAGAAACAGTCGCACGACCACTAGTACCGCTAGCCGGGAGTGTGGCGCTGTTCGTGCGGGAGCTCGCGCCACGCACCTGGCTGCAGGAACACCGACTGCTCGTGAGGAGTGGTGCGCTGATCGTCGGCGTAGCGCTGCTGGCCACCGCGGCCATTTTTTTCCGAGATTACGTCGAGGACCAGCTGCTTAAATTTCAATCGCGGCCCAGAATTGTGGTGAGGGCCCAGCCGTTGACACCCGACCAGCAGAGGGACATCGACGACAAGTTATATCTGGCAAACCAATCACTGGAGCAGGCGAAGACGGCTCAGTCGGCGGCGGATGTCGCATACCTGCTCTCCGAAGGTGCCAATAACGTCAACGACTTGCTCAGTAACGTGCTCACGATCGATCCGACCAATGAGCAAGCGCAGCGATTGAAAGACGCCACAGCTCACCTTTACTGGAGCAACGCCCGCGCGCTCTTCGCGCAACATAAGCTGGCCGACGCCATGAAACTGGTGGGCTACGGGACAAAAGTCGTGCCGGAAAGCCGCGAACTGTTCAGACTCAAACGCGATATTTGCGACAGCGATGCATCCGCGTGCGCCGCCAACTGAACCGCTAGAACTGACCGCGGATCCCGATGGCGATTGAGTCGCTGCTGTAGTGCGCAGCTGCGAACAGGTCCTCGAAATAGGCATAGGCCTGCCAGCGATGAGCCAGCAGCACCGATATGCCGGCCCCGGCAATGCCATAGTTCGACGGCGCGGGATCGCTGGCGATGTCAAAGCACGATACGCAAGTGGGACTCGGATCGGCCGCGTAGCGTGCCTGAATTTCGCGCGGGTTGTTTCTGAATTCGTGATCCCACTCGACCCGCAGGATCGGCGTGACTATGCCGAAGCTGCGGCTGAAGGGCCGCGAGAGGTCGGCAGCCGTGATGGTGCGCAGTGATTCGACGGCTTGATCGTTGTATGCGAGCGCCAAGCCAGCACCCGGGCCGCTGCCTCCAGCCGTCTCGGCGAAACCATCGATGTCGGCCCGGCGATAACTCAGACTCAGCGACGGCGTCAAATTCCAGCCAGCCGCCGTGACGTCGTAGCCCGCGGTCGCGCCGAGGGCGTTGTAGTTGCCATCCGGACTTCCCTTAAAGGTTTGATTGACCGCGCAGGTCGTGGCCGGCAGGGGGGCGCAAAACGGGCCACCGGAGGGATTGGGGATGGTATAGCTCACGACCCGGCTGAGGTCGCTGCTTAGCCGGCCGTAGGTCGCGATGCCGTTGAATGTCCAGTTCTGCCCGAACCAGGCGCCATACAGAGAGCCGCTGGTCCCCTGGACCTGCGCACTGCCTCCTGATACCAGTTCGCCGAGGGCGCGGAAATCCGCGTCATAATCGTCGTAACCGATTGAACCGCCCAGAACCGCGTTGCCAAAGTTGTAGTCCAGACCCACTGTCACGCTGGCCACGTGAAAGTGATACGGATCTTCATTGACGGTGGGATCGTGATGCCCGGAACTGTAGCTGCCTTCGGTAAACCATCCCCACGGACTCTCGGGGCCATGCGAGGCATCAGAGCCGGCTGAAGCATTCGCATAGCCCGCGCCCGCATCGCTGGCCTGGGTGAGTGGCTGCGCTCGGTCGGGCAGGAAGGCCGTGTCGAGTAGTGCGCCCAGCTGCTGCGGTGGCGGGTCGAGCGCGACGACCGCGTCCGGAGTGTCGTCGGCGCCCGAATCATCATTGGACGCTGTCACGCCGCCATGTCCAATGGCGGCCAGACCGCCGAGGCGCAGCGCGTTGAGCCGACCACTGATGTTGGCGAACTGGCCCGCTACGACACGCGTAGTCAGTGCTCCCTGCGTCGAGACTTCGTTGCCCGATACCTGCTGTAGCGCGCCCAGCAGCGGCGTGGCTCCGGCGGCGGTGGTCGCGGTCGCGGAGGCGACCTTGAGCGAATGGCATTGCCCGTACAGGTCCTGCTGTGCTGCCGAGAGCTCTGAGAGCCCCACAAGGCCGTAGTTGGTCTTGAAGAACGCGCACATATTTAGTACAGCGTTGCCCGCTGCTTGCTGCAGCGAGGTTTCACCGGGCAGCGTTGTCAGGGTCTGAGCCCGGGCCGGTGTGCAGGTGGCCGCATACCAGGCGAACAAACCGGAGACCACGAATATCGTTCTGAATTGATCTACGCGCAAAACATTCCTCTCCCCAGGTTGATTTGGCGTCGCGCAGCGACGCTCACGCCCGAGCGATCATGAATTCAATATTTGAATTTATTTATGAATTACTGACGCGCAGCTCCTCTATGATTCCTCAGCGAAGCAGTTATGGGTCATCGTGCTATCGAAGCCACCCGAGCGGCGCTCGCTATCGGCACAAAGAAGAAATCGCCGAAATTATGTTGTGGGTCCTGAAGATTGGAATAGGTGGGCGTCTGTTTTAGGCCCATGCGTGCCGAGGTTTCGGCCATGCGGCTGCTGATTTCGTAAGCCAGCTGTTCTCCCGATAACAGAATATCGTTCTGGCGCAACACCGTAATAAAGAGATTTGCGAATAGGGAGTGAGCGCTGTCGGCCGATGTGCTATCGACAACCGGTTCCTCCTGTCCCGATGTCAGCACCATTCGGGCACCTCGGCTCCACTGGATTGCCGTGCTGCGCACATCCTTGGCGGGAGCCACAATCATCGAAGCGGGATGTGTTATCAGGCTGGAAAAACACGAGTCGGACACCAACAGAATGTGGCGTGCGTGAATCAGCCAGATCGCAGCGCTGACGTCCTGCGCGGAAACCCAGCTATTCGTTTTCTCTGGATCGGCATCGACGCCCTGCCAGAAGGCTTGCTGGGGAGGGGGCGCATCCCTGACACCGCCATGGCCAGCGTAGTAGATCAGCAAACGATCCGCGTCGGTCAGGGTTTGCTGGTATTCATTTATCGCCGCCAGGATCTGACCGGTGGTCGCGTCCTTCAGCACCTTCACGTCGAACTCGTACCGACTCCGGAGCACCTCGGCAATGGCCTGGGCGTCGTTGGTGGGGGTGTTCAATATCGGCAGGTGCAGATAGTTGCTGTTGCCGATAACCAGTGCATGGTACTTGGCGGGACCGAGGCCGCGAACCATCTCGATCAGAGCGTAAGGACTGGCACCGCCCGCGCTGGAGGTCTGTGCCCCGCGGTAGCGGACGTTACTGGCCAGCATGGCGGGCTGTTTATCGGCCTTGAGCTGCTGCTCGGAGCTGGCGAGTTGTGCATGCAAGTCCGAAATTTGCTTCTCTTTGTCACGCAAGTCCGCTTCCTGCGCCGCAATTTTCTGTTGCGTGGCCTGCCCACCGCTCGCGGCCTGTTGCGCCAGGCCTTCGCGCGCCTGCACGAGCTGGAGCTGCTGTGCCGCCGACTGCATCTCTAATTGCTCTAGCGCATTGTGCTGCTGTTCAATCTTCTCCTGCGCGACGTGCAGCGCGTCGCGCTCTTGCCGCGCCTCGCCGGTGGCCGTCGCCATGTCATGCTCATGCTGGTCACGGTCGCGGTTGTACGCATCGCGTAGCTGATTGGCTTCGAGCTGTAGTGAGGCAATGCGGCGCTGCTTGTCTTCGAGTTCCGTCGCCTTCTCGGCCAGCTGGGCCGTCATTTGCATCACCACCGCCGTTCTATCGTCCTTCGATTGCGACTGCAGTCGGGCGAACTCGGAGCGCTGCACCTGCAGCTCCTGCTGCTGTTGCGTTAATTGGGTGCGAAGCGCCGCGAGCGCCGCCTCCGTTACTTTGTTGCGAGCCGCGGTATCAGTCGCACTCGATCCAGCCGCCGCGGCCTGCTGGCGCAACAAAGCAAGTTGGGTCTCGAGCGACTTGACTTGCAGCTGCTGCCGATCAATCTCGTGCTGTTTGGCGTCCAGCAGGGCGGCGGCATCGCTGCCGCGAGTTCGAATCTGCTGCAGCTCCTCACTGCGAGCCGCCAGCGCATTCGTTTCCTGCAGATAGTCGGTGCGCAGCGCGCTCAGTTCCTGCTGCGATTGAACGAAGCGCTCTTCGGACTGCGCAAGGCGCGCGCGCAGCGACTCGTTCTCACTGCGGCCGCTGACCAACAATTCATTCAACTGGGAGTTCGTGGCTTGGGTTCTGGCCAGCTGTGCGGACAGTTGTGCTTGCTGAACGGTGATATCGGCGGAGAGAGAACCGATGGTTTCCTGCCGCCGATTCAGCTCCATCTCGCTTGCTGCCAGCTGCTGCTGCAACTGCTTGATGCGCGCAGCGCTTTGGACCGAATCGTCCCGCTTGGCTAGCTCGAGGTGTGTCCGTAAATCGCGCAGCCTAGCCTGCTCCTGACTCAGCTGAACGCTGCTCTGGAGCAACTGGTCATTTGCCCGATCCAGCTGCGTGCGCAGATCCTGCGACGCAGCGTTGGCCGCATCGAGCTGATCGGTGAGCGCTGCAATTTGTTTGGAGAATTCTTCCTTGTTTGCCGCGATTTTCGATGCATAGTCGAGATCATCGCCCAGCCCCGACGCTTGGCGCTGCAGATTCAGCCCGGCCAGTGGATCCTGCTGAACGCCGAGTCCCTGTTCATACAGGTACCCAAGCTCCTGCATCGCCGGCGGGTACTTTTTCTGGGCGGCTCGCTGATACCACTGCGCCGCCTTACTGTAATCGACCGGTACACCGCCCATGCCATTGGCGTAGATGCGAGCCACATAATATTCGGCTTCGACGTTGGCCTTCTCGGCCAGCGGCAGCCAACGGTTCAGTGACAGCGTTCCGCCCGCCAGATCTCCCACCGTGTACTCGCCCCCGCGCGTGCGGCAATCGATCGCCGGCAAACGCGTCAACACCCCGGGGGTCATGTAGGTGCGCATGCCGCCCAGTTGCTGCAGGCGACCGGGCAGCTGGCAATCCACCACCACCGCATCCTGGAGCGTCGCGGCCGCGATCTGGGCCCGCGCGGCGATCTCGTCCTGTTGCACGGCATTGGTGCGCGGCGCGCCGATACACACGGCGGCACAGAACAGAGTAGGCCAAACCTTTGGCCACCTGCTACGGCTCATTACGCTCATCGGCTTGCGCGACTCCACAACCCGCACATCAGCGCGAGACTATTTATGACTCCTCATGCGCCTATACGAGTATGTCATCGGATTGGACCCTACAACCTACAACCCGCGGCCACAGTTGCCGCCGCGACTGGGACCACTACGGTCTTTAACATGCTATTGGCCAATGCGCTAGACAAATATCAAACATGCGCAATCCTATTAATTAGAGCTTGCTCCAATATGGTGCACCGAAGAGAAAGGGCTAACGTGCGGCCACACTGTCTGTTGACTGCGAGCAGGACTGAGTGTCGACCAGTGTGAAAGCCGTAGCCCCATTTACTTCTCCAGCCGCCGCAGTCTTCCACGCCGCCGTTCGGTATGGTAAATGTCAACCGATTCTAGGACTGTAGACCCGTTCGAGACCGTCAAGCCATAGGCATTTTCGATGCTGGCAGGGAGTTCCACGTCATCGAAAACCTGGCATCCGAGCGTCCGTTTGACACGGCGTGTGGTGGCTGGTATGCGCCGCCGCGGATTCCTTCGCGACGGAGGATGTGATGCTTGGCCTGATGATGGATGTTCCGCTGCTGATCTCAGCGCTGATCCGGCACGCGGATCGCGAACACGGAGATACGGAGATTGTCTCCCGTACAATCGAGGGAGCTATTCACCGCTGCACCTATCGCGATGCGCACCGGCGCTCGCGCCAGCTTGCCAATGCCTTGACAGCCTTGGGCGTGAAGCCTGGCGACCGGATCGCAACACTGGCGTGGAACGGCCACCGCCACTTCGAGCTTTTTTACGCAGTGTCGGGTATGGGAGCCGTGTGCCACACCGTGAATCCGCGGCTGTTTGCGGAACAGATCGCGTACATTCTAAATCACGCCGAGGACGGGTATGTCTTTATTGATCTCACATTCGTGAGTTTGCTTGAGAAGATCGCCGCGAGCCTGACTACCGTGCGCGGGTTCGTGATCATGACGGACCGCGCGCACATGCCCGTGACGGCACTGCCCAACGTAGCGTGCTACGAACATCCAATCGATGGCGCGACCGACGAATTCGAGTGGCCTGAGTTCGCCGATGTTCCACGTCAACGGGTGGGGTGTTCCGCACACCTGCGCGATGACGGGTGCGAAGCTGGTTCTGCCCGGCGGCGCGCTCGATGGTGCTAGTCTTTATCAACTCATGGAGCAGGAGGAAGTCACGGCGACCGTTGGTGTGCCGACGCTTTGGCTCTCTGTTCTGGATTACTTCCAGCGCAACGGCTTGAAGCCCAGCTCGCTGCGCCGTGTGCGACGCAGGCAACGAGTTGCCGCGCGACGGTAATGCGTTCGGTAACCTACGGGTCAGAGGCCCCTGGATATGTCGCCAGTATTTCAAGGACGAAGGCGCAGAGGTGTGGCGTGATGGCTGGTTTCCGACCGGTGACGTAGCGACGATCGACGCAGAGGGGTATATGCAGATCACCGACCGCAGCAAGGACATTATCAAGTCGGGGGGTGAATGGATCAGTTCGATCCTGCTGGAAAATGCCGCGGTCGACCACCCTGCGGTGGCGGAGGCTGCAGCGATCGGGGTGCCTCATCCCAAATGGATCGAGCGGCCGCTGCTGCTAGTGATTCGAAAGTCCGGCGCGCAGGTGACGGGCGAAGAGATCCGGTGTTTCCTAGCTGGTAGGGTGGCTAAATGGTGGATGCCAGATGATGTCGTGTTCGTCGAATCTCTTCCTCGCACAGCTACCGGCAAGCTACTCAAAATCAAACTTCGCGAGGACTACCGCAGTCACCTTTTGCCCGGTTATTCACCGCCATCTCACCTGCAGGAGGCGCGTGAGGCGGTGGCTCAGCAGCAGTCCTGATTTCCCGTGAGATTCTGCACCCCGTTGAGAACGGGACATTGAGTATCGATTGCACGAGGATGCCGGTTAGCGGACATTCCGCGTGACCGTAGCCAAGGGGCAGGCGCTCAGTCTAAGAAAATCTCGTGGAATTTCAGGTTCCTAGAATTCCGAATCACGCCCCCGCTACCACAAACGCTAATTACTCCTGCCCGACGCTAGGCGCGGCCAGCTACGATATGAACTTCGCCAAACACGCGCTCGATGTGCTGCAAGTGATTCACGAGTGATGACCCTTCACATACGGTCCGCGGCCCTCGATCATAACTAGCGCGCATCGGCCGGTCTGAATGTGGGTCCTGGCGCGGGTGACGCTACGTGAGGCGTGACCCGCTGTGGATTGCATGCCGGAATGGACCCATTACGGACGTTGCGATATAAACGGCGTCACGGCGGCTTCGTTGCTGTCGACTCAAAAGGGCGCTTTTGCAGACGCCTGCGGGACCTGTCATGTTCACAGTTGGCAGATGTCTTACAGCTATCACGGGGATGGCATTTGCGCTCGCTGGCACATCGGCTCTGGCCGACAAGCGCGTGGCGCTGGTCATCGGAAATTCAGCCTACAAGAATATCCCAGCCCTCGACAACCCCGCCCACGACGCCAAACTGATGGCGGATACCTTGCGCTCGCTCGGCTTCACATTGGTCGGCGGCGGTGCACAACTGGATCTCGACAAGGCGCGTTTTGACAGTGCGGTACAAGGCTTCGGCAATCTGTTGCAGGGCGCCGATGTAGGGCTGTTCTACTATGCGGGCCACGGTCTGCAGGTGCGGGGCGCGAACTATCTCGTGCCAGTCGGCGCCAATCCCACCAAAGAGGCCGACGTCGATTTCCAGATGCTCGATTCAAATTTGGTGCTGCGGCAGATGGAAGGCGCGGGTACCAAACTCAACATAGTGATCCTCGACGCCTGTCGCAACAATCCCTTTAAAGGACGCGGCTTGCGCGCGACCAACGGCGGTCTCGCGCAGATGGAGGCGCCCGAGGGCACGCTGATTTCATTCGCAACCCAGCCTGGTAACGTGGCGCAGGACGGCGCCGGCGGCGACAGCCCATATACCATCGCACTTGCGCAGACGCTGCGGCGGCCAGGCCTCGATATTTTTCAGACCTTCAACGAGGTGGGCCTGGCCGTCATGCAGGCAACCGGGGACTCCCAGCAACCTTGGGTGTCGTCCTCACCGATCCGGGGCAATTTCTACTTTGCCGGTGCGGCGCCTGGCGCCGATGAAGTGTTCTGGCAAGCCATCAAGGACGAGGGTTCGCAGTCTCTGTTTGACGAGTTTCTGCAGAAATATCCGTCGAGCTCGCACGTCACCGACGCCCGCGCGCGGCTGCAACAACTGAAGCAGACGCAGGTTGCCTTGATTTCACCAGCACTTGTTCCGCGATCCCCTGCTGACCCCTGCGCTGGCGCTACCCCGACCGCGCAGGCGGAGCGCCCGGACTGTCCCTTATCAGCCGTGGCGGAGCGCGCGCTAAAGCCGAAGGATAGCTTCAGGGAATGCGCCGAGTGCCCGGAGATGGTAGTGGTGCCTGCAGGGTCATTCACGATAGGCTCGCCCGAAAGCGAGCGCGTCCCGATCGCCGTAGCCTATGTCAAGTATGGAATGGTCCCCAGCCCACCGTTATCCAGCGAAGGCCCACAACACAAAGTCACGATAGCGCACTCGATCGCGGCGGGCAGGTTCCCGGTCACATTTGATGAGTGGGACGCCTGTGTGGACGATGGCGGATGCAACGGCTATCGGCCGTCGGATGAAGGTTGGGGTCGCGACTCCCGACCGGTCATCAACGTCAGCTGGGACGACGCCCAAACCTATGTGGTGTGGCTGTCACGCAAGACTGGCAAGCGCTATCGGCTGCTGAGCGAAGCGGAACGGGAATACATCACCCGCGCGATGACGACGACACCGTTCTGGTGGGGGTCGTCCTTGTCGACGAAGCAGGCGAACTACAATGGAACTCGAACCTACGGCGACCAGCCGACGGGTGAAAACCGCCAGCAGACGCTTCCCGTATCCTCCTTCTCGCCCAATCCGTGGGGTTTCTATCAGGTTCACGGCAACAGCTATGATTGGGTCGAGGACTGTTGGCACGAGGATTATTTTGGCGCACCTGTCGACGGATCGGCGTGGACAAGCGAAAACTGTAAAGGACATGTGGTGCGCGGCGGGTCTTGGACCAGCTTTCCCTCGACTATTCGCTCCAGCAACCGCGTCTGGTTTCCCACCAACTTTCGCAGCAGCAATCACGGATTTCGGGTGGCGAGAACATTCACTCCGTGAGGTGCGGAGCCGAAGTGGACTGAAACGCTCGACGGTCCGTAGCTAACTAAGCGGCGCGTTCGTGCTACCCCAACGACACGGCGCCACGCGCGGATCTAACTCCGATAGAGCAAGCGCGATCGAGCCGACGCAAGCTGAAGCGATCGCGCGGGCGAAAGAATTGAATCCTGGCGTCAAGCCGCACATAGAGCGGGTTCGACATACATCACGTGGCAAGCCGGATCAGTGGTGAAAGTTATAGGGTTGAGCTATCGCGACATGTATTTTGAAACAAGGACGACGGACGAATTAGCGCGCATCGCTGCGGCCGGCGGAGGAAGGTTAGAGGGCGTTACGCCGACGAGTTGCACTGACGCGGTCCGGCCGGTCGGTGCAAAGATTGTCCCGGCTTCATAGCCCTGGAAATCATAGATCGTGAAGTAGGACGTACTGTTCAGGCTCTCAAGACTGTCACCAGCTATGGCATAGGTGGAACGTGGCCGTAAAAGTGTTTCGAAAATGCAGGTGCGAGAAGGAGGCGCGGGAAGGTGCCCATACAGCTTGCTGCGCCGCGGACTACTGTATGGACGGCGCTGCCGGCGGGTCGCTACCGTCTCGGCATGGCGCGCCGCTCCGTATTCGATCCCCTCGAGACCACCACTGAGCCGCGCTGGTACGTCGTGCGCAACATGCACGGTGCGGTGCTCGAGGTTCGTCCGCTGGCGCCTGACGCGAACCTGAAGCGCGCTTTCGTGGCGGCGATGCTCGGATGGATTGACGCGGGCTGGGAGCTCGGCGAGGTCAGCTCCACGGGCAGCGTGTTCTTCTGCACAAAGGGAGTTGAGCGGCGGCAGGTCGAGATATCGCCCACTGATCCGGGATCGAGTACGACGCTCTCGGTTCTCCTCTAGAATCGACGCTCCATGAACGCGCCAGTTTGGTATTGCGTGCGAATGCCTAGCGTCGATGTGCAGGCTGGCCGGCATATCGCAATACAGGATCAGTTTGAAACCGTGTTCCGTGAATTCCGCGGGCAACACAATGATGTCGCAATGTACAGCAGCGGTTTTCAGGGGGACATTCTCACGCTTTACTTCTCTCCGGCTACAAACGAGTACGCCGCGCCATTCCTGCGGCAGATTAAGGCCGAAGCCTGCGATCGGCCTGCGGACGTCGAGGGCTTCCTCGTGGGTCACACCGGAACAATGCGCAAGCTTTTGGGTCCCGAAAGCTAGGAGGCTGTTCCATTGGCGGAGTGCAGATGCCTGGGGCGAACGCTCTGTACATGTGGCGGCGGGACGCGCTGAGCCCGCCACGATGGCGCAGCGGCTGCTCTTCATTGCACGCCGCAAGCCGCGGCAGAGCAGGGCATCGACCTGAGCCCTGAGCGACGCCCCGACGCGGTCCAAGCACTATAATCGAAAGCACCGCCGATGGACCCGCTAAGCGGTACCAAGGTTTTCGAGTCAAGTGGAATACCTATCTTCAAGTCCGCGTATCAGCGCGGCGCCCCCTTGAGGGCATTTCAATAGACGCCCTTCGAGCAGCCACAATGTCGGAGATCGGAACAAAGATCGACCTCGCGAAAGCCTACATGGATATGGGCGACCCCGAAGGCGCGCGGTCGATACTGACCGAAGTGTTGACGGAGGGAACCAAAGAACAGAAGGGCGAGGCTAGACGGCTCATAAAGCAACTGCCCAAGCCGCAAACTGCGACCATACGGCAGATGGAGCAGACAGAACTCGATATCGAGCGACTGAACCGGTATACGCGCGAGCTGGCCGAGAGCTACGGCATGCAAGCCACGCTGAGCTGCGACGGCGAGGACATCTCGGTGGAGGTAATCAAACAGGGAATTAAGCGCAGCAGATCCGCTAAATTCTCAAACATGCTGCAGGCGGAGGCGTTCATTGCTCAAACGATAAAGGCAATGAGCGCAGCCGGTGCACCGCGCTAAATAGCTTTGAGCGCGGACGCTGCGCCGGCGATACAATTTGGGCATCAGTTCGAGCCGGATCGGGCTATTGCCAGCGTCCAGCGAAGCATTGTCCGACAAGTTGATCCGAACCGGCCGCACGATCCGATTTAATCGAGCGGCCGGTCCACCTTTTACCGCGCGAACTCTCGCTCATTTGGCGAATGATTTCTTCGCGACTTCGAATGGAGTCGCTGCGCACACGTAGGAGATCTGTTTCGTGACCACAGAGAGAAGAATGATCCTACGCGCGTTCGAGAAGCCAGACGAAGTTCGTGAATTCGAACACGGACGTTTCGAGCTCGTTCGCTTCGGCGGCGTTGCGGCTGCGGCCTTTTCCGATGGGCGCATGATTGAGATGAAGGAAGGGCAACTGTTTTACATCCCCCGGAACCCCATGACTGCCGGGTGATCAGGGATCGACCCTACACTCGCTCCATCTTCTCGGCGCGACGCACTACGCGCGGTGATACTTAGATGTTCGTCCGTCAATCTTCCACGTGAATGCGTTCTGCGGGCCTCGCTGTGCCGGAAATCCCGGGGCTTTGATATACGGTAGCCACGCGGTCCGTCTCAAAACCGTGTAGTTCCAGGATCAAGGCCCAGCAAGACACGCCCCGCGAGCTCGAGGGATGTCGGTGAGACCGCAATATGCCGCATCTTGACGTGCACATCGCGGAAGCACCGCTCCAGTGGGCTCGACGTATACACCGATGTCGCGCCTCCGGCGTCGAACATCAGGTCCACCGCCTGGGCGGCGTTCAGAGCTGCCTGCGTGCAAGCCAGCCGGAGCGCCGCTCGACGAGGCATTCCTGTCTCGCCGGAGGCCGCAAGCTCCCCGAGCATCTCTTTTAAGACCTCGATAAAGAAACGCGCGACCAGTGCATACCAGCGCCTTGGCTCGCGCCACAGCAATCTGCACTGAGGGTTTCTCACTGAGCAGCACGCTCCCGCCCATCGGCCTCTTGGCTTTCGCGAGCTCAACGAGAGCGCCGATCGCGCCTCTGGCGATTCCCAGGGGCACCGCGGCAATCAGAGCCGCAAACAGGCTGAACGGAAACTTGTACAAGATCCCCGGCTGCGACGCCCGTGCACTGAATGCGATCAAGGATCGATCGGCGGGAACGAACAGCTCTGAAACGCTGAAGTCGTGACTGCCTGTGCCACGAAGTCCTCCTACCTGCCAAGTATCGTGTACCACACAGACAGTAGCCGGGAAAAGCATGACTCGCGCTTCCGGATTGTTTGTGGCATCCAAGCGCTTTTGTTCCCCGTCATAGATCAAACAATTGCCGTAGACCCAGTTGGCGTGCCGAATTCCGCTGCCAAATGCCCACCTCCCTGAAACCAGGTATCCGCCGTCGACAACCACGGCTCTTCCAGTCGGATTGACGCCTCCCGCGATGATGGTGTCGGGACTCTCCCCATAAATACCTATGAGGGCCTCTTCACGTATGGATCCCGCGAGCAATCCACCAACAGCACACACCGATACAATCCATCCCACGGATCCGTCTACGGCGGAGAGCTCTTCGATGATCTTGACGAAGGTAATCGGATCGATCTCGTAGCCCCCGAGCTTCGCGGGCACGAACAGCCGGAACATCCCGGCGGCTCGAAGTGCCTGCACCAGAGTCGTCGGTAATTGTCGAGTGGCGTCAATTTCTTCCCGGCAGGCGCGTATAGCGGGACCCAGGTCCCGTGCCCTTTGAATCAGCGCGTCCGCAGAGGGCGTGGGAATGGAGGTCATGCGGACAGTCTCCCGTCAATGGATTCCAGAATGCTGCACCATCGAACACTGACTGGAACTCCGCGAACTCTTCTACCGGCGCCCGTTCGGATCGAAGGGAGTTCACCGGCGCGCCGGCGTCGGCATAGCCCAGAGCCATGCGTGCCGCACAGCCCAACGATTTGCAATTCTGAGCGCCCTGAAGCGGACTGTCACGAAGACATCATCATCTCAGGTGGCGAGAACATTTCATCGATTGAAGTTGAAGACGCCCTCTATCGGTATCCTGCGGTGCTCGAGGCGGCCGTTAGTAGCGAGATCAGATGAGAAATGGGGCGAGACACCCTGTGCGTTTATTGCTCTGAAACCGGGGACAGCGGCCAGCGAGGCAAATATCATTGGCTTCTGCAGAGAGAACCTCGCCCATTTCAAAGTGCCATGCGTCGTGAAGCAAGGCTCATCCGCGGTCATTGCGACACGAGCGTAGCCGCGTTCATGGCGGTCCTCCCCGGGGCTGATCCAGCGCCACTCAGCCCGCTTGCGCGCTCAACCGCATCCCGAATGCACCGACAATCTTCGTCACGGTCTCGAAGCTCGGATTGCCGTTCGGAGAGAGCGCCTTGTAAAGGCCGGCCCGCGTGATGCCTGTGTCCTTCGATAGCTTCATCATGCCGCGCGCTCGAGCGACAACACCGAGCGTGTGAATCAGCATCTGTCGATCCACGGGCTCTTCGAATACCGCCTCGAGGTAGTTTTTGATATCCGCTTCGGTCTTCAGGTAATCCGCGGAATCGTAGGGCGTCACCTTAGTCTTTCGCCGTTTGCTTTTTGCTGCCATGGTCACTCCTTCTTGGCCGGCTTTTTGGCCGGCGGGTTCAATTCTCTCCACATCGCGTGAGCGTTCTTTATGTCCGCGTCCTGGCTGTCCTTGTCGCCGCCGCACAGCAACAGGTAGAGCGTCTTGCCAGCTCGCGCGTAATAGACGCGGTAGCCATGGCCGAAATCGATTCGCAGCTCGCTCAAGCCTTCGCCGATCGGGCCGACATCGCCGGGGTTCCCATTGGCCAACCGGTCGATACGCGCCTGAATCTTCGTGCGACCCTTCGAATCCTTCATTCCTTTGAGCCACCCATCAAACGTATCGGTGCGTTTCACTTCGAACATTAGCGACTGTATACCATAGGAGACAATGTGTAAACTACAGGATACAGACTGGCGTCGCCGAGGGAGGGTGCAGCGACTGAGCAGCCGGTTGAGCGTTAAGCGAAGGGGGCGGCTTGAACTCTACGTGCCTCGCGCGAGGCTGATCCGTCGACGACCCACTGGTTTGCGCTGCCGCTTTGACGAGCCCTGGTTGAAGAAAATCTCGTGGAAAGTCAGATTCCTAGAATTCCGAATCCTGCCCCCGCTACCATATCTCTAACTGTTTGAAGGACGGCTATCGGCCCACTTTCGGTCTGTCGAGCCCACTGAATTACTGCTGCAGAGCGGACACTCGTCCGGCGCTGTAAAATGATTCCGCGCTGACGCCTCGCTATCCGCAAATCCTTTCCATTTTGCGCACGGCAACGGGAAACCGAGCGGAAGGCAAGCACACCCGTCGGTTATTTTGTCACCTACTGATTTTGAGACCTTGATAGTGAATGCGGAAGTCGGAACGCCAGAAGGTATTGCTCTGACTCGACGGTTGCTGCGTCACGTGGTGGGGATTTACTTTGACTTCCGACTGAGCCAAGAGCGCTTCCAATTCGTCCACACGGCGTTCCTGTTTTCAGTGGAGGGCCGATGGCTGCTCATGACCGCAGGTCACTGCGTTACTCAAATCGATCGGATCCGAGCTAAAGGTGGTGTGCTTACGACGTGTCTTCTGATTGACTCCATGGGAGAAGGCGCCGCCTACTACCAGCCCATACCCTTTGCATACGACGACGCCCATCCGATGCCCATAGGAGTAACGGAGAACATTGACTACGGCGTACTGCTCCCAAGAGAAAACACCTGCCAGCTGCTTTCAGCGAACGGCATCGTGCCATTGGATGAGCAAGCGTGGGATGCTGAACCTAGTGAAGTCAAAGATTATTATCTGCTTGGATTTCCGGAGCAACTCAACGCATATCAGGGCAACCCAATTGTGGCGCTCACTCCTCCGAATAGTGAGGGCACAGCCCTGTATAACTTGGTTGCGTCGCAAAGGCCTGCTATAGGCAGGGACATAAAGGGAATGCTAATGCCGCCTCTGGGTGAGCTCTTGCGAGATCTTCTAAAAGGTCAGATCGAGATCAGTGCGTGAGGGAATTCTACTGCCGGTAAGAGGACAGTCGACAGTCCGCACGGGGGTCAGCAGCGACCTTTGCTGCTGGCCCGAGGATTGATGGTCGCTGACTGGCCACTTGAGATCGTCCCGTAGTGAGAGAAGAAGCCAGGATGCCAGTTGTGACCTTTGTCGTCAGTCGAGTTTGCTAACGGAAAAGAGTTCGCTGATGCCACACAGCTGGGACAACTTCTTTATTTTGGCCGGCAGCGCGGCCGCGACTTTGATGGGATTGCTATTCGTTGCCATAACAGTAGGCGGTACCGGCTTCTCCACGTCGAGCATAGTGCGCGGCAGCCGCGGCTTTTTGACGCCGGCTCTCGTTCATTTCGGTACCGTGCTATTACAGGCGTTAGTTGTGCTGGTGCCGTGGCCGTCCTCGTGGCCAATCGGGGTCATTTTCGGCCTGGGTGGGCTCACTGGGCTAGCCTATCAAACTACCGTTGTCGTCCAGCGGCACAAGGTCGGTCTAGTGTTGCCCGATTGGAACGACTGGCTTCCGTACGTGGGGGTCCCTGCGCTCGGTAGTACGAGCCTGGTCGTCGGGGCGGTCGGATTGATCACCGAGAAAACCTTGGCACCCTACGCCATCGCGGGCGCGACCACGCTTTTGCTCATCGCCGGCGTTTACAGCGCCTGGGACCTCACGTTGTGGCTCATCAAGAACCGGGACAAGACACAGCGACTCGATGAGTCCATCTAACCACGGAGATAGCAGTCGCCGACGGTGATCTCGGGCCGAGACTGCCTCAGTGGCGTGCCGGATAGCGGCCGGTCGCGACCGGCAGAAACGGGTCGATTCTGTTGAAAAACTCACTTCTGGGGCCGAAGCGATTTTTTGATTGAATTGAAATGTGGCTGAAAATCCCCGGAAAACTTGAGGTATGGTGCACTGAGAAAATTCGA
>Ga0302177_10000943_pt1 | contig 21084 bp, 20 predicted proteins | sample I_Palsa_E1_2_FD_198780 | JGI IMG/M metagenome (GOLD analysis project Ga0302177, IMG submission 198780) | Peat permafrost microbial communities from Stordalen Mire near Abisko, Sweden - I_Palsa_E1_2 | ecosystem: Environmental > Terrestrial > Soil > Palsa > Peat permafrost | place: Sweden... | reverse complement strand
GAAAGCGTCCATGGGGGCGGCCGCCCTTCGCCCGGTCCCGCGGTTCGCGGGCTGGTCGCCGTACTTCCAGCCGCCCCCGTACGGCTGCCGATTCGATCTCCGGCCGGGCCACCCGGACCCCTCGCTGTTCCCGGCCGAGCTGTGGCGCCGCCGCGTCACCGCCGCCGTCGCCGCCGAACACCGGGAGTACGGCGACCCGGCCGGCCGGATCAGGCTGCGGCGGGCCATCGCCGGCTGGGTGGCCCGGTCGCGATCGGTGGCGGCCGGAGAAGACACGGTCGTGGTTACCTCCGGCACCCAGCATGCCATCGACCTAGTCGCCCGGGTCTTGCTCGAGCCCGGCGACTGCGTCGCGGTCGAGGATCCCGGGTATGTGCCGGTGCGGCGCCTGTTCGGCGCTCTCGGCGCGAACGTCGTGGGCGTACCCGTCGATGACCAGGGCCTGGTGGTGGATCTGCTGCCGCCCTCAGCGCGCATCGTGTACGTCACGCCCTCGCATCAGTATCCCCTCGGCATGACCATGTCGATGCCACGGCGCCGGGCGCTGCTGCGCTGGGCGCAGCGGCACGACGCGGCGGTGATCGAAGATGACTACGACACCGAATTCCGTTACGTCGACCGGCCGCTCGAGCCCCTGCAGTCCCTCGACGCGGACGGGCGGGTGGTGTACGTGGGCTCATTCTCCAAGACGTTCTCCCCCTCGGTCCGCCTCGGGTTCGCCGTCGTCCCCAAGCCGCTGGCCGGGCCGGTCACCGCGCTGAGGCAGCTCATCGACTGGCATCCGCCGATCGCGATGCAGACCGCCCTGGCCGGCTTCATCGACGACGGCCTGCTCGACAAGCACATCCGGCGCAACCGGCGCGCCTACGCCGAGCGCCATCACATCCTCACCGAGGCGCTGTCCGGGTCGCTGGCCGAGCACCTTACCCCCCGCGCGGCCCACGCCGGCCTGCACATCGCGACCGTGCTACGACCAGGGCTCCGCGAGCATGAGGTGCTGCAGGCCGCGGCCGGGCACGGAATCGTCGCCGCCGGCCTGGCCGACTGCTTCCACACCGCCCCGGCACAATCAGGCCTGCTGATCGGATTCGGCGCCGTCAGCACCACCGGGCTGCCGACCGCGCTGCGCATGCTAGAACGCGTTCTGGCCTCCGCCGGGGCAGCGGGGGCCGGGGTAGCAGGGCCAGCGCGATAGAACTGCGCGATAGCCCTGTGCGATAGTCCTGCGCGATAGCTTTGTCAGCGGCTATCGGCGGGGAGACCGAGCGCTTCGGGATGGGCCCGGCGGTAGTGCTCGGTCAGGACCTCGCTGAGGTTGCCTGGCCGGTACGCGACGGTGCGTCGGCAGATCTTGCAGCGCGTGACCGGAAGATGGGTGACGGTCACAGGAAAACGGCGGGAAGTTGAATTACTCATCACCTCTATGATGCCACTCCCATTGGAGTGATTTCGCCCGGTGCGCGCCTCATAAAGAAGCACCGGCAGACGAGGCCGCCGCCGCCGTTCCGGTCCTCCGCGCCACGGGCCGCGCCACGGGCCGAGCCGCACCCGTCCCGCCGCCCGCCAGCGTCGCGGCCAACGCCAGCACCGCCGCCCACTTACCGCGCATGGACACCTCCCGACGAGCCTTTACCGCCCTTAGACGCCTGCCCGCTCCCGCCGGTTCCTGCTCATTTATTTCCGAACGAGCAGTGGTTTCACTCCCAGGCCCGCGAACACCCCCCGACATGAATCACCACGGTGCTGCGGTTTAACCGTTTAAGAAAATAAGGCCCGCCGCTGAGCACGCAAAACCGTCCGCCACCTCAGCATCATCGTCATCTCGCCACCGCGAAGAGAATATTTTTCCAACCCGGCTAAAAATTCACCGCGGATGATAAAAATTAACCTCCCGTTGACACGGTTGACCGCGACCCCGGGTACGTTAGATCCTGTTACGAATACCGCTCCGAAGACACCTCGTGTTGGTGTCACTCCGTGGATAGCGGGTGAAATGTCATGAACAAATCGGTTGATTCCGTGTTGGTTGCGCATGCGCCGGCCCGAGGGGTCCCGGCGCCGCGGCAGCCCGCCTACAGCGAGGATGCCAAATCCTACGATCGGAGGACGGGCGCGTTCCAGGCTTACCGCCAGGCCATCGTCGAGGCCCTCCCGGTCCGCCAGGGACAGGTGGTCCTCGACGTGGGCTGCGGGACCGGCCTGTGCTGCGGCCTGCTGGTCGAGAAAGTGGGCTCGCAAGGTGGTGTCGTCGGCATCGAGGAGTCACCCGAGATGGCGGCGATAGCCCGCGAGCGGGTCGCGCGCGAAGGCTGGGACAACGTCACGATCGTGCAAGCGGGGGCGCAGGACGCCCGGATCGCGGACACCGCGGATGCCGCCCTGTTCTGCGCCGTGCACGACATCATGCAGTCTCCGGACGCGCTGCAGAACGTCATGAGCCAGCTGCGCCCGCAGGCACAGGTGGCCGCCGGCGGCGGCAAGTGGGCCGCGCGGTGGCTGGTCGGCGTGAATATGCAAGCCAGGATCCTGCACGCTCCCTACGTGCGGAGCTTCGAGGGGTTCGACCGGCCGTGGCAAAATCTGGAGCCGCTGATCGAGGACGTTCAGCTGCGTGAGGTGGCGTTCGGCAGCGGGTACGTCATGACCGGCCGCAAACCGGTCCCGGCGCCCCGGCACCCGTCCGGTTTACGGGAGGGTCCGGATCGCGGCCGTCCGCATCAAGCGGGCGCGCGCAGCGTGCCGCCGCGGTCTGGCTCTACCGACCAGCACGCCTCGAGCAGGGTGCGCGCGAACAGATCCGGCGCGTTAATGCAGACCCCGTGACCGGCGTCCAGCTCGTGTACCGATGCGCCCGGGATCGCCCGGGCCAGCCCGAACTGGTGGCCCGGCGGCACGACGTGATCCCGAGTGGTGACCACCACCGCGGTGGGGACAGCGACCTGGCTGATCCAGCCGGCCGACGCGAACTCCGAGACGGCCCGGATGGCCGAGACCGCGGTGGCCAGTGTCGTCCGGCTCAACTGGGCCCGGGCCCACCTGCCGGTGGCCGGGTCGTCGACCCCGCCCAGCAGCACCACGCCGAAAACCTCGGCGCCGACCAGGTGCAGAACCGGATTCCACTGCAGGGCGGCGGCCATCGCCGGCGTCGCGAGGGCAGCGAGCTGCTCGCCCGGCGACCCGCGGACGTCGCACGCGGTTGAGCACAGCACCAGCCCCGACACCAGCGCCGCATGCCGGCGGTACACCAGCTGGGCGACCATGCCGCCCATCGAATAGCCCACGACGGTAAACCGGTCGAGGCCAAGGACCCCGGCCAGCGCGGCGACATCATCGGCGCAATCCTCAAGCCGGAACCGCGAACGGGCGCGGATCCCGTCGCCATGGCCCCGCAGATCCGCGGCGACGACACGGAAATGACGTCCGAGCGCCGCGAAGACCCCCCGCCAGTTCAGCTCCGCGGTAAACGTCACCCCGTGGATGAGCACGAGCGTCTCCGCGCCGCGCGGGCCGGCGCACTCCCACACCCGCGTCGTCCCGCGGCCGGGCAGGTCCGCCAGCCAGCTAACCGGAGTCGCTGATTCCCCGGGCACCGCCCACACGCTGTCACTCTCCCGCCACGCCCGCGCACGACCTAAAGACCCGACCCCACACGGTGTTCGCCTTACTACATTGAGAATACCCCGCAGGCCGGCCCGCACCCGGAAATCGTTCCGCCCGCCGGCCCGCTCAGCCGGGCACCCGTCCGGCGCCGACAACCCCGGGCCGCGCCGGCTGCGGCAGGAACCCTCCCGATCACAACCCCCGCTTCGCGCTTCCGCCCCGGCATGACGCCGCCCGTACTTCGGTAGGGTGCTGGCCGGCTGACTATCGGCTCAAAGGCCGCGCTCGATCGGCACGATGCCCCGGTCGGCGGCCTTGACCAGGGCGGCGTGATCGGCCTCGGTCTGGTCCGCGTACCGCCTGGCGAACCGGGCCAGGGCGATGGCGAGGCGGTCGGAGGAGCCGACGTAGCCGACGATCATCGATGCCCCGCTGGTGCGGGCGTGACCCTTGGCCAGCAGGTGCCCGACGATCGCGGCGTAGTCGGCCAGCGCCGCGGCGTCGATGGAGTCCAGGGCGACGGTGCCCTTCATGTTCCTGAACTGCCGCACGTAATACTGCTGCTCGCCGACGGTAGCCCAGCCGAGCAGCGGGTCGCTGACCGTCTGCAGCGCCTGCTGGTATTCCACGACCCGCTGGCCCTGGTGGGCGTGCCAGGCGGAATCACCGTGCACGTAGCGGGCCAGAACCGACCGGCGGGCCTGCTTGAGCTGCAAGAAGACCACGTCATCGGGACTGCTGCCCTCGAGCAGCGCCACGTAGGCGCGCAGTCCGACACTGCCGACGCCGACGACCTTGTGAGCGATATCGACCAGGGTGTAGCCCCCGAGCGCCCGGCGCCAGTGCGGAGCCAGCGTGCGCAGGTACTCATCAAGCCCTCGGGCCAGCTCGTCAGCCTCGGCGTAGCTGACCCGGGTCATCAGCGGCGGATCCTCCACGATGCGACGGCGCCCGTCGCGCTCGCTGGTGAACTTGGGCAGCGCCCGGTCGCTGGTCCTACGGCGGGCCTGGTCGGCCGCCCGCCTGATCTCGGCCCGCAGCGACTTGGCCTTCGCGCCCTGGTGCAGGCGATCCGCGTCCAGGCGCTGGTAGGACCGGGCCAGCAGCGGCGTCGAGGCCAGATCGCGAACCTCGTCGCGATATCCGGCCACGCACTGCAGCACCGCCGATTCACACTCCTGCTCGCTGGCGCCGTTCTGCCGGCCCGCGACCCAGATGCTCGCGACCAGCCGGCGAAGATCCCACTCCCACCCGCCCGGGTGCGCCTCGTCGAAGTCGTTCAGGTCAATGACCAGGTCCTGCTCCGGGGAAGCGTAGAAGCCGAAGTTGCCCAGGTGCGCGTCACCGCAGATCACCGGCGTGATCCCGGTGCTCGGCAGCCGGGCCACATCCTCCGCCATCACGATCGCGGCACCGCGCAGGAACCCGTAAGGCGTCGCGGTCATCCGCCCGACCCGTACCGGGATCAGCCAGTCAAGCCTGCCCTGATGCGACTCGATGATCAGCTGCACCGGATCGGGCCGGCTCGCCCTGGAGGACCAGTCGCCCAGCGAGCGGCGGGGAACCCGCCGCCGGAGCTCCCGGCCCATCCGGTACCGTTCGGCCCGCGACGTCGACCGCTGCCTGAGCGACGTGAAAGCCTCGCTGTCAGCTGAGGCCAGGACAACATGGCCGTTCCTAGCGGCGCCGACATCGGTTCGCTGCACCATCGCCCACCTCAACCTTCGCGCGAGGATCCGCGCTCACCCGAACACCACAGACCCGCGCGAGACCCAAAGCCCAGTTTCCCCGCTGCGGGCGACTACGGATACCCCCTCCCCCAAGGACGGCAGACACGGATACGGCTTGTCCCTGGGTAGCAAGTCTCCAAACGGCCGAGTTGTCCTCAGCTGACACACCAGGACGAAATAATCCGCTTGCCGGCTTTAAGCAGGCCGAGAAGGTAACCATACGACTGGCACGCGAAGACGAAATGCACCTTTTGCCCGGCGACGCCAAGCCCGTTGAGGTCATCGTGGATCGGTACCGTCTTGAAAAGACGGTACCGATCCACAATAACGATTGACATCTGTTTTCGGCGGCGGGACCGTCGTCGCGCTCCCGCTGGGGCAGGCTCTCAACGCGACTGCTGGCGCGGAGGCGGAGGGCGGGCGGAGGGTGGAAGGGTTAGTAGAGCTCGAGGTCGCCGGTGACGGGGTCGATGCGGTCGTCGTAGTCGGGGCCGATGCCCAGGCAGGTACGGGTGGGGACGCCGCCGAACTCGGTCAGGCCGCCGTCGGTGATCAGGTGCACCGCCAGCCCGGCGCGCAGCGCCTGCTCGTAGACCGCCATCAACTCCGGCTCCGAGCCCACCTTGACCGTCACCTTCCGGTTACTCCGCTCCAGCCAGGCCCGCTCGACTTCGGAAAGCTCGACCAGGCCCGTCGCCCCGGAGGTGGCCAGGGCCTGTAGGACGCGCTGGCGGAGCCAGGCCATCGACGCGTGCGCGCCCTGGGCGATCTCCTTGCCGCGGCGCATCCTCAAGTCACGCCGGATGACGATGACCTGCTTGATCAATCGCTCTTCTGCTGCTTCGTCCACGTCCCGTACCGTACAGAAACGACAAGCATCGTGAGGGAGGGGCGGGCGCACGCGGCAGTGCCGTTCGGGAGAATGATCTTGCTGTGGTGACGGGCGCGCAGTTCAATGGGGGGATCACTGACCCGACCGCGGAAGGCCTCATGACCCCAGCCCGTGACCTCGCCGACCGCTTCCACCGGCGCTGGCTCGAACACAACCCCTTCACGGCCTCCATGTACGGCATCCCCGGGTACGACGATCTGGTCCCGGACGAGAGCGAGGAAGGCGATCAGGCCTGGCGCGCCGAGGCCGGGCAGTTCCTGCTGGCGGCCGGCGCGATCGACCGCGGGCAGCTCACGCCGGAAGACGCCGTCACGCTCGACTGCATTACCGAGGCGGCCACCCAGGAGCTGGCGGGCATCGACATGGCGCGGGCGGATTACATGGTCACCGCCATGCAGTACTCCGGGCCGGCCGCCTTCCTGGCGGTGGCGGCCCGGACGGTTCTGCTCGATCCGGCCGCGGCGCAGGACTACCTGACCCGGCTGCGGCGCAGCGGCGGCTGGCTGGACCAGATCAGCGAACGGCTGCGGACCGGAGCCGGGAAGGGACGGCTCCCGGTCGCTCCGCTCGTCGAGCAGGCCATCGGCTGGGCGCAGGACGTCCTGGCCCAGCCCGGCCTCGGACCGGCCCTGGCCCCCCGGCCGCCAGCGGGGTGGGACCGGGCCGCGGCGTGGGAAGACGAACGGCGGGCGGTCGCCGAGGACGTGGTGAAGCCGGCCGTGGCCAGGTGGGTCGCCACCATCACGGAGCTGCTGCCGCGGGCCCGGCCGTCGGGACAGGCCGGGCTGGTGTACCTGCCCGGCGGCGCGGACGACTACGCCCGGGCCATCCGGATCTACACGACCCTGCCGCTGCGCCCGGAAGAACTGCACCAGACCGGCCTCGATCAGATCGCCGCGCTGGAAGCCCGGGCGGTGTTGCTCGGTGTGGGCCTGGGGCTGTCCGGGCTTCCTGAGGTCTTCGACGCGGTGCGGGACTCGGCCGGGAAGATTTCCCCGGCCGAAGCCATCCGGCAGGCGACGATCGCGGTGCGGCGGGCCGAGGCGCGGGCGGCCGAGGTCTTCCCGGCGCCGCTGCCGCCGCCGTGCGAGGTGACGCCGATGCCTGAGGTGGTGGCCGCGAGCGGCGCGGCCCCGCACTACACGCCGCCGCGGCTGGACGGCGGGCGGGCCGGGACGTTCTGGTTCAATACCTTGCTGCCCACCGCGGGCACCGGATGGGACATCGAAGCGGTCGCCTTCCACGAAGCGGTACCCGGGCATCACCTGCAGCTGTCGCGGCTGCAGCTGCTCACCGGCCTGCCCGCGCTGCAGCGGCAGCGGAGCATCACCGTGTTCTCTGAGGGGTGGGGGCTTTACGCGGAGCAGCTAGCCGGGGAGGCCGGGCTTTACAGCGATGATCGTTCTGAGCTGGGGGCGATCAGCGCTTCGCTGATGCGGGCGGCACGGCTGGTGGTCGACACAGGTATTCACGCGTTCGGGTGGAGCCGGGACGAGGCCCTGGAGTTCATCGTGGCGCACGTCCCGATGCCACCGGAGTTCCTCGCCGCGGAGATCGACCGGTACGTGGTGATGCCGGGGCAGGCGCTGGCTTACCTGACCGGGAAGCTTGAGATCCTGCGGCTGCGGGAGGAGGCCAGGGGGCGGCTGGGGGCGGCGTTCTCGCTGCCCGCCTTCCACGCCGCCATCCTGGACCACGGCTCGCTGCCGCTCCCGGCCCTGGCCGGGAGCATCGCCGGCTGGCTGGATGGCGCCGAGCCGCGGACCTGATCGGTGCCTGCATGGCTCGGTGCGGTCATGGCTCGGTGCGGGCATGGCTCCGTCCGGGCATGGTTGTGTGCGGCATGACTCAGTGCCGCAAGACCAGCATGCTGCCGCCGGCGACGACCGCCGCCAGCGTGGCCGCCAGCCAGAGCAGGGACCACAGGAGGCGCGGAATGCTGGTACGTGAGGCGAGTATCGCCGCATCGCCGGCGTTGACGCCATGCTCGACGATCTGGCGGACCCCGGTCAGCAGGAGCAGCCAGGCGATCGCGTAGCCAGCCACCATCTGGACCGCCAACGGGGCGTACCGGGCGATGCCATACACCGCCGCGCCGGTCAGGACGACGGTGATTATGCCGAACGACCAGCGGACACTCATCAGCAGAACCCCGAGCAAGAACAGGGCGATCCACAGCACCGCCACCACGTGCCCGAACTCGATGAGCCGCGCCGCGCCGAGCCCGAACAGGCTCGGGCCGACGTAGCCGGCGAAACCGACGAAGACGCTGCCCAGGCAGCCACCGCCTCCCACCAAAGTTTCGCCGTTGCCGGCCGAGTCCATCTTGATGCCGCCGACCTTGCGGAACAGCACCGACCCGACCACCGCGTGCGCGCCCTCGTGGGCCATCGTGCCGGGGTGACGGAAGATGCGCCAGCCCACGTCGAGCACGATCACCACGAACGCGGCCAGGCCGATCAACACGGCGGCCGCCTCCGATAGCGGGTGCTGGGTCAAGCTCACCCTTGGGACGATAAATCCCTCTTGCGAGGGATGTCTATCCTCCGGCTCGGGGATGCTTATCCGCTTGGCGACGGCTTTTGAAACCGGATGGCAAGATTGTGGGGTGCGAGCATCGCTGAGTCTGGCCGTCGCCCAGCCGGAGTGCGTGCCGGGCGACACGCGAGCCAACGGGCTGATTCATGGTCGGGCTGTGGTGGACGCGGGCGCTCGCGTCGTGGTGTTCCCTGAGCTGTCGCTGACCGGCTACGAGCTCGACGCCGCCCTGGTCGAGGCGGGCGACGGCGCGCTGGATCCGGTCGTGGCGGCGTGCGCGTCCACGGGGTCGACGGCGCTGGTCGGCGCGCCGATCCCGGGCCCGGGGGGCCGGGCGTACATCGCCATGCTCGAGGTCAGCCCCGGCGGGGTGGCGGTGCTTTACCGCAAGCAGTGGATTGGCGGCGATGAGGCGGCCCGGTTCAGCCCGGGTGACGAGCCGACGGTATTCGAGGTGGACGGCTGGCGCCTCGGCGTGGGCATCTGCCGGGACACCGGCATCGGCGAACACGTGGAGCGGATGGCCGGGCTGGATATCGACGCTTACGTGGCCGGGCTGGTGCACCGGTCCGACGACCTTGCCGAGCAGGAGCGCCGCGCGGCCTGGATCGCGGGGCGGTGCCGGGCCTACGTCGCCTTCGCCAGTTTTGCCGGGCCGACCGGCGGCGGGTACCACCACACAGCCGGATCGTCGGCTATCTGGTCGCCCGCCGCGGATGTGCTCGCGCAGGCCGGAGTGATGCCGGGTGACCTCGCCCGGGCCACCCTGGAGTAGCCACGGCGGCTGGGCCTCGGCTGGCCTCGGCTGGCCCCGGCTGGCCTCGGCTAGGCCAGCTCGGCGACGCCTTGCGCCACGGCGCACGGCGCGCACAGCCGCACGTCGGTGCCACTGGCCGCATCGGTGCTGAGGTGGCGGGTGATCACCGCGTGCTGGTCGCAGACCCCGACGTCGGCCGGGTGCGACCCGGCGCAGTCGCAGTCGCAGTCGCGCCGGGCAAACAGGGGCGAGATGCGCCAGCTTTCCAGCACCGCGCGGACCGCTGGGTCGGTGGCAAGCTTGTGGAAGGCCTCGGCGGTGATCGCCGCCGTCCGGTCCGCCCACTCGGTCGCCACCGTCGTCGCGGCGGTCCAGGCCGCGGCCAACTGCCGCATCGGGTTGTCTTGGTTGCTGCTCACCACCCCATCCTCTCACCCGGCGCCCGTGGTGACCAGCGGGGTTCAGCCGGCATGGGGGCGCGTTGTCCCGTTCCCGGCGACGCGGGAACGTAAGATCCGGGCCGGGCGAGCCTAGGATCTGAGTCAGCCGGCCAGCCCAGGGCCGGCGGAAGGCGGCGGTGATGGCGCGCAGCGTCCGAGAGCAGATGGTGGACAGCGCCATCATCTTGCTGGCCAAGCATGGCCTGGACGGCACCTCTTTTACCGAGGTGCTCAGCGCGTCCGGCGCGCCGCGCGGGTCCATCTACCATCACTTTCCCGGTGGCAAGGACGAGCTGATCGCCGCGGCGATCGAGGTGGCGGGCGGCCGGGCGGTGGCGCTGCTGCAAAGCTTCGAGGGGCGCAGCCCGGCGGAGATCGTGGACGGGTTCTTTGCCATGTGGCGGGCGGTGCTGGAACGGTCGCAGTTCTCCGCCGGGTGTTCGGTGCTGGCGGTGACGGTGGCGGGGAGCCAGGGGAGTTCGGGTGATTCCGACGGGCTGTTGCGGGCGGCGGGGCAGGTCTTCCGGAGCTGGCAGTCCGCGCTCGCGGCGGTGCTGGCGGCCGGCGGTATGCCCGCCGCGGCCGCTGAGCCGTTCGCGACGCTGCTGATCGCGGCGAGCGAGGGCGCGGTCGCGCTGAGCCGGGCCGAGCAGAGTTACGGGCCGTTTGACGCGGTCCATCAGGTGCTGCGGGACCAGGCTGGCCGCTTCTAGGCCGGCTGGGACTGCCCGTCCCTCCTTGGGGTTAACGCGACAATGGGCGGGCGACGCTCCCTGCCGCCGCGCACCGGGACCTGCTCGTGATTTGACTATGATGGTCGTCATAGTCAAGGATGTGAGCACGCGATGCGAGCCACGCATCCGACCGCGGGAGGCCGCCATGCCCATGATCGACGCCTACGCCGGCGCCGGCACGTTCGCCGACAAGCACAAGCTGGCGGTGGACCTGGCCAGCACGCTGATGCGGATCGAGCAGGTGCCGGACATCCCGATGTTCCGCAAGAACACGGCGGCGTTCGTCCACGAGCTGCCGTCCGACTCGCTGTCCAACGTGGACGGGGACAGCACCTACGTGCGGGTCCAGGTGCTGACCAACGCGGGCGCGCTGGACCGGGACAAGCAACTCCAGGTGGTGCGGCAGTTCACCGACATCATCGCCGAAGCCGCGGGCGACCCGACGCTGGCGGACCGGACCTGGGTGCTGCTCACCGAGGCCCCCGACGGCGGGTGGGGACTGGCCGGGCACGCCAACACCAACGCCGAGCTCATCGCCGCGGCGCGGGCCCAGATCGCCGAGCTGTCCGCGCGCCAGTGAAGCCCTCGCCGGGCGCTGAACGACGGCCGTGATCGTGGATCGGCACCGTCTCCACAAGACGGTAACGATCCACAATGACGAGACCCCCGTTTTCAGGTGCCTGGTATGGGGTGAATGGGTGGTTTTTGGCGAGGATAGGGAGTGGCTTAGGCTGGCTCGCGGCCGTCGCGGGTAAGCAGCTTGTCGATCGCTCTCCGCCGTGCCTCTAGCTGCTCGGCGGAGGGAGGCACGGCAGAGAGGCGTACGCCGCGCGGGCCAAGGCGGACGCCTAGCGGGCCATGGCGGATGAGCGGGCGCTGCCTGGCGATGAGCCGGCGCTGCCTGGCCGTCGGCCCGTGGCCGGTCAGCATGTGGCGCAAGGCTGAATGGCACCACCACCGGGTCGCGGCCGTCGACACGGGATTGACCGCTGCGTTTACCGAACGCCGGAACCGGTTCATCCTGCCTCCCGGTTGAGCACGGACCTGCCTGCACTCCATGATCCGCCGATCACGGCGGTTATGCGAGCCAGCGCTTACCGCGGACAGGAGACGTCGTGGTCGGTTTTCGACGCCGTCCACTGGGTGACGGTGACGATTCCCCGGCCGGTGAGAGGGGCCAGGCGACAGTTCGCCTTGGCCTGCGCGAGGGTCCTGGCACCTGGTATCCAGTCCGCCAGGCGGTAGAGCGGACTCGTGGACGGGATCGTTTTCACGATCTTGCGCAATTGGCTGGCCGTTGAGTAAACGCCGACGGCGACGCCGATGTGGTGGAAGTAGGCGACCATGCCCTCCAGGTCGGCGCGGTTGTTCTTTGTGCTCGACTCCCAGCTGCTGATGGTTTCGACGTCGAGCCACCACCGGTACCGGCCGGGTTTGTAGATACCACGGGCTCGCACATCGAGCTCAGCCATGTTCCGTCCGAACTGCCAGGCGCAGGCCCGGTCATCTCTTCTGCCGGAGCACGCGCCATAGGGGTCCTTGACCACCACGCCGGAAATAGGGTCGCGGTTATTCGCCGGCCAGTCAGTGACCCTGAGATTACCCGGGTCGCCGGTATTGACGTAGAACGAGACCTTCGGCTGCCTGGTGCCGCCGGAGGATTGTCGGGCCCAGGCTAGTTCGCGGGCCAGGCACGGGTTCGTGGCATCGGCGCGTCCATCGTTCACGCCTACCACGCCGAACGCGTGCTGTGCTGGGAGCGCTTTGCGGCATTGGGGGTACGACACGTCGTTTCCACTCGACGTGCGGCCGGTGCTCGCCGCGTCAGCCGTCAGAGTCGAGGCGCCGACTATCGCCAATGAGCCAAATACCGCCATCACGGTCATACCGAACCTCATTGGCTAGCCTTTCCCCCGGATTATTGCCCGACGCGGGGCCATAAAGTTACGTCTATCGAGTTCCCGCGCGAGTTATCTATGTCCGTTACGGTATGCGTCTTCTAGACGCGCCAGCATGACTTTCGGTGTACTCGCGCGAAAACAGGCGTGCGGGGTAAGGCAATATCGCGACAGTTCCCACTAGGACCGCTATTAGGACAATGAAAAGGACGGTCCTGGGTCAGTTTAATAAAGGGCCCGTTGCGGGACGGGTGCGAGCAGGCCAAGGGCGCGGGCCCGGTCGATGGCCTCCAGGCGGCGGTGGGCGCCGAGCTTGTCGTACAGGTGCCGCATGTGGGTCCGGACCGTGTTCACCGACACGTAGAGCTCGCGGGCGATCTCCGGCGCGGACAGGCTGGTCGGCAGGAAGCGCAGGACGCGGGCCTCGGCCTGGCTGATCGGCTCGGGCAGGCGCTCTGGTGGGCGCGCGACTGGCGTCGCTGGCGTCGCTGGCGCGGCGAGATCGAGGCCTCGCTCGAGGGTGCGTCCGGCCGCCTCCCGCTCACCGAGCGCGTCCCGGGCGCTCGCCGCCAGCAAGAAACCCGCGATCAGCCACACCTGAGGGGCCGGGCTGTCCAGGACGGGCGCGAGCGCGGCGGTCGCCGCTCGCGGGTTGCCCTGGGCGATCTCGAGAAGCCCTCGAACCAGATGGAACAGCATTCCTGTGGCCGGCTCGACTTCGGACCGGAGCGCATATTCCCCCTCCATCAGCCACCGTTCCGCCTCCTGGAGTTTTCCCTGCCAGATCAACGAGCCAGCCAGCATCGGATAGGCGATCGCGACGGACGGCTCCCCGCCCCAGCCGTGCCGCTGCGCCAGCTCGATCGCTTGCAGGCCGCGCTCCACCGCCAGTGCGGACGACCGGAAGCTCGCGGCCAGTCCCCAGTGCGCCAGGCCGTTGATCTCCAGCTGGGGCCGCCCGATCCGGCGCGCCAACGCGACACCTCGCTCAAGGTGCCCTTCGGCTTCGCGGACTCGCAACGACCAGGGCTCGGCGATGCCCAGGCTGATAAGCGCGAGCGCGCGCAGGTCCTCGTCGAGCCCGGGCTGCGCCACGTCCAGAGCGCCGGCCAGCCGCAGCTGGTCCGCCTCCGCCAGCGATCCGCGCATCAGCGCGGTGGCGGCCGCTACCGCGGTGAGCTCCGCATCGGCGGTGACGGCATCGGCGGGGAACGCGGTGACGAGCTGGTGGACGGTGGCGGCCTGCCCAGCCAGGGTGATGCCGAGCCAGTGATCGGCCAGCAGGCGGCTGGCCCGCTCCCAGTCCCGCGCCGCCTGAGCGTGCCGGACCGCGTCGGCACCGAACCCGTGCTCGGCGAACCAGTCCGCCGCGGTACCGTGCAGGGCGGCTAGTTCAGCCGGCTCGGTATCCCTCAGCTCCAACTCGAGCAGATCGGCGAGCAGCGGATGGTAGCGAAACCAGGATCGCAGCAGGTCAGCCAGCGGGCCGCTGACCCGCTCCAGCACGGAGGTCCGCGCCAGCAGCCGTCGCGCCTCCTCGCTCTGCCGCTCGAGGACCTCGGCGAGCAGATCCTCGGCCACCGTGCGCTCGCTGCCGCAGAACTCGGCCGCGAACCGTTCCGGATCTGGGTGCCCGGCCAGGGACAGCCCCGGCAGCCGCAGCCCGGCCGCCCAGCCCTCCGTCCGCTCGTGCAGCAGGGCCAGAGCCGATTCGGACAGCCGCACCCCGGCGGCCTCGAAAAGCGCCCGCGCCTCGTCGCGGCCGAACCGGAGACTGGCCGCGCGGATCTCGGTCAGCTCGCCTTCCAGGCGTAGCCGGTGCAGGCCCAGGCGCAGCTGGTGCCGGGTGGCGAGCACGAATCGCAGCCCGGCCGGCGCGCGCCCGATCAACAGCTCGAGCTGCCGCGTCTCGGCGGAGCCCAGCGCGTGCACGTCGTCGATGACCAGCCAGATCCGGTCCCGCAGCGGGCTCAGGTCCGCCAGCAGCCGCTCGACGACCGCCCACCCGTCAAGCGCGGTCAAGGGTCGGATGAGCGCCGAACCGGGCGCCGTGTCCCGGAGCGCGTCGGCCACCGAGGTCCAGAACCGCCGCGGATCGCGATCGGAGTCCGGCACCGACACCTGGGCGGCCTGCTCGGCCAGGCCCGCCGCATCGATCCATGACCGCAGCAGGACCGACTTGCCGCTCCCGGCCGGGCCCGACACCTCGGTGACGCGTCCGGCCCGGTTGAGCCGCTCGAACAGCTCACGGCGGACGACCACCCCGCCGGCGACGTCGCGAACCGGATCGCCGGCGGGCTTCTCGCTCGGGCCCGTCACCTTGAGGCACGGATCCAGCGGCACGGTCCTTGGGTTACTAGCCGTGAACGTCATGGCCACGACTCTTCCTGATTCCCCTGCCGGAATCATCGTCACCAGCAGGTACCGGCCCTGCGGGCTGGCGGTAACCGGCGGGTACACGCTAGCCGGGTAGGCATCCGGGTCTCGTTCGTGATCTTGGCGGGGTGGCCTTGTCCCGGTCGGCTCGCACGTGGCGGGGGGGTGTACCACGGCCCGTTCGGATCAATGCTCGTCTGGGGTGACGGGGAGCAGCACGGTCAGTACGGTGCCGGCCCCGGCCGGGCTGTCCAGGCTCATGCTGCCGCCCACGGCCTCCACCCGGTCCCGCAGGCCAGTCAGGCCCGAGCCCCGGCTGGCGTCCGCGCCGCCCGCGCCGTCGTCGCGGACCTGCACGGTCAGCGTGCCGCCGGCCTCCTCGATGACGATATCCACCGCCGAGGCGCTCGCGTGCTTGGCGGCGTTGGTGAAGGCCTCGGCGGCGACATAGTAGGCGGTGATCTCGCACGAGCCGGGGAGCCTGCGGTCGGCCCGAAGCCGCACCCGGACCGGCAGCGGCGAGCGCCGGGCCAGCGCGCGGATGGCCGCCCCGAGGCCGACCTCGACCAAGATGGCCGGGTGCACGCCCTGGCACAGATCCCGCAGCTCCTGCCGGGTGACGGCCAGCTCGTCCCGCACCTCGTCCACCTCGGCGCGTACCTCCGCCGGGACCCGGTCGCGGATCCTGCTCAGCAGCAGCGCCTGGGTGACCAGGCGCTGCTGGACGCCATCGTGCAGGTCCCGCTCGATCCGGCGGCGCGTCTCGTCCGCGGCGGCGACGATCCGGGCCCGCGAGGCGGCCACCTCGGCCTGCGCCTCGGCATTCGCGACGGCGGTCGCGGCCAGCTCGGTGAACCCGGCCAGCCGTGACTCGGTATCCGCCGGCAGCGGCTCCGAGCGGGTGGCTACGGTCATGACCCCCCACAGCTCGCCTGCGACGTTGATCGGCACGCCGACCAATGCCCGGATGCCAATCTCGCTGGCGATATCGCCGAACGGGCCAGTAGCGTCGGTGTCGCCGTCGACCCGCGCCGGCTGGCCGGTCCGGAACACCAGCGTGGTGACGTTATGCCCGCCGAGCGGCACGCGGGTGCCCACAGCGACGGGCGGGGCGCCGGTGCTCGCCCATACACCGACGACTGCCCCGGTGCCGTCCGAGGCGTATCGGTTCATCATGGCGGCGTCGGCCGTGAACAGGCGCCCGGCTTCCTCGGTGACGACGGCGAATACCTCCTCCGGCAGAGCCGACCGAGCCACTAGCGTCGCCGCTCGCCCACCTGCCGCCCAAGCTCGTGTCCGCGCACCTGAACATCCCCGAGGAGACCCTCGCGAAGTTCCCGCGCGGCGCGCAGGGAATCGTGCCGCTGCCCTAGAACGCTGGGCGGGATGCGGGGAACAGGCGGTGCAGGTGGTAGTCGATGACGGCCTGGGCCTGCTCGACCGAGGACTGGCCGCCCAGGACGCTCGTGCCCAGGCCCGCGGACATGGCCAGCAGGCTGAAGGCTTCGAGGTCCGGGTCCAGGTGGGCGGGCGTGTCGCCGGCGGCCTGGGCGGCTCGCAGCTGGGCGGCGACCACGTTGATCACCGCGTCTGAGTTCCTGAGCAGGGGGGCGATCGCCAGCGCCGGCTCGGTCAGCGAGAGCGCGAAGTAGGCCGTGTAGAGGACGCTGAAGGTGCGCCGCTCGTCGTCGGCGGGCAGCCCCTCGGTCAAGATGGCGGCGATGACGTCGCACGGGCGGACCGCGCCTGCTTTGTCTTTGAGCCGCCTGATCCGGGCCAGGCCCCGTTCGCTGAACCGGGCGGCCAGGTGCTGCATGGCAGCCAGCAGGAGCTCTTCCTTGGTGCCGAAGTAGTACTGGACCAGCCGCAGGGACACGCCGGCTTCGGCCGCGACCTCGCGCATCCCGGTGGCGTGCAGCCCGCGCGTCGCGGCCGTCCGCAGCAGCGCGTCCGCGATCTGCCGCCGGCGTTCCTCGTGATCGACCCGCTTCGGCACCCGCTCACCGTATCCCTCGTTGCCCGCTCGTCCCTGTTGATGATACGTTCGTATCATAAACGTGGCGGGCTCAGCCGCGAGGAGGCACGACATGCTCGGGATCAAGCGCATCACCGGCGCCGCGGACCTGGCACCCAAGGGCGAGCCGGGATCCTGGGTGAGCGAGGCGGCGCGGGAGAAATTCATGGCCGCGTACGAGCGGATCTTCGCGCTCTGGCCGCAGCCACGCGAGGAGCTCGATATCGAGACGGCGACCGCGACCACACGGGTGCATGCCTGCCGGCCGCATCCTGACGGGCCGCCGGTCGTGCTGCTCTCGGCGTTCAACGCATCGAGCTGGTACCCGCACGTGGCGGCGCTGGCCAAGGTCGGCCCGGTATACGGGATCGACATGCCCGGCGACGCGAACCCCAGCGTCGCGCGCGCGCTGATGACTCCCCCGGCGTCCTGCGCCGCCTGGCTAGACGAGCTCCTAGGCCAGCTCAGCGACCGCCCGGCGCACCTGGTGGGCTTCTCCTACGGCGGCTGGATCGCCATGAACCAGGCGATCCGCGCGCCCGGCCGGGTCGCCTCCGTCACGCTGCTCGACCCCGCCGGGCTCACCAAGCTCGACGCCCGCTTCTGGTGGTGGCTCTCCATCAGCGGCCTGGCCACCCTGACCCCGATGCCGCTGCGCCGCCACCTCGCCCGGTGGCTGGACAGCCCGGCCATGCTGGTGCCAGACCTGATGACGCTCATGTGGGCAGGCACTCGCGGCTACCACGCCGAGCCCAAGTTCCCCGCCATCCTCACCGACGACGAGCTCCGCGCGATCGACGTGCCGGCCCTGCTGATCACCGGCGCGCGCAGCGCCCTCATCACCCCGGCACAGGCTCGCGCCCGGGGCAGCCACATGCCGCACGCGGAGGTCGCCATCGTCCCCGGCAGCCACGGCGGCTTCAACCGGATCGACGAGCTGAACGACCGGATCGCCGCCTTCATCGAGGCCCACGCGGCCTTACTTCACGGCCTGCCGTACCGGCAGGGCCTGCTGACCGACCGGGCCGGAGGTGGCACGCGGCTTCAAGGCCACCCAGGCGATCGCGATGACGACGGCCGTTACGACCGTCGGCACCACCGGTGCGTAGGAGTGCGCGTGGCTGAGCATCAAGTCGCCGAGCAAGGCACCGGCGGCCATGGCGACCACCGAAGCGGACAGGCGCCGCGCCGAGTGTGCGTTGAGCGACCAGGTGACCAGGCCGCTGAACAGGTCGATGTAGGCGGCGGTAAAGGCCGTGGTGGAAATGCTCGGCACGTTGAGTGAGCGGATGGCGTTCGCCTGCAGCCCCAGCGCCAACGCGCTCAGCGCCATCAGGATGTAGGCGAGACGGGCCGGCGAAGCAGCCGTGACCCAGACCGCCACGAAGGCGGCCTGCAGGACCAGCGCGATGGCGAGCGCGATCGACACCCGGCGCGGCCAGGCCGGGAAGACATGGTTAGCTTCGGCCTCGCCGCGGAATGCCTTGAGGATCGGGATCGCCAGCGCGACACCTGCCGCGAACGCGGCGAGGGAGATGACGACCGTGACCGCGTTCGGGCCAGCGGGCTGGTGGGTGCCAGCGGCACCGATCCCGAGCAGCACGAGGTTTCCTGTCATAGCTGCCGTGAAGACCTTCCCGAAGCTCAGGAAGCAGATCGCCTCGTACATCCCGGTGGCCAACGACAGCCCCGCAAGCAGCCAGTCGCGCACGGCCAGTTCCGCCGGCGTCGCGTGCGCGGCAGCCCGGTCCACAACCCTGTCATTCATAGTTCCTCCTAGAGGAGTGCGCGGGCTGCTGGGCCCGGGCTCTAGCCAGCCTCACGCCCGGCTTGGTGAGCCGGCATCACAAACTCTGGTGATTCGACGAGGATCCGCCTCGGCGGGAAGCGTTCGCCGCGGCGCCGCGGCTGGGCAGTTGGGCTGGACCCCACGGCCGGTGCGGGCCTTGTGCTGCGCCGCGGTCAGCCGGATGGCGGCCGCCGCGTATCCGTTTGCCGGCACCCGTGGCGGGAGGGGCAACTCGTACCCGAGTGAGCAGCAGCGCCGGTCACAGACATCACCGTCCGTTCGGAAGTAGAGAACGCCCTGTTCTGACCGGGGTCTGGCCGGGTGGGCACCAGCCGCCGCCGCTCCGAAGACTTTCCCGAAGAAACACGACGATAATCTTAGAATATCGACCATAGATTCGATACAATGAAAGGCAGGCTGAACAACTGATCTTCCGAACGAAGGGTGGTCCATGCCCGAGGAACCGTTCCCCCCGCCCGGGCCCGGCGCCGAGGAGCCCCAGGGCCCCGCGCTGCCCGCCGGCCGGAACGGACCGCAGAACCACACCCCCGCAGCTGCTTTTGGGACCGGTACCAGCGCTCCGGATGACGGCTGTGATGAGCCCCCTCCCGATGAGCCGCAGGAGCCTCAGCAGGGCCTGTTCGTGTGCCTGCCGGCGGAGAACATGGAGCTGGCCCGGTTCGGCGGCGACGACGAGAGGCCGCCGATGGCGCCGGGCCCGCTGCTGGCCATGGTGGCCGCCGCGGTCGCCGGCGGCGACGGCGCCGGGCTGGCCCAGGTGCCACCCCTGGGGCGGTTGACCGGTCGTGCCGGGGGCGGTCGGCGCGGCCGACGGATTTCGGCACGAAGATTCACTTATATGCGATGAATGAATAAGCCCCCGGGGACGAAAGTCCTGGCCTGCAAGGCCGAATTGCTCTAACGCCTGGGACGAAGGTCCGGGAGATTTACCGTCAGGGTGCATGTGGGTGCGGCCAGGCCGAGGCTAGGAGTAATCGCGATGAAAGCTGCTGTCGTTACGTCGTTCACAGAACCGCTGCAGATTCGCGACGTGCCGGTGCCGGTGCCCGGGCCAGGGCAGGTGCTGGTCCGGATCGAGGTCTGCGGCCTCTGCCATACCGACATTCATGCCGCCCGTGGTGACTGGCCGGTCAAGCCGACGCTGCCCTTTATCCCGGGCCACGAAGGCGTCGGAATCATCGAGAGGGTTGGCGCCAATGTAGCCGAGAGCCGGATCGGGCAGCGGGTGGCGATCGCGTGGCTCGGATGGGCGTGCGGGTACTGCGAGTTCTGCGTCTCCGGGCATGAGACATTGTGCGAAAGCCAGCAGATGAGCGGCTACTCGATCGACGGTGCCTACGCGGAGTACGCGGTCGCCTCCAGCGACTTCGTGGTGCCCGTGCCCGCGGGAATTTCCTCGTTCGAGGCGGCGCCCCTGAGCTGCGCAGGAGTCACCACGTACAAGGCGGTCAAGGTATCTGGCGCCAGGTCCTCCGATCTCGTCGCGGTGTTCGGCATCGGGGGCCTGGGTCACCTGGCGGTGCAGTACGCGAAGATCGCGGGCGCCACGGTCGTCGCGGTCGATCTGGAAGAAGCCAAGCTTGAGCTTGCCCGCAAGCTTGGCGCTGACCACACGGTCAACGCCCGCACCGACGATCCGGTCGCCGCGATTCAGGCGCTGGGCGGCGCTGACGCCGCCATCTCAGTGGCGGTGGCACCCGTGGCGATGCGCCAGGCCTTCGACTCTCTCAAGCGCGGCGGCCGCCTGGTGCTTGTCGCGCTGCCGAAGGACAACGTGCTCGAGCTCCCGATATTCGAGACGGTGCTCAAAGGCATCTCGGTCATCGGCTCGATCGTCGGCACGCGGCTTGACGTCGCGGAGGTATTCGAGCTGCACGCCGCGGGCCGCACCCGGATCATCGCCGATGTCCGCCGGATCGAAGACGTCAACGCCTGCATCGACGAGGTGCTCTCCGGACAGGTCCCGGCGCGATTGGTATTCGAATTCTGATTTCTAGAAGGCTTGTTCAAAAGGGTCATCCAGGGCGCTGCCAAGGCAGGCGCAGGCTGGCGGCCAGGTTCCGGGCCAGCCGCAGCTGGGCATAGGCGGCGATGACCAGCCAGGTCCACCACAATGCCATGCGGAAGAGCGTGATCGCTGCTGAGGATCCTGCCGTGGCGCACCGCTTCTGATTCGCCGGTTACAGTTACGGGCCGTGATCTTTGATGGGCTGCGTGCCTGATACCTTTGCTGGCCAGCTGGCGGCAGTGCCGCGACGCGCCGGTGCGGATGCCCTGCAGCCGGATCCTTTCCGG
>Ga0302177_10000941_pt1 | contig 21125 bp, 19 predicted proteins | sample I_Palsa_E1_2_FD_198780 | JGI IMG/M metagenome (GOLD analysis project Ga0302177, IMG submission 198780) | Peat permafrost microbial communities from Stordalen Mire near Abisko, Sweden - I_Palsa_E1_2 | ecosystem: Environmental > Terrestrial > Soil > Palsa > Peat permafrost | place: Sweden... | reverse complement strand
CTTCCGGATCAGGCGATTGCTGGAGCACGAGGGTGTGGGCCCGGTATATGTCTCGCCCCGACCCGACTCGCGTCCGCACAGCCTTGCACAACGTATGTACGCCGTGTTGCGAGAGGCGTGCAGCTATCTGGTGTGGAAGCTGGGAGTGTCCTGAGAGATTCTCTTCTTCGCATTCACAACAAGACAAGCTTAGAATCGCCACCCCTGACGACACAGTTCCTACCCATTACTGGTGTTTTCTTCCCGCAGAGTGTTCACCAACGCATCCTCCTGAATGGCGGCGGCTAAGTCTTCGTCATATCTCTCGTACCAGGCTTGCACTGCCGCTTCCGTCTCGGCCGCGTGTGAGTTTTCTTATCCCTACCGATTGCTGCAATGATTTCGTCGCCATTCTCTGCCGGTTGGCTCCGGCATCGAAACGAGCCACCGGCGGCTGCTGGGCAGCAGAAACGGAGAGAAGAAAGGCAACAACGAGCGCTACCCCCCGTTCCCGCCCGAATCCTAAATGTATGCTGAGGGAAAAACCGACATACAAATCGTGTCCACCGCATTGAACGGAGAAAAGATGACCAAAAGCGCGGGATTCAGACGGCTCTACCAACCGTTTCTTTCCCTCAGTCCCGTGATGTGGGCGACGTGATGGCGCCCGTGCCAGGCATAGAGCGCCAGATTTTTCTCCAGAGGCATCAGTCCTAGCTCGGGATGGCGGAAGGTTCGCTTCCAGTCGTCGGGTTTCAAGGAGCGCAGAAGGCGGATCCACCGTTCGTGCAACGACTCGAGCAATGCTAGAGAAACGGCCACGGGAGTAGACTCCGTGTCCGCAAGTTTAGCCCAGCGGTCTTCCGCATAAGGCTTGATTGTCGGTTCCTCTTCGGTGAGAGCCAGCTTGAAGCGGATGTAGGCGTTGAGATGGCTGTCGGGAACATGGTGCGTGACTTGGCGGACGGTCCAGCCATCAGGGCGGTAGGGAGTGTCCAGTTGCTCGTCTGACAGACCCTTCACGGCGGCGCGCAGATTTGCCGGGGTCTGCTCGATTTCGCGGAGTTGCAGCTGCTTCTGGTCCTCTGTCGTCGGTCCTTCGTAGGTGAACTTGCCAATCGGGTAGCGCAGGTCGCTCATAGTCATCTCCGGTAGAGAGTTTCCATCAATGATGAAGCAACATGCGCGGAGGGCTCAAGGAAAGCGGGCTCCGGCTTCTGGCTTCCCGAACGCCTGGCACGATGCCAGGAATCCGATCAGTTAACTACCACCCATAGGGTTGCCTGTGGGTGTGCCCCATTTTCTCGGGCTTCGCATTTGGGTTCTCGGTGCCCTAAGATTTGTGCACCTGAGCGCTGGATATAAGCTAAACTCCCAATTCTGGGTGGGTTAGAGTTTGCGGTCGCCGTTGCCGGCGGTGGTAGCATCTTAGCGAAGCGAGGGAAATATGGCATCGTCGGTCTGGTCGGGACACTTAACTTTTGGCCTCATCTCCATGCCTGTGCGTTTGTTCTCTGGCGCGCGCAGCTCCGGAATCTCTTTCAACATGTTGCATCGCCCTGACAAAGTTCGGGTTAAGCAGCAGTATATTTGTCCGCTGGAAAACGTGGTGGTCGATCGCAGTGAGATCGTGAAGGGCTACGAGTTTCGCAAGGACGAGTACATCGTGATCGAACCCGAAGAGATCAAGAAGATCGAGCCGCAGACCGCGAAGACGATGGAGATTCTGGAGTTCGTCAAAGCCGGCGACGTCGATCCCGTGTACTTCGAGTCTTCGTATTACATGATGCCGGAAGAAGCCGGACGCCGGCCCTATGCGTTGCTGACCAAGGCGCTGGAACAAAGCAAATATGTCGCCATTGCCAAAATCACCATGCACAACCGCGAGTACACGGTGTTCCTGAGGCCGCACGAAGGCGGGCTGATGCTGCACACTATGTACTACGAGGAGGAAGTCCGTAAGGTGGAAGGCTTCGGAGCGCCAGATGTCGAGTTGAAGGAGGCCGAGGTGAAGGTGGCGCACCAGCTTATCGAGGCTCTGGCCGATGAGTGGCACCCGGAAAAGTACAAAGACAGCTTCCAGGAAAACCTGAAGAAGCTGATCGAAGCCAAGCTCGAGGGCGGGGAAGTCGCCGCCGTGGAGAAGCCGAAGAAGCTGGCTCCCGTGGTCGACTTGATGGCCGCCTTGAAGCAGAGCCTGGCGCAGATGGAAGGCAGGAAAAAGCCCGCAGCTACTGCGAAGTCGGAGGAACCGGCAGCCGCGGCGGGCGGCAAGTCGCGACGCAGCAGGTAAAGACTCAGCTCGCACGATCCAATCCCGGCTCGCGCATCCAACTTGTGGCCGACGAACCGCATCCCACCCCTGTAACTTTGTCGAAACCTGACATTTGACTGCGGAATCTGGCCGACTGCCGAGCGCGCCGAGCGTGCGCTACTGGCGCAGATCGCGACCAACCGTTAGAATGTTGAATTCTTCCTGCAACCAGAATTTTTCTTTCGGAGTGTCGATGAGTTTTCGAGGTGTGGGCCGGTGCTTGCTCGTGGCGCTTCCAATTCTGCTGTGGGGGGCCTGCGGACAAGTCTACCGCCCGGTCGTTATTCCTTGCTCGACGGGTGGAATTCCAGGATGCCCGACCGAGCCGCCTCCGGCACCATCCAATTTTCACGCCGTCTTCGGCATCAGCGCCAACGTTCCGAACTATCCCGGCGGGGCCATGCAGATTGACGTTGGTGGCGATTCCATTATCGCCGAGACTCCCACGTCCGAGCCTAATCTGCCCAACCTGGGGGACGTCCCCACGCACGCTGCCGTATTGCCCGGCGCCACCAGAGTGTTTGTCTCCAGTGCGGGTAGTTTGCTTTCGGGCGGGTTGGATGAAGTTTCGTCCTTTAGTCCCGCCTTCGATTCGAGAATCGCGACCGGCTTTGGTGCGGTGAACAATTTGATCTTGCCTCCGGGCTCGCTTCCGGTTTTTTTGAACACTACGGAAAGCGAATTCATCTATGTCGCTAACTTCGGCACGAATTCGATCAGCACCATAAACACAAATTTCAATGTGGTGAGTAACACAGCCACGGTCGGAACCAATCCGGTTTCCGTGGCAGAAGCGGCTATACCCGGCGGTAATAAGCTGTACGTCGCCAACCAGGGGAGTAACACGGTCAGTAGCTTGAACGCCGTAGATTCATCTTCGAATGTTGTGAATGGCTTCAAGGGAAGTACGCCGGTGTGGGCGGTGGCTCGCGCGGACGGCCAGAAGGTTTACGTGCTCACGCAAGGCGATGGCCAGTTGGTGACGATCGATACGGCGACGGATACAGTTGTCAGCAGTCTTCCGGTGGGCGCCGGAGCCAATTTCATTTTTTATGATCCGAACCTGAACCGGCTTTACGTGACCAATCCCTTAACCAGCGTCGTCTATGTGTTTTCCGATACCAGCGGCGCGGGCGACACGCCTCTCCAGTTGGCACAGTTGGCGATTGCCGGCCTTAGCGCTACTACAACGCCGGCTTGCCCCACCTGTGGTCCGGTAATTCCGGCTTCCGTTACTGCTTTGTCCGATGGCAGCAGGTTCTATGTCGCCAGTTACCAGGTGGCGACTTCTTGTCCAGATAGCTTCGTCGGTTCCACGTCGGCTTGCATGATTCCCGGGCTCACCGTGTTCGATGCCAATAACTTCACACCGGAGTATCCGACGGCGCCGACTTTGACTTTGCTGACGAACCCTCCATTCGCCGCGAATCTGACGACGAATCAATATCAATATGCCGTGCCCCCGGTGCCTTTGTGCGCCGCAACCGCTGTATATCCCACCTTGTATTCACCGGGCGTAAATCGCTTCCGGGTCTTTACCGTGGCTTCGGCCGACAGCAGTCGGGTTTACGTGAGCATGTGCGATGCCGGCGCCATCGCCGTCATCAACACTTCCGGCAGCAACACCAATAACTCGATCACCGGCACCCCGGCCGATACCGTGATCACTGATCTGCCCGCGGCAACGCAACCGAGCGGTCTGCTTCCGCAGAATCCTATCTTCCTTTTGCCGGGGCAGTGAGCGCTCTCCGCTGCGGCGGGCAAAACCGGGATCTCCTCGCTTCGTTCGGGACGACAACTTCGTAGAACAAATTCAGGAATAAAACCAGGTCTGAGTCTGTCTACGGTCTCAGTCTGACTAACTTCTGGCGGCCACTTCTTCTTTTTGGAGCTCTCGGGTCGCATAGTGGGAGTCGACGTACTCATCGAGAATCTCGATGAACTCGGCGACGATGCGATCGCCTTTGAGCGTGGTGAACAGGCGTCCATCCACGTAGACCGGGGCCTTGGGTTCTTCGAAGGTTCCCGGCAGCGAGATTCCGATGTTGGCGTGCTTCGATTCGCCGGGTCCGTTGACGATACAGCCCATGACCGCGAGCTTCATTTCTTCTACACCGACATAGCGGTCTTTCCAGGAGGGCATCTGCTCGCGCAGGTAGGTCTGAATCTGCTCAGCCATTTCCTGGAAGAAGGTGCTGGTGGTGCGTCCACATCCGGGGCAGGCGGTAACCTGCGGTGTGAAGCTACGAATGCCCATGGATTGCAGAATCTGCTGCGCCACGCGAACTTCTTCGGTGCGGTCGCCGCCGGGCGCTGGGGTCAGGGAAACGCGAATGGTGTCGCCGATGCCTTCCTGCAGCACAACGCCCATGGCCGCAGCCGAGGCGACGACGCCCTTGGCTCCCATGCCCGCTTCGGTGAGGCCGAGATGCAGCGGATAATTGCAGCGCGCGGCGAGAGCGCGGTAGACATCGATCAGATCCTGCACGCCGCTGACCTTCGCGCTGAGAATAATCTGATCGGGGCGCAGGCCGAATTTTTGCGCCAGATCGGCGGAGTTCAGCGCGCTCACCACCATCGCTTCCATGGTGACTTCGCGAGCATCTTTGGGTTCAGCGAGCAGGGAATTCTCGTCCATCATGCGGGTGAGCAGCACCTGGTCGAGCGAACCCCAGTTCACGCCGATGCGCACCGGCTTCTGATACTTCACCGCGACTTCGATCATGGTGCGGAAATTCGAGTCGCCGGTGCGTCCGATGCTGGCGTTGCCGGGATTGATACGGTACTTTGCCAGATCGCGGGCGCACTCAGGATACTTCGTGAGCAGCACGTGCCCGTTATAGTGGAAGTCGCCGACGATGGGCACGCGCACGCCCAGCTTGTCGAGCTCCTCAACGATGCGCGGAACGGCGGCAGCAGCTTCTTCGTTGTTGACCGTGACGCGCACCAGCTCCGAGCCAGCGCGAGCTAAAGCGGCACACTGCTGGACTGTCGAAGGGATGTCCGCAGTGTCGGTATTAGTCATAGATTGCACCACAATCGGTGCATCGGAGCCAACGCGCACGCCGCCGACGAGAGCGGTCACGGTTTTTCTGCGGGGAACGATAGCCATGGAAGTCTTATTTTAACATCACGGTCACGAACGCCGTCGTTGCAGGCTCGGCTGGACTGGTCGGTCCGACACCCGGACCGCCGGAGGCGGCTGTCCCCACAAGAGTCGTGGTGCGGAACGTGTTGCTTAGGGGAGCCGATCCATCAGCCCCGGCAGCGTCTTCATCAGATCGTTGTAAATAACCATAACCGCGAACAGCACCAGGAAAACGAAGGCGGCCTGGTAGACGCGTTCTTTGATGCGCAGGCTGACGTCGCGGCGCATGAGGCCCTCGATGGCAAGAAACAGGATGACGCCGCCGTCGAGGATGGGAATGGGCAGCAAGTTAAAGATGCCGAGGTTGAGGCTGATGCCGGCGGTCAACTCGAGCAGCGGAGTCCAGCCCTTCTGCTGAGCTGCATAGCCCGCATCTTGCGCGATGCCGATGGGACCCGAGACGGCGCGGAGCGAGACCTTGCGCTGCACAATCTTCTTCGCGAGCTCGAGAATCAGTAAGGAATATTTCTTGTTGGTCTCGAGCGAAAGAGCAAGAGCCTGACCAAATGGCAACGTAGTGACCTTCGTCTCGCTCTTGTTTAGAAACCCCAGGCGGTATCTCTGTTCTTTGGGATCTTCAGTCTTGGCAAGCACGGGGGTCAGATGGAAGCTCAAGCTCTGGTTGTCACGAAGCACGGTGAGATCGACGGGCTTGTCTTTGGTCTGCTGGAGGTGCTCGATCATGGCTTCGATGGAAACCAGTGGCTGTCCATCCATGGCGACAATCCTGTCGTCCTCTTTTAACCCTGCATTGGCGGCGGGAGTGTTGCTCTCGAGCTGGCCAACGATGACGGGTTCTTCGGGATACCATCCCGCCGAACCAACCTCGGATGTGGTCACCGCCTGAGGTACGATCGTTTTCTGGAAGGTCTGGTCCCCGCGCTGGATGGTAACGGTGAGCGGTTGGTTGGGACTGAGCCACACGCGGGGCTGCAGTTGTTCCCATGTTGGGTTCTGAATGCCATCGACCTTCACGATCCGGTCGCCCGGCTGCAGGCCGGCTCGGGCTGCGGGTGAGTCGTGCTTCACGCCTTCGATCACGGCCGGCTTATCGAGGAAAACCGGATACTCGTAGTGCACCATGTAAACTGCGGTGAGCAGAAAAATGGCCAGCAGAATGTTCATCGACGGGCCGGCGATTGCGATTAGGAAGCGATGCCAGCGGGAGTGCGACATGAACTCGGCGGGATCGTCCGTATGCGCGTCCATGGGATTCTCACCGCTCATTTTCACGTAACCGCCCAGCGGGACCGCGCTGATGCGGTAGTCGGTATCGCCCCGGCGAAAGCCAAGAAGCCGTTTACCGAATCCAATCGAGAAAACCTCCACCCGGACCCCGAGCCACTTGGCCACCGCGTAATGGCCGAACTCGTGGATCAGGATCATGAAACCCAGGACAACCGCGACAGCGACGACGGAGATCAGAAAATCAGACATAAGAATTAGTACGGCCCCGCTCTCCTGTTGGATTCGGTTACTAAACTTCAGATACTAAACTACAGATGTTGTGCGCGACTGCCCGGCTCTCTTTCTTATTGCCAAAACTCGCTGTTCAGCATATCGACGAGCTTCGGCATCAGCTTCAAGCACCTGCGAGATAGAACCCAACTTCCCGGAATTAGATGCTGCAATCGCGTCTTCGATGATGCCGGGTATTTCATTGAAGGCAATGCTCTCTTCGAGAAACGCCGCCACCGCGACCTCATCGGCGGCGTTCAACGCCACGGTCTTCGCCCCGCCTGCCTCCGCCGCTTCGTAAGCCAAGCGTAGACAAGGGAATTTACTCATGTCAGGTGGGCAGAAGTCCAGATGACGCAAGTCGCGGACCGGAAATCGCATATCCGATTGAATCCGCTCCGGATAGGTTAAAGCGTACAAAATCGGCAGCCGCATATCGGTCACCGAAACCTGAGCAAGTATACTGCCATCGATAAATTCCACCATCGAATGAATTGTAGATTGCGGATGGATAATCACTTCCACTTTCGAAGCCGGCATGTGAAATAATCTGCATGCCTCGATCACCTCGAACCCTTTGTTCATCAGGGTTGCCGAGTCAATGGTGATTCGTTTGCCCATCTTCCAGGTGGGATGATTCAGCGCCTGACCGACGGTGATGGAGGCGAATTCCGAGCGCGGCGTGTTCAGAAATGGGCCGCCGGAGGCGGTTAGCCAGACCCGTTCCACTTCTTCCATCCGTCCGCCCCGCAGGCACTGGTGTATGGCGTTGTGCTCGCTGTCGATGGGCAGCAACGGTTTACCTTGGCGGAGCGCCTCGGCGGTAATCAACTCGCCCGCGGCGACCAGACACTCCTTGTTGGCCACGCCCACCGTCTTGCCCGCCTTGACCGCCTCGTACGTGGCTTCGAGCCCCGCTACGCCCACGATGGCGCTTACCACGAAGTCGGCCTGAGCATGGGTGGCAACCTTCACTGTGCCAGCCGCTCCCTGAACCACCTCGATTTCGCCCAAGTCAGCTTGCCGCAGGCGCGTGCGTAACGCGTCGGCATCGGGCTCTCCCGCGATCGAAATGAGGCTTGGCCGCCAGCGCTGGGCCTGCTCGAAGGCTGCTTCAAGGTTCCGGCCGGCGGCGAGGGCGACGACCTGAAAGCGGTCGGGGTAGGACTCAGCCACGCTCAGCGTGCTGCGACCAATCGAACCGGTCGATCCCAGGATGGCGATGCGTTTCATGGTCATTTGCAAAACATATTTCGCCGGACCGCGTTGCGGTACCGGCCCGATCCCTCGGTACCCGAAAAAGCAACCGCGTAGCCGTCTATTCCATCTCGCTGCTCCCCTGCATCTCGAATGGATGTTCCCCACGCCGCCGAGACCAACTCCACGGCAGCTCCGGAATCCAGTATAGTTCCATCCGCCCTCGTTTTAGACATCTGGTAATTCTGGCAACAGCGAGGCCTCTAAGTGCTTCGTCATCGCACCCCCGATCGAGGCGTGTCAGAGAAGCCGGAGCCGAACTCCTTGCCGCACCCGCAACACCCGCTGTAGCATCAATATCAAGGCATTCATCATTCATAAGGAGCATCTATGGCAACCGACACCCTCGCTTCCCCGGCCACGCTCAGCCACACCCCAACCAAAGTCCTGAAGAACTTTATCGACGGCGAGTGGATCGAATCTTCCACCGGGGACACTTTCGAAGACCGCAATCCCGCCGACACTCGCGACGTAGTTGGCATCTTCCAAAAGTCGGCCAAAGCCGATGTCGACGCCGCGGTAGACGCTGCCAAGCGAGCCTTTGCTAAATGGCGCTTGGTCCCCGCCCCACGCCGCGCCGAGGTGGTCTTCCGGGCCGCCGAAATCCTTATCGCCCGCAAAGAGGATTACGCCCGGGAAATGACCCGAGAAATGGGCAAGGTGCTCGCCGAGACTCGCGGCGACGTGCAGGAAGCGATCGATGCCGCTTACTATAACGCTGGAGAAGGCCGTCGCCTCTTCGGTCCCACCGTACCCTCCGAAATGCCGAACAAATTCGCGATGGCCGTCCGCCAGCCGATTGGCGTCTGCGGCATGATCACGCCGTGGAATTTCCCCATGGCGATTTCTTCCTGGAAGCTGCTGCCCGCCATCGTCTGCGGCAACACCTGCGTCATCAAGCCCGCGCAGGATACTCCACTCTCCACCTTCAATCTTGTCCGCGCCCTAACCGACGCTGGACTTCCCAAAGGCGTCATCAATATCGTCGCCGGCTTCGGCCCGGACGTAGGAACGCCGCTAGCCGATCACGCCGACGTGCGCGCCATCTCGCTCACCGGATCCTCCGCCGTAGGCCGCATCATCGGAGGCATCGCCGCCAAGACTTTCAAACATTGCTCGCTCGAACTGGGCGGCAAGAATCCCATGATCGTCCTCGATGACGCCAACCTCGACCTCGCCATCGAAGGCGGCCTCTGGGGAGGTTTCGGAACCACCGGCCAGCGCTGCACCGCCACCAGCCGCATCATCGTGCAGAAAGGCGTTTACCGCGAATTCGTAGAACGCTACGTCGCTCGCGCCAAGAAACTGAAAGTCGGCAACGGCCTGGATGAAACGGTCGAGATGGGACCAGCGATCAATGAAAAGCAACTGCAGACCGACCTGAGCTACGTCGAGATCGGCCAAAACGAAGGCGCAAAGCTCGCCTGCGGCGGCAACCGGATCGAACAGGGCGAATACCAATACGGCTGGTTCATGGAGCCAACCGTCTTTACCGACGTCGACCCGAAGATGCGCATCGCGCAGGAAGAAATCTTCGGCCCCGTCGTTTCCATCATTCCCTGCGATGATCTCGACGACGCCATCGAAATCGCCAACGGCATCGAGTACGGACTCTCCTCCGCGCTCTACACCAAGGACGTGAACAAGGCCTTCGCCGCCATCCGCGATCTCTACGCCGGCATCACCTACATCAACGCTCCGACAATCGGCGCCGAGGTGCATCTGCCCTTCGGCGGCACCAAAGCCACCGGAAACGGTCACCGCGAAGGCGGCATCGGCGCCATTGATTTCTACACAGAGTGGAAGTCTGTCTACGTCGATTACTCCGACAAGCTGCAAAAAGCTCAGATCGATCGAGCGGACTGAAACACGATCGAAGAGGGATTATCGACCGCGAGCATCGGAACTAAGAAACCTGGTGGGTTGAGTCTTGCAGGTTGGTCCAATGGGAGGAGCGGGATTGCGATAGTCGAATCGGCTCAACTTGGCCGCAACCATGGGCTCGAAGCGGGCAGCCTGACCAGTAAGCGCGCGTCTTGGAATAATCCTGTAAACCCTGGAATTGTAGTAAAGAAGCATCAAGTCGCCGCTTTCCAGGTAGCCGACAAATTGCTGCCACGAAGTTCGCGTCTGGCTTGTCCGATCGTGCAAGTGCAAGCCTTCCTCGCTAAAGTACATACGCAAGAGGTCCGAAATAATGTTGGCGGCGTTTGCCGATCATTCGAAGCAGCAGCAGCCCCACCAATCCCCCAATCACACCGGCACGGAGGCCGTCACTGGGCGCTGCAGTCCAGAGAACGCGCACCACGTAAATCATGCTGGCGTAAATGACGAGCGCCTTTACCAAGCCGCGCCATCCGCCGCCCTTTAAAGTATGGAGCCAGTAGGCTGCCCGCAGGTCCGCTGCCTTCAAAGCAAAATCGAAGTGCGGCGCAGTTGCGGGTTTGTCCTGGTTCAGCTGGCCGGAAGCCAGTTCCCTGAACCGGGTGACGTCGGCCTCTGAGGAGAACGCGGACTTGGGAAGAACCTGCCCGTCCATCTTCGTCTTGAGTGCAAAATGAGTCTTGCTCTCGGAAAACGAAGTCAGCTTTGACCAGGGACGGGTAACCATTCCGCATTTGCATTGGGTGGTGAATCCGCTGTCATTCGCTTCAAAAACTCTCTGCTCGCGGCAATGGATTTGTTGAAAGCCTCTCTCCAGCTTTTTCTTGTACGCTTTCTCCTTTGCACGGACAGAATGTTGCTCGTAGAAGCAGCCAAGCAACCGCAGCCCCGGCGCCGAGGCCAATCAGGAACAAACCGACCGGAAGGCCCATCCCTTTTACCAGACAAAATACGCCTAACAGCCCCATCAGCCCGCAAGCGAAGAGCACACCTTTGAATCCAAGGTTACTTCCGCCGCGTGTGACGGAGGCTGCAGCGTTTTGAAGTCCTCGAACGCAATCGCGTACGTCAGCTTCATCGAGAACAATTAGTAGGTATGCTGGATCGCGCGCAAAAATTACGAAGGTGTGACTTGTAGGATTTCCGCAAAGCGTGAGGCTTTCTCCCGCTAGAGACTATCCTCCGCTTGCCTGCCGCCCTCCTGCGTTGTAAAGTACAAACTCTTCTGGGGAGATGACCAAGTGAAAAGCATTTCAGAAGCTACTCTGCCGCAACTGAATGCCTTATTGTGCGCATCAGCGCTTTTCTTCGCAGCCACAATAGCCCAGGCCGAGAAACGCCCCACACTGACCACACATGTCCCGGAAGCCGTCTCCACCGGAGTCGCGCCCTTGGTCGGTCATCTTAACGGCACCCAGCGCCTGAGTCTCGCAATCTCCCTGCCTCTGCGCAACGAGACGGAACTCGACGATCTCCTGCGGCAACTCTACGATCCGCAAAGTCCGACCTTCCACCAGTATCTCAGCGTGCAGGAATTCACCACCCGATTCGGTCCCACTGAGTCCGACTATGCAGCAGTACTAAGCTTCGCCCGAGCCAACGGCCTCGACGTGATCGATATCGCCGCCAACCGCATGGTCCTCGACATCGAAGGCCCGGCGGCAAACATTGAGAAGGCCTTCCACCTGACGCTCGGCCTCTATCAGCATCCCACCGAGAGCCGCACTTTCTACGCCCCGGATCGCGAGCCCTCGCCAGATCTTGACGTGCCGCTGCTGTACGTCTCAGGACTAGACAATTTCGCACGGCCACATGCCAAGAACATCCGGCCTTCGCAAGGGCAAGCAAGCTCTGCGCAGCCGGGTGCCCTCAGCAAAGCCACCGGCTCCGGCCCGAGCGGCCAGTTCATCGGCAGCGACATGCGCGCCGCTTACTATGGCTCGGGCCCGCTGACCGGCGCTGGGCAATCGGTTGGCCTGTTCGAATACGCCGGATACGAAATGAGCGACGTCAAGACTTATTTCAAGAATCTGAAGCAGCCGCTTAACGTCCCGGTTTACGGTGTGTCACTGAATGGGGCGAGCCTGCGCTGTCCTGCACGAAATTGTGACGATAGCGAGCAGGTGTTGGATATCGAGATGGCGATTTCCATGGCGCCGGGCCTAGACCAAGTCGTCGTTTACGTGGGAGATAAAGATGTCTCCATCTTCAACCAGATGGCCAGCGACAACACTTCCAAGCAACTCAGCTGCTCCTGGGGATGGCGCGACGACGAGAGCAGCCTGGACCCGATCTTCAAGGAGATGGCGGCGCAGGGACAAAGCGTATTCGTGGCCACCGGCGACTACGGTTCCGCCAGCCCCGCCGCCTACGTATGGCCAGCCGATGATCCTTACGTCACCGCGGTTGGAGGCACAGACTTGACCACCCATGGCCCCGGTGGCAAATGGAAGTCAGAGACCGGTTGGAGCGGCAGCGCCGGCATGCCTTCCAAAAATAAAGTTCCCATCCCCAGCTACCAGCAACTGCCCTCTGTGATCACCTCGCTCAATCATGGTTCGACGGCCTTGCGCAATATCCCGGACGTTGCCGCGGAAGCGAACACGAACCAGTACAGCTGCTTCGACGGATTCTGCGGCGGGGAAAATGGAGGCACCAGCTACGCCGCCCCGCAGTGGGCCGGCTTCATCGCAATGGCGAACCAAAGAGCCGTCGCCCGAGGTGAGGAGACGCTGGGTTTTCTCAACCCGGCTCTCTACGCGATTGGCACGAGTGCGAATTATGATCTCGACTTCCACGATATTGTCAGCGGCAACAATGGCAAGTATTCAGCGGTAACCGGCTTCGACCTGGTGACAGGTTGGGGCAGCCCCACCGGCGTAAGGCTTATCAGGGCCCTCGTGGAGCCGCAGTAGCCGAAATCCTGCGGATACTCATTCCGGGCCGCTCATTCCGCCCTGCCGTCAAATCCTGAAATCGCGGGCCATTCTTGCCCTGAGAACCTTGGTAACCTTGCGGTCCGAAGGCCGAGGTCTTACCGTCATGACCTGGGGTTCAATCTTTCAGTGTTGTCACGGGTGTTGCGTTGCCCAACTTTTTCTCTCACGCTCGGTTAACGAGGCCTGAGCCGGCGAGACGGCTATCTGTAACGTTTGCGCTGCTGCTGGGCATCACGGTGGTGCTCGCTCCTCGTATGCACGCGCAGAAGGCCGACAGACCGTCGCGCAAAGTCATTTCCACCGTAAAACCAGGCTATCCCCAAACCTTGAAGAACTTGCATATTGAAGGGCTGGTTCGCCTGAAAGCCACCGTGCTTGCCAATGGTTCGGTCGGCGATATTCAGGTCATCGGTGGCAACCCCATCCTGGTGGAAAATGCGGTGAAGGCCGTCAAAAACTGGAAGTATGCGCCGGCCTCCTCCCAAACGGAAGAGGAAGTAGTGCTCAACTTCTTCGACCGGTAGACCCCGGCTTCCCCGCCGATTTTTCCACCCATTCTCCAAACCCCTGGCATTTCGCAAACATGCCTCTTGTACAATCAGGCTGGAAAGCAGCCTGCCATGCCCGCCACTCAGATTCGCGCCATCGCCGCCGCCGAGCGTCTCGACCATGTCCGCTATGCCATTCGTGATCTGGCCTGTGTTGCCGATGAAGTCATCCGCCGGGGACACAATGTTCTGCCGCTGAACGTGGGCGACCCGCTCAACTTCGATTTCGAGACGCCGCCGCACATTATCGAAGCCGCTTATAAAGCGATGCGTGAAGGCAAGAACGGATACGCGCCGTCGCCCGGCATCCCTGAAGCGCTCGAGGCGATTCGCGGCGAGGCTTCGCGCAAAGGCATCACAACCGTGCGGGATGTATTCGTCACAGCAGGGGTCAGTGAAACCGTCGATCTCTGCATCAGCGCGCTGGTGAATCCGGGCGAAGACATTCTGACGCCGAAACCCGACTACCCGCTCTACTCGGCCGTCCTGTGCAAGCTGGGCATCGCGCTCAACGCCTACGACCTCAACGAAGACGACGGCTGGCAGCCCGAACTAGCTGACATCGAACGTAAGCTCACCCCCCGGACCCGCGCCCTCGTACTAATTAACCCCAACAACCCTACGGGATCTTTATGCTCGCGCGAAATGCTGGAGCAGATCGCAGATCTCGCGCGCCGGCACAACCTCGTAGTTTTCTCCGACGAAATCTACGACAAGTTGATTTTGGATTTCGATTCTCAGGGAAACGCCACGACCCACATCGCCTTCGCCGCCGTCGCCCCCGACGTGCCCTGCGTCACCTTCGGCGGCATGTCGAAAAATTATCTCGTCCCCGGGTGGCGCATCGGCTGGGGCATCGTCTCCGGCGACGCCGCTGCCATCAAACCCTACACCGAAGGCATTCACCGCCTCTTGCGCGCCCGCCTCTGCGCCAACCACCCCGAGCAATATGCCATCAAGCCCGCACTCGAAGGCTCCCAGGATCACCTCCTCGAAGTGCGGCGCAAACTAAGCTCTCGCCGCGACCTCACACAGAAGTGGTGCGAGTCCACTCCGCGAGTAAGTTGCGTCGCCCCGCGCGGAGCCTTCTACGCTTTCCCCCGTATAGACATCCCGGAGAGCGACGAAATCTTCGTCAAAGAACTAATCCGCCAGAAGCACGTCATGGTAGTGCACGGCTCCGGCTTCGGCCAAAAGCCCGGCATGCAGCACTTCCGCATCGTGTTTCTTCCGGATGAAAAGACGCTGACCAGCGCCTATGCTGGGATTGCCGATTTCATTCGCGAACGCTACGGAACGTAGTTTCGCTTTTCAAAGGCACCATCGAGTCCCACGACGGATGTTGACCTTGTGACCATGGTATAATGACCATGATCGACGGTTCTCCCATGAAAAAGATGGCAGCAGGTCAATTCAAAGTCCATTGCCTGGCGGTCATGGATGAAGTCCACTCGAAGCGCGAATCAGTCCTCATCACCAAACGCGGCAAGCCGGTGGCCAAGCTTGTCCCGGTCGAGAAGGAAAAAGACGACATATTCGGTTTCATGGCCGGCAAAGGCAAGATTACCGGGGATATCGTCTCTCCAATCCTTACTCCTGAGGAATGGGGCGACCTCTATTGATCCTTGTCGATACCCATGTGGTCGTGTGGCTGGCGTTTGAGGAGGCGCGCATCTCAAGGCGGGCGAGATCTGCGATTGAAGAGACGCGCCAGCATGGCGAGGGCTTGGCTATTTCAGGCATCTCTCTTCTTGAACTGGCCAGGATTTTCGACCGGGAGCGCAGCCGCTTTGCGATTGGCGCCGAATCGGTGATAGCGGCGATAGAACAGCGATTTGTTGTCTTGCCAATCAACGGTCGGATTTCCTTGCGAACGCTTTCCCTTCCATCGACGTATCCCAAAGATCCGGCCGACCGCATCATCGGGGCTACCGCTTTGGTCGAAGGCATTCCGCTAGTCACCGCCGACCGTGAAATCCGCAAATCGCGAGCTCTTCCGACGATCTGGTGAGATCGGGAAAAAAGTGTCAGCGTCGAAGCTCGAGTGGTGGATTTGATTCGCCAGCCGCCTGCGAAAGCGACGTCAGTGTCCTCTAATTTTCAGCGCAGCCCCACAAATTCGTGTAGGATGCTCGCGTCCTTCCATTCACACTCGGGCGCTCCCTCAACTGGACCTTGACTTCGCGAGCCAAGCGGCTTTTGAGGGCATGCCTGTGCGGTTTGAAGTGTGGGAATCGAAATAACCTACAGAAAAGAGGAATCAATGAAACGAAGTCGGCTGCTGTCAGCTGTTGGGATCATGTTGTTTGTATGCTGTTCGCTGTTCGCCCAGGGCCAAAACAAGGGTACTCTGGCCTCCATCGAGTTCCAGAAGGTAAAGAATCAGATGGTGCCGCAGTACGAAGCCGGCCGTAAACAGAAAGCGGCATGGCATAAACAGCAGAACGACCCGCAGGCGCTATTGGTCTGGGAAGTGATGAGCGGCGATGACACGGGAACGTTTTTGGTGGGGCGCTTCGGGCAGCATTGGTCGGATTTGGACAAGCCCCCGATTACAGACGAGGCCGACCTGGCGGAATTTCAGAAGGTTGTGGGCGTCTACGTGGATTCGGTGGTCACGCGATACTACGACTTCATGCCAAAGATCAGCACCGAAAACAGCAACGGAATGCCTGAGAAGTTCTCCGAGATCTACATCTTTCACGTGCGCTCGGGCAAAATCTCACAGTTCCGCTCCTCCATCGCCCGAATTCACGACGCTGGCGAAAAGACCAAGTGGCCCTTAAGCTATGGATGGTACGAACTGGTCAACGGCGGCGTCGACGGAGAATTCGTCTTGTCGTTCCCGCACCACAGCTGGGCTGATTTTGAAGAAAAACCTGAAGTGAAGCCCTATCGCGACATGATCAAAGACGCCTTTGGACAGGCCGAAGCTGATTCCATCGTCGATAGCCTGGATCATTCGGTAGAGAAGCTGACGACGGAAATTATTCGCTTTCGCGCGGATCTCAGTTATCTGCCGGCCAAATAGTCCCAAAGTCCTGCGATGGAGCCCGTTGTTCCCATTCGTGAGCAACGTGGCACCATCGCGGCGGTCCTCATTCCGACTTCCAAGCCTGTCTGAAGCTCGATCCGTCCGTCTTCAGCGCCGACGGAACCGCTTTGTCCTTGCCTTCGCCATTGACCATGATGATCTCTTTCACGCTGCCCCCGAAATCGCTGATCGGTCCCGTGACCGAGCCGTTGGTGGCGTAGTTGGTGTCATTCACCGCCGTGAAGTCCTGACCCAAAGAGGTTTTGCCAAAGTCGGATCGGGGCAAAATGCCGGTGTCGCTCGACGGTGCTTCAACCACAAATTCGGCAGACGACCTCTTTGCCGCGACCTTCGACTTCTTGCTAAAGGATTTTCCCGCGGTTTCGTTCGCGATCGTCAGCGTAAACTGCGACCCGTTGTAACGGGCTTCCGCTGAAATCTTGTCACCCGGCGATTCCGGAACCGTGGGCACCAGTAGGATGGCTTCTTGGGGATAATATTCATACCATGAGTAATATTCGGCGCTGGTGCCGTTGCAATAGATTAAGAGTCCCGGTTTGTTCGACGGTTGGCGAGGAATATCCGTCGAAACCCACCCAGATCACGGCATAGCTGTCGGGAGTCTTGGTGCAGTTTGCTTTAGGAACCACCCACGACCCTTTGGCATCGGTGAACGCTTTGCCGGTTACGGCGTAACCGCCCCAGTTATTGCTTTCCACCGATCCATCGAGACGTATGCCGTGAAGCTTCATCGGCGCGTTCAAAAGCTTGGATGTCAGTTCGGATGGTCGGGGCGAAGTTGGCGCCGACACTTGTCCCAGGGCCGACGTTAGGGCAAACGCCGCCAAAATTCCTAGCCATTTCGAGCGCGTGGATCCTCTCATCTCATCCTTCTCTGCCAGGCTTTCCTCCCGCTTCCGGGAATCGCGCTATTTTATATGCAAGGACGGAGACGTCAAGTTAAGTTGTACGAATTAAGGCTCCGCGAGGTGGCTTACACGCTACATCCTTTCGACTGCAGCGCATAGCGTATCTTACTTTCTCTTTCCCTGCGAATCTGCTTAAATCAAAGCAAGACGCCACCCCGGTCGCGCCTTCGTGTTTTACAAACCGTGATCGACATTCACTCGCATATTCTTCCCGAAGTAGATGATGGACCCAAGTCCATCGAAACCTCTGTCGCCATGTGCCGCATGGCTGCCGCCGACGGCATCACTCACCAGGTTGCCACTCCTCATGCCAACGATCGTTATCACTACGACCGCGAGTACTTGCAGGGACTCGTCGCCCATCTGCAGCAACTCATCGGCGATTCGCTCACCCTGAGCCTGGGCTGCGATTTTCACCTCTCCTACGACAACCTGCGGGACGTGCTGGCCAATCCCGCGCGCTACGCCATCGGTGGCACCCACTACATGCTGGTCGAATTGAGTAATTACAGCGTCCCGCAGCAGACCACCGACTGCTTCACCCAACTCGGCGACCGCGGCATCACATCGATCATCACCCATCCCGAACGCAACCCCATTCTGCGCGAGAACCTGCAGCGCGTGGTGGAATGGGCCGAACAAGGCTGCGTCATTCAGGTGACCGGGTCTGCGCTCACCGGCTTCTGGGGCGACCGAGCTCGGCGCGCCGCGCACTGGCTGATGGAGCATAATGCCGTCCATGTGCTGGCCACCGACGCGCATGATACGGAGAAGCGAGTCCCCATACTCTCCACCGCGCGCGATGCCGCGGCGGAAATTAGTGGCGCGGATATTGCGAAAGCTATGGTCGAGTCCAATCCGGCAGCCATCCTCCACTCCCAGCCTTTGCCTTATTTCCCTCGGCCAGTGATTGGAAGCTACCGCAAATCGTCGGGCGCCGGTTAGCTGAGGGTTTCGGGGCTTCGCAGCCCGGGGTAGGCCAGCTTGCTGGAACTCGGGAGCTCTACTGCGGGCGCGGCAAATCCTGATTGGAAGTTGCAGCAGGCGTCGTATCGGCCGGGTTCGAGTTCATACGATCCCCCGGACTGGCGCTGTGCGAGACCGGGTTCGATGTGGAGCTTAAAGAAGCCGAGTGTAACTGATCCGGCCCGGTGGTCATCGCGCTTTCTGGATTCAACAGATGATCGTGGCTTGGCCCCAGCCCCAGGCTGATTAGAGCGCGCGAATCCGGCACCGTCTTCGATTGCCAGCCATGATCGGCCTGGTACTTCCTCATGGCGTCCTCGCTCGCCTGGTCCCAGGTTCTCGCCGCATCACCGCTTAGATAGTGCTCGCGTATCAGAGCTTCCTGAATTGCCTGCGCTCGCTCAGGATCAATCTTCTGCTGGCCCCGCGCAGACGTCTTCTTCTTGCTCTTCTTTCGTGAATTCGCCGTCTTCGCCTTGTTGTTGTGAGCCGCGATAGCGGCGTTCGATTTCGGATGCTTATCTGCCGGAGGATGCGACGCGGGATGAGCTCGTCGCGGAGAAGTAGTGGTATTGGCTGCCGATTCGCTGGCGGCAGCCTTCGCGTGTTTCTTCGGACTTGCCGTCTTGGTGCCGCCCGTTTTCTGCTTAGGAGAAACGGTGCTGGAAGCCGCATCCTGAGCCAATGCTTGGCGCGGCGCCATGGGCAGCCACGCCATTGCCAGAGCGCAACCCGCCGCCAGCCCTCCGCTTCGAATTGCCGCCCAACGCGTTTGTTCCAACGTCGAGGCCCTCAAAACCTCAAAACCGGCGCTCCCCGGCTCAAAAACAAAACCCAACTGAAGCCGGCATCGTAATCATCTCGCACTGGAGGAAGCCATGCCAGTTCCCGTTGGGCTCGATGCCGGGTTACGGAAGTGTCCCAGGCAGGAAGATGGTTCCGTCCTGGCGCGAAGAACCCCGCGGGCGCACCAGGAATACCACGTCCTGACCGCTCTTCAGGCTCGACTCGACCTTGGCGAAATCCTCTTCACTGTTCACCGGCTGTTTGTTTACCTCGAGGATCACGTCGCCGCGGTTCAGATTCACGTCTTCGGCAAACGATCCCGGCTTCACATCCTGTACGATCACACCCTTGCCTGCCGGCATGTCCAGCCGGTCCGCCATCTCCGGCGTCAGCTTGCGAACCGTAATGCCGAACTTGTTTTGCTTCGGTGCGCTCTCGTCGTTACCGCTGTCATCTTCGTTCAAACGCGCCGCAAACAGTTTGGCGCGGTCGGCGATGGTTACGGTTGTCTCCTGTTGTTTGCCGTTGCGCACGAAACCGAGCTGCACCTTCGCTCCCGGTTTGCGCGATGCGATATCGGCCACCAACTCCGATCCCTTGGTCACCTTCTTACCATCAACGACGGTAATGGTATCGCCAACCTTCAACCCAGCCTGATCCGCCGGACTGCCGGCCACCACGCTCGACACCGTCACGCCCGACCCGTTGCCGTACACCCGGGCAATCGCCGGATTTTCGACCGAGTCAAACATAATCCCGATCGACCCTCGCGCCACGCGATGTTCAGGCCCGATCAGCTGGTTGTAAACCTGCACCACGGTGTTCGAAGGCAGGGAAAAGCCCACGCCCGCGTAGGCGTTGGTCTCGCTCAAAATCGCCGTGTTGATGCCGATCACTTCGCCATCCATATTGACCAGCGGCCCGCCGGAATTTCCGGGATTGATGGCGGCATCGGTTTGAATAAACGTTTGAAACTGCCGGCCGGGCACAATGTCGCGTCCCTTGGCGGAAACGATTCCCGCGGTTACCGTACCCACCTGCCCGAACGGGCTGCCGATGGCCAGCACCCAATCACCCACATCCATGCTGTCGGAGTTTCCCAGCCTCGCCGATGGGACGGGACGATCCAGTTCAATCTTGATCACCGCGAGATCGGTCTCCTGATCTTCCCCCACCACCTTGGCGTCGTGCTGCACTCCTGGCGGATCGTCTTGCAGGCGCACGCGAATGCGGTCGGCTTTCTCCACCACGTGCCGGTTGGTAACGATATAACCCTTTGGATCGACGATCACGCCCGAACCCAGTGACCGCTCTCGAATCGAGCCGTCGCCTCCCAACGGACCGCCTTGGCCACCACCCCCGGGCCCACCGAAGAAGCGGTTGAAAAAGTCATCCATCCCACCGTTGCCACCGCCGCCGCTGTCGTCGTCGTCGGGGGCTTGCCCGCCACGCCGCCGGTGCGGACTCTTGACCGTCGACTCCGTATTGATGTTGACCACGCACGGCCCCAGTTGTTTAGCAATTTGCGAGAATGCGCTCGAAAGCTGCTTGGGGGATGGAACCGACAGCGGAGTCGCATCGGAAGATTTTTGCCCTTCCTTGCCCTTCACTCCGAACGAAACCACCGTCCCAATCAAAATGCCCAACGCCAACGTAGCCACAATGCTGAACGAATAAAGCCACCGACGGGACTTCAGCTGCACCCACATCGCCCGCGAATCCATATGCCCACTTCCTCCGAAAACTTGCGAACTACCAATTATACCCGTTTGGAAGCTGAGGGCCCCCGCCAACGGCCCGGTGGAAGTGGCACGGATGGCGAGAGTTTTGTCTCGTTACTTCTGCGGGGCGTCATCCCGTCTATAACCACGACGGCTCTGTCA
>Ga0302177_10000936_pt1 | contig 21173 bp, 12 predicted proteins | sample I_Palsa_E1_2_FD_198780 | JGI IMG/M metagenome (GOLD analysis project Ga0302177, IMG submission 198780) | Peat permafrost microbial communities from Stordalen Mire near Abisko, Sweden - I_Palsa_E1_2 | ecosystem: Environmental > Terrestrial > Soil > Palsa > Peat permafrost | place: Sweden... | reverse complement strand
TCGCCCAGCAGGTCTCCGACTGGACGGACATTTTCACTTTCTTCCTCTGGAACTTCGGGAACCCGGATTTCCAACCCACCGTGCTTGCTCACTCCGCCAACCCTGCCGCATACGCCGGCAAGTAATGGTCCTAGGTACCCGGTGTGCGCGCGATCTTCAAATTGCCGGACGGTCAAGGCGGCACAGCGTGTTCATTTTCGAACACAGGCGATCCCAAATGGACAACTGAACTCGCCGTTCTTCGGGCTTTTTCTCCGCTGACCCATTCTTTTCAGTCGCTTAAAATACCTGAAACAACGGAACAGCAATTGCAGTCATAATCGGCGGAGTGATCGCTATGGAAAGCTGGCTCCAGGATCTTCGCTACGCAGTGCGGCAGTTGCGCAAATCGCCCGGGTTCACGTTCACAGCGACGCTGACATTGGCGATGGCGATAGGCGCCAACGCCGTCGTGTTCAGCGTGATGAATGGCCTGATCCTGCGGCCTCTCCAAACCCCAAGAGCGGAGAGCCTCTACACCATTGAGCGCGACAGCGGTAAGGACACCAGCGAGTCGTATCCCGACTATGTAGACCTGCGTACAAGGAACCGCAGCTTCGAGGATCTTGCGGCGTACAGCATCCCGCAGGTGGGGCTCGATAGCGGGGAGGGTCCCGTCGCTACCTGGGGCGTAGAGGCAACCGGGAACTACTTCGATGTCCTGGGCATTCAACCCTTTCTCGGCCGTTTCTTCCACGGCTCCGATGAGCGCGGACCGAGTAGCGCTCCGTTCATGGTGCTCAGTTACGCTTACTGGCACACTCATTTTCGCGATGATAAGGGCGTGTTGGGTCGCGTCGTCCAAGTGAACAAGCGTCCGTTCACCATTGTGGGCGTGGCGCCCGCGAACTTTCGCGGCACGTTAGTGTTCTACTCGCCCAACTTCTTTGTGCCGCTGGTCGACCAGGAGCTGGTGGAGGGAGCCACGAACCTGAGCGAACGCGGAAGCCGCGGGCTACTTCAGGTGATGGGCCATCTCAAGCCCGGCGTCACTCCCGCGCAGGCGATCGCCGATTTCAATGCGATCGGCTCCTCGCTCGAGAAAGCCTATCCGAAAGACGAACGCGACATGAGTTTCGCCCTGGGCCGGCCTAGCCTTCTCGGGGATCAGTTCGGCCGCCCCCTCCAGGAGTTCGTTGCCGGACTGATGCTGCTGGCTACATTGATACTTCTGGCGGCGTGCGCCAATCTTGGCGGCCTGTTTGCGGCGCGCGCTGCCGATCGATCGCGCGAAGTGGCTCTGCGCCTGGCGCTCGGGTCGAGCCGGAATCGCGTTCTGCGTGGCTTGTTTACTGAGGCCATGCTGATTTCGATGATAGGCGGCGCCGCGGGAGTCTGGGCCAGCGTGGCGTTATTGCGCTGGTTGAGCGTCTGGCAGCCGTTTGGTAATTTCCCTACGCAAACGCCGATTACTCCCGACGCCAGTGTGTATGGAATCGCGTTGCTGCTTACGCTTGTGAGCGGATGCCTGTTTGGATCCGTGCCGGTGGGCCAGGTTCTGCGCGCCAGCCCATACGAGATCGTCAAAGCAGGATCCTCGGCGCAATTCGGAAAGCGGCTTTCTGCCCGAGATGTGTTGCTCGTCCTGCAAATATCCCTATGTGCAGTGCTGGTCACCTCGTCTCTGGTGGCCGTGCGCGGTCTGGTGCGCTCCCTGCACGGCAACTTCGGCTTCGACCCGCAGCACTCCATTCTGGTGAGCGCCGACCTGCACATGGCGGGTTACGTCAGCGGGGATCGTGTAACCATTATGCAAAAGAAGATTCTCGCCGCGGTGGAAGCAATTCCCGGTGTAGAGGCGGCGGGATTGGTGGATCCACTGCCACTCGACGACACAAATCCCTCCAACGTTTTCACCGACGACACGGTCGACCTGATCGCTTCGCACGCCGTTGCCGCGCCTTACATGTTTCACATATCTCCCGCATACCTTCAGGCAGAGGGAACGGTGCTGCTTGCGGGGAGGAGTTTCACCTGGCATGACGACCTGAGCTCGCCGCGCGTGGCGGTCGTCAATCGGGAGTTTGCGAAGAAGATCTTCGGCTCAGAGACAGTTGCACTGGGCCGGCACTTCAAGATGCCCGATGGAGCGCGGGTTGAGGTAGTGGGCATGGCAGAAGACGGGAAATACGCTACGCTGGCCGAAGATCCGCACCCGGCCATGTTTCTTCCTCTCCTGCAATGGCCCGCTGCGACGAGTTGGATGGTGGTGCGCTCGAACCGCGATCCGCACCAACTGGGAGTAGCCATCAGGCGTGCGCTTCATCAGGTGGATGCAGGGCTCCCGGTCGAGGTGGAAGGGCGCCGGGACGAAATGGTCACGTCACTGTTTGGTCCCAGGATGGCCACGATTGCTCTCGGCGTTCTGGGTGTGATGGGCGCACTGCTGTCGATTACCGGCATCTTCGGATTGGCGGCATACACGGTGAGCAAGCGCTTGCGCGAACTGGGGATACGGGTCGCTTTGGGCGCCGAGCGAGTTCAGGTGCTCAAGGCAGCACTGGGCAGGCCTTTCAAACTGCTGGCGTTTGGCTCAGCTGCGGGATTAGTGCTGGGTCTTTTGGCTACACGTTTACTTGCTCTCATTGTTTACCAGGCCACACCGCGGGACCCCGTCGTTCTGCTCGGGGTGGTACTAGCCATGTTGTTGATGGGGCTCGCGGCTGCATCCATCCCAGCGCGTCGCGCACTTGCCATCGATCCTGCGAGATTGCTGCGCGAAGAGTGAAGTCCATTTGGGAACATGGGCATGCAGCTAACTGATTCGATCGATTAGCTCTTGAATCGTGTCCAAGGCAGCAGACAGATTCACCTGTTCAATCTTCTCCAAGTGTCATTATCGTGCCTTCGAGAACCAGACCTATACCAACGACCGGGTGCGAGTGGTTGCTGGCATCCGCTCCCGGCGGATACGTGATAAGGAAAAGACGCATCTCCCAGCCGGGCATTCCCTCGACGGGCGACGTTTGCAGCAGTTCGCGTGTGACTTCAGGGCTCATGGCTGTCATTTGTGCCACACTGATGCCAATCATCCATGGACGACTGCAGAAGGTGCGCGAGGCGGTCAGTTGCGATGTAGCGTGTTCTGCTCATTATATCGTATACTACATAGCGGACTTGGAAGGCAGGTATTTACATCTGCTTTTCCCCGATAAAGAAGACCAGAACCATTGGAGCTCACCGGTGCGGGAGGGTTTGGAGGTAAACGCAATGATTCGTGGTTCTGCACCGAACCACCTAAGCCGCACACGGCTAGTGCGCTGCCTTGCGACAATCGCCACCGTGGTGGTGCTCTTCTACGCGGTCGCCGGCTATTTGGGTAGCGCCAATATGTTTGGCGATCACCCCCGTTGGCGGGGGATGAACCGCGGACCGTCGGACTTTGGACTGCGTAGCGAGACGGTTTCATTCAATTCGACAGACGGCATTCCATTGAAGGCCTGGTGGGTTCCGGCTTCGGGTACGCCGCGAGGGGCCGTCATCATCGCTCACGGGATCGATCACACGCGGCAAGTCATGCTGCCCCGTGCAGCCTTCCTCGTTCGCGGCGGTTACGACGTTCTGGCGATTGATCTCCGAGGGCACGGCGAGAGTGGTGGGAGCATCGTCTCGCCGGGACTCCTGGAGGCGCGAGACATCCTCGGTGCACTTCGATATATCCGTTCACGTGGAAATAACGAACCCGTCGCGTTACTCGGAGTTTCATACGGCGCAGTGGCTTCGCTTATCGCCGCCGCCGAATCTCCGCAAATTGCAGCCGTCATTAGCGATAGCGCTTTTCCGACCGGGAAGGAAGCCTCCGACGATATCAGCCGCCACTATCTTCACGATTCGCGGACGAACTTCTGGGAACGCGCCCTCTTCCTGGCTTCGTCTATACCAGGCGTGGCCGGTGCGACAGCACTGGCGTATTATCTCCGCAGCGGAATATACCTCGGCCCGGAATTGCTATCCCTCATGCCCTTTGCCAGCCGCATTCACATACCTACCTTGATCATCTCCGGCGGACACGACTGGATCGTGCCAACAGACAAGGCACGACAGATTCTTTCAGCGATTCCGGACAATCGGAAGGAACTCTTAGTAATCCCAGATGCCGATCACGACACGGCGTACAGCACGGCGCCGACGCTCTACGCGAGTGGCGTCCTGAGCTTTCTCGAACGATCCATAAAGAGCAACGTCTATGGAAGTGGGAAGAGAGGACGCTATCTTTGCGATAGCCGATAGATCGTGGGAACAAGCGGATGGTCAGGAACGTTTAAGTAAGAGCATCCCTGAACGTGTGGTCCACAGAGCTGAGGTGAGGGAAAGATGAAACGAGACCTTCGATTTGCGATTCGGATGCTTTTGAAACAACCCGGCTTTAGCCTGATTGCGGTCCTCACCCTGGCGCTGGGGATTGGGGTGACTTCCGCGGTGTTCAGTTTGATCCAGGGCGTGTTGTTGACGCCGCCACCCTACAAGAAGCCGCAGCAACTGGTGCTTGTGCAGAGCGCACGGACGGATGGGCAAAAAGAGGAAAACCCTCGCGGCTGGCCCTCCGAACAATGGTTGGAATGGCAAAAGCGAGCGAAATCGTTTGACGGAATTGCCGGCTACGATTGGCAGTTCAATTTCCTGATCCGCAATGACGGAAGTCAATCGATGCAGGGCATGTCTGTGACCAAGGATTATCTGCGGATGATGGGATTGCGCCCCGAGCTGGGGCGAGGCTTTGCTGAGCAGGATTTCTCTCAGGGACCAGTCAAGGTGATCCTTCTGGGCTACGAGTTCTGGCAGCGGGCGTTCAACGGCGATCCTCAAATTATCGGCAAAACGGTTCGTATCAGCCGGTGGGACGTGCCGCCAACGATCATCGGCGTGATGCCCCCGGGAGTGCGTTTTCTGCCTTCCCCAGGGGCCGCAAAGGAGCCGAATTACAACGTAAACGCGCTGGTGGATTTCTGGAGTCCTGCCGACCCCGACCCGAAATATATGAAGGATCCAGATTGGAATCTAGTGGCGCGACTGAAGGATCGAGTGACGCCTCAGCAAGCACAAAGCGAACTGGCAGTGCTGACAGCGAGGGAGGCACAATCGGAGAAGCAGTTTGAAGGCTTTGTGCCACAACTGCAGTCGCTGACTGACGAAATGAACCAGGACGGCCGGGGCATTTTGCTCCCGTTGCTTGGCGCTGCCGGGCTCGTGCTCCTCATCGGTTGCGGCAACGCTGCGGCTTTGCTTTTGGTGCGAGGCCTGCAACGCCAGCAGGAGTATGCGGTGCGCAGCGCGATGGGTATGGGGCGCATCGCGCTCTTGCGCCAGGTTTCGATCGAGAGTCTGTTACTGGCGCTTCTGGGTGGGGTTTTCGGCGTGGGGTTGGCGGTCGGCATCGTAAAGCTGTTCAAGCTGATTGCGGGACATGCAATTCCGCGCCTCGATAATGTGACGGCCGGATGGGCGGTGCTGGCATGGGGCTTGGGCGCGGCAGTGCTGGCGTCGATGTTGGCGGCTGTCTTTCCGGCCTTGCGGGCGTTTCGGCTGGATCCGGTCGAGGTGCTGAAGAACGCGGGCCCGAAAGGAACCGCGGGGATCGGGGAACGTCGCCTTCTGCGCGGCGTTACCATCGCCCAAACGGCCCTGACTCTCGCGCTGCTTGTCGGGGCGGGCTTGCTGATTCGCACCATGATCAATATTGCGAGAGTTCCGTCGGGCTACAACACAAGCCACATTTTGACCATGAGTGTTACGGAGGTTCGGAGCTTCTCAGAGTGGGCCAATTTTCACAAGCAGGCCTTGCAACGGGTCTCGGCCATTCCCGGTGTGCAGTATGCGGCATTCGCGTGGGGAGTGCCGCTTACCGGAAACAATTGGCCGGCGACTATGGAAGTCGAAGGACAGCCTCCGGCGGTCAAGGAGAGCGACAAGATCGCGCTGCCGCTTCGCGCTGTCACCGAGGACTATTTCAAGCTGATGGGCCTGCCAATGCTCGGGGGACGGGAGTTTCGTTCGAGCGATGAAGACAAGGCGCCAAGTGTAGCGATCGTCAACCAGGCATTTGCGGATCGCTACTTTCCTCATGCCAACGCAATTGGGCGGAAGATATGGCTGCGGGGCCGCGACAAGCCTGCTACGGAAATCGTCGGCGAAGTCTCCAATGGCCGAACCGATGATTTGACCCAGGCAGCGTCTCCCGAGATTTATATGTCGTTGTGGCAGGCGACTGCGTTTTCGAAACACCTGGTGATTCGCACGGCCGCCGACCCACGGACAGTGATGGTTGCGGTGGAACGTGAACTGCGCGCAGTGGATCCTACCGCTGCCATCGAAAACCCAAAAACCCTGACACAGATTCGCGACGATTCTCTGGCATCGCGAACGTTCGCGATGCAGTTGCTTGTCGGCTTCGCGGTTGTGGGTAGCATGCTGACGTTGGTGGGGATCTACGGCGTCCTTGCGCTGTCGGTTGCCTCGAGACGCCGCGAGCTGGGAATTCGCGTGGCGGTGGGTGCTCAAAAAAAGGACATTCGGAACCTCATCTTCGGCGAAGGATTTCGTTTGATCGCCGGCGGAGTGTTCGTGGGTTTGGCGCTGGCGATTGTTTTGTCGAGAGTGCTGCGGACTTTTCTGTTTGAGGTGAAGCCTGACGATCCGGTGACGTTGATCGTGGTGGGCGCCTTATTCGCGGGCGTGGCGATGCTCGCGTGCTGGGCGCCGGTGCGACGAGCCGTACAGGTCGACCCCCTTGAGGCATTACGCTACGAGTGAGTTGCATCGCAGCGGTATATTCACAGGGGAAGGGAATCGGCTATGCAAACTCTGCTTCAGAACCTCCGCTTCAGTCTGCGCCTGCTGGGTAGAAATCACGGCATGACGATCACGATCTTGCTGACAGTAGCGCTGGGGATCGGCGCGAACACCGCGATCTTCACCGTGGATTACGCGACGCTGCTGGCTCCGCTGCCCTTTCCCCAGGCCAACCAGCTGGTGATGGTCTGGTCGAAAATTCAGGACAACCGCAACGGAGTTGCGGCGGGTGACTTTACGGACTGGAAGCAACAGAACACCGTCTTCTCCGATATCAACGCGTGGAGCGGGACCAGCTTCAACATCGCTACCAAAGACCAGCCGCAATTTCTCCAGGCGAGCATCACCACGCCTGGCATGCTGCAGATGGAGGGTGAGCCGCTGTTCCTGGGGCGCTACTTCCTGCCGGAAGAAGGGCAGGCGGGCCATGAACACGTGGTGATCCTCACCCACAAGCTTTGGCAGAAGCTGGGGGCAGATCCAAAAATCATGGGCACCACCCTTCGCCTGGATAACGAGCCTTATACAGTGGTGGGCGTGCAGGCCCCGGGCGATGCAGATCGGGGACAGAACCAACTTACGGTGCCGCTGGTCTTTAAGCCGGAACAGCTCAACCATGACTTTCACTGGTTGGTGGTGATGGGGCGGATGAAGCCGGGCGTGACGCTGCACCAGGCACAGCAGGATATGGACGCGGTCACGGCGCACATCGCGCAGGTGTATCCGAAAAGCGACAAGGGTTGGGGCGCCAAAGTTGAGCCGCTGAAGAATGATTTTCTGCCGCCGGAGCGAATCCAGATGCTGTGGCTGCTGCTGGGCGCCGTCGGCTTTGTGCTGCTCATTGCCTGCGTCAATGTGGCCAATCTGCTGCTGGCGCGCGGGATGACGCGGCAAAAAGAGCTGGCCGTGCGCAGCGCTCTGGGAGCAGCGCGGTCCACCATTTTTGGGCAATTGCTGACGGAAAGTCTGTTGCTGACCCTCGCTGGGGGCGTGCTGGGCGTAGGCGTGGGGTATGCGATGCTGCAGGGATTGATCGCCGCGATGCCGCGAAACACACTGCCCAATGAGGCGGACTTGCGGCTCAACCTGCCGATTCTCCTTTTCACGCTGGTCGCCACAACGCTGGCCGGGCTGCTGGCAGGTTCTGCGCCAGCATGGTATGCCTCGCGTGTCGATCCCGGCGAATCGCTCAAGGAGGGCGGCCGCACCGGAACCAGCGTGGCAAAGCATCGGCTGCGGCGCCTTCTGGTCATTGGGGAGTTCGCTCTGGCGCTGGCTTTGCTGGCCGGCGCGGGCCTGGCGATTCATAGCTTCTGGAATCTCACGCGGGTGGACCTCGGCGTCCGGACGGATCACGTGCTGACTTTCTCTCTGCCGGTGCCTGATTCGCGATCGAAGGATCCAGCGCAGATCACCGCGTACTACCGGGATATCCTGGCGCACATCGGCGCGGTTCCCGGGGTCTCCCACGCAACCGTGATGACGGGGTATCCCCTGTTTGGCGCCGGCTTCGGCATGCCGTTCACACTGGCGGGCGGAACGGCCTACGCCGATCCATCGCAACGGCCAGGGGCCGGCTTTGGGATGGTGACGCCGGATTATCTCGCCACTTTGGGAATTCATCTCGTGAAGGGACGGTCGATCAGCGAACAAGACACCGCCGACAGCGTAAAGGTGGTGATGGTGAACGAGTCATTCGCAAAGAAATATCTGCAGGGAAAAGATCCACTGCGGCAGCGCGTGGTGGTGGAGCAGCTCACTCCAGGTGTGCAAAAGCTTGGCCCCGGGGTCGAGTGGCAAATTGTTGGTGTATATCACGACGTGCATGCGGCCGACCGGCACGATCACCTGGAGGAGATGCTGGTTCCGTTCTGGCAAATACCCTGGCCGCAGGCGACCATCAGCGTGCGCACAGCGGAAAATCCGGCCGCGATGCAGACCAGCATTGCGGCGGCGGTGCATGCAGTCGATCCGCAGATTGCGCTGGCGGAGCCAAAGACTTTAGAGCAGATACGAGACGAATCGCTCTCCGACGAGCGGTTCACACTAATTCTCTTCGGCAGCTTCGCGGTGGTGGCGCTGTTTCTGGCGACGCTGGGCATCTATGGCGTGGTGGCGTTTTCCGTGGCGCAGCGCTCGCATGAGATCGCGTTGCGCATGGCGCTGGGCGCGACGCGCAATCGCGTGCTGGCGCTGGTGGTGCGGGAGGGCGCAGTGCTGGCTGCCATTGGCCTGGGTTTGGGCCTGATCGGCGCCTACTTTGTGGGCCGCGCAATGCAGAGTATGTTGTTCGGCGTGCGGGCACTCGACCTTACCGCCTTCAGCGCAGTCGCGCTCATCCTGCTGGCGTCTGCGCTGCTGGCCTGCTACCTTCCTGCCCGGAGAGCAGCGTCGGTTGAGCCCATGCGCGTGCTTCGGACAGAATAACAATGAACTGTGCGAGCAGGAGCACCTCACTCTTGCCGCAACGCTTTCACAGGGTCGATCAAGCTGGCGCGGAGGGCCGGCACAAAGCTGGCCAGCAGCGCCGCCAAGATCAGCAGCGAAATCATCGTCGTGTAGGTCGCGGCGTTGACGGGCCCCATGCCCTCGACCAGGTGCCGCAAAAGTCGCCCTGCTGCCAAAGCCGCGATCATGCCCAGACCCACGCCTATAGCGATCATTTTCAAACTCTGTCGCATCACCAGCCACATTACGTCGCCCTCGCTCGCTCCCAGCGCCATCCGCACGCCGATCTCAGATGTTCGTTGGCGGGTCAGGTAGGCCAATACGCCGTAAACGCCGATACACGCAAGCAGCAAAGCTAAGCCGGCAAATATGCCGAACAGAAATGAGAGGAAGCGTTGCCGGGCAAGAGATGCGCCAATAAGCTGCTCCATGTCTCGTATCTCGTAAAGCGCCTGATCGCCGGAGGCGCCACGTAGTTCCCGTTGCAAGGGGTCAACGACGTTGAGAGGCGAAGTTCGCGTCCGAATGGTGATGGACATGACCGAGGAAAAGAAGTGCAACAGTGGGACGGGCACCTGGGCGAAAGGGTAATACATCTGGTCGTGCACAGGCGACTGATCGTCGCCAGCCAGACCCCAGTGCCGTACGTGGCCAACAACACCAATGATGCGAGAGGGGCCACCCAGCGCCTGAATCCAGAGACGTTTGCCAACAATGTCCTTGCGGCCGAAAGCATGCTGCGCGAGGTTTTCGTCGACCACGACGACTGGCTCACCCCCTTCTCGATCGTTGTCATCAAAGAAGCGGCCCTGATGGAGCGGGATGCCCATGACCTTGAGGTAATCGGGGGTTACGCTGGAAGCCAGCGCGAACGGCTCTTGATCGGGAGGCGGCGGAGCGGGCGTGGTCCGGTAGTTGAGAACGTTCTCTCCCTCGCGCATCGGGATGATATCTGCCAGAGCGGCAAATTGCACATCGGGCACTTTCCGCGCGCGATCCAGCACGTCTTGCCACGCGGACCGAATCTGTGACGGGTCTGCCATCGCGTTAGGAGAGAGAGCAAACCGCGCTGTTAGCACATTTCGTGCATCCAGACCTGGATTCAGGGACGAGAGCGTTAACAAAGTGTGTCCGAGCATTCCCGCCGAGACCAGTAAGACCACCGCAAGCGCGATCTCAGAGATGACGAATGGGCTGTGCAGACGGCGCGAACCTGCAGTCACCGTCCTTCCGCCGCCGCGCAACGCTTCTTCAAGCCTGTGCATGGGAACGCGTAGCGCCGGTGTTAATCCGAACAGGAAACCACATAACAGCGACATCCCGATTGCAAAACAGAGGACGCGCCAGTCAATGTGGATCTCGTTTGCGCGCGGCAACGAGCCCGGCCACAGCGCCACGAACGGATGCAGGCTCACCGCTGCCGCGAAGATGCCCAGAAGACCGCCGCAGAGTCCAAGCACCGCGCTCTCGGTCATGCATTGCCGAATCAGGCGGCCGCGGCCGGCTCCAAGCGCAACCCGCATTGCCAATTCCCGTTCACGAGAAACGGCGCGTATCAGAAATAGGCTCGCGATATTCACGCACGCGATGAACAGCACCAACCCTACCGCGGACAGGAGCAGCCAGAGGGTGCCGCGAACATCCTTGACCATATCCTGCATGAACGGGCGGACAAGCATTCTGACCCCGGCGTCCGACTTCGGATAGTCTCGTGCCAGGCGGCGGTTCATGAGGCTGACTTCTTCCTGAGCCTGATTCAGCGTGACCCCCGAAGCCAGGCGAGCCACGACATTAATGAACGCCGCACTGCGATTCTGCATTCTGGGGTCAGTGCTTTGACCGAGCGGAGTGAATACGTCCGCCTCCCCGGATAACTGAAACCCCGGTGGCGCGATACCGATCACCACATAGTTCTTGCCGTCGAAGATAAGCTTTCTGCTCAGCGCTGAGCGATCCCCGGCGAAGCGGCGCTGCCAGAGGTCGTAGCTAATGATCGCGACCGGTGCTGCACCAGGCCGGTCTTCATCTGAGCGGAAGCCGCGTCCATAGAGAGGGCTGATTCCCAGAATGGGGAAGAGGTCCGCGGAGATCCGCCGGCCATCCACGTATTGCGGCTCTCCTGGCGCGCCGATCGTGCCGCCGGTGTACGTCCACCCGGCCACCGCCAGGCTGCGGCTTTGCTGATGAATATCCTTGAAATCCGGATAGGAGAATCCCCAGAACTCACCCAGGTGTTCCAGGAATCCATGAAGGACGACGAGCCGGGCCGGCTCTGAAAAGGGCAGCGGTTTGAGCAGGACGCTGTTGATTACGGTGAACATCACGGTTGTCGCGCCAATCCCCAGGGCCGAGATCAGCACAGTGATGGCGGCAAATCCGGGTTTGTGGCGAAAGCTGCGGAGCGCATAGCGCGTGTCCTGGAGCAATTCTTCGACCCAGCAGGTGCCGCGCGCCTCACGGCATTGTTGCTTCACCTGCTCAGGACCGCCAAGCGCAATTCGGGCTTCACGTTTCGCTTGTGCTGGGGAGAGCCCGCGGGCGATCAGGTCACTGGCATGTTGGTCTAGATGGAACCGCAGCTCCTTTTCAAGTTGTTCTTCCAGCCGGTTCCGGCGCCAAAAACGAAACCACCAGGTCATTGAGCACCTCCCTCGGCGATACCGAGAATGAGCGCGACGCCCTCGATCAAACGTTGCCAGCTAGCGGCCTCGACATCAAGCTGCTTCCGGCCTTTGCGCGTCAGCTTATAGAACTTTGCTTCACGCCCGGTTTCAGTTTTTTTCCAATCGGCCGCGAGGAACCCGCGATTTTCCAGCCGGTGGAGTGCCGGGTAGAGCGAGCCTTCCGGAACTTGAACGACACCACGAGATACCTGTTCCAGCCGTTGCGCGATGGCATAGCCGTGGACCGGCTCAACCGCGACGGCCTTCAGGATCAACAGGTCAAGGGTGCCTTGGGGTAGGTCGGATTTCTGGGCTGCCACTGATACCTCCACCTTCTACGGGTAGAGTAGCAGAGCATACATAGAAGGGCAAGGTATAACCCTGTCCATCGTAAGGCCCGAAATAAAGTTGGCCCTGCCGTGCTGCATTTTCTGAGTGAATTTCGGTAGAATCCCACGAGAAGGCTCTCTATGGGATCGGTTTACCGGGATTTCTTTTACGGTTTGAAGGCATTCTCTCGCAACCCGCTTTTTGCATGTATTTTTGTGGCCGCCCTCGCGGTTGGCATCGGAGCAACGATTTCCGTCTTCACCGTCGTCGATGCTTTGCTGCTTCGTCCTCTGCCGGTTCCGCATCCCGAGCAACTGGTGGAAGTCGCGGGGAATTATCGTGGTCATTCAAGAATCCCGATCTCCTATCCCATGTTTGCCGAACTGGAGCGTAGCCAGCGTGCCTTCACAAACATTTGCGGTTGGACAGCAGGAGGCGCCTTCAGCGTGGACATTCATGGGACCGTGTTCCTCTCTGATGTCCGCTCTGTCACCGGAAACTACTATTCGGTCCTGGGGACCAAACCGCTTGCCGGCCGGCTGATCAATCCTGGCGATGCCCAGGGTAACCGGGTGGCGCCAGTTGCTGTCATCGGCTACGAGCTTTGGAAGGAGCGCTTTGCAGGCGATCCTTCGGCCGTCGGCAAGACGATTCACATCGATGGGAGAGTGTTCACCATCGTCGGGGTCACGGAAAAGTGGTTTACGGGCATGACCATCGGCTCGCCGCCAGAGATCACCGTCGTCGCGGGGGCGCTCCCGTCCTATGATCTTGAAAGTCGCTCCTTGCTATGGCTCTTTGTCACCGGGAGGCTCGCGGACGGAGAGACTTTCGAGCGTGCTTCTGCTCAGCTTCAATCGATCTGGCCTCGGCTTCTTCTATCCACGGTACCGACCGAAAGTGCAGGCGAGCGCAGGCAATCATTTCTCTCCATGGGTCTTCAACTGGATCGGGTTGCTACAGGAGCCAGGATGGAAAGGGGGGATCTGCGCAGCAGATTGCAGCGGCCCCTCGACATGCTTCTCGGCATCGTTGGTCTTATTTTGCTGGTCATCTGCGTAAATATGGCGAGCCTCACATTGGCCCGCGCCATCCGCCGTCGTCAGGAGATCAGTACCCGAATCGCTTTAGGGGCAAGTCCGTGGCAAGCCGTTCGCCAGTTCATTGCTGAAACGCTGGTCCTTTCGTGCGCCGGAGCCTTGCTTGCTCTCGGCCTTTCCTACTGGGGCAGTGAACTCCTCATTGCCCTCATGACGCGCGGTCAGACTGTGCCCGCCCTGCTTGACGTAAGACCTGACTGGCGCATCCTGACCTGTGCAGCCCTGGCGGCGATCTTCACAGGGCTCCTGACTGGCCTGGTACCCGCCTGGCAGCTTTCCCGCCAGTATCCAGGCTCAACGCTGCAGCAGAGCGCGCGCACCTTGGGCCGAGGCACAGGGCGTCTCGGCAAAGCGCTCATCATCTCCCAGGTTGCCATCTCGCTCATTTTGCTGCAAACCGCGGGGCTATTTCTTCGAACCTTGCAAAGCCTCAAGTCCTTCAATCCTGGATTCGAAAAAGCAAGCGTGACTGAACTCGATCTCACTCCAGTTCCAGGGGGTTACCAGGGACTAGACAAAGACAGCTACCGCAAGCAGCTTACCGAAGCCGTTGCCAGCCTTCCCTCAGTTCGGTCGGCAGCGTTCTCAAGTAGTACAATCCTCGGCGATGACTATGCCTGGAAAGACACCGTCTCCCGAGTGTCTGCTTCGAACCCGGCGGACGCCGTCGCAGCGGATCAAGTCGTCGTTTCACCAGGATTTTTCCAAACGCTTGGTATTCCGTTCGTCACCGGCCGCGACTTCAACTGGACTGACGATAAGAAGCATCCCCGTGCAGCCATCATCGACAGCCTACTAGCCAAGCGTCTCTTCGAATCCGTAGATCCTATCGGCCAACATGTTCGCTTTGGAGTCTGGCCAGATTACCGGGATCTCGAGATCGTTGGCGTCGCCCAGCACGCAAGGCTTCTCGATATTCGAGACGCTGACGGCGCATTTTTATTTCTGCCGTCTCCGCAGTTTGGTAATGAGGAAGGAGGAACGCTCCTCGTTCGTGGAACGGTTGGTCCCGGCTTCGAGAAAACTGTGGAGCGTGAGGTGGAATCGTTCGGTCATGAATATTCAACCAAAACAAACACGATCGCGGAAAGGAGCGAGAGTTCGATGGTCAATGAAAAGATGACGGCTAGTCTCGCAAGCTTCTTTGCCGCTGTTGCGCTCATGGTAGCGGGCTTTGGTCTGTTCGGCCTCCTGACGTATTCCATCACCTTGCGCACGCGGGAGATTGGGATACGAATGGCGATGGGCTCACAGCGCGCGGCCATTTTCATCCTGATTCTTCATGAAGCTCTTTACTTGACGCTCATCGGCATTGGAATAGGGCTTCCACTTGCAATTGCTGCATCGCACATCTTCGCGAATATGCTGTTCGGCCTTTCCTTTGCCGATCCCATGACGCTGGCCGCTGCTTTGCTCCTGCTGATTCTCACGGGCGTCCTGGCAGGATTGCTTCCAGCTCTCCGGGCCATGAGGCTGGAGCCGATGGCAGCTCTCAGGCACGAATAGCTAAAAGCTCGACGTTTGTACGCCGGAACGCGACGCTTTCATTCGATTAACCGTCCATGCCGGTCTGCCGCGGGTAGAACTTCCTCGACGAATGCAAGCATTGCCGTATTGAACTGCTGGGGACGTTGTAACGGAGAGAAGTGGCTGTCGACGGCAACGCGGTCACAGATAGCACCGGCGCTTCCCGGCGCTTCCGTCTTTATTCATTCAAACTGGTTCAGATCGGTGTCGGAGGCAGGGTGACCCAACGCACGACACATGGCAGCGATCTGGCCTTTGTGATGAAAGGCATGCGTCAGGACATGATGAAGGACGAGCGCCGGAGTGCGGACGGAGACGTCCCCATCGGGGAAATGAAGCTCCGCATCGGCATTGAGCTGCTGATTGGTCAAGTTCGACAAATAAGCATGGGTCAATTGACTCACTTCCTTCTGCAGGAGTCTTACATCGGCGACGGCCGGGCATTCCTCAGAGGTCCGGTCGGCGTATCGGAGGCCCTGGAGCGTGTGAACCCAAAACCCTTCACAGTTGAAAATATGAATCGCTTGTTCACGCAGCGTGGGGAAGCCGAAGCCGGTTAATTCCCTCACATAATTGTTGGTGGGAATTGTGGACAGGTGATTCAGGACCAGATTGAGGCTGGCGTGTGTCCAGCCATGAAATTTCCGAAGTCCGTCGACGGTGAACACTGATCTCTCCTTAGAGGCTCATCATAGAGCCTGCCAAAGGCAGGAGCCTGTCTAAATCAGACAGGCTCCTTAGTGATGGCCAGACACTTTACTTTCAACGTTCGTTCTCTGGACATTCGAATACCTTCTTCGCATCCACGGTGAGCACGGACGGCACGATGGTGCCATTGGCGAGTACCAGCGATGCAATGATCGCACGAGCCTCTCGGGTCTCCCCGACATACACCACATCGAAGGTTGCCGTGCGAACCAGGTTCCCCGATGAGTAAACGCCGACCGTGAGGGTGCCGGTGCAGTCAGCGTTCACGGTGCCGGTTCCTTTGATGGTAACGTTGGCGACGGTGCCGCCCGAACTACTCGTAGCTGTCCCTAAAAGATTGCCGCCCGCGTCCAGGGTGTACTTTGCGACGGCCGCAAAGGGAACGGCGACACCCGAAGGGAAGACCGACCCGGTTTCGGTGTATGCCCACTCGCCAGCTACAGCAGCGGCTGAGCAAGTCATGGAGTGTGAAGCCTCCGCCGCATCTGATCTCCCGGTCTGCGCGTTCAACCCTTGCGTCGACCCCATCCACAGCATGCCCGCTGCGGCCAGCATGGCTACCCTTGTGCGGGTACAAATCGATCCAGTCATGTCGTATTTCATCGTTGTCTCCTCTTAAGCCGGCGACGCCGAAGCCTTTGGTCTTCGGTCGCGTTTACCGGCGATCTTTGGAGACAATAGGCCTGCGGCACGGCCTGTTCAATGCACCGCAAGTCATTCCAGGCTCAAAAGAAAGTCAATCGATAAGTGCTCCGCCATCTATGCTTTGCCTGCCAATCTGCGCAAACGGAGGTAGACTGGTGCGGCAGCGGGATCTTCGCCCAGAAAGTTCGTAAAACAGTGAACGGCAGTCCTCATCCTTCCCCCCGAATCCGCTTCGGTCTCTTCGAAGTGGATCTCAGCACGGGCGAACTTTGGCGATCGGGGCGGAAGGTGAAGCTGACCGGACAGCCATTCTCCGTGCTCGCCATCCTGCTCGAGCGGCCGGGGGAAGTGATCACCCGTGAGGAGGTTCAGCGCCGGCTGTGGCCGGACACCTTCGTGGACGTCGATCACAATCTGAACACGGCGATCAACAAGCTGCGGGAGACTTTGGCCGATTCCGCAGAAAAACCTCGTTTTGTGGAAACACTATCCCGCCGCGGATACCGGTTCATCGCTCCTATCCAAATTGCTGCCCCACAGACAGGCGCACCCTCCGGCGGTGACCCTGTGCACCTCGTGAGCCGGCAAAAGAACTCCTTGCACACACGTGCCGAAGACGGCTTCTGGGTGGCCGTGCTGCCGTTGGCCTCGAGTGACACCGATAAAGATCTTGCGGATCGCGCCGTATCGTTGGCGGAAGAGATGGTCACCGGCCTCTCTCGCTTTTCTTACCTTCGCGTCATTTCGCTCAGCTCCACCTCACAACATCCCAGCGGATCGGTTGACGTGCGAGTGGCGGGCAGGGAACTCGGGGCACGCTATGTACTCGAGGGCAGCCTTCGTCGCGTTGGCGCCAGGGCGCGCCTCTCAGTGCAGCTGGTGGACTGTGTTTCAGGAGCTCATCTGTGGGCCGAAACCTACCACCGGCCCTACGCCGAGCAGGCTGCTTTTGATTTGATGGACGACGTCGTGCCGCAGATTGTGTCGACCATTGCAGACACCCACGGCGTTCTGCCGCGCAGCATGAGTGAAGCGCTCCGCAACCGCGATCCGTTGAAACTGAGCCCATACGAGGCGGTGCTGCGGAGCTTCGCACATTTCCAGCGCGTAAGCGCCGAGGAACATGCGCCGGCGCGCGCGGCACTGGAACGCGCGGTCCGAAAAGAACCCGGCTACTCCGATGCCTGGGCTATGCTGTCGCTCATCTACAAGGAGGAATTTACCCACAGGTTCAACCTGCTGCCAGACCCGCTCGGGCGTGCGCTGGCGGCCGCGCAGCACGCAGTGGAGATCGCGCCATCGAATCATCTTGCTTTCCACGCACTGGCGTCGGTCGAGTTCTTTCGCAAGAGCCTGGATGCTTTCCGGATCGCGACAGCGCGGGCTCTGGCTCTGAATTCGATGGATGGATTCACGCTCGCGTACCTCGGCTTCCTGACCGCCTATGCGGGCGATTGGGAACGGGGCGGAGGGCTCTCGGCGAAGGCTCGCAGCCTGAATCCTCACCATCCTGGATGGTATTGGTTTGTACCGTGCTTCGATGCGTATCGGAACGGCGACTACGAAACATCACTGGGATTTGCTCGTACAGTGAATATGCCGGGCTTCTGGCGCACTCAGCTGGCCATCGCGGCGAACGCGGGGCAACTCGGCAACCAGGCACTCGCGAACCAGTCCTGGCAGATTCTTCTGATGCAGAGACCCGACATTGGCGGAGCTCCTCGCGAGGGATTAGCCGTCTGGTGGCAACCAGATCTGGTTGAACACCTTATCGCAGGCCTCCACAAAGCCGGCCTTGCGGTGTAGTGTACGTTGCGGCATGAACCTTGGCCCTGCGCTCGTCCTTTCAGTACTGCGAAACTCCAAGCTTGCGACAATTGCTAGTCGCCCGCGGGGAGAATGTCCTCGACGAATGCAAGCATTGCCGTATTGAACACCCGGGGACGTTGCAACGGAGCAAAGTGGCTGGCGCCGTTGAGAAGGATCAATGCTGCACCCGGTATGGTCCGGGCTAAATATTCCGCGTGCTCGCGCTTGATGAATTCGTCCTTCTCGCTTTGTACGATCCTGACTGGCACCCGGATCTTCTCAAGCTGCTGCCTGGAGTAATCAGGTTGCGTGCGCTGCATCAGGCCGACATCTTCGACGAGTTGTTTGAATTGCTCTGGCGTAGCCGAGAGCTGCTCGTAATCCTCAGTGTGGCGCGAGAAACAACGGTTCAGTGTTGGACTAAGGTCAAGCGGTCGCACACCCGTCGGATCCATATTGCAGGCAAAGAAGAAGACACCCGCAACGCGCCCAGGGTGTTTCGCTGCAAGAATCAACGCAGTGCAAGCGCCGTCGCTCCAACCCACCAGGGCGGCGCGGTTGCAATGTAAGGCATTCATCACGGCCAGAACGTCGGAAGCCATTAATTCATAGGAGTACGGCCGTCCATCGCGAGTGCTGCGACCGTGGCCACGGCTGTCGATCACAACGGCACGATAGCCGTTCGCGATCAGAGCGGGAACCTGGTGTCCCCAATTGCCGCTGTGGCCCAGGCCGCCATGCAGCAGGATTACAGGGGCGCCGGCTCCATAAGCGCTATACCAGATGCGAGCTCCGTCATTCTCGATATAGCTCAGGTCGTCGCTGAGCGGAAGTGGCGTGGCCCCGGTTGCCTCGAATCTAATTAGCTCGTCATCGTGAGCTTCCATGGAGCTAATGTTAACGCCCTATCCCGCCTACAAATAGGTATTCGTCAAAACCTTGAGTTCCCTGGGAGCCCCGCTCACGCTGCGTCGCTCATGATCGAGTACGTGCAGCAAATAAATCTGGTCGAGCCAGGACGTATGCTTGAAGAGACGTTTGTGTCGCAGGCCTGCATGTAAGTGAATTTTTCGCATTTCATTTTCCTCGTTGAACTCCCGCACAGCGAGAAGCTCTCCGGCCCACGGGTTCGCACTCTCAAATCCGGTGTCGTCGAGGTAGACGAGCGTGCAAGGCAAGTAGTTTTCTGCCGCTCCGAGAAAGACGTTGAGACACTCTTTCGCCGACGAGTAGTAATCCACATCGACAACGACGAAGCCCACAGGGCTGCTTGTGGAGAGCCCAGCTAAGAAAGGTGGCAAGGTATCTTCAATGTCGCCGAGGATGAGCTTGGCATTGTGAGGGAGCGCTTGCATTAACGCACTGCGGTCAATGAGCGGATACGATCCCTCACTGAAGATTTCGGGGTGGTCGCGATGGTCCCGAGCTGGGGGCATCCCCTTGCCGGAATCGAACCCGAAAATTTCGAAGTCCACCCCAGTCAGCTTGGTGATCTTTCGAGATATCTCGCAAATATTCACGAGCCCCGCGCCGGCAGCTACGCCGAACTCGATCACTGTCACGGATTTTAGGCCTTGATCTTTGGCGAGTTCTGCAGTCTTCAGAAGGCTGAAAGCATACTGTTGCCGCACCACCAAATCGAAGTCAATTCTCGTTTTGTAGTTGCCGAATAACGCGACAAAAATCGAAAGAATGTTGAGGTGTAGCGGTTCCGGGAAGCGTTCATAAAGAACCCTACCCAGCCGTCTCGGCACCTTGTGGAGCAAGAAGTTCATTTTCATGTTTGCCTCCATTTGAAACGAAGACAGCCGCTGAGCATGACTGCCTTAAATCTCCGAGCCGATGGAAAACGCATCGGCCTTATGGGCCTCAAAATAGCTATACACCTGGGTGTTCAGTGGAGGCGATTGCTTTCGTCGAGAGACGATGATTCCAAACATAATTAGTGCCAAATTGGAACGCACAGTTCAGGATTCGGAATCTCAATCTAGCAAAGAGATTTCCCGGCACTCACAGAGGTCTTGTGTGCGCTGAGGAGAGTCTCAATCGCATCGCAGGCGAGTGCCTCTCCGTTTTCTTCTTTCAGGGCTGCTCCAACTTGCGCCGCTCGCCGTGCGAATGAAGGTTCACAGAGCAGACGGTGGAGGGCTTTCGTTGTAGTGTCGGGTAAATACTTGGTTCTCGCCAGGTGGAGCCCGGCGCCAAGCCTTTCGATGCGGGCTGCATTGTCAGGTTGATCCCATCCGTATGGGACAACCAACATAGGTCTTCCGGCCCTCAAGGCTTGCCCGCTTGTTCCGGACCCTCCTTGATGCACGTTGACCGCGCCATGGGGAAATACCTGCGAGTAGGGAACGTAAGGCAGCACAAGAACCTGTGATGAACACCCTTCAACAACCGTCTTTGCTCCCAGGAGTATGGCTCGTCGCCCCAGTCGCTTCGCAGCTTCTATGCTTACCTCGTAGAAATCGCCTGGATTATGAACCGCAATCGATCCCTGCGTAAAAATGATCGGCGCGTCCCCTGTAGCTAAGAAAGCGGTCAACTCGGGAGCGCTTTCAGCTTTCTGGCGATCGAAACATACAAAGCCTGGCTGGATGGTTTGTCGAGGCCAATCCGGCTGCGGTTGTGCCAGCCAGCGCGAGAAAAGCGCCAGGACGAGATCTGGGGAATACTTGTCTCGAAAAAGAGGGTCGCAGTCCGTGCGCAATCCCAGTTCCCGGCGCAAACGGCGTACCGGATTAGACCAATGCCAGGTTGCGAGGCGGCCAAGGTTCAGCCCTGCTCGATAAGCCCTCCAACCCATCTTACGCAAATGGATGAGGCTCGGCGCATTCACCAGTATCGAGGGATCGTAGGAAGAAAAAAAAGAGAAAGGAGACAGGATCGCGGAGACCCAGCGCAGAGAAAGCTTCTCCGCCACCAATGGAGCTGCGTAAACCAGTTCGCCGGCAATCATCAGGTCGGCGCCGGCGGCAACGGAAATCAGATCGTCATAGGTTGCTCTTAACTCCGGCAGTACCAACTTTCGGTATAGAATCTCCGGCCCCCGCCTCAGGTTCTCGCATTGGCGGATGAGTTCCTGGTCGGTCGGGTCCCAGTTGGGACGGATTGA
>Ga0302177_10000931_pt1 | contig 21198 bp, 22 predicted proteins | sample I_Palsa_E1_2_FD_198780 | JGI IMG/M metagenome (GOLD analysis project Ga0302177, IMG submission 198780) | Peat permafrost microbial communities from Stordalen Mire near Abisko, Sweden - I_Palsa_E1_2 | ecosystem: Environmental > Terrestrial > Soil > Palsa > Peat permafrost | place: Sweden... | reverse complement strand
CGCGATAACTTAAGGCGTCGGTTCAGAGCCCGGCGCTCTTGTCACGTCTTCGAGCGGCCAGCGGGGCCGGGGGGCGGTGTTCAAGGGGTCGGCTAGTCCGGCGGCGAGCCGTTCGGCGCCCGCCCAGGCGATCATCGCGCCATTGTCGGTGCATAAAGCCGGTGGCGGCGCTACCAGCGATACGCCGACCTCAAAGGCGGCGCGATGCAAGACTTTGCGGATCGCTTGGTTGGCAGCGACGCCGCCAGCGCAGACAAGCGCCGTCGGCGTGCCAATACGCGCGATAAACATCTGGAGACCGATCCGCAGCCGGTCCAGGACCACGTCGCTCACCGCTTGCTGAAACGAGGCGCAAAGATCGGCCACATCGGTGTCGCTGAGCGGCGCAATTTTTTCCGCTTCCAGCCGGAGCGCCGTCTTCAGGCCGGACAGCGAAAAATTGGCGTCGCGGCGTCCGGCCATCGGACGTGGGAGTGCAAATCGCTTGGGGTCGCCATTGGCCGCTTCTTTTTCAACCAATGGGCCACCCGGAAATCCGAGGCCGAGCAGTTTCGCCGTCTTGTCGAACGCTTCACCGATCGCGTCATCCACCGTGCCGCCGAGCCGCAGGTAATGCCCGACGCCCAGCACGGCGAGGATTTGGGTGTGGCCACCGGAGGCGAGAAAGAGGCAAAAGGGAAAGGGTGTGTTGTCAGTGAGCCGCGCGGTCAGCGCGTGGGCTTCCAAATGATTAACCGCGATCAGCGGCTTCTGGTGCACGAGCGCAATCGCTTTCGCGGTGGTCAGGCCGACGATCAGACCGCCGATAAGGCCCGGGCCGGCGGCGGCCGCGATGCCGTCAAGCGCGCGAAACTCACGTTGTGATTCGCGCATCGCCTTGGAAATGATGGAATCGAGCGCCTGGACATGGGCGCGGGCCGCGATTTCCGGCACCACTCCGCCGAACGCGGCATGTTCGGTGATCTGCGAAAGCACGATGTTGGACAGGATACGGCCACGGCCGTCGACCAGCCGTTCGACCACTGCCGCGCTGGTTTCGTCACAGGTCGTTTCGATGCCGAGGACAAACATCGGTGTATTATAAGCGTGCGATGGCTAAGTCTTCGATAGAAACCTCTATTTTGCGTCTCGGATCGCGCGGCTCGCCGCTGGCGCTGGCGCAGGCGCAAGAGGTGAGGGGCCGGTTGGCGGCGGTGGCGGCCCTCGATCCCGATCGCATCGAGGTCAAAAGCTTCCGGACCACGGGAGATATCATCGCGGACCGGCTGCTTGCCGAAGCGGGTGGCAAAGGCCTGTTCACCAAGGAAATCGAAGACGCGCTGCTGGCGGGTGCGATTGATATCGCCGTCCACTCTGCGAAGGATTTGGCGACATTCTTGCCGGCCGGTCTGATCATTGCCGGTTTTTTGCCGCGCGAGGATGCGCGTGATGTGTTCATCAGCCGAAAGGCCAAAACGTTAAGGGAATTGCCGTCGGGCGCGCGAGTCGGCACCGCTTCGCCGCGCCGGCAGGCCATGATCAAACGGCTTCGGCCCGACGTTTCTCTGACGCTGCTGCGAGGAAATGTTGAAACCCGTCTGCGCAAGCTCGATGGCGGCGAAGTGGATGCGACCGTGCTCGCTGCGGCGGGGCTAAAGCGGCTCGGGCTTATGTCGGCCGCGACTGAAATTCTTGATGCGGAGGAGTTTTTGCCCGCCGTCGGGCAAGGTGCGATCGCCATCGAGACCCGGACGGAGGACGCCAAGACCCGCACCTTGGTCGCCATGGTCAACGACCCAGATACGGCGGCGGCGCTTGCAACCGAGCGGGCGTTCCTGGCGATTCTCGGCGGATCTTGTCGCACGCCGATTGGCGGTTACGCGCAGCTTTCGGGCGACCGCGTCCGCTTTCGCGGCATGATCCTGAAACCCGATGGCAGCGACGCGCTGGAGGTCGTGCGCGAGGGTTCGCGGGCTTCGGCCGCCGAAGTCGGCGCTGATGCCGGCCACGAATTGCGCAGTCGCGGCGGCGACGATTTTTTTGAGCGAGCGTGACGTGCGGCTTCTGCTGACGCGGCCGGAAGCCGACGCCGAGCGAACCGCCGCGGCGTTGCGCGGCCTCGGCCATTCGGTTTTTGTGGTGCCACTTTTGCGGATCGAGACATTTGCCGATGCCGCAATCGGCCAAGGCCCCTGGTCTGGAATTGTGGTGACCAGCGCGAATGCCGCCCGCGCCATCGCGCAGCACAACACTTTGCCAGATCTCTTGGGATTGCCCGTCATCGCGACCGGTGGTCGCAGCTCGGAAGCGATGCGGGTTCTCGGCTTCCAGCATGTCGTCTCGGCAGCCGGCGGAGAGAAAGAACTCGTCCGTTCGGCGACGCAGCTTTTCGCGCCCGGAGCCCGGCTGCTCTATCTTGCGGGCGCCGAGCGGTCCGGAGATGTCGCCCGCGATCTCAAAGCGGAAAGGATCGCGGTGCAAACCGTTGTAGTGTATCGCGCCGTCCCCGTCGGCGCGCTTTCGCCGCCTGGCGCAGAGCCGCTAAAGGCCGGCATCGACGGCGTCCTGCATTTTTCGCGCCGCAGTGCTGCCGTCTATCTGGACGTCACGCTTGCCGCGGGTCTTCGCGAACAGGCGGTCGATAAACCGGTCCATTTTTGTCTTTCCCGTCAGGTGGCGGAGCCGCTCGCCGAGGCTAGAGCCCGCGACATTCGTATTGCGCCGGAGCCGACCGAAGCCGCTTTAACAGCGCTCATTCGTGAGCTTTGACACGGGACCTCAATATCGGCGGGGCTAAGCGCCGTGTTGCCGCCATCGCTCCTCCGTACTATGCCGGAAGCGGCGTGGCTGACGTTTTGATATCGGTCTTGACCGTGGAGAGGCCATGAGCGACCCCGACAGCGCCCAGCGCCGCCGGCCCCCGACTATCGATTTGACCGCGAAAGAAGTCGAAACCGGCCGGGCGGGGGACGGAGCCGAATCGTCTACGGCGTCTGGTGCAAGCTCGGACAACAGCACCGCACAAGGCGGTGCGAACGAGCGCGGTGCCAGTCCCGCGCCGCGCCGAACGACGCCCTATATCGTCAGCGGCTTGATCGGAGCCGCCGCCGCGGCCGCGATAATCGTCGGTCTGTGGTTCGCCGGTTTGGCCCCGCAGGGTTGGAGCGCCGCTCCGCAACGCGCAGCAGCGCCGCCTCTCGCGGCAGCGCCCGACTCAACAAGAATGAGTGAAATCGAGGCTCAACTCGGCAAACTCCGAGGAGCCGTGCAAGCGAAGACTCCCGATGCCGGATTGACGCCGCGCATAGGTGACGTGGAAACGCAGACGAGAGCGTTGCACGATGCGATCGCGGCGCTAACTCACCGCGTCGACGAGATCGCGGCGTCAACGCACGATCTGGCGACGGAGGCCAAGGCCGCGGCTACTGCTGCAAGCGCGGCCGCGGAAGAAGGAAAAGCGGCGGCGCAAAGCAAAGTTCAGTCCGGCGATTTCGATCAGATCCCCAAGCGCATCGAAGCGCTTGAAAGCGCCGTCAAAACGCTGACCGCCGATACGGCCCGCGCGTCGTCGAGCGCGGACGATCGTTTGGCCCGCGCCGCCGCTGCCGCGGCAGCGCTCGCAGCCGTGGTCGAGCGCGGCGCTCCCTTCAACGCCGAGCTGGCTAGCGTGAGCGCGCTCGGCGCCGATGAAAACGCGGTCGCGGCGCTGGCGCCCTTTGCCGCCGATGGTTTGCCCAGCACTGCGGCGCTCAGCCGGGAGTTGATCCAGCTCCTGCCGGTGCTTCGCCAAGCATCAAGCGCGGCGCCGAAGGAAAGCTCGCTCATCGCGCGGCTTGAGCTCAACGCTCAAAAACTCGTCCGCATTACCCGAACCGATTCCGCGCCAACGGGCGACGATCCTTCCTCGATAATTTCTCGCATCGATACGGACGTGCGAAGTGGCGACATCGCAGGCGCGCTCGCGGATATCGCCCGCCTGCCGCCGCCGCCGCGCGCGCTGGCAGCCGATTGGGCGAAGAAAGCGCAAGCCCGCGAAGCGGCGGTCGCAGCAAGCCGCCGTATCGCCGCCGAAGCGGCCGCCGCACTGGGCAAGCCGGCGCCGCAATGATCCGCATCATCTGCTTTCTCATTGTCGTCGGGGCGCTGGCGCTCGGCACCGCTTGGCTCGCCGATCGTCCCGGTGAGGTGGTCGTAACCTGGCAGGGTTGGCGCATCGAAACCTCGCTTATGGTGCTTGGCGCCGCGGTATTGGCGGCATTGGCGGTGCTTGCGCTCGTATGGAGTATCGTCCGCGCAATCTTGCGGTCGCCGTTCGCATTTCGCCGTCATCTGCATCGCCGCCGCGGCGAGCGCGCCTATCGGGCAATTTCCCACGGCCTTATTGCGGTCGGCGCCGGCGACCTCGATGCCGCGCGCAAGCACGTCGCCGAAGCCAAGCGCATTGCGCCGACGGAACCGCTGGCGCTGTTGCTGAGCGCTCAGTCGGCACAGCTTGCCGGCGATCGCGAGACCGCGGCCAGCGTTTTCCGCGACATGGCGGACCGTCCCGATACCAAAACGCTCGGTTTGCACGGGCTGTTTGTCGAGGCGCGCCGCAGCCACGACTACGAGAACGCGCGGGCGATTGCCGAGGAAGCGGTACGGGAGAATCCGGCGCTGACTTGGGCCGGCAAGGCGGTCCTCGAAGCGCGTTCGCTTGCCGGCGATTGGGCGGGCGCACTGGCGCATCTCGAAGCCAACAAGAAAACGCTCGACAAAGATGTTTACCGGCGCCAGCGGGCGGTGATGCTCACCGCCCGCGCGCACGCTTTGGAAGAAACCGATCGCGACGCGGCTAAAGCTTTCGCGCTCGAAGCAGCAAAGCTGACGCCGACTTTTGTGCCGGCGGCCACGCTTGCCGGCCGCATGCTCGCCGAAGGCGGCGAGCTTCGCAAAGCGGCTCGCCTAATCTCCCGGGCGTGGCAGGCCAATCCGCACCCCGATCTGGCGCAGGTATTTTCCAATCTCCGCTTCGGCGATGCCGCGCGGGACCGGCTCAAGCGCGTCGAAGCTTTAGCGAAGACCGTGCCGGGTCATATCGAAGGAGCCTTGGCCGTGGCGCGTGCGGCGATCGACGCCGGTGATTTCGCGAAGGCGCGCGCCACGCTCGCGTCTTATCTCTCCGCCCCGACCAAAAGGGTCGCTTTGCTGATGGCCGAACTCGAACGCGGGGCTTCGAACGACGAGGGCCGTGCCCGCGAATGGCTTGCGCGGGCGCTCAGCGCTGCGCCCGATCCGGTCTGGACGGCCGAAGGCTACATTTCCGACCGCTGGCTCGCCGTCTCTCCAAGCGGCCGGCTCGACGGCTTTGAATGGCGCGTTCCGCTCAGGGGCATCGCCAGCACGTCGCCAGTGATCGAAGCGGGCACCGCAGAGTCGATTGCGAAGGAAGTCGCCGCCGAGCGGGAATCGCGCGACTTGCCGCGCGGCCTTGCGGCGGCCGGCGAAAAGGCGGAGCCGATCAACGCGGCGACGGTCGCCGCCAGCATGCGTCAGGGCGGAACGGCCGATCAAGCGCCGGTCGCGCCGGTCATTCCGCTCATTCATGCGCCCGACGATCCCGGCCCGGAAGCGAGCGAAGAACCCGAACCGCGCGCGGCAGCCGAAACCGGTACGTGGCGAAAAATGTTCGAGTAAGCCCGGCTTGCCAATAGCATACTCCGGATGCATTATAGCGCATGAATTATAATGCATGCCGGTTTTAATCCGTGCCGACGTCCAAGCCGGAGGCCAAAGCTTCCGAACCCGTCATTGGCACGCAAAGCGATTCGGCCGAGATCGGGAAATTCCTCGCCGCCATCGGCGCCGAATTGCGCAAGCATCGCGCCAAGCGCGGTCTGACGCGCCGGCAATTGGCGGAAAGCTCCGCCACCTCGGAGCGATATCTTGCGCAGATCGAAAGTGGGACCGGCAATCCGTCGGTGAGCGTGCTGCGTGCCATTGCGCGCGCACTCGAATTGCCGACCGCCGCGCTGTTGCCGGAAACCGGCGTCCGCAATGCCGCGCTGGGTGCGGTGATTGATCTTATTGCGCAAGTGCCGGACACGGACTTGCCGGCGCTCGCAAAAGACATCGAGCTGCGGCTGGCGCTGCAAAGCAGCGCCGACCGCGGGCGCCGCATTGCATTGGTCGGTCTGCGGGGCGCCGGCAAGTCGACGCTCGGAAGAATGCTGGCGCAGAGCTTCGGCTGGCCGTTCATCGAGCTCGATCGCAAAGTCGAGGAGGAATATGGCGCCAGCGTTCCGGACCTGATCGAGATGGCGGGCATGGCGACCTTCCGCCGGCAGGAGCGCGGCGCGCTTGAGCGCGTTGTCGCTGAGCAGGAGGCCGCGGTGATCACGACGGCGGGCGGCATTGTCTCCAACGCCGAAACTTATGCGCTGCTGCTTCGCCGGACGCACGCAATATGGATCAAGGCGCGGCCCGATGAGCACATGAGTCGCGTCATGGCGCAGGGCGATTTCCGCCCCATGGCGCAAAATCGTGCCGCCATGGCCGATCTCGTCGCAATCCTCGAAGCGAGGCGTTCCGATTACGCGCGCGCGCAAGCCGAGATCGACACGTCGGGCGTATCGATCGAGCGAAGCTTTGCCGAGCTTTTGCGCACAGTGAACGACTTGCTCGGACCGCACGCGGGGAGAGCTAAAGAGGAAAAGTCGTGAGCCTCCCCGATCAAGGCTTCCTCGATCTGCCGCCGCTCCGCCTGGAGTATCGGATGATCGGACCGCGGCCGGAGGCAGCACCGACCATCGCGATGCTGCATGAAGGGCTCGGCTCCGCCGGCTTGTGGGGCTCGTTTCCAGATGAGCTTGCGGCGGCGACCGGCGCCGGCGTCTTCGTCTATTCGCGCGCCGGTTATGGCAAGTCGAGCGCGGCAAAGTTGCCGCGAAGCGTCAACTTCATGCAAGAGGAAGCGCTCTCTATTTTGCCGAGGGTACTCGCGGCGATTGGCTTTCAGCGCGGCATTTTGCTCGGCCATAGCGACGGCGCTTCGATTGCCACGATCTATACGGGGAGTGTGCAAGATCACCGCGTCCGCGGTCTGGTTATGATCGCGCCGCACTTCTTCACCGAGCAAATGGGCCTCGACCAAATCCGGCGCACCCAGGAAGAATTCGCCTCTGGCGCACTGCGCAAAAAACTCGAACGCTGGCATGCCGACGCCGAGGGCGCTATCCGGTCGTGGTCCGAACCGTGGCTCGATCCAAAATTTCAGCATTGGGATATCACCGAAGCGCTCGGTTACATCCGGGTGCCGATCCTGATCGTGCAGGGCAAGGACGATCAATACGGCACGCTGAAGCAACTCGAGGTGGCGCGCGACGAGTGCTTCTGCCCGGTCGAAACCGTCGTGCTGGTGGGGGCGCGACACTCGCCCCAGCGCGACAAGCCGAAAGAAACGCTCGCCGCAGCGGCCGGCTTCATCAACCGCCTTCTTCAAGATCATCGCGAAGCCGAAAGAGGTGCAGCGTAGGAGTTGCGCCTTAATGCATTATAGTGCATATTAACAGGAACACGGCTGCACTATAGTACATTTCGAGGCTCGCCCCGTCATGGCAGATACCCGGCATCCCGAGCGCGCCCTCGCCAACGGCGAAGCCCGCGTCGATTTCCAAACGGAGCCCGGCGGCTACCGCCATTGGAAGCTCACCGTCGACGGCGAGATCGCGACGCTCCTCATGGACGTCGATGAAAAGGGATCGCTGTTCGAGGGTTATGAACTCAAGCTCAATTCGTACGATCTCGGCGTCGATATCGAACTTGCTGATGCGCTCGAACGGCTGCGCTTCGAACATCCGGCTGTCCGCGTCGTGGTGCTTCGCTCGGGCAAGCCGCGGGTGTTCTGTGCAGGCGCCAATATCCGCATGCTCGCGGGCGCGAGCCACGCTCACAAAGTCAACTTCTGCAAGTTCACCAACGAGACGCGCAACGGCATCGAGGATTTGAGCGAGCATTCCGGGTTGCCGATGATTTGCGCGATCAACGGCACCGCGGCGGGTGGCGGTTATGAACTCGCGCTTGCCGCCGACCACATCATGCTGGTCGATGACGGCTCCTCGTCGGTCGCTTTGCCGGAACTGCCGCTACTCGCCGTGCTGCCCGGCACCGGCGGGCTCACCCGCGTCGCCGACAAACGCAAGGTTCGCCGCGACCACGCCGACGTATTTTGCACCACCGAAGAAGGCGTCAAGGGAAAGCGTGCGGTGGAATGGCGGCTGGTCGACGAAGTCATACCTAGCTCGAAATTCGACGACACCATTCTGGCCCGCTGCAAAGAATTAGCGGCGAAATCACGCCGCAACGGAGCAGGGGAGGGGATCAAGCTTGCGGCGCTCGCCCGCGAATTTACCGCGGACAGCGTCGCGTACGGCTCGCTTGGTGTCTCCTTCGATCGCAGCGCGCGGATTGCAACGATCACGTTGCGGGGCCCGACCGCGCCGCCGCCATCGGCTGATGGTATTGCCGCGCTTGGCGCGACATTTTGGCCGCTGCAGCTCGCTCGCGAGCTCGATGATGCGATCCTTCACATTCGCCTCAACGAACTCGACATCGCCGCCATCGTCTTCAAGTCCTCCGGCGAGGTCGCCGAAGTAATGGCCTACGAAAAGCTCCTCGAGGCCAATAGCGATCATTGGCTGGTGCGCGAAATCCGGCTGTTGTGGAAGCGCGTGTTCAAGCGCATCGATGTCACTTCGCGCTCGCTGGTGACGCTGATCGATCCGGGTTCATGCTTCGCCGGTACGCTGGCTGAGATCGCCTTCGCCAGCGACCGCTCCTACATGCTGCTGGGCAAGCGCGACGGTGACAACAAACCGCCGGCGGCAATGGTGCTCGGCGCGGCGAATTTCGGCCTTTATCCGATGGCGAACGGCTTGACGCGGCTCGCCAGCCGCTTCCTCGCCAATCCGGCCGCGATTGGAGCGGCGCAAGCCGAGACTGAAAAACCGCTCGACGCCGAAACCGCACAGCGACTAGGCCTCATCACTTTCGCCCTCGACGACATCGATTGGGACGACGAGGTGCGCGTGTTTCTGGAAGAGCGCGCGAGTTTCTCGCCTGACGGCCTGACCGGCATGGAAGCCAATCTGCGCTTTGCCGGGCCGGAAACAATGGAATCAAAAATCTTCGCGCGTTTGACCGCCTGGCAGAATTGGATTTTCCAGCGGCCCAACGCCATCGGCGAAGAAGGTGCGCTGAAGCGTTACGGCACCGGTCAACAGCCGGTATTCGATACCAAGAGAGTTTGAAATGCGCGTCCATGCGCTCTGCAATTGTCATCATCCGCGAAAGCGGATGATCCAGTACTCGCCGGGATCGCGGCGATTACTGGATGCCCGCCTTCGCGGGCATGACAGCGCGTGCGCGTGGTAACTGACAAAGGAGGCGGCCATGGACATTCAAAACGTCGATTACACGACCAAAATCCCGAATAACGTCAATCTCGCCGAAGATCGGCAGGTGCTTCGCGCGCTGGAAAGCTGGCATCCGGGCTACATCGACTGGTGGAAGGACATGGGGCCGCAAGGTTTCCAGGAATCGCTGGTGTATTTGCGCACCGCGGTTTCGGTCGATCCGAAGGGATGGGCCAAATTCGACTATGTAAAAATGCCAGAATACCGTTGGGGAATTCTGCTCGCGCCGAAGGAGGAGGGCCGCACGATACCGTTCGGCCACCATTACGGCGAACCGGCGTGGCAGGATGTGCCCGGCGAATATCGCGCCATGTTGCGCCGCCTTGTCGTCATTCAAGGCGACACCGAGCCGGCCTCGGTGGAGCAGCAGCGCCATCTCGGCAAGACCGCGCCCTCGCTCTACGACATGCGCAACGTCTTCCAGGTCAATGTCGAGGAAGGCCGCCACCTCTGGGCCATGGTCTACATCCTGCAAAAATATTTCGGCCGCGACGGACGCGAAGAGGCGGCGGAATTGCTGCAACGCCGCTCTGGCGACGCCGACAAGCCGCGCATGCTTGGCGCCTTCAACGAGGCAACGCCGGATTGGCTGTCATTTTATATGTTCACTTTCTTCACCGATCGCGACGGCAAGATGCAGCTCGAAAGCCTGGCGCAATCGGGATTCGATCCGCTGTCGCGCACCTGCCGCTTCATGCTGACCGAGGAAGCGCACCACATGTTCGTCGGCGAGACCGGAGTTGGCCGGACCATCCAGCGCACCTGCGAAGCGATGCAGGCGGCGGGCATCGCTGACCCGAACGACATCGAAAAGGTCCGCAGCCTCGGCGTCATCGACCTGCCGACGATCCAGAAAAAACTCAACCTGCACTATTCGCTGGCCTCAAAGGACGCTTCCAGGAGACCAAGATCGAGGACGATCACCGGCTCGAACATTCGACCTATCCGGTGCTCAAGCTGGTCGATGGCGAGATCAAGCGCGTCGACGAGCCGGCGCTCACGGCCGTGAATATGCGGCTGCGTGACGACTACACTGCCGATTGCCAGCGCGGGCTCGATCGCTGGAACAAGGTGCTCGGGCGGACCGGCGTTACCTTCCAGTTCGAACTGCCGCATGTCGGCTTCCATCGCCAGATTGGCGAGTTCCGGGACGTGAAAGTCTCTCCCGCCGGCGCGCTGATCGACGAAGCGGCCTGGAACCGCGACCTCGGCAAATGGCTACCGTCAAGCGGCGACGGCGATTTCATTGTCAGCCTGATGGAGCGGGTGACCGAACCCGGCAAATTCGCAAGCTGGATCGCTCCGCCGCGCATCGGCATCGACAACAAGCCGGGAGATTTCGAGTACGTGAAGATCGCGGCGTAATATGCGGACGGACAGCAGCGCTTAGCGTCCCGACATCCGCTACTCCGCGGCCGAATGGACTTCGGCGATATATCCGCCGGGAAATCCCACCATTGCGGCGTATCCCTGCTCGATTTTGTACGGACCTACCAGCACACTGGCGCCGACGTCACGTGCCTTGGAGAGCGTATCCGAAAGACTTGTCACTTGATATCCGCTGAGCTCACGGCCGTAAGGATAAGGCAGATGCCCGTCGGTGACGGCGACGGTGATTTTGCCGAAGCCGGAGTTGATGCGCACACGCCGGTACGTTTCCCCTTTTTTCCCGATTTCAATTCCCGGCGCGTTGGGCTCGTCGGTGACGACCGTGCCGCCAGAAAAGCCGACGAAGCTTCGGATAAACGCATCGGCGCGTCCGGCGGACAAATAAACGCGATTTTCCGGCACGGTACGCAGCGGCGGGTGGCTAGCCGGCTTAGTGTGCCAATAGAACTGCATGTGTACTCCGCCCGGCCACGCGACAATCGCGTCGCGGCCGATCGGATCGTCGAATGGCGCAACGATAACGTCCGCTCCATGCGCGGCGGCCGAACGAACCGCACCATCGAGATCGGTCACCAACGAGCCGGTCCGCTCGGTGCCGAAGGGATATGGGATCGGCGTTTGGAAGCCGAAAACCGAGAATGTCCCAACCGGCGTCACAACGGGTTGCAAAACAGTTTTGCTGGGCGTCGGCGTTACGGTGGACTCCCCCCGTGGCGGCGTTTGCCCCCCGAACACGGCGACCAGGCTCGCGACACACCTGTCGAAATTTTCGGGAGCGACGTAAATATGCGTTGTGGTGTATTGCGGGGCGACGGCGAAGGTACGCGTTTTCGCGGTATCTTCTGCGCGCGCCGTGGCGGCGGTGACGAATAACGTCGCCATCCCCGCGGCTGCAGCAACGGCCAGATCTACAAGGCGCATCGTAACGACCTTCGGCCGAACCATAGTCGCGCTCCAAAGGGCACGAGCATCGGCACGGCCGCCGCTAAGCCTGGCCAGCCGCTTCCAGAATGAGATTCGCAATTATCTCAGGCTGCGAGATCAGCGAAAGGTGACTCGCTTTGACTTCGATCGTTTTGGCGCCCATGCGTTTGGCCATGAAGCGTTCAAGGTCTGGGTTGATCGTCCTATCTTCCGTGGACACCGCATACCAGCTTGGCTTCGATCGCCAAGCCGCATGGGTCGTCTTGCCGGCAAGGAGGGCCTTGTTGAACGGCCACTGCACAGCGTAAAGCACCTTCGCCTTCGCTTCCGGCAGGTCACCAGCGAAATCATGTAAGAAAGCTTCCAGACCGAGGCGTCCCTCGTCGCCGTCGAATACGATGCCGGCGGTCGCCGGCGGCGTCGGGAAGTTCTTGGCCAAGGCTGGGTAATCTTCGCCGGCATCCGGCGCTCGCGCCGCCACGTAGACCAGCGCCGAGACGTTGGGATGCACACCGGCGTCAGTGACAATCATTCCCGAAAACGAGTGACCGACCAGGACGGTCGGCCCATCCTGTCGGGCGAGCACACGCAGCGCTGAATCGACGGCTTCAGGCAGCGTCGTCAGCGGATTCTGGACCGAGCTCACGTTGAGCCCCGCCGCCTGCAATCGCGTAATTACTTCGGACCAGCACGATCCGTCGGCAAAAAGACCATGTACCAGCACGACATTTTTTGCCTTGGGCGCTGACTGCGCGTGAGCTGTTCCCGCGAGCACCGAACTTGCAGCAGCGGCGGCTGTCGCGCCCATGAATGTACGCCGATCCATCGACGTCTCCTCTCTGTTCGAGTGTCAGTTTGTTTCCTGCTACTCCCGCTTGGCACGGGTTGCGTCAGGCCTTCAAGAACGCCAACAGATCGGCATTGATGGTGGCGGCTTCCGTGGTCGGCATGCCGTGCGGGAGTCCTTTGTAGGTTTTCAGCGTGCCGTTCTTCAGTAGCTTCGCCGACAGCGGCCCAGCGGCGACATAGGGAACGATCTGATCGTCCTCGCTGTGCATCACCAGGACCGGGACGGTGATCTTTTTGAGGTCTTCGGTGAAGTCCGTTTGGGAGAAGGCGACGATACCGTCGTAATGGGCCTTGGCGCCGCCCATCATGCCCTGGCGCCACCAGTTGTCGATAACCGGTTCAGAGGGCTTCCCGGTCTTGTTGTAGTTGTAGAAGGGACCGGCGGCGACATCGCGATAGAATTCCGAACGGTTGGCGGCAAGCGCCGCCTGGAAATCATCGAATACTTTCTTCGGCAATCCGGCGGGATTGGACGGCGTCTGCACCATGAGCGGCGGCACGGCGGAGATAATGGCCGCTTTCGTCACGCCGCTCTCGCCGCGGCGCGCAAGGTAGCGCACGACCTCGCCGCCGCCCGTGGAATGGCCGACATGGATGGCGTTCTTCAAATCGAGATGCGCCGTCACAGCGGCGAGATCGTCAGCATAGTGATCCATGTCGTGGCCGTCGGCGACTTGGCTTGAGCGGCCGTGGCCGCGGCGGTCGTGAGCGATGACGCGATAGCCGTGATTGAGGAAAAACAGCATCTGCGCGTCCCAATCGTCGGCCGACAGCGGCCAACCATGGCTGAACACGATCGGCTGCCCTTTGCCCCAGTCTTTGTAAAAAATTTCAACGCCGTCTTTGGTTTTAACAAACATGATGTCGCCTCCCTTCAAATGAACGTTCCTTTAGTTCACTCAGGACCGCAGCGGTCCCTCCTTAAGCCGCGCCAGATCGAAGCGATCGATCTCTTGCAGCAACTCCACGAAAGCGCGCGCGCCGTGCGCGACCGCGGCCTCGCCCTTGGCGGCGGTCGCCGGTGTGGCGTCGCCCAGCGCTCCGCTCGGGTGCAGATCCTGCGTCATCCAGGCAAATCCGGCCGGGCGGCTGGCGCTCAGCCACTTAAATTCCTGCGCCATGTCGAGACTGGCCGGCACGGCGCGCGCTGCCTTATTCACGCGCACGGTATCCGGCCGGGCGGCGAGCATGAGGGACGTTTCGATGTCACCACCATGAATGCCGTGTCTTGTTTCTTCGCTAGAAAATGTTTCCGGCGGATAGCCGAAGCGGTGCCAGCCGACGGTGACGGCGAGCATGCCAAACCGCGCGCGCAAATCGCGGGCCACCAATTCCATGGCGGCGACGTTGCCGCCGTGGCTGGTGACAAGAACAAGCTTCCGCACACCCGCACGCGCGAGGCTTTCGCCAATCTCGGTCCAGGCGGCGACCGCGGTTGCCGCCGAAAGCGACAGCGTGCCGGCGTAGTCGCCATGCTCGATCGAGACGCCGATACGCTGAAGCGGCAGAAATGTCGCCGGCAGGTCGGCAGGCAACATCTCGAATACCCGCGACAGATAGGCCTCGGCAATGAAGCTATCGACGCCAAGTGGCAAATGTGGGCCGTGCTGTTCCACCGCTGCAAGCGGCAAGACCGCGATCCACCGCCGCGCCGCTTCGCCGGCGCTGGCAATCTCCTCCCAGGTCATGTCCGTCCAGGCGCGTTGCGGTAGCGTCATCGGCATTGCTCTCTTCCGCCCGATGCCGTGGGTCGGGACACGACCTTACTCGAAAACTGGAGCCTCATTTGGTGAGGCCGAAGGAGGCTTTTTTCGGGATCATGCGGTATTCTCGCGTCGCCGCAAGGAAGGAGCAACTATGCAATTGACCGTTGCGCTGAACGCCCTATTAACGGGACTTGCGGTTTCGGCTGCAGCGCTGGTGGGGCCGGCCTGGGCGCAACCGCTCGATAAAGTAACCTTCGGCTCAAATTGGGTCGCGGAAGCCGAGCACGGTGGTTTCTATCAGGCGCTCGCCGACGGGACCTACAAAAAATACGGCCTCTATGTGACCATTCTTCCCGGTGGGCCGAACGCTAACAACCGCATGCTGCTCCTCGTCGACAAAATCGATTTTTATCTCAGCGCCAATACGCTGCAGGGCTTCGACGCGGTTGCGCATAACGTCCCGACCATCCAGGTCGCCGCCTTGTTTCAGAAGGATCCGCAAGTGCTCATCGCGCACCCGGACGCCGGCATCCAGAAGTTCGCCGATCTGAAAAAGCTGACGCTGTTTGTCTCCAAGGAGGGAATGGCGACCTACTATCAGTGGCTGAAGGCGGATTTTGGCTTCAAGGAAGATCAGGTCAAGCCTTACACTTTCAATCCGCAGCCGTTTCTCGCCGATGCGCATAGCGCAATGCAAGGCTACGTCACCTCGGAGCCTTTCGCCGTCGAGCGCCAAGGTCACTTCACGCCGCAAATTTTCCTATTGGCCGATCAAGGCTTTTCCGCCTATTCGACGCTGATTGAAACGCGGCGCGATCTTGCCGAGAACAAGCCCGATCTGGTGCAGCGCTTCGTCGATGCCTCGATCATCGGCTGGTACAATTATATCTACGGTGACAACAAGGCTGCAAACGCGCTGATCAAGGAACAGAATCCGGAGATGACCGACGAACTCCTGAGCTACTCGGTCGCCAAGATGAAGGAATATGGCATCGTCGACTCCGGCGACGCTTTGATGCTGGGCGTCGGCGCCATGACCGACGCGCGCATGAAAGATTTCTTCGACAAAATGGTGCGCGCCGGCGTCGCGCAGGCGGTACTCGATTATCGCAAGTCCTATACGCTGCGTTTCGTCAATAAGAAGGTCGGGCTCGATCTGCGGCCGAAGCAATAGCGAACCGATGCCGCCTGCGACCGCTACTGAACATCCTTCGCTCGTTGCGCTGCGCGGTGTCGGCAAATCCTTTCCTAACGGCGTGCGCGCGTTGGCGGGGCTCGATCTCGCAGTTCGTCCCGGCGAGTTTGTCGCGTTGCTCGGACCGTCAGGTTGCGGAAAGTCGACCGCGCTCCGCATCATCGCTGGACTGACCGAGCCGAGTGAAGGCGTCGTCGAATGGGATAACGCAACGACCGTAGGCGAGAGCAAAAGCCGGCTTGGATTTGTATTCCAGGAACCGACGCTCATGCCCTGGGCTTCGGTCTTCGACAACGTGGCGTTACCGCTCAAGCTCAAGAGGGTGCGCGCCGCCGCCAGGATTGAGCAAGTCGAAACCGCGCTCGATCGCGTCGGGCTCGGCGCGTTTGGGCGGGCCTATCCGCGCGAATTGTCCGGCGGCATGCGCATGCGCGTCTCCATTGCGCGGGCGCTCGTCACCGAGCCGCAAATTCTCTTGATGGATGAGCCGTTCGCCGCGCTCGACGAGATCACGCGTTTCAAACTCAACGACGATCTCTTGCAAACGTGGGACGCGTTGCGCACCACCATCATCTTCGTCACCCACTCAGTGTTTGAATCGGTCTACCTCGCCAATCGGGTGCTGGTGATGGCGGCGAGGCCGGGCCGCATTTCCACCGAGGTTGCGATCGACGCGTCGTATCCGCGCGGCCGGAGCTTTCGTACCTCGGCTGAATATGCGGCGCTGTGCCGGCGGGCATCGGAAGCGCTCGCGGTCGCCATGGCGGTGGGAGGCCAATCATGAGCGCGCGCGAGCGGCGCGACCGGCCCCTGCGCGTTGTGATGCCGATCGTCGTTTTGGCTCTCGGCATCGCGGCTTGGCAAGCGGTGGTGCAGTACAAGAACATCCCGCCCTATGTGCTGCCGGCTCCCGACCTCATCGCGCAGACCTTTGCCACCGATTGGGAATTGCTGCTGCGGTCGTTGCTGGTGACGGTGATCACGACGGTTGAAGGCTTTTTGCTGGCGGCTTTCGGCGGCGTCTTCTTGGCGATCCTGTTCAATCAGTCGCGGTTCCTCGAATATTCGCTCTATCCTTACGCGGTGGTCTTGCAAGTCACGCCGATCGTGGCCGTGGCGCCGCTGTTGTTGATCTATCTGCCGCAGCACGCCGCGGTTTTGGTCTGCGCGTGGATCGTCGCGTTCTTTCCGGTCTTGGCCAACACTACGCTGGGTCTGCGTTCGGTCGACCGCAACCTCGCCGATTTGTTCGCGCTTTACGGCGCGTCACGCTGGCAGATTTTGCGTCGCCTGAAATTGCCCTCGGCGCTGCCCTACATTCTCGGCGGACTGCGCATCGCCGGCGGCCTGTCGCTGATCGGAGCCGTGGTGGCCGAAATCGCCGCCGGCTCCGCGGGCGCCGGCTCGGGCCTCGCCTACCGTATTGCGGAGTCGGGTTATCGCCTGAACATTCCACGCATGTTCGCGGCGCTCCTGCTTCTTTCGCTTACCGGCATCGCCATTTTCTATCTGCTTTCGCTGATCAATTACCTGGCGCTGCGTCGCTGGCATGAAAGCGCTCTGGCACAGGAGAGTTGACGGGCGCGGACACGTGGGGCGTTTGCCAACCCTTAGCCCTGCGGCAGCGAAGAGGCTTGACCGCAACGGCGCATTCGGGGATCAAAGCCGCGCCGCGGCGCCTTAGGACCGGCGCAGCCGGGACTTTGAGCGTGCTTTCCGCAAAAGCGATTACGGTTTACCAAAGCCTCCCAACACTCGCGTCCGAAGGAATTTCGAGTCATGCCGCAAAATGCTTCGCGTCTTCCCGGACGCCACTTCCTGCAAATTCCAGGACCGACGCCGGTGCCGGACCGGATCATGCGGGCGATCGATATGCCGCTCATCGATCAGCGCGGCCCGGAATTCGCACGGCTCGGCAAGCGCGTGCTCGAAGGCATCAAGACGATCTTCAAGACGGCGCAGCCGGTGATCATCTACACGGCGACCGGGACCGGTGCCTGGGAGGCGGCGCTTACCAATACGCTCTCGCCCGGCGACCGTGTCCTCATGGTCGAAACCGGCCAGTTCGCCACTTTGTGGAAGATCATGGCCGAGCGGCTGGGGCTTAAGCCGGAATTCATCAAAACGGATTGGCGCGTCGGCGCTGATCCGAAGGCCATTCAGGAGCACCTGCGCAAGGACAAAGGGCACGAGATCAAGGCGGTGTGCGTGCTGCACAACGAAACCGCGACCGGTTGCCTCTCACCGATTGACGCCATTCGTAAATCGATTGATGCCGCCGGCCATCCGGCGCTGCTCCTGGTCGACACCATTTCGTCGCTTGCCTCGACCGATTATCGCCACGACGAGTGGGGCGTCGACGTCACAATCGGCGGTGCGCAGAAGGGGTTGATGCTGCCGCCCGGCATGTCGTTCAACGCGGTGAGCGAGAAGGCGCTGCGCGCCTCGAAGACGGCAAAACTACCGCGATCGTTCTTTCAGTGGGACGATATGCTGAACATGTACAAGCAGGGCTTCTTCCCCTACACGCCGGCGACGCAAATGCTGTACGGCCTCGATACGGCGATTGAGATGCTGCACGAGGAGGGCCTCGACAATGTTTTCGCGCGACATGACCGGCTCGCCGAAGCGACGCGCCGCGCCGTGCGGGCCTGGGGTTTGGAAATTCTCTGCCGCGATCCGCAATACTATTCGCCAACCGTCACTGCGGTGCTGTTGCCGGATGGCCACGACGCCGACCGTTTCCGCGGCATCGCGCTCAATACGTTCAACATCGCGTACGGAGCCAGCTTCGGACCTTACGCCAAAAAATATTTCCGCATCGGCCATCTCGGCGACATCAACGATGCCACGCTGATCGGCGCGCTCGGCGCTACCGAAATGGCGCTCAAGCTTGCCGGCGTGCCGCACAACAAAGGCGGCGTGCAGGTGGCGATGGATTACATCGTCTCGGCGCAATCCGGCGCCACGCGGGTAGCCGCGGAGTAGGTTCCGCCACCCTGAGGTGCGAGCACTAGCGAGCCTCGAAGGGCGACGGGCACGCCTCAACCGCGCATCCTTCGAGGGCCGCTACGCGGCCACCTCAGGATGACGATAGTTTACGCCAGCGTCACCGCCGCGACTTGAACCCGGAAGGCCGGCCGCGCGGCGATAGCCGCGTACCAGCGCTCGAAATTCCGCAACGGCGGCCGCTCGGGCACCAGCTGGCGATAACGGTTGGCCATGACCGCGGCGGGAATGTCTCCGTAGGAGAAATTGTCGCCGGCGACAAAAGCGGTCTTGGCGAGGGCGCCGTCCAGAATCGTCATCGCGGCGATCGTTTTCTTTTTCGAGTCCTCGATTACCGCAAGGTCTCGCTTTTCCGCAGGGGTGCGGATAAGTCCGATAAAGGCCGGAGTGATCGCCGGTCCCAGCACGCTGAGCTGCCAATCCATCCACGCGGCGGCCCGCGCACGCGTCTGCAAATCGGCGGGCTCAAGTGTTTCGGCGCGGTGCTTGGCCGCGAGATAACGCACAATCGAGTTCGATTCCCAAAGCAGAAAGCCGTCCTCCTCTTCGAGAGTCGGCACCAGGCCGTTCGGGTTCTTGGCAAGATAGTCCGGATCGCGGTTTTGCCCGAACGGCCCGCCGATATCGATGCGCTCGTAGGGCAGGCCGATTTCGGCCACCGCCCACATCACCTTTTGCACGTTCGAGGACGTGTTCCGCCCCCAGACTTTGATCACGGATGTTGTCCCTTTACTTTGACGATTGGGAAGCGACGCGATGACGCCTAATCGATCCGGCGCGCTTCTTCGGGCAGCATGATCGGTATGCCGTCGCGGATTGGATAGGCGAGCTTGGCCGACCGAGAAATCAGCTCCTGATTCACGGCGTCGTATTCAAGCGGGCCCTTGGTGAGCGGGCAGACCAGGATTTCCAGAAGTTTCGGATCGACGGTGTCGGCGGCGTGGTCGGGCGGCATGGCGGGGCTCCGGATGATCTATGGCTAATTTAACGGTCGGAAGAGTGAGCATAGGACGCACGGAAGTCGATCGGCGGCGAGGTCACGGCAATATAAACGAACGGCGTGTCGCCGGTATTGTGCAAGCCATGAAGATCGCCATCGGCGAAGCGGGCGACGTCGCCGGCTCCGAAGGGTTCGGTCCGTTGTTGGTCGAGCAGCAGCGTGCCGCGGCCGGCGAGCGCGACCCAGATTTGTTCGGAGCTCTCGTGCCGGTGCGGCGAGTTGATTGCCTGCGGCGAGATCGTCACGCGGGTAATGGTAACGCGGCGGGAAGGCGAATTCTCGGGAAAGATCAGCTGCTCCGATTGCACGCCCTCGTTTGACAGTGTCGTGGTCGAACCGCTGCGAATGATTTCCATCTATGGTCTCTGGTTGTCACTATTGAAGCGTGGTCTCGCCGGTCTTGCCTTTGGCCAGTTCGATCTCGGTCACGGCGATCAAAATCTCCGCCCGCGTTTTTAGATCGGGCGCCTCGAGTAGGGCCTGTTTCTCCGCTGGGCCGTAGGGCGACATCATCGCCAGCGCGTTCACCAGCGCTTCATTGGGCGCATTTTCGATGCCGCCCCAATCGGCCTTGAGATTGTTGGCTTTGAGGAAATCGGCCAGCGCGCGCAATACCGCCTTGCGGTCGACCTCGTCTTCGCCCTTGCGCGCGGTAAAGTCGTCGACGAATGGCTGATAGGTCACGCGGCATTGCCGATAGGGCGTGCCGAGGGCGAGTTCTTCTTCGACCCGAAAGCGCGCGACGCCGGTCAGCTGGATGAGATAGCGCCCATCACCGCTTTCGGCGAGTTGACTGATCCGGCCGACGCAGCCGATCCCAAACAAGTTCGGCCTGTTTTCGTCCTGCCCCGGATGAGCGGGATCCGGTTGGATCATGCCGATGATCCGGGTGCCGGAGCGGAACGCCTCGTCGATCATCGCCAGATAACGCGGCTCGAAAATATTGAGCGGCATTTGTCCGCGCGGCAGCAGCAAGGCGCCCGCCAGCGGAAAGACCGCGATCACGCTGGGCAGATCGTCAGGCCCCTTGTAGATCGCATTGATCGACATGTCGTGCTCCGCACGCGGCACTGCGCGGCTCACCTCGCGCGCAACCCGGCGAGGGCGGCTTAGGCGAACAGGATCGACGAAAGGCGCCTGCGCCCCTCAATCGTCGCTTCGTCGGTCGGTCCCCAGGCGTCAAACAATTGAACCAGTTGCTTGCGCGCGCCGTCCTCATTCCATTTGCGGTCGCGCCTGACGATGCTGATCAGATGATCGAGCGCGTCCATGCGACGCCCTTGTCCGTTGAGCGCCAATGCCAGATCGAAGCGCGCCTGATGGTCGAGCGGATTGGCGAGCACTTTTTGCTCGAGATCGGCGACCGGCCCCAGCGTTTTCGCCTGTTCGGCGAGTTCAAGCGCGGCGCGCGACGCCACGACGGCGGCGTCGTTGCGCTTTGATTCCGGGACCATGGCCAGCGTCTGCTTCGCTTGATCGATGGCGCCGGTCTGCACATAACAGCGGGCCAGTCCGGCGAGCGCCTGGATGTTGGTGTTGTCCTCGGCGAGAAGCTCGGCATAGAGATTGGCGGCGTTCGCGGCATCGCCGTCGGCGAGCGCGGCGTCGGCGGCGTCGAGCAAGTCCTTGGCCTCGGCGCCGATACCGCCTTTGGTCAGGCGTTCGAGAAAGGCCGTCACTTGGCTTTCCGGTAGC
>Ga0302177_10000926_pt1 | contig 21248 bp, 19 predicted proteins | sample I_Palsa_E1_2_FD_198780 | JGI IMG/M metagenome (GOLD analysis project Ga0302177, IMG submission 198780) | Peat permafrost microbial communities from Stordalen Mire near Abisko, Sweden - I_Palsa_E1_2 | ecosystem: Environmental > Terrestrial > Soil > Palsa > Peat permafrost | place: Sweden... | reverse complement strand
TCATCTCGCTGGCTAGCAGCATCCGGCCGGCCCGCAGCTGTCGCCGGTGACGGCGGTCAGCCCCAGCTCGGTCACGCCCGCCGGGGCGGCCACGCTGGCCAGGCCCGCGTAACGGAGCAGCCGATCCCGGGCCGGGTACCTGCCGATGGCGACGGTTACGCCGTCGACCATGGTCAGCGGCAGCCCCTCAGATCCGGCCACCTCCAGGAAGGAGCGCACGCTGTCGTTTCTGGCAAAGGCGGCCGGGTCGCTGGCCAGGTTGTGCCGGGAGATGTCGGCGCCCAGGCTCTTGAGGTGATCGACGTCGGCGGTGAATGTCACCAGGGCCTGGTCGAGGTCGGGGCCGCACACCCCGGTGCTGCAGCACAGGGCTGGCTCGTAGACGTTGATCGCGGGCATGGGATTTCTCCTCTTAGCAGGCCGGGTTAGCGGCCCTCGTCCTGGCCACTGACTTCAAGAGCCAGGTGGGCATGCGGCGCCGGCAGCTCCAGTCACCACGCCCGCCCCTCCGGCTTTCCTTATCGATAAACATCGATGCAGGCCCCAGCTTGCCAGCCTGGATAGATAACCGTCAAGATAGAGGAATGTCGATACAGGCGGAGCGCTCCCCGGCAGCCTTCATCCCGGCCGCCGAGTTGCGGGTCGTGGTCGACGCGTGCTCTGCGCCGCTGATCGGCGAGCCGCTCAGCGAGAGCGCGGCGGCCGGGCTGGCCCAGGTGTTCAAGGCCCTGGGCGACCCGGTCCGGCTGAGGCTGGTGTCGCTGATCGGCGCGCATCAGGGCGGCGAGGTATGCGTCTGCGACCTGACCGCCGCGTTCGACCTGACCCAGCCCACCATCAGCCACCACCTGAAGGTGCTGCGCGAGGCCGGGATCATCGACTCTGAGCGGCGCGGCACCTGGGTCCACTACTGGCTGGTGCCCACGGCACTGGAACGCATGTCCGCCCTACTCTCGCCACCCGCCCGCTAATTGCCCGCGGCCTGGCGGAGGGCGCGGCCGGTCGCCAGGAGCAGCAGCGCGGCGGTGAGCGGGCACACGGCGACGGCGGCCAGGAACACGGGCGTGTAACTGCCGGTGGCCGCGTCAAGGCCGCGGCGGCGATCGTGGCACTGCCCAGCACGGCACTGGCGGTGAGGAGCATGACCGGCCGCGACCGGAGGGCAGCCGCGAGCTGTGCCCTCTCCTCGCGGCCGGGCAACATCACGGGCGGAGCAGCGCATGAGACGGTCGGCGGCCCGGGACGCAGGGAACACTGTCACGCCGCCATCCAGGACGTTCGCCAGCCTGGACAATCACCTGTGGGCGCTCTCCTGCAAGTGGGCGACCTTCAGGCACGCCAGCAAGCCGAAGAAATGGATCGTGGCCCGCTCGTCACAGCTCATCACGAAGCCTCTGGGCACTCATACTGCTCTGGGCGGCGGGCTTCCTGCTCCCTGCTCTGGGCGGCGGGCTTCCTGCTCCGCTCTGTTCAGGCATTCGCTCAGGATCTCGGCAATCCCCTGGATGTGATCGGTGACGCTGGACATGAGCCCCCCTGCCACCTCGTGCTCCTCGCTGTGCGCCGCCTCCTTGCACCTGATAACCGGCTGCCACGACTGGGCGATCGCCGGCTCTTCCCGCGCCCAGTAGAAGGTGATCTTGCCGCTGAAGATCCCTGTCCGATAGCCCGCCGCCACCCAGTTAAAGACCCCCACATAGTCTTTGTACAGCGCCTCCCGCGGCGGGAACATCGCTGCCAGCCGCGGCTCGATCGCCAGCAGCTTCCCGAAGTCCTGCACCCGGCTTCCTCCCGGCCGCAGGCGCCGGTAAACGTGCCGCTGCGCGTGCCGGGCCCGCAGGTACAAGTCCGCCTGCCGCCTGCTCCCCGGCCGTATGACTCTATGCACCCGCTCGAATGCCGCCCACAGCGCGCTGGTCTGGATCGGCTCCGACGGGTTGATCAGGCCCAGGAACTCGACCTGCTCGCCGTCCCGCTCCAGCTGCCGCGCCATCTCATAGGCGAGCAGGCCGCCGTTGCAGAACCCTCCCAGCCGGTACGGCCCGCGCGCCTGCACCCCTCGCATCGCCTCGATATGCGCGCTCGCTATCGCCTCCAGCGTCGGCGCCCCGTCGCGGTCGCTGAACGCATACGGCTCCAGGACGTAGAAGGGCTGCTCCGCTTCGCTGGCCCGCGCCAGCGCGAAACAGTAGAACGCCCCTCCCGTCCAGTCCCCATGCAGGAAGAAGAAGGGCCGCCTGCTCCCGCCCGCCTGCAGCGGCAGAATCCGGGCCTTTCCTTCCCCTTCTTTCCCACTCTCCTGCAGTGCCACAGCGAGCTGCTCGATCGTCGGATTCGCGAACAGCGTCGACAGGGCTAGCCTCTTCCCGTACATCCGCTCGATTCGGCCCACGAGCTGCGCCGCCAGCAGCGAGTGCCCCCCGAGGTCGAAGAAATTGTCCCTGATCCCGATCGGCCTGGCCTCGAGCAGCTCCGTCCAGATCTGCACCAGCTGCTGGTGCAGCAGCAGCTGCGGCGCCAGATATCCTTCCTTCCCTCTTCTCTTCCCTCGCTCTACCGCCGGTAGCCTCCGCCGGTCTGGCTTGCCCGTCGCCAGCCGTGGCAGCCTCTCCAGCTGCTCGATCACCGCCGGCTGCATGTACCCAGGCAACTTCTGGAGCAGATACCTCTGCAGCTCCTCCTTCAGCGGCTCGGCAGTCCGCCCTGCCACGTAGGCCACCAGCTCCTTGTCGGCGCCAGTGCCCGCCGCCAGCACCACCGCCTCCTCGACGGCCGGGTGCTGGGCCAGCGCCGCCTCCACCTCTCCCAGCTCGATGCGATAGCCGCGGATCTTGACCTGCTGGTCCTCTCGTCCCACGTACTCGATGCGCCCGTCGGACAGATAGCGCGTCAGGTCACCGGTCCGGTACAGCCGGCCTCCCGGCTGTGCTCCGAAGGGGTCCCGCACAAAGCGCTGCCTCGTCAGCTCCGGCTGATTAAGGTACCCCCGCGCCAGCAGCTCTCCCCCGATATGCAACTCTCCGACCACTCCCGCCGGCGCCGGCCGGCCGCGGCGATCCAGGATGTACACGCTGCGCCCCGGCAGCGGCCGTCCGATCGTGATCCGCTCCTGCTCCTGCCCGACCTCGCCCAGCGTCGCCGTGATAGTGGTCTCCGTCGGCCCGTAGGCGTTCAGCAGCCGCACTCCGCGCAGCCCGAGGTCGCGCCACTGCCGCACCCCCTGCGCTTCCAGCCGGTCGCCTCCCACGATCACCAGCCGCAGCTGCGTCCTCGCCAGCTCCTGCCGTTCCTTGGCCCACTCCCGCAGCGCCTGCTGCCAGTACGTCGGCGGCAGGTTCATGACCGTTACCTGCTGCCTCTCCACCTCTTCCAGCAGCTGCCGCGGCGACCAGATCTCCCTCCCGCGCATGATCAGCCGACTGCCCGCCGCCAGCGTGGGCAGGATCTGCTCCAGCGACGCGTCGAAGCTGTACTGGCTGAACTGCAGTACCCGGTCCTGCGTCCCCAGCCCGTACTCCTCGATCATCACCCGGCTATGCGCCGCCAGCACGGCCCGCTCTACCATTACGCCCTTGGGCTGCCCCGTCGAGCCCGAGGTGTAGATCACGTACGCGAGCTGGTCTTCCTTCGGCTGATCGGCGAGCTCCTCGTCGCCTTGCTGGCAGATCAGCTCCCTGTCACGGTCCAGGCTCACTACCTCTGCCCTGGTCCCGCTCACCTTTCCCTGCAGCCGGTGATGCGTCAGCAGCAGCGGCATCTGGGTATCTTCCATCACATACCGGATCCGCTCCTCCGGCGCCTCCGGGTCCAGCGGCACATACACCCCGCCTGCCTTGAGGATGCCCACGAGCGCGATCACCTGGTCCAGCGACCGCTCCAGGCACACTCCGACAGCCGTCTCCGCTCCCGCTCCCCGCGCCCGCAGGTACCGCGCCAGCTGGTTGGCCCGCCCGTTCAGCTGCCGGTAGCTCAGCTGCTCTCCCTCGCAGACCACCGCGACCGACTCAGGCATCGCCGTCGCCTGTCCGGCAATCAGCTCCGAGATGCTCACGTCAGCCCGCGCCTCTGCCGCTGCGCTCCAGTCCCCCAGCAGCTGCTGAGTCTCCTGCTCTCCCAGCAGCTCCAGTTCCCCGACCGGCTGGCCTGGCTGCGCGACCATCCCCTCCAGCGCCATCCGCAAGTGCCCGATCATCCGCCTGATTGTCTGCCGCTCGAACAGATCGCTGTTGTAGAACAGCCGTCCTCTCAGCCGCTCCGCTCGCTCATCCACCTCCAGGCACAGGTCGAACTTCGACGTCTGGGTGTGCACATCCGGATGCATGATCTCCCACCCCGCCGGCTGCGTCGGCGGCTGCGGCTCGAAGCTGAGCAGCACTTGCACCAGCGGCTGGTGGCTCATGCTCCGCTCCGGCTGAACCGCCTTCACGATCATGCCAAAGGGAGCGTCCTCGTGGCTGGCCGTCGCCCGGCTCGCCGCCCGCGTTCTTCTCAGCAGCTCCCGCACGCTCGGCTCGCCCGTCAGATCCGCGCGCAGCACCACCGTGTTGAGAAAACAGCCCATCGTCCGCTGCACCTCAGCCCGGTTGCGCTGCGACACCGACAATCCGAGCAGCAGGTCTTCCTGCCCCGTGTAGCGATGCAGCAGCGTCGCGAAGGCCGCCGTCAGCGTCACCGGCAGCTTCACCTGCTCCTGCCTGCTCAACTCCCGGAGCCCTGCGCTCAGCTCACCGCTCAGCGCAAATGCCTGCATCCCGCCCCGGTAACTCGGCTGTCCCGGACGCCGGTGGTCCCCCGGCAGCTCCAGGACGGTCGGCGCGCCCGCCAGGTACTCCTTCCAGAAACTCAGGTGTGCAAGCAGCTCCTCTTCCTGCTGCCTCTCCCGCTGCCAGCTCGCATATCCGCCGTACTGCAGCTCCACCTCATCCAGCTTCGCCGCCCGTCCCTCGACCCTCGCCTCATAGAGCTCCCGCAGTTCCGGCACGAAGACCTGCGCCAGCGACTTCTGGTCGCAGATGATCTGGTGCAGCGTCATGAACAGCCGGTGCTCCTGCTCCCCGAGCCGCACCAGCAGAGCCCGCACCAGCGGCCCCTGCGCCAGGTCGAAGGGCTGCCTCGCGTCCTCCTCCGCCAGCCGCTGCGCCTCCTGGTCTCGCTCCGGCTCCGCCAGCCCTGACAGGTCTGCCGCCGACCAAGTCCACCGCCCCTGCTCATGCACCGCCTGCACCGGCTGCCCGTCCCGGCAGGGAAAGCTCGTGCGCCAGATCTCGTGGCGCTGGATAAACGCCGCGAGGCTCTCCTGCAGCGCCTCCCTATTCAGCTCCCCGCGCAGGGTCACCGTCACGCACTCGCTGTCCAGTGGCACGTCGGGCATCAGCTCGTGCATAGACCACAGCTGCTCCTGCTCGTAGGACAGGGGCGCCGCTTTCGCTGCAAGCAGCCGCGCGGTATCACCCATGTCTTCTCCGTCCATCCCGCAAGACGGCCGCCGCAGCGGCGACCGAGAACAACCCCGCCACCCGTTTTCCCATCAATACCATGCCCATTATCTCCTTGGCTTACGGCAGCGCATACGATCGCATGCGCCCGCACCAGGGGCCGGCCGGTCGCCCGTCGCTCATCTGCAGTTCGGCGCAGCGCGCCCAGGGGATTGCCTGCGTTCCGCGGAGCAGCATGCGCAGGCCCTCGTGGCTGATTGTCGCCGGTCCACCCCCTCGGCCACCAGGAAGTCCGCCAGCTTGGCCAGGCTCCAGGTGGAAAACGGGGGGTCGTACTCGGCCGGCTTGGCCTTGGCGATCTTCTTGATCTCCCGGCGTTGCGGCAGCGTGAACTTCGGCGGGCGGCCGCCTTTGTGCTTGGGATACAGCGACCCGAACCCGTCGGCGCTGAAGTTGCGGATAACGTCCCGCACCCGGTCCTCGCTGGTAAAGGCCACCTTGGCGATCGCGGGCACATCCATGCCCTGCGCGGATAGCAGCACCATCTGCGCCCGCCGCCAGGTCACCACCGACCCGATGCCCCGGCGGATGATCCGCACCAGCCGCTGTCCCTCGTCATCGTCGATCTCACGGACCCGCAGGCGATCTGTCACCGGCCCAGTCTCGGCGATCAGCACCCGCCAGGAAAGCCCCGACTGGGGCAAACGTGACCTGCTACGGCACTAGCTACTTCGACCTGAAAAAGCCCCCGGCGTGATGCCGGGGCTGGCCGTGCCGGAGAGAGATGGTGGAGCGGCTGGCCTGCCGGGCTTGTTAGCTGGCCAGGGCGCCGGCCTTGACCAGGTTGTGGGTGAAGACCCCGTGTCCGCACCAGATGGCGGCACCTTCTTTAACCGTCCAGCCGGGTGCGGTTCCACCCGTAGGTGTGCTTGAGATAGCTGATCCTGCCCTCGGAACCGGTGCGCCACTTGACGAGTTTGCGGAAGCCCGGGCTGTGCTCGGTGGCCGTGCGGCCGGGTGAGGTCTTGGCCTGGCGGGGAATCGCGACAGCGCGCACGCCCAGTGCCTGCAGGTCGTGCCCGGCGGCGGCCTGGCCGTAGCCGCGGTCGGCGGTAACGGCGCGCGGCACGCGGCCAGCACGCCTGTGGACGCGTTCGACTGCGGGCGCTAGCTGTGGCCCGTCTGGGGCGGCGCCGTATTCCACGCTGTAATCCAGGACGACGACGCCGTCGTCGTTGTCGGCGACCTGGGCTTTGAACCCGAACTCGACGGACCGGTCGATGCGCCCTTTGCGGATCGGGCGGGCATCGGGATCGTGCAGGCTGACCAGCCGGGCCGCGCTGTCCGGGAGCTGTCCGGCCAGCCGGCTCCGGGTCTGCGCCACGATTTTGGCGGTCCGCTCGATCGTGACCGCCAGGTCATCCAGCGCCCGCCGGAGCCGCCCGCGCATCCGGCCGCTGATCGCCTTCGGCAACACGCACCGGCCACACCGCGCCCTGAACCAGGCCGCGCCGCTTCGCCCGCTGCCAGATGGCGTCACCGACCTGGACCACTTCCGTGTCCGGCGGCGCGACCGCGCCGGAGGCGTGATTCATGAATATCGCCTGGTGGCATAGGTTTTCGGCACGCACACTCAGATCCGGAGGCTGGAAGACGTCTGAAGTTCCTATCTGAGGAGACGTCAATGCCAGCCGGTGTCTGGATTCTCAACCTGGTCGTACTCGGGGCGGTGCTGGAGGCCGACCTCGGCCGCCGGAAGATCAGCCGGTTCCAGGTGCTGCGCCCGCTGCTCACCGCGATCTTGGTCTGCCCGCTGTTCCTGGACAGCGTCCCCACCAACGGTCACAACGTGGCCCTGCAGGCCGTTGGCATTGGGGTGGGGGCGCTGCTCGGTGGCCGCCCACCTGTTCGTCTCGGTCGGTTATGGCCCGGTGAAGGGCAGGAGCGGCACACGCGACCGGGCGGTCAGCCGGACCGGGGTTCGGCTACGCCGCGTTCTGGACGGTGATCTACGGTGGCCGGCTGCTGTTCATCTACGGGACGCTCCACTGGTTCCCCGTCCCCCTCGGCCAGTTCATGGCCGCCCACCAGCTCAGCGCCGCCGGGCTGACCGATGCGCTGATCTTCATGGCCGTCGCCATGGCGCTGGCCCGCAGCGCGCTGCTGAGCGGCGTGCGGCCGCGCGGCCGCACGCCGCTTCGCCGCCGGGACGGGCGCGTCGGCCACGGCCGCGAGCACCACCCGGTAACTGGCCCCAACCGATCTAACCAGCCCCAGCCGGGCGAACGGCCACGAAAGAAGGAACCCGAGCCATGATCACCCTGATTCACCTGCTGGAGCACCTGGGCCTGCCCTCGGGAGCGGCCATCGCCGGCAAGAAGTTCCTGAAAGGCGGGATCGCCAGGACCAGGCGCGGGGGACCGCGATCGCGGCCAGAGGCGTTCCGGTGACTACCGCAGAGCGCATGTCCCCGCACGCGGACGCTGGGGTCATCCGCGTGCGCGGGCCCGCGGATGGGACAATAGGGGCATACGCCGGAGGCAGAAACTGGCGCCGGAGCCCTCGGCTACCTGACCAAGGACGCCGGCCGGGAGCAGATCCCCCGCGCGCTGCACGCTGCGGCCGAAGGCCAGGCGATCCTCGACCCCGCTGTTCAGGCCCGTCTCGCCGCCGCGGCCGGGCCCGCCCCGGATGCGGTCCCCTCCCGGCCGCTGCCCACGGCCTGACCGCGCGAGGCCGAGGTCCTGTCCCTCGTCGCGGCCGGCCGCGACGAGGGACAGATCGCCGCCGCCCTCGTCGTCAGCCCGTCAACTGTTCCATCCGGTGATGGCGGGCGAGGGGAAGACCGGACGGGTGAATGCAGGTGAATCTCCGCATGCTTCGTAATCGTGACTTCCGCCGGTGGAATGTGCGAGGCGGATGACACGGCTGGCCGCTGTGAAACGGCGGGTGCCGATCGGAGACCCATCGCTGATCGGGAGGACACCACCGCCCCGGAGTATAGGAGGCACCCACCCCGGTCGTATCTCACACGTGCGGAACACGGAAAAGCCGGGCAGGGTCCGGGCCGCCTGGGGGCGGTCCCGGTAGGCCGACCGTAAGGAACCCGGAATTCTCTGCCGGGAACAGGGATGCCAAAAAAGCAAATGCCGGGACGAAGGTGAAGGTCTTGCGGGACAACGGCAGCGCGGCACAGTACAGTAGCAGAATGTGACGAACAAATCGCCATCAGGATGAAAAGGCTCACTGGTTCAGCGGCTGACGTGCGGGCGAAATACGCTTAACTGGCGTCTCCCGGGTAAATACATGATTAGCCCTATGCGGGACGCGACGGCACATTCGCGTTTCCCGGTCGATTCTTCTCGGTGAAGATATATCATCGGTGATTGCGGTTTGCGCGCTGTCGATCTGGGGATACAAAAGGCGAACCTGCTCCGGGAGCATTTCGCCAATGTCAATATTACCTGTACCTATATCCGGATGCGAGAGCCGGGAAAGCAGGGGGCGTACATGAATGAGAGCCGCGCGGAGAGGCTGCTGCGCACCGTGGAAGGCGTGGCCTACTGGGCGGTGGCGGCGCCCGTCGTGGCCTGCCTTCCCGCAGCCCTGGGCTATCGCATCGCCTGCTGGCGCGGCGACTGGGACTTCCGGTCCAGGCACTGGAAACGCGCCGCGCTGATACATAACCTGGGGCAGCTGCTCGGGGACGAACTCGGCCCAGGCGCTGCGGAGGAGCTCACCAGATCCTGGTTCCGGTTCGCCTCCTGCGAGGCGATCGACGTGATGCGACTGCGGGGCAGGGCCCGGGCCCTGCGGCGACTGGTCGAGGTCCGCGGGCGTGAACACCTGGATGCCGCCCTGGCGGCCGGCAAGGGAGCCATTCTGTGCTCGGCTCACTTCGGCTCCTTCGACTGTGCCTTCTCGGTACTGGGCGCCAGCGGCTTCCCGGTCACCACGGTCGGACGCTGGCAGCACAACTACACGACGGGTCTGTCATCCGCCGAGCGGCGGTTCTGGGACCTGGTCTACGCCCGGCGGATACGCCGCCACCGGCACAGGCCGAACATCGAGCCGTGGGCAGGCCGCGCCGGGGTCGCGGCACGAGCAGCGGCCGTCCTCCGTGCCAATGAGGTGCTAACGATCGCGATCGACGCGCCGCCGCTGAGCAGAGACCTGGCCCGCACCGTGGAGGTGCCCTTCCTCGGCGGCCGGGCCAGGCTCCTTCCCGGGGCCGTGACGGTCGCCAGGCTGACCGGCGCGCCATTGCTCATGGGCTTCATGTACCGCACGCCAGACTACCGCCACCAGGTGCTGGAGATCTCCGCGCCGGTGGAGTTGCCGCAGGAAGACGACGATGCGACGGCATTCGCTCGCTGCGTCGCCGAGGTGAGTGCCGCCATCGGGCGCAGCCCCGCCCACTGGGCCTACTGGGCAAGCAGGGCCGACCTCGTCGGCCTCGGGCTGATCCCGCCGGACGGGCGCGGGAAATCGTCGGCCGTGAAGCAGATCATCTCGCATCGCGAACATCCGGATATGCGCACTTCAGTGTTATTGCGAGAACAAGATGCAGCTGCACCAGTTCTGCCGCGGTGCAGCGGCTCCGCTCCATGCGATTACTCCTTACAGCAAATCATCGCTCTGTTTCCAGCGAAGGGGGTTCTGCGGATGGCTATGTCCGTATCTGTACGTCAGGCCGAGACCTACGGCGAGATTCCGTCGCCATTCGCGATGGACGGCCCGGCCTTCCGCGACCTCGGTCACGAGCTCGTGGACACTCTGGGGGCCTACCTTGAGGCACTGCCGGAGAACCCGGTGTACCGGCCGCTCCCCGCTGAGGTGCGAAGGCAAATCGAGGAAATGCCGCTCCCCGCTGAGGGAATCGAGCCCGATCAGATCCTGGAATTCTTCATCCAGAGGGTGCTGCCCTATGGCCGCGGCCAGAATCACCCCTGCTTCGCCGCCTTCGTAGACCCGGCGGCATCCAAGCTGAGCATGCTGGCGGCCTTCGCCGCAGCGGCGACGAACACCAGCGGTGCCGGCGGAGAATACGCGGCCATATACCTGGAACAGTTGGCTGTCCGCTGGCTCATGGAGCTCATCGGCTTTCCCCGCGACGGGAGCGACGGTGTTTTCCTCGGCGGCGGCTCGGACGCAAACCGGCACTGCATGGAGGTCGCGCGCCACTGGGGCGCTCAGGTTAACGGGTGGGATATCAGGGACGAAGGTCTCCAGGGGCACCCCCGGCTTACCATGTACATGTCGGCGGAGGGGCATTCCTGCCTGGACAAAGCCGCCTTCACGCTCGGGCTCGGCAGGCCCCGCAAGGTGGCCGTTGACCGCGACTTCCGAATGGACCTTACCGACCTGCGCGCGGCGGTCGAGGCTGACCGCCGCGCAGGTCACCGCCCCTTCCTCGTCGCGGCGAACGCTGGAAGCGTGAAGACGGGAGCCATAGACCCGCTCAGCGACCTCGCCGAGTTCTGCCGCCAGGAGTCCCTCTGGCTGCACGTGGACGGTGCCTACGGCGGGTTCGGAGCGCTCGACCCGCGCCTTGCGCAGTGCTATGCCGGCCTGGACCAGGCCGACTCCGTCGCCATCGACCCGCACAAGTGGATGGCGGTAGCCATCGGCTGCAGCTGCGCCATGATACGGCGGGGCGAGTTGCTGCAAGACACTTACAAGCTCGTCCCCTCCTATCTCAGCCTGACGCCGGGGAAGGGCTTCGCCGGCCACATCTGGTACTCCCACCGCAGCGCGGAGCAGACCCGAGATTCGGGGAGGGCGCTCAAGGCCTTCTGGAACATCCAGCAGGCGGGCAGAGCCGGCCTGGTGAGCCATGTAACGCGGCACATCGACCTAGCGCGTCACATGGAGAAGATCATCGAGGCCAGCCCCGACCTGGAGTTGAGGGCAGCAGGGCCACTGACTGCGGTGTGCTTCCGTTACGTGCCCGCGAACTGGCAGGGAAGCGACCAGAGCCTGGACCTGCTGAACCAGGCGATCATGGAGGACGTCCAGGTCGGGGGCCGGGCATTCCTGGCGGGAACCGACATCGGCGGCCGCTTCGCCCTGCGCTCCTGCGCCCTGCACTACGCCCTGAACGAGGGGCACGTGGAATCCATCGTGGACGCCGTGCGCGAGGCCGGAGCTCTCCGCATTTCGGGCGGCATGCCATTCCCGAGACGGACCTTGCCGGACGGTGCGGGACGGACGGCGCGGGACTGGCGCGCGGAGGACTTCGAATGGACAAGGTAGGAGGACTTCGAATGGGCAAGGTGGCGGGTCCGGGCAGCGACCAGGAGGGAGCCGCGCAGGCGGTGATGGACCGCGGCCTCGCGCAGGCACTATCCGCCGACCGGGTGCGCTTCACGCTCGCGCTCGCGGCGGCCAAGGGGGCGGGTGCCGCGGGCAGGCTCCTTAACATCGGCGGCGGGACGAGTTTTCCCGGCACGGTTGCCCGGCGCATAGACCCGCTGGTACTGCGGAAGGTCATCGCGGCGAGCACAGTCGGCAAGGCGGCTATCACCGGCAGCAACGGCAAGACAACGACCTGCAGAATGCTCGCCGCCCTCGCACAGGCCGCCGGCGTCAGCGTCGCCCAGAACCGGTCCGGGTCGAACCTGCTGCAAGGGGTGACCTCGGTTGCCGTGCGGGAGGCCGACCTGCGGGGCAAGATGGGTGCCCGGCTGCTTCTCCTCGAGGTCGATGAGGCGACCATGCGGCAGGTGGCACCAGAAGTGGCGCCGGACATGATTCTCATCACGAACATCTTCCGTGACCAGCTTGACCGCTTCGGCGAACTGTACGCGATGGCCCGCGTGCTGGAGGCCTCCGTTGAGGCGCTGCCCGCGCGCGGCAGCGTGGTTCTCAACGGCGACGACCCGCTCGTGGCGAGCCTGGCCCCGCAGGCCGCGGCTCGCCGCCTGTACTTCGGCCTCTGTGCGGAGGACGTCGGCACGGAGACTCCCGAGCATGCCGCGGACACGATCCGCTGCGTGCGCTGCCAGCACCCGCTGACGTACCACCGGGTGTACGCATCACATCTCGGGGATTACGAGTGCCGCGCCTGCGGAACCAGACGGCCGGACCTCGACATAGCGGTCACCCGGGTGCAGGAGTCGCCGGACGGGGGCACCGACATGACCGTCGAGACACCGGCGGGGACCGTGCGCCTGCACGTGCCCCTGCCAGGACTGCACAACGTCTACAATGCCGCCGCCGCGCTCGGCGGGACTTTCGCGCTCGGAGCCCTAGAGCCCGGCAGCGCCCAGTCGGCTCTCGCCAGCCTGCGTCCGGCGTTCGGACGCCTCGAAGAGATAAAGGCGGGCGGCCGCAAGGCGATACTGTCTTGCGTCAAGAACCCCGCGTCGTACAACGCAACTCTCCGGGTCATCCTGCAGCGCCCTGGCCGAAAGCACCTGCTGGCCGCGCACAGCAACACGGCCGTCGACGGGGAGGACTTCGCCTGGCTCTGGGACGTGGACCTGGAGCGGCTCGTGCCGAAACTCGAGAGCCTGGTCATCAGCGGGACCAGGGCCGAGGAAGTCGCGCTGCGCATGAAGTACGCCGGGGCCGACCGTGCAGGCATGTGGCTGATACCCGGGTGCCGGGCCGCTCTGGATGCCGCCCTCGCCCGCATACCGCCGGGCGAGCCGCTGTACATCCTCGCCGGCTACACGCCGATGCGCGAGTTCCGCCGGATCATGCAAAAGCGCGGCTGGGTGCCGCCGTTCTGGGAGGAATGACATGGAACACGCCGCACCGATCTCGATACGCATCTGCCACCTCTACCCGAGGCTGCTCAGCGTGGCCGGGGACCGGGGGAACCTCTTCGCCCTTACCAGGCGGTGCGCCTGGCGGGGGATCCAAAGCAGCGTCGTCGAGGCCGACCTCGGGGAGGTCCCCGACTTCACCGAGTTCGACCTGATCCTGATGCACGGCGGCCAGGACTGCGAGATGCGGGTGGCGGCTCGTGACCTCGCGATGAAGGCCGGACCTCTGCACGAGGCGATCGAGACTGGTTCTGTCGTCCTGGCGGTGTGCGCCGGCTACCAGCTTCTCGGCAAGTACTACGCCCCTGCGGGGGTACCGCCGATCACCGGAATAGGAGTGCTGGACGCGGTCACCGAAGGCGGCAGCACCCGCTTTATGGGCCACATCGCCGTAGCTTGTGACCTGGACGGCGGCGGACAGCACCGCCTCGTCGGCTTCGAAAACCACAGCGGCCGCACTTACCTCGGACCCGGCGTAGACCCGCTCGGGCAGGTGATCGCGGGATCCGGCAACAACGGACAGGACGGCACGGAAGGGGCCCGCTACCGTGAGGTGTACGCCACCTACCTGCACGGACCGCTGCTGCCGAAAAACCCCTGGCTGACCGATCAGCTGATCTCCGCAGCGCTGCGGCACCACTACCGGGACGTGGGACAGCTTGATCTCCTGGCACCGCTTGAGGACCAGATGGAGGCCGAAGCGCACACCGCGGCGCTCAGGCTGGCCTGCCGGCCGACCGGAAGGTGGTGGGCGGCCATAGCCGCCCGGCGGCTGAACCTCACAGACGCTCGAAGCCACGAAACCGTTCCCAGTCCGTGACGGCCTTCTGAAATGCCTCGATCTCCACCTCAGCGGCCCGCACATAGTGAATGACGACATCCTCTCCGAATGCCTTCATGGCTGCCTCGCTGCTGCCGAACAGCCGGACAGCCTCGTTGAGGGTGACCGGGATCCTGGGCTTGGCCGAAGCGTAGGCGTTGCCTTGGAGCATCGGCTCCAGCTCTAGGTCGTTGTCAATGCCGTGCAGGCCGGCGGCGATCAGCGCCGCGACCGCGAGGTACGGGTTCACGTCGCCGCCGGGAACCCTGTTCTCCAGGCGCAGCGTGCCGTCGCTGCCGACAACGCGCAGCGCGCACGTTCGGTTGTCCAGTCCCCAGGCCACGGTAGTGGGCGCGAAGCTGCCCTCAGCGAAGCGCTTGTAGGAGTTGATGTTGGGGGCAAGCAGGAGAGTCAGCTCGCGGAGCAGTGCCAGCTGCCCGGCGATGAAGCCATCCATGATCGGCGAAAAGCCGTTGGGGCCGTCCCCGGCAAGGACGGCCTCGCCGTTAGCGCCGCGCAGGCTGATGTGGATATGGCAAGAGTTGCCCTCGCGACCGTTGAACTTCGGCATGAAGGTGAGGCTCTTTCCGAGGGAGGCCGCGATCTCTTTAGCGCCGTTCTTGTAGACAACGTGGTTGTCGCACGTCGTCAGGGCGTCGGCGTACCGGAAGGCGATCTCGTGCTGACCGAGGTTGCATTCGCCCTTCACGGACTCGGCATACAGGCCGGCCCCCTCCATGCCGCGCCTGATCGCGCCGAGCAGCGGCTCCGCGCGATCCACGCCAAGGATCGAATAGTCGACGTTGTACTGGTTGACCGGGACGAGGTTGCGGTATGCGCAGGCCCAGGCGTCCTCGAAGCTCGTGTTGAAGGCGATGAACTCAAGTTCTGTGCCGACGAACGCCACGAGGCCGTGCTCCGCAAGTCGGCGGACCTGCTCTTTGAGGACCTCCCGGGGCGAGACCCGCACCGGGCTGCCGTCCGCCCAGGCGATATCGCACTGAACCATCGCGGCCCGGTCCTTCCACGGCAGCAACCGGAGCGTCGCGAGGTCGGGAAGAAGAACGAAGTCGCCGTAACCCCGTTCCCACGAACTGATCTCGTAGCCGCTGACCGTGCTCTGCTCGACATCCACGGCTAGGAGGTAGTTGCAGGCCTCGGCTCCGTGGCTGAGAACCTCATCGAGGAAGTAGCGCGCCGAGCATCCCTTGCCCTCCAGCCTGCCCTGCATGTCCGTGAACGCGACGATAACATTGTCGACTTCCCCGGCCGTGACCTGCTGTCGCAAACTTTCGATCGTGAGTCGTTCGTGTGATTCCAGCATGAGAAATCCTCGCTGCTTTGACTGCGGACAACGCATATCTGGCCACATGACCCGCTCTCAGCCAATTGATGCAGCAGATGGTTAAAGATCAAGATCATCATCCAGAACGACAGGTGTATCACCCGACCGCCGCAGAATAAGGAAATGGCGCAGGGCGGCTCATTTTAGCTGCGTAGGTATTCAGCCCGAGGCCTGAGCCTGCCCTTGGGTATCCAGCAGCGCAGCGATGCGCTTGGCCAGTGCAGTCGCCGAGTAGAGCAACTCGTCGTTGAGATCCTGGTCCGCGAGGGTGATCCCGAATTTCTCCTCAAGGATGAGCAGGTATTTGAGCGCATCGATTGAGGAGAAGCCGTACCCGTCGATGAGGCTGTCCGTGCCCTCGGTGCTCACCGCGGAGCCGTGTCCGGCTGCCTCGCCGCCCTCCGCGGTCATCATCTCGGCCGCCGTCTGGTGCACGATGTCCAGGATCCGCTTGTCATCCACGCCGTAGTCCCTCCAGTGAACTCGCAAAATCGCCTTCGCGCCGTGCGCTGTCGGCCGTGCCAGAGCGTCGCGCCCGGGCCCGGGGCGAAGCCGGACCGTCATGGAGTGCCTTCGCGCCGCCACGCCAGACGATAACACGCTGTCACTTTTGATCACTATCGGTAACCGGATGTGTAATCTAACGATCAACCGAGCGGCCCGCGCCACCACCGTTAATCCATGTCATACCTGAGGACGGAGTCACCCATGCAGCAGACGGCAGCACGCATACAGACGACGAACGCCGAGCAATTCGCCTCCACCCGGGAGGTCATTGCCGGCGGGGTGAGCAGCAGCATGCGAGCTCAGGCGATCCCCGAGCCGCTCGTCGTACAGCTGGCCAAGGGGGACCGGATCTGGGACGTCGAGGGCAGGGAGCTGATCGACCTCAACATGGGGTACGGTCCCCACCTGTTCGGCTATGCGGATCCCGAACTGGCCGCCGCGCTCGCCCAGCAGTTGACTGAGGGGGCGATGACTGGGCTGCCGCACCGCCTCGACCGGCAGGCCGGGGAACTGGTCGCACGGCTGGTGCCGTCGGTCGAACAGGTCAGGTTCGCCAACTCGGGTACCGAGGCGGTCGCCTCTGCGCTACGTCTGGCTAGGGCGGCCACTGGCCGTACGGAGGTGCTCACCTTCGAAGGGCACTACCACGGCTGGAGCGAGACCGTGCTGCGAGCGGGGAAAGCGACCTTCCATGAGTCGGCGCCGGGCTCCGCCGCACTGGGGTCCACGGCGCCGGGGCCGGGCGCGGCGGGCATGATCCCGGAGGCGCTCGCCCACACGCTGGAGGTGCCCTGGAACAACCTGTCCGCCCTGCGTACCGTGTTCGAGGTCCAGGGCGCACGGCTCGCGGCGGTGATCTGCGAACCGGTGATGGGCAACGCCTGCGTCGTGCCGCCGGCTCCCGGTCAGCTCGAGGAGCTCCGTGCGCTGTGCGACCGCTGGGGAGCATGGCTGATCTTCGACGAGGTGATCACCGGGTTCCGGCTCGGGCAGGGCGGGGCGCAGGAGCGCTACGGGGTCATGCCGGATCTGACCGTGCTCTCGAAGGTGATGGGCGGCGGCGTCCCCGTCGCGGCATTCGGCGGATCTCGCAACACGATGGCCATGCTCGCGGACCACCGCGCGATGCATCTCGGGGTGTACGCCGGCAACCACATGTCGGTGCGGGCGGTCGTCACCATGCTCGAGAAGATCGAGCGCTCCCCCCAAATTTACGAGCAGCTTGAGAAGTCCGGCGACTACCTCGAGCACCAGTTGCGCTCCATGTTCGCCGAGATGAAGCGCCCGGCCCTGGTCACCCGGATTGGCTCGCTGCTTTCCGTGTCGCTGCTGCGGCAGCCCGTTGACCTGTCGTATGGCCCGCGCGTGGCCGCCCAGGCGATGGACTTCGCCGCCCATCGCGCGCTGCAGATCAGGGCTCAGAGAAGGGGCGTGTATTTCCATCCCAGCCCGATCGAACCCTGGTTTCTCAGCACTGCGCACAGCCTCGAAGACCTCGATCAGGTGGTCGCCACCGTGCGCGACGCGCTGGCCGACGTGCCCGAGTTACGGTGAGCGGCGACAGCGGCCTCGAGTTGCTCCAGCTACTGCGGGAGACGGCCGTGCGATCCCCGCGGGCCGTACTCTTCGCTGAGGACCCGGGGAATACCACGGCACAGGCCCTTGTCGAGCTCGTCGAAGCCCGCCTCGATGCCTACCGCCGGATCGGGATCGGGCCGGGCTGTCGGGTCGGAGCAGTGGCCTGGCCGGCCGCCTCGTTCACCGCGGACGTGCTCGCGGTGCTGGCTCTGGACGCAGTGGTAGCTCCGCTGCCACGGCAGATGAACGAATGGGAGCGCGAGCGGAACGAGGCTCTGGTAGCGGCGACGCACCTGGCCGCACCGCTCGACTGGCCGCTGCTGCCCGGAATCGGCGACGTGGTGGCGGGCCGGCGGCTGATCGTCCGCAAGCCGTCCGGCGAGGCACCGCCCGGTGGCGCCGCCTGCGCTCAGCTGACCTCTGGCACAAGCGGGCGTACCCGGGTGGCGCTGCGCCTGGTCAGTGCCCTGATGGCAGAGGCGGAGAACTACCGCGCCGCGCTCGACCTGGCCCCGGGGACTGTGCTGGCCTGCCCGGTGCCGCTGCATCACGCCTACGGTTTTGGGTTGGCGGCCTTGGCTGCTCCCCTGGCCGGCGCCACTACGCTGGTCACCAGCGCGGACCGGCCGCGGATGCTGTTGCATGCCCTGGATCAGCATGACGTCACCCTCGTCGTCGGCGTGCCGCCGATGCTGCGGCTCTTGGCCGAGGCGGCCATGAGCCGGCCGACGCGACGCATCGGCTACTTGACCGCAGGGATGCCGATGGACCTTCGGACGGCCGAACTCATCGGAAGGGTGCTTGGCGGTCGGCTCGGCGAGGTGTACGGAACGACCGAGACCGGCCCGATTTGCGTGCGGCCACCGGTCCCCTGGCAGGACGCGCGGTCGCTCGGCCAGCCGCTGCCGGGGGTTAGGATCGAGCTCCGTCCCCTCATCGACGCCCCGGAGCCGAAGCCGTCGGCGGACGACGCGGCTCTCGTGCAGTCAGGTCTTCTCGTCGTCCAGTCGCCGACTGCAATGTCCGGATACCTGTACCCGGACCGGGTCGATGCCGCTCCGGTCGCGGACGGTTTCGTCGTCGGCGATATAGTCCGCCTAACACCGGACGGCGGCGTGGTGATCGTTGGCCGACTAGCCAACTGCGTCAACGTCGGAGGCACGAAGGTGAGTCCCGAAGAGGTCGAGGCCGTTTTGCTCGAGTTCCCGACGGTGCGCTCGTGTCTGGTCGACGGTGTGCCTGACGAACGGCTCGGCCAGCGGATCCGGGCCATTGTGACGCCGGTCGATGTCGACTTGTCCGCGCTGCAGGCATTCTGCCGGCAGCGGCTGTCTTCGGCGAAGCTGCCGAGCCGGTTCCTTAGCGTCGGGGCCCTCGAGACCACGGCGACCGGGAAGGTGATCCGCCCGGTCGCGCGGTGAAGTCTGGGGTGGGCTGATCAGCGAGTACCGCCAGGCGGCATAATTGTCACCGGGCCAGTCTTATAGCCGCATTCCTGCCGGGCACAGCTCGCCGACCAGCATGAGCCCGGCCGGGCCGATGCCCATGGTGATCATGTCCGCACGGCTCACTTCAGCTTTCACAAGCGCCACCGCATCGACGGTCGGGCCTACGCTGCGGCGGGGGAGACGGCGACAGCAAACCGACTGCCTGAGATCGCGGGTCAGAGGCAAGAAGCCGGCGGGACGGTCGGTATAACCGCTGCGCCCGCGCCGTCCGTGTATCGTGCCCCTGGGAACTGGGGACGCACGGACGCATAGCGGACGGCGGCGGCCCGCAACCCGCCTCGAACTGCGTATGTGCAGGTCAGCCACATTCAGCTCGGGCAGGAGGACGGAGGTCTGACCAAGAAATGATTACCTCAGCCCACTCGGGTGACCGCAGTTCCGGGCATGGCGAGATGGCCCCGTGACAAGCGTTGCCCGGGGCCTGCGGTGACGCATCACCGTCCGGTGATCGGCCCACCGGCCACCTTGCCGGGGATGCGCCGGCAGCAACGGCCGCAGCCGCTCCCATTCCTCATCGGTCAGGTCATGACGTTTCAGCCGTTCAAGCACCATACCGATGTACACGGTCCAGCCACGAAGATCCACGGGACACGCCCTAGCCGCATCTGGCCCCGCTGGTGCCGCCAGGAACGTGGCCAGCGTGCGGGAGACGCTAGGCCTTTCCGGCAAGCGCGCCGTCATCAAGACCCTGATGACCATTACCCTGCACTTTCCCGGCCGGGGCGCCGCCACGCGCTCGGCCCGGCCACGGTGCAAGGTTGCCTGGCGGCACCCGGATTAGCCGTGTGCCGGGACCGTCGCCGCCGCCTTGCTGTGCATGCCGCCGCGCCGTGAGACCTGGAAGATGCCCAAGGTCTCCAACAAAGGCAGCAGCGTGTTCTTGAACTCCAGCCGCGTGATGCCAGCGTCAGCCAGCAGCGGGCGCAGGGCCGCGGGCCCGTAAGGAGCGAGCTGGCGCATCCGGCCCAGCAGGTCGCACGTCTTGCCTGCGAGGCTGGTCGCCTCGAACGGGGCAACCGCCTGCTGATCAAAGTTCCGGAGATGTTTCCAGGCACTGTAGACCCACCGGCCGCGCTCGGCACGCGCCGGGGAGATGCCCATCGTCATGGTGGTCTCGTCCATGCCAGCTTCTTCCCGCTGCCTACTGTCCGCTAGGAAGGGTAAGTCCATCCCTGCGTACAGCGCGCGAGCAGACGTTGGGCCGCAGTGATCAACGGGACGCCACCAGCGCAGTTCGTGTTCTCATCCCTCCAGCCGCCGGAGCTCGTCTTTACAGGGTCGCGACCTCTCAGGGCACCGCCCAAGCGATCAGCGAGTTCCACGGCGGTCATCGCTGTTTCCCCGGCGGACCAGGTGCCGGGCACAGCGTTTTCCATCGACGCTGGTTATGGAACTAATTCTTCGGTGAGCGTGAACACGGCACGAGCCTCGTTGCGCCGGGCCTCGGCAGTAATGACCCGCTCGGTTAGCGGACATCATCTGCTGCCTGTCGCGCGCAGTTGCTCGACCATGATCCAGCCGGTAACCCGCGGCTGAGCGGATTGAGTCTGCCAAGGCGGCGGGACCGGCCTTGCCGACAGGGAGTGCACATGGCGCATTTCTCCCCGATCCAAGCCGCTTACACATGGTGACTCAAATAGCGCGTCTGCCAGCGGGTCTCACGCTGGGTAGTGCCATCGGAAGGCGCGCCAACCCCAACTCTCAGGCGGAGAGGTCTAGACCAGATGCGCAAAGGGTCGTCCCTGGCACGGGCTGGCCGCCGACTAGGTCCCGACTGACGAGCAACCGTGGAGCAACCATGGCCCGGAAACGGCCTGCACGAGAGGACCCGGAACGGGCATAATCCCATGTCAGGATGGGTGCGCCGCCAGGGACTTGAACCCCGAACCCGCAGATTAAGCCTTCTCACCGGGGGTGGTCGCGCGGGCGTGAGAATTTGGCGCGGGGCTGCGGGCTGGCGGCTGGCCGGGGTCGCTGCCGCTCTGTGGCGGGTGTGGCTGCGGGGCTTGGGGGTGTGGCGGCAGGATGGGCGCGGGCTGCCCGTGACGCCGGCGACTCTGTGGGATGAGAGCCCGTGATTAAGCCTGGCGCCGGGACCTGACCTTGAGGGTCGCCTTCTGTTGCCTTGAGCACGACGGTCAGTATTCGCGGCTTCCGAGCCAGCTTGGCCGCCGGTCCCCGGGCAGCCCGCCTGGTTACCGGTTCCGAGGATAGGAGGCGGTGCGGCGGTGGCCCACCGGAAGAAGAAGATCGGTGCGCAGCTGGTGGAGGACGAGGAGTACC
>Ga0302177_10000916_pt1 | contig 21422 bp, 16 predicted proteins | sample I_Palsa_E1_2_FD_198780 | JGI IMG/M metagenome (GOLD analysis project Ga0302177, IMG submission 198780) | Peat permafrost microbial communities from Stordalen Mire near Abisko, Sweden - I_Palsa_E1_2 | ecosystem: Environmental > Terrestrial > Soil > Palsa > Peat permafrost | place: Sweden... | reverse complement strand
GAAGATTGCCCGGGAGTGGGCCGGTGAGCGCGTGCAGTGGGGCAAGCCGGTCGGCGAACACGGGGCGGTCGTCGAGAAGATTTCCTTCATGGCCGCAACGAGTTACGCGCTCGAGTCGGTGCTGGAGCTGTCCGGTCAGATGGCCGACGAAGGCCGCAACGACATCCGGATCGAGGCGGCACTGGCCAAGCTGTGGTCGAGCGAGATGGCCTGCGTGATCGGTGACGAGCTACTGCAGATCCGCGGGGGGCGTGGCTACGAAACCGCCGAGTCACTGGCCGCGCGCGGCGAGCGGGCAGTGCCGGTGGAGCAGGTGGTCCGCGACTTGAGGATCAACCGCATCTTCGAAGGCTCCAGCGAGATCATGCGGCTGCTCATCGCGCGTGAGGCCGTCGACGCCCACCTCAGTGCCGCAGGCGATCTCGCTAATCCGAAAGCCGATATCCGCCAGAAGGCGAAGGCGGCCGCAGGTGCGAGTGGGTTCTACGCAAAGTGGTTGCCGCAGCTGGTGTTCGGCGAAGGACAACGGCCGACGGCGTATCGCGAGTTCGGCAACTTGGCGACGCATCTGCGTTTCGTCGAGCGCTCGGCACGCAAGCTGGCCCGCAACACCTTCTACGGAATGGCGCGTTGGCAGGCGGCGATGGAGCAAAAGCAGGGATTCCTCGGCCGGGTGGTGGATATCGGCGCCGAGCTGTTCGCGATGGCAGCTGCGTGCGTGCGGGCCGAAGCGCAGCGGGTAGACGATCGGGTCCGCGGCGAGCAGTCCTACGAGCTGGCCGACGCGTTTTGTCAGCAAGCCACCCTGCGGGTGGAAGCACTGTTCGAAGCCTTGTGGACCAACACCGACGGCACCGACGCGCAGCTGGCCGCCAACGTTTTGAAAGGCCGCTACACCTGGCTGGAAGAGGGGATAATCGACCAGTCCGAAGGCACCGGACCGTGGATCGCGCACTGGGAAGCCGGTGCGTCCACCGAATCCGACCTTGCCCGCCGATTCCTGACCGTGGCGCAGACCTGATCAGGACGTGACTCGTCCGTTCGTTGCAGTTAGGCACCGCGGCCAGCCGCGCTGTCGGACACCCGAAGTTTTCTGCGTCGGTGGGTGAATGCCCCGATATCCGAAACGCAAGCAGCGGACGTGCACACGATCAAAACTGGCCCGGTCGCGACTCGAGAAACGGGTACTCCAGGTTGGCGGGGTTTATTCCGCGGACCGACTAGCGGAGGCGCCAAATGGCTCAGAGCGATAGCGATCTCATCACCAAGGATCGAGCCAATGAGGCGCATCACGATCTGGTCGCCCAACCTCACCAGCAGGAGGGTCCGATCGCTGAGGCAGAAACTGCGGCGGCCGAAATGAGTTCTGACGCACAGCCGTTGGGTCAGCTCGGGCGCCGCTTTGACCGACGGTCACCTTTTTTGGTTGGTATGGCGGCGGCCGCCGGTGTCGCGGTCACCTACGGGGTGGTGCGTGTTCTGGAGTCCATGTCCTCAGTACTGGTCCTGATCGGCGTGGCGTTCTTTCTCGCGCTCGGCCTGGAACCGGCCGCCTCGTGGTTCGTCAACCGCAAACTGCCGCGTTGGGCGGCGATCACGCTGGTGTTCGTTACATTTCTCGTTTTGCTGGGCGCCTTTGTGGGCGCCGCGATTCCCCCACTTGCCCAACAAGCTGGTGATCTGATACATCAAGCGCCGCATTACATTCAGCAGGCCCAGGACCACTCCTCGGCTGTCGGCAGGCTAAACGATCGTTTCCATCTGCAACAGCGGATCACCGACGCCCTCAACGGTTCTGGCGGTTCGCTGCTCAACAATGTGGTCAGTGCGGGAACCGCCGTCTTCGGAGCGTTGGCCGATGTGCTGATCGTCGTGGTCTTGACGGTGTACTTCCTGATCGACATGCCCCGCATCCGCACCACCCTGTACCGGTTGGTGCCACACACCCGCAGGCCCCGCGTCATCCTCATCGGCGACGAGGTCTTCGCCAAGGTCGGGGCCTACGTTCTGGGCAATGTGTTGATTTCGGTCATTGCCGGTATCGCCACCTTCATCTGGCTGATGGCCTTCTCAGTTCCCTACCCTCTGCTGCTGGGCATCTTCGTGGCGCTGTTGGACTTGGTTCCCGTCGTCGGGTCGACCATCGCCGGTGTAGTCGTCGCCGCTGTCGCACTCACCGTGTCGCTTCCGGTGTGCATCACGACCACCGTGTTCTTTGTGGTGTTCCGGCTTGCCGAGGACTACCTCCTGGTGCCCAAGATCATCGGCCGTGCGGTCAAGGTGCCGGCGCTGATCACGGTAATGGCCGTTTTGATCGGTGGCGCGCTACTCGGGATTGTCGGGGCTCTCGTTGCCATCCCGATCGCAGCCGCCCTGCAGCTCTTGAGTCAGGAAGTCCTTTTCCCTCGACTCGACAACGCCTGACTGACGGGGTAGCGCGTCGCTGTAGTCACCGATGTGCAAGAGCCGTTCAACAAACGGACTGCCGACAATGAACCAGTACGTTCCAGCGGTGCGGCACTCTTTTATCGAGCGTGTTAAGGACGGAAATGCCGCGGGCACAGAGAAAATCGACCCCACTTAGGTCGAGGGCGAGGCCCAGGCGTCTCCCTAACGAACCGTGTCAACCGCAAGCGGGTTTCGACGCCCGGGACATCCAGCACCTGAGCGCGATTGTCAATCCTCGGATCCCTAGTATCTGCCGTCAGTCAGGGCCGGAGGATGATCTTCACCGCGCCGTCATGCTTCTTCTGGAAGATGTCGTAGGCGCGCGGTGCCTCGGCCAGCGGCAGGGTGTGGGTAGCAAAGCTGTCGACGCCCAGCGGGTCGTCGTCAGTCAACAGCGGCATAATGTCGTCGACCCACTTTTTCACGTTGGCCTGACCCATGCGCAGCTGGACCTGCTTGTCAAACAGGGTGAGCATTGGCAGCGGGTCGGCCATCCCGCCGTACACTCCGATCAGAGAGATAGTGCCCCCGCGACGCACGATGTCGATCGCGGAGTACAACGCATCAAGGCGATCCACGCCAGCCTTCTGCATCATCGGCTTGGCCAATGTGTCAGGCAGCAGGCCGGTGATTTGTTGGGCCAGTTTGGCCACCGGTGATCCGTGCGCCTCCATCCCGACGGCGTCGATCACCGAGTCGGTGCCGCGACCGTTGGTGAGATCGCGGATCAGATCGGCCAGCTTGTCGCCCGCATCCTCCAGATCGATCGTCCGGATACCGCGGGCCTCGGCTCGGGCCAGTCGTTCCCGGATCCGGTCCACCGCGATGACCTCGTAGCCGAGGTGAGCGGCGATACGCGCGGCCATGTCGCCGATCGGGCCGAGGCCGAGCACGGTCACCGAGCCGCCGGCGGGGATAGCAGCGTAGGAGACGGCCTGCCAAGCGGTCGGCAGCACGTCCGACAAATAGACATAGCGGGAGTCCGGTGGCCCCGCCGGCACCTTGATGTGGGTGAACTGCGCCTGTGGCACCCGAAGCAGTTCGGCCTGCCCGCCGGGGACCTCGCCGTACAGTTCGGAGTAGCCGAACAAGGCGGCACCCATCCCTTGGTCGCGAACCTGTGTGGTCTCGCATTGCGTGTAGAGCTGCAGGTCGCACATATAGCAACTGCCGCAAGAGATCTGGAACGGGATCACGACCCGGTCACCGACCGCCAGGTTGGTGATGTCGCGACCCACCTCGCGCACGATTCCCATCGGTTCGTGGCCCAGGATGTCACCGGGATTCATGAAGGCGCCGAGCACTTCGTAGAGATGCAGGTCGGACCCGCAGATGTTGGTCGACGTGATTTCGATGATCGCGTCCGTGGGCTCTTCGATAATCGGGTCGGGCACGCACTCCACCCTGACGTCGCGCTTTCCGTGCCAGGTGACTGCCTTCATATGCATTGCCTCCTCGAGCGCTCAAAGTGCGCTGCCGAGCCTCGGCGTCCTCACGTACGGCCGCCGATGCCGGGCGCGAGAAGCGAGAAGTCTCAGACCTCATCGTGATACCCCGCTGGATACCCCCCAAACGCATTGCGTCTGTTCACTCTGGACACTCACCAGAATTCCAAGGGGCGCGGACCATTCGGGCACCAGGAACCGTCTCGATGACGGCCGCCCGGATACGTCACGGAGCGCGTGCAGACAGCGGGCGTTTCCCCGTGGTGCTGCCGGGGTATCAGCCAGAGGGTGACGTCTTTATGGCTAAGTGACCGAGTCGAACAGCCTTGGGCTGCAAGCAAGCTTGACGACAGCGCCCGTAGCGCCGATGTCATTGTGGTGGGCGCGGGGATCACCGGACTGATAACCGCAGTTCTGTTAGCTCGCGCCGGTAAGGACGTACTGGTGTTGGAAGCCCGCGTGGTCGGCGCCTGCGCCACCGGAAACACCACCGCCAAGATCAGTCTGCTGCAGGGCAGCCACCTTTCGAAGATCTTGTCCAAGCATGGCAAGGGTGTGGCGCGTGCTTACATGGCTGGCAATCGTGAAGGTCAAAGTTGGCTATTGAACCACTGCGAAACACATGGCGTGGCGGTGCAGCGTGAGGACGCGTACACCTTCGCACAGTCCAGCAAGGGCGTCGCGTCGGCGCGGGCTGAGCTAAAGGCGTGCCAGGCGGTGGGGTTGCCCGCCACGTGGGAGGACGATGCCAAGGTGCCGTTTCCATACCACGGCGGCGTGCGCCTGGCCGAGCAGGCGCAGTTCGATCCAATGTCATTCTTGGACGCGTTGGCCGTCGAACTACTCCGCAACGGCGGACGGTTGGTCGAGCAGACGCGTGTACGGCGAGTCTCCGGCCACGGTAAGAGCTTGCATGTCCACGTCAACGACGCCGCGCAGCGGGAGGTGGAACTTTCAGCCGTGCAATTGGTACTGGCCACTGGAATTCCGATCCTCGATCGCGGCGGTTACTTCGCGCGTGTCAAGCCAAGCCGGTCCTACTGCTTCGCGTTCAAAGTCCCCGGCGACATCACCCGGCCGATGATGATTTCGACCGACTCACCTACGCGTTCTGTGCGCTACGCGCCCGTCGCCGACGGAGAGCGACTGATCGTGGGTGGCGCTGGCCACACCGTCGGTCGCGAAAAAAGCCCGTCTAAAGCGCTCGATGAGCTGTCGTCTTGGACGCGTAAGCACTACCCGGGCGCCGAGCAAACTCATTTCTGGTCTGCGCAGGATTACACGCCGATCGACGACCTGCCGTACGTCGGCCCCATCTTGCCGGGTAACGAAAACATCTTTGTCGCAACGGGTTTCAACAAGTGGGGAATGACGAACGGCGCTGCCGCAGCGTTGGCGCTGTCGAGCCGCCTGCTGGGTGGGCGGATGGACTGGTCGAGTGCATTCGCCAGCTGGAGCCCGCACGAACTTTCAGGCCTGCGAACGGCCGTGCAATCCAATCTCCAGGTCGGATTCAATTTGACCAAAGGCTGGATTACCCCGTCGGTTCGCACGGGCCGTCGCAGCCCAACCGAGGACGAGGGCGGCGTAGTGAGTGGCCCCCCTTGGCATCTCGAAGCCAGGTGTCGGGTCGCCGGTGTCGAGCACCGTGTCTCGCCGGTATGCCCGCACCTGGGGGGAATCGTGAATTGGAACGACGCCGACGAGGCCTGGGAATGCCCACTGCACGGCTCACGCTTCGCCCCGGATGGCACGCTCCTCGAAGGGCCGGCTACGCGTGATTTAACCGCGTCGGGCTGAAGCAGCCGACAATTGGACGCGTCGGCGCTACTCGATGGCGCCGGGGTCGTTTTGTTCGGCGATCATCGCCAACCGCCAGGTGCACTCCCGGTTGCGCGGCGCAACCCCCAGTAACTGCACACTGTCCGGCGCCCATCGCAACGGAATGCTGGTGGCCAGCTCACTCATCTCGACGCGGCACCCGCCTCCCTGAAGATCACTCAGCCGCAGCGTGATTCGGGCCGACGCCGCCGGTCTCACCTTCGCCAGCAGAACAAGCTCCTCACCTGGTGTACAGCTCTGCACAACTGTCTTGTCGTCGATGACCGCTGGCCACGTTCCGATGGAATGCAAAATGCGAGTGCCGGATGCCGGCCAAGTCGAATCCACCGCACGGATCCGGCTGTTGCCGACCACCCAGCCGGAGTACGTCCAGCCGTCGGCCAACACGTCCCAGACTCGCTGACGGCTGGCGGCTATGTCTCGTGTCACGGTCATAGGTAGACCTCTCGTTCGAAGTGAGAAATGCGAGTCGGTATCGACCGGTAGCGATGGGGTACCCCGCAACGGAGGAAGGTACGCGGACGTCCTTGTGCTGTTCGTTCGCGGGTTCGCGGTGAGGGCAAGTCGCGCTGGTCCGTGGCGGCGAAAGCCCTAGCCCAGAACCGGGCTTTTGGGGCAAGCTGGAAAAATGGCTTCCTACATCGCCGAGGCCGGCGAGTTCACCCGCGACACCAAATACATCGAAACCCGGATCACCGCCGACGGCCGCGACGGCTATCCGGTGCAACCGGACCGCTACCGGCTGGTCGTCGCTCGCGCCTGCCCGTGGGCCAACCGCGCGATCATCGTTCGCCGGCTACTTGGACTGGAAAGCGTGCTGTCCATTGGGTTTTGCGGGCCAACCCATGACAAGCGCAGCTGGACTTTCGATCTCGATCCCGGCGGCGTCGACCCGGTGCTGAAGATTCCCCGGTTGCAGGACGCGTATTTCGCACGCTTTCCCGACTATCCAAAAGGCATCACCGTCCCCGCGATCGTCGACGTGCCGTCCGGAGCGGTGGTCACCAACGACTTCCCGCAGATGACGTTGGATCTGTCGACTGAGTGGACGGCCTACCACCGTGACGGTGCACCGCAGCTGTATCCCGAGGCGTTGCGCGACCAGATCGACGACGTCGGCCAACGGGTCTACACCGAAATCAATAACGGCGTGTACCGGTGCGGGTTCGCCGGGTCGCAGGCGGCGTACGAAGCGGCATACGATCGGCTGTTCACTGCCTTGGATTGGGTCAGCGACCGACTGGAAAACCAGCGGTACCTTGTCGGCGACACGATCACCGAAGCCGATGTCCGGTTGTTCACCACGCTGGCCCGCTTCGATCCTGTCTACCACGGACACTTCAAGTGCAATCGGAGCAAGCTCACCGAGATGCCGGTGTTGTGGGCCTACGCGCGAGACCTATTCCAGACGCCCGGTTTTGGCGACACCATCGACTTCGTCCAGATTAAGCAGCACTACTACATCGTGCACGCCGACATCAACCCGACGCGGATCGTGCCGAAGGGTCCGGAGCTGGCGAACTGGTTGACCCGGCATGGTCGAGAAGCGCTGGGCGGCAGGCCTTTCGGCGATGGCACACCACCTGGTCCGACGCTCGACGGCGAACAGGTGCCGGCCGGTCACGGCCCCGTCAGAGCGCGCTAGAGGTCGCCGTAGTTCTCGTCCACCCGGCTGCTGAACGTGTCTTGTGGGGGTACACGCCTTACCGTCCTCGGTGCTTTTGCGCTCGTGCTTTAGGTCATGGCGAGTCAGCTGCACCTGGACGTGGTCGGGAACACGACGTCCTAACCGGCAGTCCTATTGCCGTTCATGTTCTGGCTGAACGAATGAACGAAGATGACGGCGAGTCTGATGATCCGGTGCCCCGGCCTCGCCGTCGGTGTGTCTACCTCGCGTGTAGTCGCCTTGCCACTCCACTGGCTCTCCCGCGGCGACCCTCGCTAACTGCTCGATTTGTTTTGCCGCGTCACGCGAGGAAAGAAAGAACTCATGCTTGCGCTGCAGATCTTCATCAGACTCGATGAGCCTGAATTCAGGGGCGAACTCTTCGAGCTCGGCTCGACGCTGCGGGACGATCATGCAGATCGGCTCGTCGACCTCGAATCGCACCGGCATCAGTTTGCGGGTGAGTTTCCAGCTCATGCTGAAACTCGCACTTGCCCAGTCAGTTTCGACTATGCCCTCTAACGGGCACACGGCATCCTTCGGATAGTTCGCGGGTCCGCGGACCAATAGGTTGTAGCCCGGCGGAGTGCGGAACAGCAGCGGCAATTTCCAGGTCAGAATGCCGTTACCGAAATGGCTGAGAGGCAGGTACTGACCGGCATCACGCTTATCGGGTGTGATCTTCACGTCCATGTCATTTGCCTGACCTATCCACATAGCGGTGAATGCGGATGGATTCCGCAGCTCCCAGCCGCTTTGGTTAGCGATGAGCATCGGCAAACACCGAGTAGGCCACCCCTCACGCGTCTCTGACATCCACGTCCGGCTAACCGGTGCCGGGGTAATCTGTGGCGCGTCGTGACGGGTGATGAACCCGATCAGTGGACGGGCCGGCCCATTCGACTTGTCAATCATTCGATCCTCGATTAGCTGGGGAGACAGGGTTGCCACAGATGTTGGAATCGTTGCTCCCAAAACATGGCGCAAGGCATGGTTCGGCAGCTTCGGCCCGTTGGTAATTCAACGAAGACTAGTACTTACCGCTCGGCCGTGGGCGGTGGTAAACATCGTTTCAGCGCCGTTGCGACGCCACCCGGCCTCGGCGACGTAGGAAGCCATAGTTCCAGGTTGCCCGACCGGCCGGCTGTAGCGCTAGACGCGCGTGGGGGAGAACCCCGAAATGCCTGACAGCGCCCACTGAGGCTGATCGCCGGCGTGCACGTGTGACCCTGGCTGCCCACGGCCTCCCGTTATATGCCAGCACGCTTGGTTCTCAACGGAATTGGGACGTAGCACGCTGCGCAGTGTTACACCTTGGCCCGATCAGGCGCCCCGCGGTCGGATGTTCTTCCTAATGCCTTCTCGTGCTTATTCGTCGGTGGCCGGCACTGCCAAAGCTTCGGCAACCGCGCGGTAGGCGTGCCGGTTGAATGCCAGGCCGATGTGACTTCCGCGCACCTCCACGCACACCGCATAATCGGCGACACATGACTGCCAGCGCACCACTCCGTCGTTGCGCGAGTAGATCGATGTGAATCTGACATCGCCAGGAAACGGTGCGGCGAAACCCACGCCGTATGCGCAGGTGCATTGCAGGGTGAGGCATCCACGCTCGGATCGCGCGGGGTCACAACCGGCCAAGGCGTTTCGCACGACCGCGGCGCCGCACCTAGTCAACATCGAGACGTCAAGTGGATCCTCCACCCCGGTGCCCATCGTGACGATGTGAGAAACCCGATCGGGATACCGAGCCGCGAGGGATCTGGCGTAATGGCCGCCGCGGCTATGCCCGACGATTGCCAGGCGCCGGCCGCTTATCGAGTACTCGCGGTCGATGACGCCGACCATTCGCTCATCGAAGCTATCGCCACACCCGGAATTGAACCGGATTCCGCTGGCAACCGGACGGTAGCCGATACGCCTCAAAAACCGGGCTAACAGGCTCAACGTCGCGTCGGAAACGAGGAAGCCCGGTAGCAGCAGCACGCTGCGGCCATCACCGTGGGGCACGCCGCGGCCCCGCAATACGGGGTCTGTGAGCAACCGTGCCAGTTCGCCAGAAGACCGGCATTCGAGCAGCGGATGACCCAACCAGAACCCATCGACTCCGGTCGCAGCGCCGTTGGTTGCGGACGCCGCAGCCCGCTTCCGTGCGGTTGCCCTCATCGCTCGCTGCCGCTGCGCGGGGGCGCTGCCTGCCATTTCAGATCGGGCTTGACCACGGCTGGCAAACACCGCTGGTGCGGCCGACGACAGCGCGATTCGGAGAGCCATTTCTGGACCATAGCCCAGTTCAAACAGCTAGAACAAATACGAATATGAACTCAAGGTCGATTCTGGTTCTGATAGTCTGGAGGGCGCACTCGCGTCGGTGAGCGGTTGTTACTCGTCCGGCAAGTAGGGAGAAAGCACGATGGTCGAGGTGGAGATCCACGAGGTTCCCACCGCGCTGAGTCCGTTTTCGCAGACGCGGATCTTCTATGACGAACACGACATACCGCACTATGAAGCGCTGCCGACGTCGCTGTTGGAAATGCTCGAGAGTCATGTCACTGACCGACCCGAGGCCGAGGCCGTGGTTGAACTCGGTGGCCAGCGCCTGACCTACCGCCAGCTGTGGGCCCGCGCCGCGCGGGTCGCGGGCGGATTGCGCACGGCCGGGCTGCAACCTGGGGCCCGGGTGGCCCTACGCCATCCGGCTGGAGCCAACTGGGTGCTGGGGTTCTGGGGCACCCTCATGGCGGGTGGCATCCCGGTGGGGATCAACACTCGCTCCGCCGCTCCCGAGGTTGGGTTCGTCGTCGAGGACAGCGATGCGCGTATCGAATTGTCGGCGGAGACCTCCATGCCCGACGCCGGGCCCTACGTGGCCGACGATCTCACCGGTGACGATATCGCCGCGTTGTTCTACACATCGGGAACTACAGGGCGGCCGAAGGGCGTGCCGACTACCCACGAGGCGTTTTTGACCAACGCCGAGAACATCGTTCGCTGCCTGGACATTCCCCGTGACATCGGGGCCGAGTTGCGGACATTAATTTGCGTGCCGCTGTTTCACGTGACGGGCTGCAACTCCCAATTAATCGCCGCGACGTATTTGGGCGGTACCTCGGTAATCATGCCGGCGTTGGATCTTTCCGCGATGCCGACCGTGCTTGCGCGCGAACGGATCACGCTCATGGTGACCGTCCCGGCCATCTACGCCCTGCTGCTTGGTCGATCCGACCTCGCCGACGCCGACGTTAGCCATCTCCGATGGGTGGGATACGGCGGCGCGCCGATCGCGACGTCGTTGGTGGATGCGCTGCGGTCGAAGTTCGGCAACGCCAAGGTTTTCAATGGCTACGGGATGACCGAGACCTCCTCGTTGACCACCCTGCTGCCCGACCGCGACGCCCTTGAGCATGCCGATTCAGTTGGCTATGCCGTGCCGTCGGTGGATATCGCAGTCAAGCCAGTCGGTGACGACGCCACTACCGGCGAGTTGTTGGTGCGTGGGGCAAATGTCATGGCGGGCTACTGGAATCGCGCCGAGGCCACCGCCCAAACCATCACCGAAGGCTGGCTGCACACTGGAGACGTGGTCAGGGTCGACGATGCCGGGCGCGTGCACATCATCGATAGGACGAAGGACATCATCAATCGCGGGGGTGAGAACATCTCAAGTGTGGAGGTAGAAAACGCACTCGCGACCGCCCCCGGTGTCGCCGAGGCCGCGGTGGTCGCGGTGCCGGATACGGTGATGGGTGAAAAGGTCGGGGCGGTTCTCTTCGGCGGCGGCGCTCAGATCGTCATCGGCGACGTGCTGGCGCACTGCCACGAACGGCTTGCCGACTTCAAAGTTCCCCAGTACGTGAGTGTTTCGGATGACCCGCTGCCCCGCAACGCCGCGGGCAAGCTGCTGAAGGCCACGCTGCGCAAAGATTTGCGGTGGGGACCGCCTTTGCGATGACCACCAGCGCCGCAGAGGGTCACGACGTTAGGCAAGCATTGCATCGGGCGGTGCGAGACCTGTTCGAGCAGAACGGTTACACGGGCACCCACATTCGCGATATCACCGATAGGGCCGGTGTCGCTCTGTCGACGTTCTATGCCATGTACGGCTCCAAGAAGCAGGCCTGGCATGCCACGATGGGCAGCGCTGACGACAGCACCGACAGCGAGGCGCCGCACGGTCGCGCGGCCCAAACGCGCGCGGCGCTGATCGCCGCGGCTCGCGACGTCATCGAGCGCGACGGCTATCATGCCGCGCGGATCACCGACATCGCGGATCAGGCGGGAGCCGCCATCGGGTCGTTCTACCACCACTTTTCAGGCAAGCAAGCGGTTTTCACCGCCGTCTTGAACGAACACCTCGCCACGCTGCACAACACCGTCGGCGCCGGTGGCGGCGACCGCGGCCGCGATACCGACGACACGGAGCTGCGGACAACCGCCGAACTGCGTGCACACGCCATCCAGCGCGTCAATGCTGCCGTCGATCGCTATTTGGACGACTACCCCGGTCACACATCACTGTTACTGCTACGCCTCGACGAGGCCATTGGAACCCACCCCGAACTCATCGAGTTGCGCCTTGCGGTACACCGCCATTTCGCCTCAGCGATCGCGACCAGTCTGCGCCGCTGGCAAGCAGCAGGCATTGCCGACGCGACGCTCGACGCCGATCATGCCGGTGACGCATTGGCAGCCATGGTGGGCCACGCAACGAGAGTCTGGCGATTGTTCGGCAGCCCGTACGACCGGGATGTAGCGTCACGAAACTTGACGACCCTGTGGTGCAACGGAGTTGGCTTACGCAACCCAGACTGATGTCAGGTTGTCAGAACTCCGCCGTCGACAGGCAAGGTTATCCCGGTGACATAACTTCCGGCGTCGCTGGCAAGGAAGATCAATGCGGCGGCGAGTTCGGCGTGCACGCCGAGGCGTCCGGCGAGGACGCGCGGGAGGATCCGTGTCTCAACGTGGTTGCGGTCCATGCTGTCGCTCATGTCGGATTCGAAGAAGCCGGGAGCGAGTGCGTTCACTCGGATTCCCTTGCGGGAGGTCCATTGCTGTGCAAGATCGCGGGTGAGGCCGATGAGGCCGGCCTTCGATGACGAATACGCGGCTTGCGGCAGGCCACTGGTGGTGAATGCCAGCACGCTGGCGATGTTGACGATCGAACTGCCGGGGCGCATGACGCGCGCGCAAGCCTGTGCCATCCAATAGCAGCCGTTGAGATTGATCTCGATGACCGATCGGAACTGGTCGGGGGTTTCCTTGAGTGCGGGTATGGCGGTGCCGACTCCGGCATTGTTGACAAGAATGTCTACGCGCCCGTAGGTAGTCATAGCCGCCTCGACGAGGGCTGTGCAGTCGTCGGGGTCCGCGACGTTGGTGCGTACGGCGATGGCGCGGCGTCCGGTGTTTTCGACGAGGGTGCAGGTTTCTGCGAGGCGGTCCGCTCGGCGGGCGCCGAGGGCGAGGTCAGCGCCGGCGTCGGCGAGCGCAGCAGCGAATCCGACGCCCAGCCCGCTGGACGCGCCGGTCAAGACGGCGACCCGGCCGTCGAGTCGAAATCGGTCGAGGATGGTCATTGGCTGCCTTTCGTGGTGGAAGTGCCGGTGGCGAAGGTGATTACGCGGCGCACGTATTCACCCGGCGCGTCACCCACTGGCGGGTAAGTGTCATTTCCCAGTCGCATGGGTGCCGGCCGCTTGCCGGGGGTGTGCCGCTCGATCCACGCATTCCAGTGGTCCCACCAGCTGCCCTGGTTGTCGACCGAGTCAGAGAGCCACGTCCGCGGATCGGTACCGCTGATGTCACCCGTACGATGGCTGGCTCGCGCGCTGCCCGGTGCTCTGGCGATCGCGATGGCGTGTCCACCGTGTGCGAGCACGAATGTCACGTCGCCGCCGACCATCGAGACCGTCCGATAGCAGTTCTGCCACGGGGAGATGTGGTCGGTCGACGCGGCTAAAACGTAGGTATCGACGGTGATCTGTCCGGCGTCGATCGGCACCCCGCTAATACTGACTGCGCCCGGCCGGGTCAGTGTATTTTCCAGCGCCGCCTCCATCATTTGTGCGCCGAACCGGGTGGCCAAATTTGTTTGGTCAGCCGCCCAGTAGAGCAGTCCCACGGCGGGTGGCCGCTTGCCGAGCAGGTAGTTGTTCACAGCGCTTGCCCAGATGCCATCGATGGGCCGGATCAGCGCGAACGACCATGCCGACTCCCGGGCATCGAAGTACCCGTGCTTGATTGCGCGACGGACAGCACGGTCGACCTGCTTCTGGTCGAGATACGCCATGCCCGACGGGCCCCGATCGTAATCGAGGACTGCGATGGCGATGGTCAGTGTCGCGAGTATGTGCTGTTGCTCAATCGCGGCCAGGTACGCCGCGGTCAGAAAGGCGAGCACGCCGCCCCCGCACAGGCCGAGCAAGTGGCTGGTGGTGGAGCCGCTGATGTCGGATACCGTCTCCAGCATCTCAACCGTGCTCGACACATAGTCGTCGAAGCCGATGTCGGCGTGGCTGGCGTCGGGATTGACCCAGGACGCGACGAAAACGCTTCGCCCACGGTCCAACTCGGCGCGTATGACCGACTGCTCGGGCTCGAGGTCAACCAGGTAGTACTTGTTCACCGGTGACGAGACCAACAGCACCGGGACCTCGTCGATCTCATCGGCGCGCGGCTGATATTGGATCAGCTCGTAGATCCTGTTCCGGCGCACCACCTTTCCAGGTGTGGCGGCGATGGTTTCGCCGATGCGGTAGGCCGACTGATCGACGCTGCTCGGCAACTTGGTGGGTAAGCGGAGGTCGGTGACAAGGTTGTCCAGGCCCGCCCTCAGGCTCCCGCCGCCGGTGTCAATGAGCTCCTTCCAGAAGGCCGGGTTCGTCAGCGGGTTATTGGTCGGCGCGGCCGCAGCCATCACGTTGTCGATGAACAGCCGAAGCCGTTCCTTGGTGCGCCAGTCGACATCGGCATCGTCGAGCGCGCCTTCGACGGTGTCGCAGCAGGCCAGGTAGGAGAGTGCCACGCCGTTCAGCAACGAGTTGTCCGCCCAGGCACGGTCCCTGAAGCGGCTGTCCAATCTGCCGGGCGCCTCCGCTGGTTCGCCGCGTCCGATCCCGACCAGCTGCGTCGCGAGCCGCCCGATCCGCGATGCGACCGGTTTTGGGTGTCGGGCCAACGACCACGCGAACCGGGTCAGCTCGGGCAGGGGAAGCACTCCGCCGATTCCGGCGGAGGCTGCGTTCGCCATCACAGCCTCGAGCCCGGCGCCGGCGCTGCTGTAGGCGAGGATGTCCTCGGTAGTAACTGCTGCGTTGGTGTCCGTCATCGCAGGTTAGCGCTCCCGGTGCGGAGGGACTGGAACGGGACCTCTGTCACGCGTACCTCACCGCGGTGCGCTGGGTGCCGAGGTCGATGGCACCGTCGTTGGTTGCAATTGACACTTCCATGATGTCGCCGTGCTGTAGGTACTTCGGGTTGCTGGCCTCGCGCTTCAAGAAGGCCTTTAGCTCTTGCGGTTTGGGGGGCGCGCCCAGAGCTGTCCCGACCGGCGTGCCGGTCATGATCAGATCACCGGTGCCCAACGGCTGGAATCGTGCCAGCGACTGCAACGCCTGCAGCGGTGGGTAGATCATGTCGCCTTGGACGAGCATGTTTTGTCTCACTTCTCCGTTGACCTGCAATTCGAGGCGCAGATCGCCGAAGCGGTTGAGTTCCTCGGTGTCGAGAAGTACCAAGGCAGGGCCGACCGGGGTGAACGTTGGATACGACTTGGCTTCGTAGAACTGGGTTTTCGTCAGCTGGACGTCGCGGGCTGAAATGTCGTTGGTCACGACAAGACCGGCGATGAAGTCGGCCAGGTTCGACTCGGTGATTTCGGTGCCTACCGAAATATCCCGGCCGATTACCAGTCCGATCTCGACCTCGTAGTCGAGGAGCCCGACATGCGGGGGCTTGAGAATCGTGCCAAAGGGCCCATTAATCGAACCAGATGTCTTGCGAAAGAAGGTGAGCGGAACCGTCTTTGGATCCATGCCGGCGCCCTTGACGTGGGATGCGAAGTTCGTCATTTGCGCCACCACGCGGCAGGGAACGGTCACCGGGGAGATCAGGCGAAGGCTGTTGATGCGAACGGTGTGTGCGGTGTGGACGGCGACGTCGATGGCCGTGCGGTGGGTCAGCAGCTCACCAGTGGTCGCTGAAGGCGTGGCGATTCTGGCTGCAACGTCGGCAGTTTGGACCCACCAGCCCTCCGCGGTTCGAAGGATTGAGGTGGTCATGAGTTGCCTACTTTCCGGGTGGCGACCCAGTCTCAGTGCTAGTCCCAAGGGAACCCTTGCTGCCGGAGGGTTCCCTTGAACTGTGTCGACTCCCCGGTTCAGGGTGGAATCGAACGCATCACGGTCGGTCGGAGTGCTCGACTAGGAAACTGTTCCGGAGTTGCGTTGGTAGGTCGCCACGAAATCACTGGAATGTCAGTGCTTGTTCGCAACCCGCTTCTTTTAGGCTGGCGATGTCCTTGAATCCGCAGATCGCCAAGCATAGGTCCAGCTCGGCCAGGAAGGCTTTCAGGTAGTGCGTCAGGCTCTCTGCGGCGCCGTAGGAGAGGGCGTAGGCGTAGGACCGGCCGATACCGACGGCGGTTGCTCCCAGTGCCAGCGCGATGATGGCGTCTGTGGCACTGCGTATGCCGCCGTCGAACATCACCGGAGTGGACCCTGCTGCCTTGACAACCCCGGGCAGCAGCTGAAGGGTTGGTATCCCCGAATTTGCTTGGCGACCACCGTGATTGGTGACGTAGAGTACGTCGGCACCGTTGTCGATCGCCAACCGGGCATCATCGGGGTGCTGAATCCCCTTTACCGTGATGGGGAGCTTAGTATTGGAACGGATCCAACGAAGGTCTTCCCACGACAACGGTGCTGCGAATATCGTCGCGTAGTAGCGCAGTGTCGCCGCCGGATCTTCGTGTGGTGGTTTCGCGAGGTGCTTGGTGAAGTTTTCGTCGGAGTAGTAGTTCTCCATGCAGAAGCCGCGTGCTTGTGGATAGTTTCCGATCGCGAGGTCAGCCGGCCGGTAGCCCAGCGTCCAGGAATCAACGGTCATCACCACGCTGGAATACCCGCTGCTCTCAGCACGATCGAGGAAACTGGTTGCCAACTCACGATCTTTCGGCAGATACAGTTGGAAATAGCTTGGCGTGGACCCAGCGTGCTTTCTAACGTCCTCCATGGGGGCCTGCGAGAACGTTGACAGCGTGAACGGCACACCGGTATCAGCGGATGCGCGTGCCGCGGCGAGGTCTCCTTGGAAGTCCGGCGAGCACAACCCGATCAGGCCTATCGGGGCCATGAACATCGGCGAGGCGAGATGGTTCCCGAACAAGTCGATGGACAGGTCACGCTCGGGCGGGCTAACCATCATTCGCGGAATGATCCCGTACCGCGAATATGCATCGATATTGGCGCGCTGCGTGCGACCGTCGCCGGCCGCGGCCGAGACATACCGGTACACCCAATCAGGCATCGCGTCAAAGGCTTTCCGCTCAATCGATTCAAAGTCGAACGGGAACCGCGAACTTATGCCGTGTACTGCATCGCCATAGACGGTCCACTGCCAGTCCCCGAAGTTCTTTGTCATAGCGCTTCCTTCGTGTGTCGGGAGTTACTGGTCGCAACGACCACTCACGGCTTCCAGGGTTGTGAGAACGTTCGACCATGTCGATGTCCTGGGCGACAAAACCTGAGCGCTGAGCTCTGTCCCGCCGCACACAACGGTCTCGAGGTGTTCTAGAGGACTACGTCCCGCGCTCGACTTTTATCCTGGCGGCTAAAGACATTCCGCGAAGCGCTGAATAAGGCTGTGGGTGTAACAACGGCGCGGGCCGCATCCAACATGCTCGAGCCCCGTCTGCATATCCGAAAGCTCGAAATAAGGAGGCTCAAATGCCCAATGCGGCTGCGGTTACGGACAAGGCTGGGCTAACGGCGAAGGGAGTGGAGAGATACCTATCAGACTTGTCCAACTGGGGCCGGTGGGGCGGCGACGACCGGATCGGGACGCTCAATCTGATCACCGACGAGGTGAGACTCGCTGCGGCGTCCCTGATTCGGACCGGCCGGGCGATTTCGCTGTCCCGCCCGATCGACCCGCTTGACCCGGACCCGCTGGACTCGGGTTTCGCACTGGTGCAGCGTTTCATGACTTTGAACGAGGTTACTGATCACATCGGTCGCCAATTGCCGTACGAAGCCGTCACCGAATACGTCGGCATCGCTGCACATGGTTCCAACACCCACGTGGACGGTCTTGCCCATTATTCTTGGGAAGGTAAGAACTACAACGGCTTCCCGACGAGCGACACCAACTCACTGCATGGGGCGCGATCGCTCTCCATTGATCAAGCTGAGCACGGCTTCATCACACGCGGGGTGCTATTGGATATCGCCGCCCTGCACGGCGTCAATTGGCTCGAGCGCGGTCATGCGGTCACGCCGGACGAACTACTAGCCGCTGAAAAACGCCAAGGCGTCACCGTCCGTCCTGGCGATGCCCTGCTCGTGCACACCGGCAATGCGGCGGCAATATTGCGCGAAGGGCCCGACGGGGAAGGTGGCCTGAAGGCGCGTCAGGCGGGTCTGCACGCCAGCTGCCTGCCGTTCCTGCGGGAGCGTGATGTGGCCGTCCTCGGCAACGACGGCGTTCAAGACGTTCAACCGTCCGGATTCGGTCTGGACTTCATTCGGCCTATTCACACGGTGGGAATCGTCGCACTAGGCCTGTGGCTGATCGACAACGTGGACCTCACCGAACTATCGGAGGCCTGCCGGGAGGACAAACGATCGGATTTCTTCTTCGCGGCTCTGCCATGGCGAATGAAGGGTGTGACATCGAGCGCGTCCAACCCCATAGCCGTCTTCTAGTGGAGGTCGTCAAAGGCTGAAGCGTTGCGGCGAGCATTCCCGTGCCACACGCTGGTCGATGGTCTCGATGGATCTCGGTTCTGCCGCAATCTCTTTCACCCAGTGATGCGTTCCGAAGGTAGCGTTGTTGCCACTTCCGGTGCAGCGGGCGGCGGATTTCACGGTGCGGGGCAGCGCGATGGAGTTGGTTGGCCGTCATCGAGAGTGCGCGGTGCTCGACCGGTTGATCGACGCTGTTCGTGCTGGTGAAAGCCGCGCATTAGTGGTGTCTGGCGAAGCGGGCGTGGGCAAGACCGCCTTGCTCGACTATCTGGCTGGGCAAGCTTCGGAGTGCCGCGTCGAGCGCGCCGCAGGTGTTCAGTCCGAGATGGAGCTGCCGTTTGCCGCGTTGCATCAGTTGTGTGCGCCCGTGCTCGAGAAGCTCTGGGGCTTACCGGCACCGCAGCGAGCTGCCCTGGAAATTGCGTTCGGAATGAGCTCAGGATCGGCGCCGGACCGGTTTCTGGTCGGGCTAGCGCTGCTGAGCCTGCTGTCCGAAGTGGCTGAGGGGCAGCCGCTTTTGTGTGTGGTCGATGACGAGCAGTGGCTCGACCGGGCGTCTGCGCAAGTCTTGGGCTTTGTTGCTCGCCGCTTGGGTGCGGAATCGGTGGGATTGATTTTCGCGGCCCGGGTGCCCAGCAGCGATATCGCAGGATTGCCCGACCTCGTCGTGGAGCGCCTGGGGGACAGAGATGCGCGAGGGCTACTCGAAGCCGCCTTGACTGCGCCACTGGACGCGCGGGTCCGCGATCAGATCCTTGCCGAGACTCGGGGCAACCCGCTGGCATTGCTGGAGCTGCCACGTGGATTGACTCCGCAGGAGCTGGCGGGCGGGTTTGGGCTGCCCACCGCGGCGCGAATATCCGACGGCATCGAAGAGAATTTCCGCCGGCGAATCGAAGTTCTCCCCGACCAGACCCGGCGCCTGCTGCTTATCGCGGCGGCCGAGCCGCTCGGCGATCCCGCGTTGGTGTGGGTGGCCGCGGCTCGGCTAGAGGTCGGCGCCGAAGCGGCGGCGCCGGCGATCGAGGCGGGCCTGGTCGAGTTCGGCACGCGGGTGCGGTTTCGCCATCCCCTAGTGCGTTCGGCGGTCTACGGGTCGGTATCCCCGCAAGAAAGACAAGCAGTCCACGCGGCATTGGCGGAAGTCACCGATGCACACCAGGACCCTGATCGACACGCATGGCATCGGGCGCAAGCCGCCGCTGGGCCGGACGAGGCCGTCGCCGCGGAGCTGGAGCGCTCGGCGGGCCGGGCGCAAGCGCGTGGTGGGATTGCCGCCGCGGCTGCGTTTCTCGAGCGCGCAACGACGTTGACGCTCGATCCCGTTCGCCGCATCGAGCGGGCTATCGCCGCTGCTTCGGCCCAAATCAAGGCTGGCGCCTTCGATACGGCGCGGGACCTTCTCTCGATCGCCGAGGCCGGGTCGCCGAGCGACTTTCAGCAAGCACGCATCGAGCTCATGGGGGCTGAGCTCGCGTTCCTCACCGATCACGGCAGTGCGGCCCCGCCCATACTGTTGAAGGCCGGCCGCCGACTCGAGCCTATCGACCCAGAGCTGTCGCGTAGGACCTACCTGCAGGCCCTGACGGCGGGCTACTTTGCCGGTCGCCTCGCCCACGGCGGGGGTGCGTTGGAGGTGGCGCATGCGGCCGCGACCGGCCCGTCGGCTTCACAACCCTTGCGCGCACCCGAGCTTTTTCTGGATGGCCTGGTAGCGCACTACATCAAAGGGTATGCGGCCGGATTGCCGATACTTCGCGAGGCACTGCACGCGTTCGGCGCCGGCATGTCGGCAGACGAAGCGCTGCCCTTACACTCGGTGGCCGGCATCGTGGCTCGTTACACATGGGATGACCAGAGCTGGCAGGTGCTCACGGCGCGTCATGTCCAGCTCGCTCGAAGTGTGGGGGCGCTCAGTGAGTTGCCCGTCGCCCTCAATGCGCGTGCATTCATGCTGTTGTTTGCTGGTGAGCTCGCCGCCGCGGGCTCGCTGATCGAGCAGCGGCAGGCTTTAGAGGCGACGGGCATCAATCGCTTTCCTTACTCGGCCCTTGCCCTGGCGGCGTTCGCCGGTAGACAAGCCGAAGCGGCAACCCTGGTCGAAGCGATCGACCGGCACCTCAGCCTTGGAGGTGACGGCGTCGGGATCACCATCGTCGACTGGGCGAGCGCGCTACTGAACAACGGCATTGGTAACTACAACGCGGCGGTGGAAGCCGCGCAACGCTCCACCGAATATCTAGGGGAATGGATCACGCCGCCCTGGCCAGCAGTCGAGCTCATTGAGGCGGCCGCGCGTATCGGATGCGCCGAGATCGCCGCCGATGCCCTCCGCCGGCTGGCTGAGACCACCACCGTCAGCGGCACGGACTGGGCGCTCGGCATCGAAGCTCGTTCACGCGCGCTGCTGAGCGAGGGTGACGCGGCCGAACGCAGTTACCGCGAGTCCATCGAGCGGCTTGGGCGTACCTGCATCCGCGCCGATCTCGCCCGCGCGCACCTGCTGTATGGAGAGTGGCTACGCCGACAGCGCCGCCGGATCGACGCACGGGCACAGCTTCACATCGCCCACGACATGCTCGAGACAATGGGGATGGAAGCCTTCGCCGAGCGGGCCAGGCGTGAGCTAAAAGCCACTGGTGAAACGGCGCGCAAGCGCACCATCGCGCCCCGCGATGAGCAGCTCACTGCGCAGGAGGCCCAGGTCGCCCGGATGGCTGGGGACGGCCTATCAAATCCGGAGATTGGCGCGCGCTTGTTCATCAGCTCCCACACAGTCCAATATCACCTGCGCAAGGTCTTCGCCAAGCTCGGCATCAGCTCGCGCAGCCAACTCGACCGTGCCCTACTAGAACGGAAGCCGCCGATGCTGTCTGATCATCGGGGCCTCGAAAAACGTACAGACACCGACCTCGATTGACGGTGGACTAATAATTCGCGCTGGCGACTAGGAGATGCGAACGGACCGCGAAGGGCTAATGCCCGGCTCGCGGCGCCGGGGCGTTGCCTCAGATCGCGTGCCCGCCGAGTGGTCGACAGCAAATCGGGGCGACG
>Ga0302177_10000915_pt1 | contig 21446 bp, 17 predicted proteins | sample I_Palsa_E1_2_FD_198780 | JGI IMG/M metagenome (GOLD analysis project Ga0302177, IMG submission 198780) | Peat permafrost microbial communities from Stordalen Mire near Abisko, Sweden - I_Palsa_E1_2 | ecosystem: Environmental > Terrestrial > Soil > Palsa > Peat permafrost | place: Sweden... | reverse complement strand
TGACTGCGGTGGATGGTATTGTTGCTGGACACGTCGATAAGGCTGCGCTCTGGGGGATCAACACGGAGCAGGAGTACCACGAGGAGAAATAGATTGAGCAAGATTCTGGTTGTGGGGACGTTGCTGCTGGTGATCTTTGTGGCGGTGTTCCGGCAGAGGATCTTTCTGCGCGACCCGTTGGGCAAAGTAGAGCGCAACGGTGTGGCTGTGGATGGGGCGCGGCTGTTTATCAATTTTTCTAACGATGTGCTGGTGGAGGAACCTGGGACTGAGCGGCGCTACCTGGTGCAGGGGTGGAGCGAGGTGCCGGGTGTGCCGCAGATTCTGGGCTGCGTGCAGGGGCTGGTGTGCTGGACGGATGCGGACCACGCTTCAGTGTTTCCTCTGGACGGACGTGGAACTGGAGCGAAGGCGGTGATGAGCGCAAAGGAAGTTACTTTTGCTGACGAGACCGGCGCGCGGATGCATGTGAGCCTCCGGTGAGTCAGCTCAATTGAAGATCGTCCGTAACCTTTGTAAGAAAGGAGGGTGGGATGAGCGACGGACGCGAGGAACGCGAAGAGCAGGAGCAGCGGCGCAAGTGGGAGAAGGAACGGAAGGATCACGACGATGATCGTGAACGTGACTGGCAGCGCGATGAAGAGCCTGAGCGGAGAGATTCGTGAGCCGCAGAGGTAAGTTATTCGATGCAGCGGTGAGGGCACAGTCGTGACAGAGATGAATATGAGTTAGTGATGGAGTTCAAGTGCGGAGTCAGCTGGACACGACTGGTACGCCGCGCTCTAAGGCGCAACCGTAGAGTTGCTGCTAGCGGTCTGGGTTAACTTTGCTTTCTGAGCGGCGATCCAGCGATTCGTGCGCTGATCGAGCAGATCAAGCGGGAGAACTCCGGCGCTCAGCATCTCGTCGTGGAAGGCGCGAAGATCGAAGTTGGGGCCGAGCTCCTTCTTCGCGCGCTCACGGAGTTCGATGAATTTTAGCTGACCGATCTTGTAGGCGAGCGCTTGTCCTGGCCAAGCGATGTACCTGTCCGTTTCAGACTGAATCTCGGGACCTTGGAGGCTGTCGGTCTCCTTGAAGAGCGCAACGACCTGTTCGCGAGTCCAACCCTGCGAGTGGATGCCTGTGTCGACGACGAGGCGGACGGCGCGGAAGAGTTCGGAAGAGAGCCGACCATAGTCGCTGACAGGATCCTGGTAGAAGCCGACATCTTTGCCGAGTTGTTCGGCGTAGAGAGCCCAACCTTCGGTGTATGCAGTGAAGCCTCCGCCGTGAATACGGAACTGGGGAAGGCCTTTGAGCTGCTGCTGGACGGAGCGCTGCATGTGATGGCCGGGGATGCCTTCGTGATAGGCGATGGCTTCGTCGTTGATGAGCGAACGATGCGCGAAGTCGCTGGTGCCGACGGAGACGCGTCCCGGATGTTTGCAGTCTGGCGTGCCTGTTTGATAGTGGGTTGCGGCGGCGGCCTGATAGGCAGGGATGGCTTCCACGGTGACCGGACAGTCGGGCAGCACAGTGAAGAGCTCTGGGAGCTTCGGCTGCATCTGCGCGATGTAGTGGCGGAAGGTGTCGAGGATCTCTTCCGATGATGTTGGAGTGTACTTAGGATTGGCCCGGATCGAGGCGCGGAAGCTTTCGAGGTCTTTGAACCCGGCTTTGTGAGCGAGGGTGGTCATCTCGGCAGTGATGCGAGTGATCTCGTCGAGACCGAGCTGATGGATCTGCGCCGGAGTCATGTCGGTCGTGGTTTGTTCGCGTACGGCGACTTCATAGCGATGCTTTCCGTCGGGTAGCGTAGAGACGCTGATGGAGGTGCGGCCGTGTGGTGCATAGTCGTTTGCGATAAACGCTGCGAAGTTGCGGTAGGCCGGTGAGACCTCAGTGTCTACTGTCGTCTGAATGGCATTCGTGAGTCGTTGGCGGTCGGCGTCGGAGAAACTAGCTGGGATCTTTTTGATGGCGATAAGAAATGGGCTGCTTGTAGCAATATCGGAGGCTTGCTGGGCGACTTTCTCGAGAAGAAATTTCGGCGGCATCAGGCCGGCTTTAACGCCAAGACGCAGGACGTCTTCAGATTGGGCGAGAGCACGGGGGATTTGATGTAATCGGGCGATGTAATCGTCGTAGTGCTGGACCGTGTCGAGAGGAACAGCTAACGGGAGATCGGAGAGCGAGGTGTGGATGCCGTTCTGTTGATTGACGGACATCTCATAGTTTTTTAGTTCAAAGTTTTCAATGCTTTGCTTGAGCCTGCGCTCCATGAGTTGGTGTGAGAGCATGTCCTGTTCGGGAAAGCCTGTCGCGTCGATGGCCATCAGGCGGTGCAGATTGGCCTGATTGGCGGCGTTCTGTTGGACGATGGCTGTGAGAGAGTAATCCGCAAGCTTGTCGTTGTAGCGATAGTCGCCTACAGCGGTGGCCCGTTCGGGATTGTTCTTGAGGTCGGCCTGGTAGATCTCTTCGAAGAGCGCGTTTTGTGCCGCGATGCGTGTATCCACGGATTGAGCTTCGGCAAATGCGGTGGGAGCTAGCGAGGTGCAGAGGCAGGCGGACAAAACAAGGCTCAGAAGGTTGGGTCGCATGATGGGAGAGTAGCAGATGTGATATCTGATTTCTCCTGTGTGGTTGCGTTTTCGTTCTGACGGTTAGCTGGCGATCGTGCCTTGGTGGAAAACTAGCTGCCAGCGGTTGTCTCGAAGCGTCCACAAGGAAGAACGGTGGGAGACGGCGACAGAGGTGGTGGCGCGGTAGGTTGCGAGGACGACATTTTCCGCAAGCTGAGCCATGTAGAAGTGGTGAATCGTCGCGGGACGAGGCGGGCTCGTGAGAAGGACGTCGATGACCTGCTGGCGGTTGAAGACCCGGCCAGAGGTGCAAAACTCTCTGTATTCGTCGGCGAAGAGCGGGATGAGGGCTTTGCGATCAGCCTCGCGGTCGGGGTGCAGGAGACGCTCTTCGAGTGAGTACAGATGGTCTTGCAGTTCGGTCTTTTTCATGGAAACAGGGCTCCAACTGTTATACGAACAACAGCGTAGAGGGTTTCATTGTGACAGATTTTAAGGTTTCGAGTCGATGGGATTCGGTCTGCGCGCGAGGACGATGCGTGGTATCTCCTGCAGATCGTTGATGAAAGTAACATCGTTCCAGTCGGCGAGAAATTGAGCGAGGGATGTCTGCTGGCCATGGCCGATTTCAAGGGCGAGGAGGCCGCTTGGTTTGAGCGCTTTTCGTGCTTCTGGAATGAGGCGGCGGTAGATATCGAGGCCCGTCTCTCCCGCGAAGAGTGCGCTGGCTGGCTCGTGCTCACGAACTTGTGGATGAAGGGTTGAGCGGTCAGATTCGGGGATGTAGGGTGGGTTGCTGACGATTGCATCGAAGGATTCAGTCGAGGACTCGATGGCTGCCAGAAGGTCGGATCGGAGGAAGCGAATTCGACCGGCTACGTTGTGCTCTCGTGCGTTGTGCTGCGCAACGGCAAGGGCCTCCGCGGATAAGTCGAGCGCTGTGATCTCCACCAAAGGAAGATGGACGGCGAGTGCGATGGCGATAGCTCCTGAGCCGACGCCAATATCGGCGAGCTTGAGGGGCTGGTTTGCGGGGAGTAGTTGGAGGATAGCTTCAACAAGGTGTTCGGTTTCGGGGCGAGGGATAAGAACGGCGGGAGTGACGTGGAGGCGCAAGCCGTAAAACTCCTGCTCGCCGGTGATGTACTGGATGGGTTCGAATTGGAGGCGGCGATTGATGGCGCTTTGGTAGAGAGCTTGTTGGGCGGCGGAAAGTTCGCGGTCGGGATATGCGATGAGAGTGACGCGAGAGATCTGCAGGGTATGAAGTAGCAGGAGTTCCGCATCGCGATGAGCGTGTTCGTTGAGGTGGGGATTAGCTGCCAGCTCTGCAGCCGCGTTAGTGATGGCCTGGCGTAGCGTCATGCAGTGGCTACCTTGATTGCGGCTGAGTGGAGTCGGAAGTTGCGGGGAGAATGGTCGAGCTGGCAGCAAAACGATGATAGTTGCTGTACTTCGCGGTGAAGCGGAAGGCGTTCGTCTTTGGGGTCTCCGTGGTGAAAGCGATTACCGTTGAGGGCAGCCAGAAGGATGTGCCGTTCAGGGTGACGGGAGCGAAGTCGACTGAGGCTGTGCCGAGGACGGTTTGATCTTTGCCGACGGGATGAGGGACGGCACGCTCGATGTGTATGACCTGGATGCTTGTGGAGTCGACCATGAATTTCCCGGTAGTTCCGGGTTGAATGGAGACGCAGGCGGGCTGTTTCGCAGTGGCTTCGCGAGCGATGAAGGTGAAGGCTTCGGTACCGGGAGATGCTGGAGAGGGATCGATCTGATAGTCAAAACATTCGCGACGGTCGACGGAAAGGAACTTCGCGAGTGCGCCGCTGAAGCCTCCGCTGAACGAGATAGGCATGTTGAGTTTTTTGCTGCTCGATGGTTTGTCGTTGATGGTCTTTACTTCGCGAGACTCCTCGAGCATGTCTTTTGATGAGGTGGATCGAATGACGCGGAAGAGGGCTTCGGCAGTGGTCTCATGCTTCAGCTTGCTGTTGTGGAGCTCCTGTGAGGTGATGTGCTCGTCGCAGAAGAAGCTGGGAACGGTAGATTTGTACTGCTCGGTGTTGGCTTCGACGCGGGAGAGAATCTGGTCGAGCGTTGGGCGAGGCTGCTGAGCATGAGCGAAGGTCGCAACGGCGCATGCAATAAGGCAGGCGGATGGTGTGCGTGCGATGAGTGAAGAAAGCTGCATGCGTAACTGTACGGTAGCAGAGAGGAGATGGTTCCTAGCGCGTTTCGAGCAGGAGCACGTTGCCGTCGGGATCGATCACGGTAAGCGTATTTCCGTTTTTGACGGCGAAGATCCCTTCTTTGTGGAGGTGACGTGCGGCTTTGCCGAGGTTGCTCGATTCGAGGGTGATGCGGGCGTGGCTACCCGGTGTCGCTGGCATGATTTCGATCTCCTGGCCGCTCTGGCCGGGCATATGCAGAAACATCGGATCGTTGGCGATGGGTTTGAAGTTGAGTTGGTTAATGTAGAAGTCGCGGGCGGAGTCAGGATCTGCCATGGGGAGGGAGACGCCGATCAGTTTTTCGGCGACGCGGTCTTGTCCAAGGTGTTTGCCCTCGTCTTCGCGGTGAAGGGAGCCGGGCAGGTACTGGGTGTACTCGATCAACTGCGGACCGGAAGGCTGAGTGGGACCACCCATGATGAACCGGAGATTCCCGGCATCTGTTTTGCGGACGGGCGTGGGATTAAGGCCATGGCTGAGGTATTCATCGTTGATCGCCTGAAGGTCGGCAGCTTCGAAGCAAAGATTGATCAAGCCAGTAGCAGGATCTGTGGGAGCGGCCGAGTGAAGTTCGATGAACTGGGTGTCGTTGATCTTGATGAAGGACTCGTAGGGAGTGTTGTCTTTGCGGAGGTCGAAGGCCTGCTCGAAGCCGAGCTTCTCGTAGAAGTCTACTGAGGCGGCAAGATTGTGTACGCGAAGAGCGACGTGAGCGATCCCATTGAAGGGTGCCGCTTTCGTGTCAGGCTGAGCACGCAAGACAGAGGTGAGGAGAATCGATATCAGGGCGAGAAGCACAAGACGCATCGCGGGACGGGCAGAGCGATAGCCGCTCCGGTGCTGCCTGATCATAGGTCGATCCTTTGGAGAGGCTGACTTGAGTCTTCGCGAAGTCCGAAGAATCAAGTCAGCCTCGTCGTTCTTTGTCGTCGCCGGCTTTAAGCAGCTTAGGCGGCTTCTGCTTCGGCCTTCAGTTTTTCAGCGGTGTAGTGCGCGATGAGAGCGTCGATGGTGGGCTGAATCTGACCTTCCATCACCATTGCCAGCTGGTGGTTGGTAAGGCCGATGCGGTGATCGGTGAGGCGGTTCTGCGGAAAGTTGTAGGTGCGGATCTTTTCGCTGCGGTCGCCGGAGCCAATCTGCTGCTTGCGATCCTTCGCCTGTATCTGGTGGATACGTTCTGCTTCCACCTCGTAGAGGCGAGCACGGAGGACGCGCATGCCTTTTTCGCGATTCTTGATCTGCGATTTTTCATCCTGGCAGCTAACGACCGTGTTGGTGGGAAGATGCGTGATGCGAACCGCAGAGTAGGTCGTATTGACCGACTGACCGCCGGGACCGGACGAGCAGAAGGTGTCGATGCGTAGATCTTTCGCTTCGATCTTGATGTCCACTTCTTCAGCTTCGGGAAGAACGGCAACTGTGATGGCTGAGGTGTGGACGCGGCCCTGGGTTTCAGTCGCCGGAACGCGCTGCACGCGATGGACGCCGGACTCGTACTTGAGTTGTGAGTAGACGTTTTCACCTTCGATGATGGCGGTGATGTCCTTGAGGCCGTGGCCGATGCCTGACTCGGTCTGGGAGAGGATCTCGACCTTCCACTTGTGCTGCTCGGCGAAACGCATGTACATGCGGAAGACCTCGGCTACGAAGAGCGCGGCCTCATCGCCGCCGGTGCCGGCACGGAGCTCGAGGATGACGTTCTTCTCGTCGTTAGGGTCCTTCGGAAGAAGCAGAACCTTCAACTGCTCTTCGACGGGAGAGAGGCGCGGCTCGAGTTCGTCGAGTTCGGCCTGCGCCATCTCCTTCACGTCGGGATCTGAGTCGGTGAGCATGGTTTTAGCTTCAGCGATGCCGTCTTTGATCTTGCGATACTCGCGAAACTTCTCGACGGTTGGCTCCATATCGCGGTGCTGTTTCGCGATAGCCTGAAACTTCTTTTGATCGTTGACAAGGGTGGGGTCGGACATCTGCTTGCCGAGGTCTTCATAACGGGCTTCGAGTTGGTCGAGGCGGTCGAACATAGCTACTCCATTGAATGTGGGAAATTTAGAGTTCGGTAGGGCTGGGGACTGGAGAGGCGCAGCTAGGCAAAGTCGTGACGGTCGGGAGACTCGATCACACGGGACAAAAACACCGGATTTGCGACTGTATTCATATCTCTATTTAGATGTTACTCCCATTGGAGACGGTGCAGCCAGTGCTTTTTGCATCTTAACGAATAAGAATCAGCTAGATACCAGACAGAATTGGTCACCGGTACCGATGGGAATAAAGATTGTTCATGATTTGCGAGAGAACGATGAACGGGTAGATTTACCGGGTGAGGAGTCTGAAGCCAATGGCGTTGTTTGCGGCAGTAGCGGCAGTAGCAGAGGTGCTGGCGAAGGAGGCAGGCAAGCTAAAGAAGTGCGCGGCAATCGCGGAGGCTATCTTTGCAGTGCATGCAGTTGCGCCGGAGAGTCAAGATGCAGGGTGGTTTGCGCTGTATCTTGCGGGCACACCCTTTGCAGAGTCGGATTCGCGGAAGCTGAATGCCGGCGGGGCGCTCTTGTCGAAGGTTCTGCGGGCGGTCAGCGAGGCAAGCGACCAGGCTCTGGCTGCCGCTTATCGAAGACACGGGGATATGGGCGCCGCAGCGTACGACCTGCTGATTGCATCAGGCGCGGAGAAGAGCGCGGAACTGGCGCTCGCCGAGGTATCGGACGCATTTGCTGCGATGGCGGTGGCGAAGACGACTGCGATTCGCGCCGCCGTGGTTGAGGGTTTATTGCGGCGAGCGACTCCGCTCGAGGTCAAGTACCTCCTGAAACTAATGCTCGGCGACATGCGGATTGGCGTGAAGCAAAGTCTTGTCGAGGAGGCGATCGCGGTGGCGGCAGGTGCGTCCCTTGAAGCAGTAAGACGAGCAGTGATGCTGGAGGCGGATCTCGGTAGCGCGGTCCAGCGAGCGTTTGCCGGAACGCTGGCTGAGGCGAGGATGAAGCTCTTTCATCCACTGGGCTTCATGCTGGCCTCGCCCGTAGAGACACCGGAGGAGGCGGTAGAGCGATTCACCGAGAAACCCGCAAAGATTCCCTCCGCGAAAGCTAAGAAGCCGCGCAAAAGCAAGAAAGAAGAAGAGATTTCAGGTGATGTTATAGCGCCGGAAAAACTCGATGTCGAAACCGAGGGGTTTGCTGACGCTTCGCCACAAGATGTGATTGCGAAAGAGGCTCTTGATGCTGACGAGACCGCAGAGGCCCGCAGCGTCGAGGCATTTCTAGAGGACAAATACGACGGCATGCGAGCGCAGGTGCATTGCGGAGATACGGCTCAGCCGGGACGTGTGGCGATCTACTCCCGTAACAAGGAAGATGTGACCGAGAGCTTCCCGGAACTGGAAGAGGCATTTGCACGCGCCAGTTCGGTGATGAAAGAAGGTGTCGGGCCGTTGATCTTTGATGGGGAGATTCTGGGGTGGGACTTCGAACAGGGCCGTGCGCTACCGTTCGCAGTTCTCGGGCAGAGGATCGGGCGGAAGCGAGTCTCCAACGAATGGCGGCAACAGGTACCGGTAGTGTTTATGGCGTTCGACCTGATGTATGCGCAGGGAGAACTATTGTTGGAGCTTCCGCTGCGGGAGCGTCGCAACCGGCTGGAGTCGGTAGTTGAAGGGCTGGTGGAGTCGGCTGTGTCGCCCTTGGTGGTGGATGAGCGTGCACGTGATTCTCAGGCCGTGTTGTTTGCAGGCGAGGAGAGCGCCGGCGTAGAAAGGCTGATGATCTCGCCATCGCGGTTAGTTGTGTCAGCCGAGGATATCGACCGGGCTTATGCCGATGCGCGTGCGCGAGCGAATGAAGGCGTGATGCTGAAAGCAGCGGGGTCGATCTATCAACCTGGGCGACGCGGTCTTGCCTGGGTGAAGCTGAAGCGTGAACTGGCGACGCTGGATGTGGTGGTAACGGGGGCTGAGTTTGGACACGGCAGACGCGCAGGAATCTTGAGCGACTATACATTTGCGGTACGCGGCGATGATGGACAGTTGCTGAATGTGGGGAAAGCTTACTCGGGCCTCACTGATCTCGAGATTGCCGAGATGAGCGCTTGGATGGTGGAGCATACTCTCGAAGACAAGGGTTTCTTCCGCACGGTGGAACCGTTGATGGTCCTTGAGGTCGCATTCAACAACATCATGCGTAGTGGGCGCCATGCAAGCGGATTTGCCCTGCGGTTTCCACGCATTTTGAAGATCAGGACGGACAAGCCGCTGGGTGAGATTGACACCGTCACGCGAGTGGAGGAGATCTACCAGTCTCAAGTGGATAAGCCGACTGAAGATCGCAGCAGCGCGGAATAGCGATGTCTGTGGCTCGATGCTTTGACGGAGAACTGAAGGCAAGCTCGTGCAAAAGCTGCTAAGCCCACGAATTATTGATTGATCTGAGACCATGCGCCTGTTAGAGTTCGTCGACAGCCGCCTAGCCTCTGTGAGGGTTTCGATGATCGAAGAAGGTAGACACGCGCCTGGAATGCTGACGAAATTTGTCGTCATCCTTCTGAGTTTCTGCGCATTGGATCTGCTGTCCTGGCCAATCTTTTTCTCATATTTTTTGTGGGTCTTTGCAGATAGAAGCAATCTGCTAAACCTCGACTACTTGTTGGCGCAACATCTACGTTTGGGAGTAGACGCCTTTTATTCCTACGGGCTGTTGCCTGTCTTCATCCAGCATCTGCTGTTTGCGGTCTTCGGGCGCGGTTATTGGCCTTTGATTGGCTGCACCGTTGTGGTGGTGATCCTGCTGGCTTTGTTCTGGGCGCTCTTTGTGCGCACTGTATCGAACCGGTGGATCTACCTGGTAGCAGTGTTGGCAATTAGTCCGCTCATTCTGGGTGGTATAAATCCGAATCTTCCTTACTCTCTGGTACAGCTATCGATGTTGTTCGCTCTCCTGTTTCTTCTGGAGGGACGTCCGGAGGTAGCGCTTGCGGTGTCGATGATAGGTTGTGTCAGTGTTCCTTCGCTGCCGCTGCTTCTGACTGGACTGCTGGTGCTGTATATCGTGGCGGATTGGTGGACAAGTGGTAGTTTCACACTCGCTGCTCTCATGCGGCGGCTTGCTCCCGGAGTTTTGACTTACGCTGTGCTCGCGGTCTGTCTGGGTGCCTTCTTCAGCTTCCGTTCGATGATTGCGACCGCGCTGCCACTGATGGGAATGAAGTACTACTACAAAGCGAGGAACAACGGCTTCGGCGATCTAATCGGATTTCTTCATCCCGCGGGACATAGCTTTAAGTATTACGTTGTGTACTCCTTCGTTACGCCAGTCGTATGGTGGATCGTCAGCACCCTTGGCCTGGTCATTCTGGCGGCATTTGCGGCGGCGGCAATGATTCGCAATCGCAGGCCCGATCCTCGGCATGCTGTGGTCGTGTTCTGCGCTGCCTTGCAGGTTTTTTTTGCGCTCGCCGCGTATCGCAACGAGGACCAGCACTTTATCTACGACCCGATCGCCGCAGCTGGCATGCTGGTAGCGATCTCTGTATTTCCAGTGGCTCGCTATCGCACGCGGCTTCTCATCGCATTTACTTGCATTGGGCTCGTGGCCCAGATAGGCCAGCTTCGTCACTCCGTGGCCTCCTGGAAAGAGACTCATCCTTCTCCACTGACGGCGAATCTTTATGCCGAGCCGGAGTACCCCGCAGAGATGACGCATATTCTGCAGCTTGCCTCTGCACAGAAAGTACTGCTGATGTCCAATGCGACCGGGGTTCATCACTACTACCCAACGCTTATGCCGGTGAATTCCTGGTTTCTGGTTAGCGGATTAATGGCTCCTTCGGACCGGCAGCGCGTCCTCGCCAGCATGCGCGATGCGGATGTCATCGTCGAGGATACAGTCAGCGTGCCATGGTTTATTGATCGCGATCCTGAGGCGATCGGCGAAATTCGCGCCTTGTGCCTGACCGAGGTGACAAAGCATTTTCAAATATGGTTGAGGCATCCGGCGAGTGGAACAGAGTGCAAGATCAACCCGCGACAGCCGCCTGGCGGCAAACCGCTGCTCTAGAAAGATAGGAGGCTGATGTCGTAGGCCATCTAAATCTTTACGAAAAAAGGCTGTTCTATCGAAGGGTGATTTCTTCGGCAGAGCAGCCGTTTCTTTTTCGCTTTGCGGACGGCTCAGTGGGTAACGGTGGATAGAATGCGGGTCATCTTCTCGGCGGTGAGCATGCTGCGCCATCCCTGGCCGATGACCTCGAAGGCGTAGTCGTCTGAACGGAAGCCTTCATGCGCAAGATGCAGAAGAGTCCCTCCTGCGGCGGTCGGTGTGAGTGTCCAGGTAACGACGGTATCCAGCCGTGGCGTATTGGCACCATCTTTTTCCGAGCCGCCTTGCCAGGAGTAAACGAGCTTGTGAGGAGGGTTTGCCTCGAGAATCTCGCAGTAAACAATGCCGTCCCAATCTCCTTGAGGTTGTTCGCGGAAGGTGAACTTATGGCCGACAACAGGCTGGATGTCGTTTTTCATCAGCCATTGTGCGAGCAGCTCTGGTTCGGTGAGAGCTCGCCATACTGCGGTGGGCGGATCGTTGAGGGTGTAGTCGACGACGATAGATTCAGTGCCTCTCATTTGTTCTCTCCTTCGATACTTTTGAGAGCGAATAAATTCTTGAGCTGATCGAGGCGCTCGGGCCAGAACGTTCGGTAGTGGCTAAGCCAATCGGTAAGTGGCACAAGACCCTCCGGGCGGGCACGGTAGATGGCGCTGCGGCCATCGCGCCTGTGAGCAACGAGTCCGCAGCGACGCAGGACAGCGAGATGTTGCGACACTGCGGGTTGCGATATAGGGAACCGCTTTGTAATTGCTGAGACAGTAGATTCGCCGCGCGATAGCTGCTCGAAGATCGCCGCACGGGTGGGATCGGCTAAGGTCTGGAATAGTACGGTCTGGCGTTTATCGGGCACGTGCTTATATATAAGCCATAACTTATATATTGGCAACTTAAATTTTTTGCCGGCTGTTAACTTGGGCAACGCTTAATGACAGATCCATCCGCGCAGGCGGAGAATGTTGGTGTGACCGTTGGGATCTCAAGACGCGAGCTGTTGCTGGGAGGAGCGGCGGTCGCCGCAGGCGGCGCATTGCAACGCGCAGGATTTGCTGCGGTTGGCGCGCGGCCACTGGAAGAGGTTGACTACGGGCAAGTGACGTTGAAGAGCATCCCGCATCTTGCTCAGTTTGAGAACGCCCGCACCATTTTGATGGGTCTCAGCGACGACAGCCTGCTGATGCCGTTCCGAAAGATGGCAGGGCAGGACGCACCAGGGAAAGATATCGGCGGCTGGTATCAGTACCGGGCGGACTACGACTATAAGAAAGACAGCGCGGGGCTTGCGCCGAGTGCGACGTTTGGACAGTGGGTGTCGGCCTTAGCGCGGATGTTTGCGATAACTGGTGATACGACACTCCGTGAGCGGGCTGTGCGTTTGAACCGCCTTTACGCGCAGACGATCGCAACCGAATACTACGCAAATAATCGCTTCCCAGCTTATTGCTTCGACAAGCTTGTGTGCGGACTGATGGATGCGCATCGATTTGCCGGCGATACCGATGCGCTTGCAACCTTAGACCGCACACGAAAGGCTGCGTTGCCAGAGCTACCAGGTCACGCGGTCGACCGTGAGGTGGCCTGGAGGCAAGGGAAAGATGTCTCGTGGACCTGGGATGAGAGTTATACGCTGCCGGAGAATTTGTATCTGGTATCGGCACAAATGGGGCCAGAGGGACGTGTCTACCGCGAGATGGCAGAACACTATCTGGATGACGCAACGTACTTCGACCCGATTGCGCGAGGGGAAAACGTGCTCGGCGGCAAGCACGCCTACAGCTACGTGAACGCCCTGTGCTCAGCGATGCAGGCGTATATGGTTGGTGGGAGCGACAAGCATATGCAAGCGGCGAAGAACGGCTTCGACATGCTGCTCTCCCAAAGCTTTGCGACCGGAGGATGGGGGCCGGATGAGATGTTGCAGGCACCCGGATCAGGCAAGGTATTCGCGAGTCTTGCGAAGAGCCACAACAGCTTCGAGACTCCTTGCGGTTCTTATGCGCACATGAAGCTGACACGTTATCTGCTGCGGTGTACACGCGATGGACGTTACGGCGACAGCATGGAACGTGTGATGTACAACACTGTCCTCGGTGCAATGCCATTGCAACCGGATGGGCATGCCTTCTACTACTCCGACTATCACTCACACGCTTTAAAGGATGTTGGCGTGAGCGGAGTCAATGAAGAATGGGGCGTTGGGGGCAAGCGCGTCTATTCGACCAATCGATGGCCCTGTTGTTCTGGAACATTACCGCAGGTAGTGGCGGACTACTGGATCAACGGATATTTTCACGAGCCAGGGGCAGTCTGGGTAAATCTTTATCTACCTTCCGTACTGCGATGGACCGAGGGCGAAGCAAAGATTGAGATGGAGTTAGAAGGAACCTATCCGGAGACGTCAGAGGTGCGTCTGCGGATGAATATCTCGCAGCCGGCTTTGTTCGCGCTGAAGCTGCGTATTCCGGCATGGGCAGATGGAGCTTCACTTCAAGTGAACGGAAGCCCCGCTGAGCTGGCGGTGCGGTCGGGGTTTGCTACGGTTCAACGCAGATGGCGGACAGGCGACGTTGTCACGCTTCAACTGCCGATGAAACCGAAGTTCGAAGTACTGGACGAAGCGCATCCAGAGACAGTTGCGGTGACCTTCGGACCAAGGGTGTTGTTCGCACTGGGTTCAGAACCAGTGCTGGCAAGCAGCGCGCATATGCTTGCTCTACTGCAGACCGCTCACGAGGAGTGGACGCTCGAAAGCACGAAAGGTCCAGTGAAAATGGCCCCATTTACCTCAGTCGGAAGCAGAACCTACTCGACGTATGTCCAGGTTGTCGGCTAAGTGTTTATGTTTGACTCGATCGTTAAGGCAAAACGCAAATCTGAAAATTTACAGCGGAAGGATCTTGGGCTGCATCTTAAGACTTATGGAATACAGACAGCTTGGTAAATCGGGACTGAAGGTGCCGGAGCTTTGCTTCGGTGCAGGGACGTTTGGCTCCGCCAACGAGTTTTTCAAAGCCTGGTCGGAGACGACGCAGGAGGAAGCCAACCGGATCGTCGATATCTGTTTGGACGCAGGGATGAACCTGTTCGATACGGCTGACGTTTATTCAGACGGTGAGAGCGAAAAGGCTTTGGGGAAGGCTCTGGCAAAACATAATCGAGACGATGTCATGATCTCGACCAAAGCGACCTTCAGACTTGGTAAGGGCCCGAACGATGTAGGGTCCTCTCGTTACCACCTCATTCAGTCTGCGGAGCGTTCGCTGAAGCAGCTCGGCACTGACTATATCGACATCTATCATCTGCACGCGTTCGATGCGACCTCGCCCATAGAGGAGACACTGCGCGCGCTCGATGACCTCGTACGGGAAGGGAAAATCCGCTATATCGCCTGCTCGAACTTTTCAGGATGGCATTTGATGAAGTCCCTGAGTGTGAGTGAGCGCTACGGTTGGTCGCGATATGTCGGCCATCAGGTGTACTACTCACTGGTTGGCCGCGACTATGAGTGGGAGCTGATGCCACTGGCTGCTGATCAGGGAGTAGGTGCGCTGGTGTGGTCACCGCTCGGCTGGGGGCGTCTGACCGGAAGAATCCGCCGCGAGACCGGCATCCCCAAGGACAGCCGTCTGAACTCGAAGATGGTGAACGATTCGGGGCCGCAGGTTCCTGAAGAATACCTCTACACTGTGATCGATGCGATTGACGAGATCGCGAAGGAGACGGGCAAGACCGTTCCTCAGATCGCATTGAACTGGCTGCTGCGGAGACCCACGGTTTCCACCTTGATTATCGGTGCGAGAAACGAAGAGCAGTTGAAGCAGAACCTCGGAGCCATTGGTTGGGAGCTGACCCCGGAACAGGTGGCGAAGCTCGATAAAGCGAGTGAACTACCGAAGGCCTATCCATATTGGCATCAGGTGCAGTTCAAAGAGCGCAACCCGTTTCCGGTATAAGCGCGTAAAATTGGCGATGATTTCGAGGCTCGCACCCCGCTGCGGGCCTCTGCCAATTTAGTACCTGTGAGGGTTGCATGCGCCGAAGGTTTCCTGCGTTGGTGTTGTTTTGTCTTTTAGCTCTTGCTGGAGGCCACGCTGCGGTAACCTACCTGCCGCAATTCCTTCTCGGATACTTGGGTATGCCGCGACGCTACCATGCGTATCCGCAGGCTCAGCAGGCGCATCGATTCACGGTTGAAGGCGACCACTTTGCGCTCGATGGCAGACCGTTTCAAGTCATCTCGGGAGAGATGCACTATCCGCGAATTCCGCGAGTTTACTGGCGTCAGCGATTTCGCATGGCCAAGGCGATGGGGCTGAACACCATCACGACGTATGTCTTCTGGAACCTGCATGAGCCGAAGCCCGGCGTCTACGACTTCTCTGGAAACAACGATGTCGCGGAGTTCGTGCGCGAGGCACAGCAGGAAGGGCTCTATGTCATCCTGCGGCCAGGCCCGTACGTCTGCGCGGAGTGGGAGTTTGGCGGCTATCCCCCGTGGCTCCTGAAAGACCACAGCACCGTAGTTCGTACCAGCGATCCCAAGTTCATGGAGCCCGCTGCGCGATGGATCGCCCGGTTAGGCAAGGAACTGGCTCCGCTTCAAATTGGTAATGGCGGCCCGATTATCCTGACGCAAGTGGAGAACGAGTACGGCTCGTTCGGTGACGATCATGCGTACATGGAGCAAATCCACAAGCTGTTGGTTGACGCGGGTTTTACGCAGTCGCAACTTTACACGGCGGACGGACCAGAGCAGGTGAGCAGAGGCTCTCTGCCCGAGCTTCCTGTCGGAATCAACTTTGGCGGCGAAGAAGATGGCGCTGCAGAGCGAGCGTTTGCAAAGCTGAAAGAAGTTCGCCCCAACGGACCTTTTATCAATAGTGAGTATTGGGCGGGTTGGTTTGATCATTGGGGCGCGGACCACGCAAACACCCATGCAGACAGGCAAGCCGATAATCTGCGATGGATGTTGTCCCACGGGTACTCCGTAAGCTTCTACATGTTTCATGGCGGCACAAGCTTTGGAGACATGAACGGTTCAAACGGAGATAAAGCAGGCACCTACGAGCCGGATGTCACGAGCTACGACTACGACGCGGCACTCGATGAAAGCGGACGACCTACGCCGAAGTACTTCACCTTTCGCGACATCATTACAAAGTCCACGGGCGTAACGCCGCCATCGGTACCTGAAGTTGCGCCGCCAATCCGTACCCCGGACGCCAGGATGGTTGAGTCTGCATCGTTGTGGAAGAACCTGCCACCGCCAATTCGGTCGGAACACCCGTTGAGTATGGAAGATGTTGATCAAGCATATGGCTATATTCTGTATCGCACTACGCTGAAGGCGTCGACGCGAAGCGAACTCGTTCTCGATGAACTTCATAGTTATGCGCAGATCTACCTGGATGGAAGACTGATTGGAACTCTCGATCGGAGGTTGAAGCAGGATCGCCTGACCATCCCCGCTGCTGCCAACAACTTTCGCCTGGACATTCTGGTTGAGAACACGGGCCGCATCAACTTCGGCAAAGCCATCGGAGGTGAACGTGCCGGCATTACGAAGCAGGTCACTCTCGATGGCAAGGAGCTGACAGACTGGGAGATCTACTCCTTACCCATGACGGACGTCAGTAGGTTGAAGTTTTCGAAAGAGCCTTGCGATGGCGCTTGCTTCTATCGTTCCAGCTTCGATCTCAACACCACCTGGGACACCTTTCTCGACACCAGCGAGTTTACGAAGGGACAGCTGTGGCTGAACGGCCGTGCACTCGGCCGCATCTGGAGTATCGGGCCGCAAAGAACGTTGTACGCGCCTGCTCCGTGGATGAAAACTGGAAGAAACGAGGTCATCGTGTTCGACCTGCAGGGAAAGATGGGCGCGACAGTTCGAGGGTTGGACAAGCCTGTGCTCGGAACACCGACGAAGAAGTCACCGGTAGCGCAGTGAGGTGGTCCAGAAATAAAGAGAGCCTCAGGCGGGTTGCCTAAGGCTCTCTTAGACTGCATGACGTGTTGTGGCGACGATTAGAACTTGACCAACAGGGCACCTGTTATTCGGTTTTCGCTGTTGCGAAGGTCCGGACTCCAGCCAGGGACAACGGACCCAGGCGCCCCGGTGTTTCCGCCAGGCGGCGTTACTCCTCCGGGTCCCGCGAAGTAAGGCACATTTGCCGCGCGATGGTTGTACTCGAGCCGATAGGTGAAGTACTGGCTCGGCATGTAGTCCGCCGTGACCGAAGTGTCCCACGCCTTGAACGGATCACCGGGATTCTCCGTGAAATAAGGTGTGCCGGAAGCCGCTGTCGCTCCATTGATCGGCGGGAGAAGAACGAGGTAACGGCCAGGATTGTTGATGCGGCCGCCGCCGATCGTCATGCCGATACGGTCGCGATCGAACCAGAGGCGGTTGTAGAACATGAAGCCGAGGAAGCTCTGTTTCGGTCCTTCCTTGGTGTTGCCATGGCAGCTCACACCGCCGCCGCTCTCGCAACCTGCGTCGCCAGTGAGCGTGATCGCACCCTTGCTGATGAAGGAGAGCGGCCGGTCATAGTACTTGTACTCGATGCTGTCGTCGGTGTGGTAGCGTGTACGGCTCGGCACACCAAGAGCGTCTTCGCCAAAGCCATACTGGTTGCCGAGAATCTCCAACTTGCCAGTAGGTCGATAGAGGATCTGTCCGCCGAGTCCCGGACGACCGTTGAACCGGCCATACGACTGCCAGCCGTTGATGAACCACGGCTCGATCTTCAGCTTGGCTGTGGGATACCACTGCACACGCACACCGTTGAAGAACCACGGCGTGTTCGAGGAGACGTACGAAGGCTGATACGCCCAGTTGTCGAATTGGTAGAACGAGAACAGGCCTACATAGGAGAGGAAGATACCGGCATCCACGTTGAGACCATGCTGCACGTTGAAGTGGTAGCCGGCATTGGCCTCTGACACATAGCGATAGGCGTCAGCGAGGTCCCACTGGCCACGCGAAGGACTAGCATCGTTGCGCGGAGTAGCCGTGGAGTAGAGTCCGATCTGGCTCAAAACACGGGCGCGGACGTTGTTCACATGGAAGTCGCCGCCGATACCAAGATCGGTCAAGGTCACCTCGCTCGATCGGAAAACCTCGCTAGAACCAACGATGGTGTCGTCCTGCGGATGGCGAAAGTCGTAAGTGTAGCTCACATCCGAACGAATCTCCGGAGTAAAGAATTTGGTCGCATACGGAGTATCTTTAGTGCGTGCGTTGCCGTTCAGCCAGGTAAAGTCGGCAAAGGCAAACGGCTCCGAGTGCGGGCTGTTGGGATCGGTGACCTCCGGCTCTGCCTCGCTGAGGTTGGGGGGAGCAGCCGATGCCTTTGCTGTCGTGATGTGATGAGTCTCGGGCTCAATGGCGTTGGCCTGCTTCAGCTGCATCAACTCCTGCTGAATCTCTTCCAGCTTTTCCTGCAGTTGTTGAATCTTCAGGTCTTGAGCTGTTTGATGGTCTGGAGTGACCTGGGTATTCTCTACGGCTGTCTGTAGATTCGGTCCTGGTGCCTGAGCCTGAAGGTCTCCTCCACAAAGTGTCAGCCCTGCCGCAAGGCTGAACGCTGTCAGACAAAATCGCTGACCACGTGATATTTTTCTGTTTTTCACTGCTGCTTCTCCATTCCTTACAGCCGCAGCGGCCAAATTTAAGGAACCTACTGGGCCACTGGACGCTGATATCCAGAGCGTAGTGAGCTGACCATAATGAGTTCGTCATTAAGTCATAACGAATCCATAAAGGCCTGCTGAGACGGGGAAATACGAGAATGTGCATCAGCCTGTATGCGTTCCCCTCGTGAGCTCGGCGGAATTGAGGGGATGGCGCCCAGGCATTCGAAGGTAGGGGCCGGATTGAGGGTAAACCTGGTTTATATGGCCCGGGAATCACTGCCGGGACAAGCCGGAGTTACCGCGTGCTTCCATGGTGCAAATGCACCGATTCCAGTAACGCAAAGAGATTGCGGCCCGGGGACGTTGAATGTCAAACGGGTATCAAAGGCAGGATGAATGCGCATCGTTGAGGTACCGCCTACATGGTTGTATTCGGGGCTGCGCCTCCGATGCCTTTACAGCGATGCAGACGGCGGCTGATCTTCTTAATCGTTAGTGGCCAGCGGAGGGACTGGCATGCTTGGGCGGTCGTGGAATGAAGAACAGCAGAGGCAGCATGCAGGCACAGAAGACGGCCATGTACTGAATGATGTCCAGATACGCGAGCATTCCAGCCTGACGGTGCAGTTCGTTGTAGAGGTAAGCCTGCGCAGTATGCGAGCCGGTCCCTGTCATGGGATTGCCGCTGCTATGTCCGCCGAACATCCCTTTAAGCTTTGCCACCTGATTCATAAAGGCTTGATTGCCTGAAGTAAGATTGCGCACCATGTTGGTCTCGTGCGCGGCAGTACGCCGGGTAAGCATCGTGGCTACAAAAGCCGTTCCAACCGATCCGCCTATATTTCGCGCCAGATTAGTCAGCCCCGATACATCGTTATTCTCAGATTGCTTTACTCCGATATACGCGATGGTGTTGATCGGGATGAATAGGAACGCCAGGCCGGATGCCTGGAAGCATCGCACGAAGACAAGATAGCCATAGCTCACGCCCAGGTTCAGCGTATGCATCGTAATTAACGACAGCGTCAGCATCACAAAGCCGTAGCCGATGAGCTTTCGCGGATCGACCCTGCCGACCAGAATGCCCACCACCGGCATCATGCACATCATCATCAAGCCAGCCGGAGACAGCACCAGTCCGGCAAGTTCGGCAGTGTAACCGAGCAGTGTCTGCACAAACTGCGGGATCAGGATGGTCGTGCCATAGAGCGAGAAACCTAGCACAAACATCAGCAGAAAGCTGATCGCAAAGTTGCGGCGTTTAAAGAGGGTGAGGTTGAGGATGGGCCGATGGCCTTCGCGAAGCTGTTTAAGCTCCCACCAGATCATCACCACGAAGGCGACCACCATCGCCACTGCGAAGAAGGTGATGAGATGCGAAGAGAACCAATCGTCCTCCTGGCCCTTGTCGAGGATGAACTCGAGCGAACCGAAGGTAAGTCCCAGCAGACCAAAGCCGAGAAAGTCGAGCTTGATACCACCCTTTTGCGAGAGCTCGACCTGCTTCTTCACATACGGCGGATCTTCGACGATGCGCGAGGTCAGGAACAGGGAGATCAGGCAGATCGGAACATTGAGAAAGAAGATCCAACGCCAGTCGAAGTTGTCCGTAATATAACCGCCAAGCGTTGGCCCGATCGCAGGCGCGCAGACAACCGCGAGGCCATACATCGCAAAGGCTTGTCCGCGCTTCTCCGGCGGAAAGGTATCTGCAAGAATCGCTTGCTCCGAAGGTGCAAGACCGCCGCCCCCGATGCCCTGCAGGATCCGGCAAAAAATAAGGATCGGCAGCGACGGAGCAAAGCCGCACAGAGCAGAGCTGATGCCAAACAGCGCTACGCAGATCATGTAGAACTTTTTGCGCCCGATGAAGGTCGTCATGTAGGCGCCGGCCGGCAGAATAATCGCGTTTGCGACCAGATACGCGGTCAGCACCCAGGTGGCTTCGTCCTGCGTGGCACCCAGGCCGCCTGCGATGTGCGGTAGGGCCACGTTCGCGATCGACGAATCGAGCACCTCCATGAACGTTGCCAACGTAACGGTCATGGCGATGATCCACGGGTTGATCCGTGGTTTCCAGGGCCGTTCCACAGCCGGGTGTTGCTCGGGAGTATGCGCTTCTAGGGCCTGGGCCTCTGGGAGGTCGATTACTATAGCTGCCATGTGTGGTTTATTCGATTGTATCGGTCGGGGCTGGGATTCAGAGAGTTGCTGAAGAAAAACGACAGCCTTTTAGAGGAAGAGGGACTTAGTACTTCGCACGAGTGATAAGTTTCATATCAAGCCAAGATGCATTTTGAGGAGCGGACATGTACATTCCCCGGGCCAATCAGGAAACCCGTATCCCAGTCATTCAAAAGCTGATGGAGGACCATCCCTTTGCCTCTCTCATCACGATGTGCAGCTCAGGCCTCCTTGCAACTCATATCCCGATGGTTCTCGAACGCGACGATAGCCCGCGGGGACTGCTGAAATGCCACATCTCCCGTGCCAACCCGCAATGGCGAGAGTTTTCCCCTGACCTCGAGGTACTGGCAATCTTTTCCGGTCCACAGCACTACATCACGCCCTCCTGGTATCCCGAAAAACAAGAGACAGGCAAAGTCGTGCCTACGTGGAACTACGCAGTAGTTCACGCCTACGGGCATCTCCGTATCATCGAAGACAGCGAGTGGCTGATGGACCATCTCCAAAGCCTTGTGAAGATTAACGAAGCTGAATTCCCGACTCCATGGAAGATCGAAGATGCCCCGGCGGACTACATCGCGTCGCAAGTAAAAGGCATCGTCGGCTTTGAGATGGTTATCGAGCGCCTCGAAGGCAAGTGGAAGGTCAGCCAGAACCGCTCCGAGGAGGACCGAGGCGGAGTAGCGGACGGACTCGCCGAGTTGAACACGGCCGACAGCCTCGCGATG
>Ga0302177_10000914_pt1 | contig 21447 bp, 17 predicted proteins | sample I_Palsa_E1_2_FD_198780 | JGI IMG/M metagenome (GOLD analysis project Ga0302177, IMG submission 198780) | Peat permafrost microbial communities from Stordalen Mire near Abisko, Sweden - I_Palsa_E1_2 | ecosystem: Environmental > Terrestrial > Soil > Palsa > Peat permafrost | place: Sweden... | reverse complement strand
TTGAAGATGATCCGGAACTCGGCTCAAAATCCTGAGAGGTAATGAGGCAGTGGAATCCCACGTCTCGCAAAGGACGCGAGACATGGGGCACCCGGCCGCGCCGTTTGCAATCAGCGGGCTGGCAAGCTGTGGATTTCGGCGATGTAGCCGCCGGGAAACTGCACGATTGCGGCGGTTCGATCATGCGCCGTGTATGGCGGGGACAGAATCTTCACTCCAGCGGCTTTGGCCCTTTCGAGGGTTGTGCCGAGATCATGCACCTGGTATCCGGTGGTTTCGTGGCCGAAGGGATACGGGAGATGGCCGTCGGTGACCAGCACCCGCATGTTGCCGAATAGCGACTCGATCTCGATGCGGCGGTAGGTTTCTCCGGGGCGGCCGATTGCGCCGGCATCGGCGTGCTTGTCATCGGCGACCACTTTGCCGCGGGCGAAACGCACGAAGCGGGTCACAAAGTTATCGGCCTGATCGCGCGATACGTACACGCGGTTCTCGGGAACGGTATCAAGCGGCGGGTTGGTGGATGGCGTGAAGTGCCAATACAGTTGCATCTTCAGGCCGCCGGGCCACTGGATGACGGCATCCATTCCGATTGCGTCTTTGAAGGGTTCGACGATGACTTCCGCTCCGGCCGATCGAGCTGCCTTGATCGCCTGATCCATGTCGGTGACGAGGTATCCGGTACGCTCCTGCCCAAACGGGAATGGCACGGGCGTCTGGTAGGCAAAGATGGAGAAAGCGCCGACCGGAGTCAATATGTACTGCATCTCGGTGCTGCTGGGCACGGGCAGGACGTTAGCCACGCTCCGCTTGGACGGCTTGCCACCGAAGGTAGCGATGACGCTGTTGACGAAGGCGTCGAGGTCGGCGGGAGCAACGTAGACATGGGTGGTGTCATATTGCGGCCCGACGGCAACGCCCGCAGAGGGCGGGGTCTTGCCGCCCGATGCGGAGGCGGCTAATGGAAGCAGAAGGACTGCCGCCAGGGCCATCGCTGGGCTGAAGGGGATCGAGCGGGTTCTTCTTTGGTTGCGCTGTTGGCTGAGTCTATTTGTGGCGATCGTTGGCATAGAGGTTCTCCGTAGGTTGTAATTCTTATCCCGGCAAACTGCAACAGCATCTCCTTGAGATCGCTTCCGGGGTGGTGCCCGTTCTCGCATTAGCCAATCCCCAAAGTAGATGCCGCGGTCGACACGCGCTGGGCGAGGTGCGGGGTACTCGATTGCGCCTGCCGAGATGCGGCGCGTTGACTTTGAGTTGTGTCGAATGTCCGGAGTATGGGGAGCAGTTCGTTCCGGGTTTCACAGAGTGATGCAAGAATAAAGCGCGCGACGAATCGCTTTATTATTGTCCCTACTACGTCAGTGTTGGAGTAAGATTAGTCCGCAGAAAATTCTCCCCAGGGCGCTCCTTCAAGACTTCCTCGTCGAAAGGAACAAAAAATGCTTCCATCCAAGTCACAGACCAAGGGTGCTGCGCATTCTCGCCAGAAGGCAGAACTCAGCACAAGACTTGATAGTCAACTGCTCGCTTATGCCACTGCTGCCAGCGCCGCCGGAGTAGCCGCGCTCGCCGCTGCAGCAACGCCCGCCGCTGCGGAAGTCGTTTACACACCCACTCATATCGTCATCGCGGATGAGGCTTCATATGCGCTTGATCTCAATCATGACGGGATCGCGGACTTCACCTTGCAAAGATGCAGGTGTCCAAGCTCACACTTTTCGGTGCTTCTTCTGGATCTCGACGTTCCGAACAACGCGTTTGTCCCCCCTTAAGGGGAAGCAGGTGGCCCGAATGCCGCGGCCTTGCCAGGGGGAGTGCTCGTCGGACCGGGGCAGGCATTCGACACGCACACCACCTATGGCGGTGCCTTTATGGCGCTTGGGTTTGCCTACGGTTCGGGCAGTTTTCAAGATGGGCCTTGGGTGAACGCCACCGGCCGTTACCTCGGCCTGAAGTTTCTCATTAACGGCCGGGTCCACTATGGATGGGCGCGACTCACGGTAAACAGCTTCCATTTCACACAGGGCGAGGTTCTTCTCACTGGCTATGCCTATGAAACAGAGCCGAATACGAAGATTCGAACCGGGCAGGAAAGCGGTCACGAGGTTGGGTCCAATCCGGCTTGGCTGATCGAACCCGGGTCAGAAGTGTCTAGTTTAGGCTTATTGGCGAGAGGAGCAGACGGCGTGGTTCTGTGGCGTCGCCGGGAGCAAGGGTTAGCCTTTTAGCCTGCACATCCGGAACACAGTGCACCGCGGAAAAACGCGTGTCGTCTCGCTGCACAACTTTGCAGCGGTACAGAGTCCGGTGTGGCCAAAAGAAAAGGCCCGCTACGTAGGTTGTCTCCGTTATGCCCGCGGACTGCAACAGAGTTTCCTTTGGGTCACTCGTGGGGCCGGTTTTACCTTGACCACGCAAAACCTCGGCAATAGACTGGAAATATAGAGTCAAAGCAAAAAAACGCGATGAGCGCCACGAGGTATCCGCAGGCAGCCAGTCGTGTCAGAAAAGCCACAGGGAAGGTTGGGGCTGAGTCCCGTTAGTTAAGGCTTTCAGCCACCCTGAAGGATCGTCAGAAAGGCTTCAAGTTTTCTCGAAGTACTTGAACGCTTTGCATGACGAGCATGCCAAATAAGCTCGAAGCATCCCTTAGAAATTGCGCCGACGTCGTTCTTCGCAATGCGGAGAATTTGGTGAAAAGAGGAGTCTAGTCTGCGGCGATACCCGTTCGTAACCTTCCGATTTATTCCCGAGAATCTAAGCTGATTAGAAGCGACTCTAAGGTAAACTATATGCAGCATGGTGCAGGAAAAGGGAGGCCAGCCGTGGGATCTACAGCGAAGAGATTGAAGGATACTCCGGCGGCACGTTCGTCGTCTTCCCTCTCGCCGGAGGAGCGGTTGGCCGACAAGGTTAGCGCCGTCATCGAAGCTCAAGTCAAGAAGATGACTCCCGAAGAACTACGACGCGCCGATGCCGAGCTGCACAAGATCGCTACAAGAGTCCGCGTAACTTCCGGAACGCGGTAATTAGTTGCTGCCCTTCCAGCGTGTCCTCGCCTTTGCCGAAGCCGCGTAACGCCTGAATAAAGTCCCGCTCTGTTCCGTGCTGGATAATTCGTAGGAACGCCGCTTTGCGGGCAAGCATGTTGCGGTCGAGACTGCCGCGTCTGGGGTTGGTCGTGTCACGGAGGGCCTCCAGGATTTCCAGTGGGTCCGATTGTTTCGGTTTTGGATTATCTTCTTCCGTCATCGACGCATCTCCGTGGGAACATCTGTTTGAGAGGGTGCGAGGCTTCTGTGGCTTCGTACCGCTCTGGGATCCCACATGCTATTCAAACAATATAGAGGGTCAGTCTGCGTTTTTCTTCGTTTGCTAGCGGGCGGTAGTGACCCAGTTCCCGCCCTAGCCAATCCCCCACTCCTTCCCATGCGTTGTAAGATTACGCAATAACCTCCCATGAGCCCAACTCCCCCACGAGCGGATTTGCCGGACGTTGCGCCTGCGGTACAGGCGGACGTGGCGCGGCTGGCGGCGTCGCCGGAGGTGCGGTCGGCGTTTAACTGGCTGCGCACGCAGGAGCCGCAATTGGCGCAGTGGCAGATGGAGATGGCGCGGATAGCGGCGCCTCCGTTTGGGGAGTCGGCGCGCGGGGCGTGGCTGGCGGAGCGCTTTCGCGAAGTCGGGTTGGACGATGTTCGCATCGACGATGTGGGCAACGTATTTGGCGTGCATCCGGGGTTTATGGGATCTGGATTTGGGCAGCGCTACGTGGCGCTGAGCGCGCATATTGACACTGTTTTTCCGGCAGGCACTCCGCTGAACATCCGGCAGCAGGGAAGCCGGCTGTTTGGGCCGGGAGTTTCCGATAACGGCGCGGGCGTGACGGCGATGCTTGGGATCGCGGCGCTGTTGCGCGCGGTGCGGCTGCGGCACGCGCTGCCGCTTGTGTTGATCGGCAACGTGGGCGAAGAGGGCGAAGGCGATCTGCGCGGGATGCGCCACATTTTCGCGACGCCGCGCTGGAAGGATTCGATCGCTTACAGCGTGGTGCTCGACGGCGCGGGCTCGGACACGATTGTGGCTGAGGCCCTGGGCAGCAGGCGGTTTGAAGTGATTGTGCGCGGGCCGGGCGGGCATTCGTGGAGCGACTTTGGGGCGCCGAATCCGATTGTGATTCTGGCGCGGGCGATCGATGCGTTCACGGCGACGCCGGTGCCCACCACGCCGAAGACGACTTTCAACATTGGGGTGATTCGCGGCGGAACGTCGGTGAATTCGATTCCCGAGTCGGCCAGCATGAAGGTGGATCTCCGCTCAACTTCGATGAGCGAGATGGAACGGCTGGAGCAAACGCTGCGATTGGCGCTGAATCGCGCGGTGGAAGACGAAACGCTGGCGGCGGAGATGCGGTCTTCGGCGCAGAAGCGGCCTTCGGGAGTGAGTTGCGAGATCGTGCCGATTGGGAACCGTCCGGCGGGAGAGTTAGCGATGGGCGCGCGGATTCTGCATGTGATTCGGGCAGTCGATGCGCAGCTCAACAACGCGGCGCAGGTGCAGCGGGCGTCGACGGACGCGAACATTCCGCTGTCGCTGGGGCTGGAGGCGATTGCCATCGGCGGCGGCGGTTCGGGGGGAGGGGCTCACACTTTGCAAGAGTGGTTCGACAGCAACGGACGCGAGCTCGGGCTGAAGCGGATTCTATTGACGCTGCTCGCGCTGGCGGGGGCGGGGGACTCGGAAGAATGATGAGGAGATTCGCGGCCTCGGGGGCAAAAGCCCGTTACAAAGGGAAGCGTCTTTTCGCAGCGCTGAAGCGCTGCGCCGCCCAAAAGCCAGGCCGAGCCAGCGCCCAAAAACCGGACCGAGACAGAACTTCAGCGTGGGGCAGACTGCCCAGCGCAAGCTTGCTCGTCTCTGCGGCTGTGGCACTGTGTTCCGCGCAGGTGCAGAATCCTGCGCCCGCCGTTGCAGGTCCGAAGGCGGACATCATCTATGTCCACGCGAATGTTTATACCGGTGTGCCGTCGAACGCGCAGTTTAGTTCGATCCTGCGCGAGGAGGCCATCGCGGTGCGCGGGGACCGCATTCAAGCGGTGGGCAAGAATGTAGACATACAAAAGCTCAAAGGCCCGGAGACGCAGGTCATCGATTTGGGCGGACACTTTGTCATGCCGGGATTTAACGACGCGCATCTGCACCTGGCCGACGCGGGATTGCAGAAGCTGAACGTGGATCTCACCGGAGTGAAGACGCTGGACGAATTCCGCGCGCGCGTGCGGGCAAAAGTGGAGACAGCCAAGCCGGGGGAATGGATTCTGGGCGGAGGATGGGATGAGACCATGTGGCCGGTGAACGCTCTGCCCAGCCGCTGGGATCTGGATGAAGTTTCGGGCGGGCATCCGGTGTTTCTGGATCGCGTGGATGGGCACCTCGCCGTAGCCAATACGCGGGCGCTGCAACTGGCGAGCGTCACGATTGCCAGCAGGGATCCGCAAGGCGGGCAGATCGACCGCGATGCGAACGGGCAGCCTACTGGAATTCTGCGCGATACCGCGCAGCACGCGGTGCGGGCGGTGATTCCGCAGCCCACGCACGAAGAGCGGCGGCAGGGAATCGAGGTTGCGCTGGCCGATCTTGCCGAGCATGGCGTGACTTCAGCGCAGGATTATTCGCCGGACTGGGAGAATTTTCAGATTTACGAGGAACTCGAAAAAGATGGCAAGCTGACGGCGCGCATTTCCGAGTGGCTGCCGTTCGATCTTTCGGTGGAGGAGTTGAAGAAGGAGCGCGGCTCGCATCCGCAGTCGGACTTGATGTTGCATACGGGAATGCTGAAGGGCTTCATGGATGGATCGCTGGGCGGACACACAGCGGCGCTGCTCGAGCCTTATGCGGATGATCCGAAGAATTCCGGCTTGCCGCGCTACGAGGCGGCGAAGCTGAACGACATGGCCAAAGAGCGCGTGCTGGCGGGCTTCCAGCTTGGGTTTCACGCGATTGGAGACAAAGGTATCCAGATGGCGCTCGACGCCTTTGCCGAAGCCGAGAAAGCCGCCCGCGAGCAGAAGGTGAAGGCCGCGAACGGAGGCGACGATTTCCGCCTGCGCATCGAACATGCGCAAGTCACCACGCCCGCGCAAATCGCGCGCTTCAAGGAGTTGAAAGTGATTGCGTCGATGCAGCCGAGTCATGTGCTCACCGATATGCGCTGGGCGCGGGACCGGCTGGGGCCGAAGCGGGCGGCGACTTCTTACGCGTGGGCGGGTTTTCTGAACAAGGGCGTGACGCTGGCCTTTGGCACGGATTATCCGGTTGAGCCGGTGACGCCGTTTCGCGGGCTGTATGCGGCCGTTACGCGCAAGAGCGAAAACGGCAGGCAGGAATATTTTCCGGAGCAGCGCTTGACCATGGACCAGGCCATTGCGGCTTACACCGTGGGATCGGCCTTCGCCGAGTTCGAAGAAAAAGAAAAGGGCAAGCTGGTGCCGGGGATGCTGGCGGATTTCGTGGTGCTGGACCGCGATGTAACAGCGGCGGCGGCGGAAAAAGTGCTGGCAACCAAGGTCCTGCGGACGGTCGTGGGCGGGAAGACGGTATACGAGGGGAAGTGAGTTCGTCGGAAGTAACTCCCTCAAATGAAATAGCGGTTCTGAGCGTCTAACGAATTTGTGCCGGCGGGGCGCCCGGGAAGCTCCCGCGCTAGGTCATCCGGCAGTAGCCAAGGATGGGCCCTGCTGTCTTCTTATGGGGATGGCGCTGACTTTCGAAATTCGGACTAACCCACTTGCGGAAATCTGGTAGTGGGTTGCTTTCATTTTGAGACGGCACAGAGTCGTCGTACACTTCACGTCCCCAGCTATGGCCGCTGGCGTCACAGATCGGCTGTTGAGCGTGGAGGATTTGGTTAGCCCTCTGGGAAGCCTACGAACAGCGGAGGGTGGAGGGAGCAGCGTAAACCATGAGCACCTTGCCCCTACTTATTTTCATTGGAAGTGCGATGTTGCTGTTTGGAACATCCAACATGCTTCCCAATGCAGATGTCGCAATGCGTGGCCCGCTAAGGCGGTTGATTATGCCGGGCATAGTTTCCTTGGCTATCCTGGCTGCGTCTCTTTTTATCATTTTGACGCACGGATTCGACCCAGGCACACACTGGGCCTATGGTTCGGTGGGAATGGTCGTCGGTTATTGGGTGAAATCAAGATAGCCCGCGACCGGAAATCTCGGTAGTGGGCTAACGGGATTAGCCCACTACCGAAATCTCGGCTTTAGGGCTGACGCTTTCCAAGCGGGTATAATAAATACGGTTTGCAGTTCTCGGAGGGAAGTAGGCATATGGATTCGCGGGCAATTTGGCTGCGCTTGAAGACTCGTCGGTGGGTTTATTCGTTCAGCATTGTGGCTACGCTGGCGCTGGGCATTCTGATCGGAACGGTGGTTTCTTACGGCGTGAAGGGCAAGGAGGGGCAGAAGTCTTCCGATGCGACTCCGCTGACGGTTCCTTCGCCCAAGCAGCTTTCCAATGCGTTCTCGGAAATCGCCAAGCAGTTGGGGCCGTGCGTGGTCAACATCAACACGGAATCGACCATCAAGAATCCGCATCGGCGACGGGGCGGGCAAAATCCTGACGACGACGAAAATGGCGGCGGCGGCAACGGCGGCATGGACGACTTCTTCAACCGCTTCTTCGGCGGGCAAGGCGGCCCCAACGGGGACGCCGCGATTCGCGAACGCTCGCTGGGTTCCGGTGTGATCGTCGATCCGAAGGGATATATCGTGACAAACCGGCATGTGGTCGACAAAGCGGACCGCATCCGCGTGCGCATGCAGGACGATCCGCCGGGCGTGCAGCACGACGCCAAGGTGATCGGAGAAGATCAGGAAACCGATCTGGCGGTCATCAAGATTGAAGTCGATCGGCCCGTGCCTTCGGCCAAGATGGGCAATTCCGACGGCATGCAGGTGGGCGATTGGGTGCTTGCCATCGGCAGCCCGTTTGGCCAGGTGGGTACGGTGACGGCCGGTATTGTTTCCGCGAAGGGCCGCGATATCGTGCCCGGGCGGCAGTTCCAAACCTTTATTCAGACCGACGCCGCGATCAATCCGGGAAATTCGGGCGGGCCGCTGGTCAACATGGATGGCGAAGTGATCGGCATCAACACCGCCATTTTGAGCGAAACCAATGCCTACGCGGGCGTGGGCTTCTCGCTGCCTTCCAATACCGTCGCGCAGGTCTACAACCAACTCATTGGACCCGAACACCGCGTGGCGCGCGGCTCCATCGGCATTATGTTTGACGCGGTGGAGAACCCGGCCATCTCGCGGGTTTACGGCAACGGCTCCGGTGTAACTGTGTCGAGCGTGGTGCCCGGCAGTCCGGCCGACCAGGCTGGCCTGAAGGTGGGCGATACCATTACGACCGTCGACGGCAAAAAAGTAACCAAGGGAGCGGAACTCGTCGCCGACATCGCCTCGCGCAAGCCGGGAGCGAAGGTGCATCTCGGTTTCGTGCGCAACGGCAAGCTGCAGGACACGACCGTCACCATCGCGGATCGCGCCAAGCTGTTTGCGGCACGGCTTAACGAAGACGACAACGGCAACGACGAAAGCACGCCCAAGCAGGACAAGTTCGGCATCACCGTGCGCAAACTGACCCCGGAGATGGCGGAGCGGCTCGACATGTCCGCTGGCAAGGGTGTGATTGTGCAGGATGTGAAGCCGGGATCGTTTGCCGACGACGTCAGTCTGGGCCGCGGCGACGTGATTCTGGAGATCAACAAACAGCCGGTGAACAGTGAAGACGATTTTGCCAGGGTGGAGTCGAGCCTGAAGAGCGGGCAGGACGTAGTATTCCTGGTGCGCCCGCGGGGTTCGTCTCGCCAGGATGGAACCATTTTCGTGCCGGGGACACTTCCGTAATCTGGAATCGGCTCAACCGGAACGGCATTGCCTGCTGCAGTGAAGGATGATTACAATGCCAGCTTCGGTTGGGCTTTTATTTTTGGCGCCGGTCACCAGTTCGACGAGAATCAGGTCCGGTCGTCTGACGAAAACTTGAGGGTTTGCCGTTGGAACGAAAGCATCGCGCGAAAAGCGTGACCGGCTGGTTGGGCGCTGCCTGCGTTCTAGCATTGGCTTCTGTCTGTATTTCGCCGTGCAAACTGGTCGCGCAGGCCACGACTTCGAGCGACACCTCTCCAAGCAAGAAAACGGGAACCACGAAGGCCGCGAACCCCAAGAAGAGTGCGAAACCGGCGGCTGGGGCAACCTCAACCTCCGCGAAAGCCCATGCCGCATCGAATCCCGCGGCCACTCAACACTCGAAATCGAACACCACCCTCGCCGCTCGTAACAGTAAATCCACGCACGCGAGTTCGCGAGCAAGCGCCAGGAAGAACGGCAAGAAGAAGACCACCGCGCGCGGCCAGCGGAAGATCGAACCCGAGCGCGCGCAGGCGATTCAGGAAGCGCTGATCCGCGAGCATTACCTGAGCGGCGAACCGGCGGGAACCTGGAACCAGGCCAGCGAAGACGCCATGCGCCGCTATCAGGCCGATCACGGCTGGCAATCGAAAGAGGTGCCGGATTCACGCGCGCTGATCAGCCTGGGTCTGGGACCGAGCCACGACCATCTGCTGAATCCCGAAAGTGCGATGACCACCGGGCCGGATGTTTCGCATGCGTCATCGGTGAATTCGGCCACGCAGAGTCCGGTGTCGCACAGCGCCGATCCGGGAGCGCGCATGAATACGAATCCGACGGCGCCGGCCGATCCCGCGAGTGTCCCGGCTTCCGACCGCAACCCTTCCGGCCCGCAGTAGACGCTCGCCCCTGAACCTGCACGTCGATATTCCATTCCTAATTTTTGGCACTGGCCACGCTGAATCGTGTAGGATGCTCGCATTCCTTCGATCCACATCCGGCGTTAAATTCAAACTCGAACCATGCCGCGAGCCGGCGGCGTTGAGGGTGCTGTTTGGATTGAGGGCGAGAAGCAAAAAATGTGCGGACGAAAGAGGAGACAATGAATCACAATCGGCTGTTATCGGCTGTCGGGATCGTGCTGTTCGCGGCATGTTCGCTGGCCGCTCAAGACAAACCCGGAACCCTGGCCAGTATCGAGTTCCAGAAACCGAAGAACGGGATGGTGCCGCAATACGAGGCAGGACGGAAACAGAAAGCGGCATGGCATAAAGAACACAACGACCCTCTGCCTTTGCTGGTATGGGAGACGTTGAGCGGCGATCAAACTGGAACGTTTCTGGTGGGAAGGTTCGGCCAACACTGGACGGATTACGACAAGCCGGCCATTCCCGACGAAAGCGACGTGGCCGAGTTCCAGAAGGTGATTGGCGGCTACGTGGACTCGGTGGTCACTCGCTATTACGACTACATGCCGAAGATCAGCAACGCCGATAGTGGCAAAGGTCCTGCCAAATTCTCGGAAGTCCTCACCTTTGAAGTGCGCTCCGGGAAACAGTCGGATTTCAGGTCGGCCATCGATCGCATTTACGAGGGGACCATAAAGACCAAGTGGCCGGTCACCTACGGATGGTACGTGCTGGCGAACGGCGGACGGGATGGAACTTACGTTCTTGTTTTTCCTCACAGCAACTGGGCGGACTTCGAGGACAAGCCCGATGCGAAGCCCTACCGCGATATGCTCAAAGAAGCCTTTGGACAGACGGAAGCCGATTCCATCGTGGATCGTGTCGACCGTTCCGTCGAGAGGGTGACGAGCGATATCATCCAGTTCCGTCCCGATCTGAGCTACATGCCCGCAAAGTAGCCGCGGACCATCCTAAGTAAATGCTTGCTTAAGCGACGCTCGTGTGGGGACAGCCGCCCTTGGCTGTCCCGCCGGGCGCGGCCCGGCATGAGCGCGCAAACATCGAATTCCCCCAGAAGTAAAAAGCTACGAATTGCTCTTGCGATAGCTTCCCAGCGCGGGCCGCGGAAAATAAGGAAGCGGTTTCGACTCGATGATCGCGCGGGGGTTGCCCTCGACCATGGCATCCGCCACTTCCTCGCCGCATATTTCGGCAGCGGCCTCGCGAGCCGTGGAGAGCACTGGCACGCGCTTCTCGGTATCGTGCGCGTCCGTGGCCAGCACATGGACGGCGTCGTGTTCCAGCAACCATTGCGCGGCACGGCGCACGCGTTCTCCCCAAAATCCGGTAAGCGCCGATCCCGTCACCTGGATCACGCAACCCTGCTCGGCCCACTCCACTACGCGCTGCAGGTTCTCGCGCACAATCGGGTTGCGCTCCGGATGCGTAATCACGGCGGTAATGCCGCGATCGCCCAGCTTCAGAAAACAATCCGTGGTCTGCTGCGGAACGCTGTAATTGCTCAGCTCCACCAGCATGTAATGCGTGCCTTCGATGGCATAGCGTGCGGGATTGGCCAGCACATCCTGCAAGTTGTCGTAGGAAAGATGGAAGTCGCAGCCCAGGCTGAGGGTGAGCGCGTTACCCACGAGTTGCTGCAAGTGCTCGACCAGTCCCTGGAGATACGTGCGGTCATAGTGATAGCGGTCGTTGGCGTGAGGCGTGGCGACCTGGTGAGTAATGCCGTCCGCCGCGGCCATCCGGCACATCGCGACGGAAATATCCCAGGACTTCGATCCGTCGTCTACTTCCGGAAGAATATGGGAGTGAATGTCGACCACGATTGTAGAAACACCCGCAACTCAACGAGGTTGCACTTGATTTGATTTAAGCAGATTCGTGAGGAAAGAGAAAGCGGTGGGTCCATGGGGCCGGAGTGTCATCCCGAGCGGAGCGAGGGACCTTGGTTTTAGTTTGAGCCCGACAGAACTCGAAAGGCGACAACCGTTCACCAGATAGTAGGCAGCGCCCGTGAATTGCGGATCGCCCGGTCGGCGGTAATCAACGTGAGGCCTTCCACCAGAGCAGTCGCTCCGATGATCCGGTCCGCAGGATCTTTCGGATAATTGGTCGGCAGACTAAAGGCCTGTACGCAGATACGGCCGTTCATTGGCAACACGACGAAACGCCGTTCCACTTCGGATAGAAATGCTTCGAGGGTAGTATTGAAGCCAATCTGTGCCGTGCTGGAGAGTCTGGCCAACTCCAGCAAGGTCATGTCGGAGATGGCAATCCCGGTATCGTCTCTCCGCGCTTTATCCAAAGCAGTTCTTGCGTTCTTCGAAATCTTAGCTGGGTTCATGGCGATCCAGATGACAACGTGCGTATCCAGCAGGATCAATATAGATCGCCCCATTCTTCCGGAGAAAATGCGGGAGCGACAACGTCACCCACTATCCTGCCCTTGGCGGCGAAAAAACCGTAGAAGTCGTCGGTAGCTTTGTCCGCAGGCACAAGCTTCGCCACCGGCTTCCCGCGCTTGGTGATCAACACAGCTTCCCGCTTGGCCTGAACTTCATCCATCACCGCCAGACAATGAACCTTGAACTTGCCCGCCGCCATCTTTTTCATGCGAAGGATATCCTTTCGATCATGGTCATTATACTATAGTCACATGTGGGAGGATTGATGCCACGGATCAAACCCCCGCCCTCCGGGCGCCATCGCCTTACCCCCGTGCAAGAAGGCACAAGGATGGGGCAACCTCGTTCCTCGATGGACTATCAGGGAAGCACAAGTGGACCAGCCCGCCGCCCCTCCCTGTCTATGCCGCGGTCTATCTGCCATGTATAATCGGCGCCAACCGGGGCTTCCATCTCAACAATCAGGAGTAGCGACATGTCAGCAGAACGTGTTCTGCATTTCGTTTCCGTTTGCTCACTTCTTTTTTCCTCGTTAATTGCCGGCGCGGCCGAGACCGTCACTCACACAGTTTCGTCAGATGGAAAAACTCAAGTATGGACGATCAATGAACCGGAGGTTGGGATCGCGGTTGAAAATTTTGGTTTTAAGCCGCACACCGATATTAAATTTCAGCCTGGGGATGGCGTCACCATAGAAGCCGGTGGATGCGTTCAGACCGGCGGACACGGAAAGACCTGGAAGAGCTACGTTAAACCGCTCGGGCCAAACTCGGATCAATACTACTCGGGAACGATTTGGATTCCAGGCGCCATCGGCGGCCAGGCGCCGAACGTGACTCGTATTAAGGATGCGCTGGGAACCTGGGGCATCCCAGCTGCCGCGACGCCGGCCAACCTCTATCTTCTTCTCGGCTACCTCGACGACAACTACAGCGACAACGGTTACTACTCTCACGATGACGGAACCGACGACCAGTGCAAGAACTCAGTGAATGCCTGGGTGAAAGTAACCATTGTGAGCGGAGCCGGCGGAAAGCTTTGGGCCAGTTCGGGAAAAACTGCCCCCTACGATTTGTTGTCCGACGGGGACGACGACAATCTGATTCCCCTGAATCCCTATTGGGCCTTCGCAACCAATGGTGTTGCTCCAACCGACACCAACCCCGCAAAGGAGCCCACTGGAACCACTCCCTGTTCCGACGGCAGCGAGGTGACGGTAGCGGAAAATGGTCCTGATCTGGTGCCGTGCGTCAGCGTGACCACCGTTACCTCCCGCGATGATGCAAACTGGTGGAAAACCGGTCTAAACGACTACGATCCCGAGCAGAACACTTTTGCGTTCTGCACGCACGCCAACTGGGGCCCGGCGACCTACGCAGGCACTCTGCAATTCGAATCCAAGTCGTCTCCATTCGAAGACGACGACTACAGTTGGGACCTCCGCCGTACCGACCTGCGCGGACTTTCCGGTGACCGGGACAACATTGAGGCGGAGTTCGATTCGGAAGAGACGATTGAGCATTTCACCTCTCCGTGGTGGGCTGGTCTGGAAGATGCCGTTAACAGCGACTCGAGCTTTGCCAACGCGAAGGAATATTTTGGCTCCAAGTACTCCATCCTGACCGGCCTGTTCGGTCTGGATCTGGGGCACTTCCCGGCGCACTCCGAATTGCATCCCGTCTTTGCGATGGCGGTTCGAGTCACGGAAGATGACCCCAGTGACGAGCATTGGGCAATGTTCGTGCGCCGGTTTGGCGACGAAGGCTTCTGCAGTTCCAACGAACACTACCTCGATTTTCTGCCGAACAATAAGTTTGTTTTTCGTCTGCCGCTACTCTGGGGTCCAAACGCCGTGCTCGATGACAATGTCGACATAGACATGCGCGAAGAGCACAACGTAGGCGATCCGCCCACCGTCGAATTCGTGGCCGGGGACGGAGTCTACGTAACGTTTGACCTCCCGGAAAACCCGTCGGCTGACCAGCTCATTCATGGCGAGCTACACCTGAAGTGGGACAGTGTGACTTCTACTGTGCCTCTGCCCCATCCCATAACAGGAGTGCTGGCGCACTCTGCTTCATCCGCAACGAGCAGCACTAAGCCTTCCGTCCATCCGGTGATTACGGGCGCCCTCGCTTCGAGCGAAAAGGAGAAGGAAGAAGAAGGATTCGACGGTGCCTACGAACGAATTTTGGGGAAAATGACCAAGGCCCAGCTGCAGCAGTTTCAACAGCAAGTTCCTCCACCTACGATCGCTCGTTCGACCGTAATTCTTCCAAAAACCACGAAAGTCGTTCGCCTTGCGAGCCGCGAGAAGCTCCATGCAGCCACGACCCGTCGGCCGAGCGTTAGCTCGGCACCAAATCCCGCCAAGGTGGCTCGAGATCAGCAAAAGATCGCTGCGCTCAGGTCAATCATGCCTCCACCAGCGCATGCAGTCGCTCCGGCGCACCCCGTCAAGCCAGCCCATCCGGTCGCTCCGACGCACCCGGTCGCGCCGCCGGCACATCCTTAAAGTTTTAGTGTCGAGCGCAAGGAGCAAGCGCAGGTCCGCGTTGAGTTCTGGCTGAGAAACAAACTATGCCTCAAAGTCGAGGAACGACGGCATTCAATTAGCCCGTTACGTCAGCGCTGGGAAGGCAGAAGCCGGGTGCTTTCGTTTCTTGAAGGTGGGACTACACCGCCATGTACAGCCTTGGCTTTTCCAGGTCCGAAATCACAGCCCCGAGAAATCCACAGCCCGATGTGACATCTGACCTTGCGCCAGCGCCGGAACTGCTCCATCATTATCGAGGCCGTGACGGTTCGGTGAACCCGTGCCGCCGCGCCCGTAAGTTCTTTGTTATGCCGATTTTAGACCTAAGTCCTTTAGGCTCCCGATTTTGCGAGGAGATTCTTGCTAACTCGATGATTCCAATAGCTGCCAGGGGGAGGGGGCTATCGAGGCTGTTCAGGCTTCCAAATCAAAACCGCGAAACGACCCAACCAACCGGCGTCCCAATCGAAGCCCACGAAGAATATTTGGAGGTGAAATCCACAGCCCAGAGTCAGCCGCACAAACCGACGAGCCAATCTTGAGGCCGGATGCCCAAAGCTTTAGCTAGAAGCTAGTAGCTAGCAGCTGTCCCTCCTTGCCGCACCTGCAATGCCCGCTGTAGCATCAATATCCGGGCATTCATAAGGAGCAATAGGAGCAATCATGGCAACCGACACTCTGGCGTCCCCTGCGATTCTGGGCTACACGCCAACCAAAGTCTTCAAGAACTTCATCGACGGCGAGTGGGTCGAAGCCTCGACCGGAGAGACTTTCGAGAACCGCAATCCCGCCGACACGCGCGACGTCGTCGGTATCTTCCAGAAATCGGCCAAGGCCGATGTTGACGCCGCCGTCGATGCGGCCAAGCGTGCCTTCGCCAAATGGCGCCTCGTCCCCGCCCCGCGGCGCGCCGAAATGGTCTTTCGCGCCGCGGAAATTCTCATCGGGCGCAAAGAAGACTACGCCCGCGAGATGACCCGCGAAATGGGCAAGGTGCTGGCCGAAACTCGCGGCGACGTGCAGGAGGCAATCGACGCCGCCTACTACAACGCCGGCGAAGGCCGCCGCTTGTTCGGCCCGACGGTTCCCTCGGAGATGCCGAACAAATTCGCGATGGCTGTGCGCCAGCCCATCGGCGTCTGCGGCATGATCACTCCGTGGAATTTTCCCATGGCAATTTCTTCGTGGAAGCTGCTGCCCGCCATTGTCTGCGGCAATACCTGCGTCATCAAGCCCGCGCAGGACACTCCGCTCTCCACATTCAATCTGGTTCGTGCGCTTAGCGACGCTGGCCTACCGAAAGGCGTGATCAACATCGTCGCCGGCTTCGGCCCTGAAGTCGGCACTCCGCTTGCGGAGCACGCTGACGTGCGAGCCATCTCGCTGACGGGGTCTTCCGCGGTCGGACGCATCATCGGCGGCATTGCGGCCAAGAGTTTCAAACACTGCTCTTTGGAGCTGGGCGGCAAGAATCCCATGATCGTGCTCGACGATGCGAACCTCGATCTCGCCATCGAAGGCGGCCTCTGGGGCGGATTCGGCACCACTGGCCAACGCTGCACCGCGACCAGCCGCATCATCGTGCAGAAAGGCGTCTACCGCGAGTTCATCGAGCGCTACGTTGCGCGGGCGAATAAACTGAGAGTCGGCAACGGACTCGACGAGACGGTTGAGATGGGACCCGCGATCAACGAGAAGCAGCTTCAGACCGACCTCAGCTACGTCGAGATCGGCAAGAACGAAGGCGCGAAGCTGATGTGCGGCGGCAATCGCCTCGATAAAGGCGATTATCAATACGGCTGGTTCATGGAACCGACCGTCTTTACCGACGTCGACCCGAAGATGCGCATCGCGCAGGAAGAGATCTTCGGCCCGGTCGTGTCGATCATTCCTTGCGACGACATGGAAGATGCCATCGAGATCGCCAACGGCATCGAGTATGGACTCTCGTCCGCGCTCTACACCAAAGACGTGAACAAAGCCTTCGCCGCCATTCGCGATTTGTATGCCGGCATCACCTACATCAACGCGCCGACCATCGGAGCCGAAGTGCACCTGCCTTTCGGCGGCACAAAGGCCACCGGCAACGGGCACCGCGAAGGCGGCATCGGCGCGATTGATTTTTATACGGAGTGGAAGTCGGTGTATGTGGATTATTCGGACAAGCTGCAGAAAGCCCAGATCGACAGGGCGGATTGAAGGTTTAGGATGATCGTGAGACTCCGAGCCAAGTTCTGGGAGACCCTAGGGATGATGCACTCACAGGAGGCAACAAATGGCTGCAGAAGGAGTGATCGAGTACTACAAGGAACAACTTGAGCATGGAAGACACATTGAGGTCCAGCGCTCAACCGTCGCAGGTCTTGCGGCGACGATTTCAGGCGCGATCATTGGTGAGCTGCTGAAGAAGCCGAGGTTGTCGAGAGAAGACCTCCCATATACCGTTGCGCTACTCTTCGTCGGCTTGATCGCTCTGGTGCTGAGTGCAAAGTTGTACGAGCGATTCCGCCTTCACATGGAGGTAGCGAAGCTCGCGAGAAACAACCTAAACCCTGGGCTTGCGGAGTTTCGAAAGGAAGCCCAGAAAACGATCAGAGCCAAGTATCCGTTCCTGTTTTGGCTTAAACTTCACGTGGTCTGGAATCTGCTCTTCGCTTGTATCAGCGCAATTGGCCTCGTTACAACGGTGCTCGCCTTGTATTGATGCTGGTTGTATTGATGCTGGCTGCGGCAACCGCTGGAAGCCAGCGGGGAGCTGCGGCTAGAGACTATCCTCTGCTTGTTCGCTGAACCCATTGCGTTGTAAAGTAGCAATCCAGTTGGGAGATAACCAGATGAAAAGGACTTCAATATCTACCTTGCAGCGGTTGGCCGCGGTGTTGTCCGCGTCTACACTTTTTTTCGCAGCAACGACACTCCAGGCTGAGCAGCGGCCCACGAGCCATGTTCCCGAAGCAGTGTCCAGCGGCCTCGCGCCGTTGGTTGGGCGTCTTCCCAGCGAGCAGCATCTCAGCGTACCCATCTCTTTGCCGCTGCGGAACGAAGCGGAGCTCGACAATCTTCTGCAGCAGCTCTACGATCCGCAAAGCGCAAGCTTCCACCACTACCTCAGCGTGCAGGAGTTCACCAGCAGGTTCGGTCCCGCCGCGGCTGACTACGCCGCAGTCATAAATTTTGCGCACGCCAATGGCCTCGACGTAGTCGATATCGCCGCCAATCGCATGATCGTGGATGTCGAAGGCCCAGCGGCAAATATTGAGAGCGCATTCCACGTGTCGCTCGGCGTCTATCAGCACCCCACCGAGAGCCGGACGTTCTACGCGCCGGATCGTGAGCCTACAGTCGATCTCGATGTACCGCTGCTGCACGTTTCGGGGCTCGATAACTTTTCGCTGCCGCATGCCAAGAACATCAGATCGTCTCAGCAGCCGAGCGGCGGCTCCAGTAAGACTACGGGTTCCGGTCCCAACGGCGACTTTATTGGCAGCGATATGCGAGCGGCATACTACGGCTCAGGGCCGCTTACCGGCGCGGGACAGTCGGTTGGGCTTTTCGAGTTTGCCGGATATCAGCTTAGCGACGTCATCGCCTACTTCAAGGCGGTGAACCAGCCGCTCAAAGTCCCGGTGCGGGGCGTTTCGGTGAATGGGGCAAGGCTGAACTGTCCTCCGCAGTCCTGCGACGACAGCGAACAGGCCTTGGATATCGAGATGGCGATCTCGATGGCTCCCGGCCTGAGCCAGGTCGTGGTTTACGTGGGAAACAGCGATCCCGCCATCTTTAATAAGATGGCGTCGGACAATACTTCGAAGCAACTGAGTTGCTCGTGGGGATGGAGCGATAACGAAAGCGTTCTGGACCCGATCTTCAAGGAGTTCGCAGCGCAGGGCCAGAGCCTGTTCGTCGCGACCGGCGACAACGGTTCCGGCACTCCCGGCGACGTGGTGTGGCCGTCGGACGACCCCTACGTGACCGCGGTTGGCGGGACGGACTTGACGACCAACGGGCCGGGCGGGTCGTGGAAATCGGAGACGGGATGGAACGGCAGCGCCGGCTCGCCTTCCAAGAACGGGATTCCGATTCCCAGCTATCAGCAACTTCCGGGCGTCATCAACTCGTCGAATGGCGGCTCGACCACGTTGCGCAATTATCCGGACGTGGCCGCGGAGGCGAATACCAACCAATATAGCTGCTTCGACGGCGGATGTTTTGGCGGCAATGGCGGAACCAGCTATGCCGCTCCGCAGTGGGCGGGGTTAACGGCCATGGCGAATCAGAAGGCCGTCGCGCGCGGCGGAACGGCCCTCGGGTTCCTCAACCCGGCCCTCTATGCGATCGGGGTTGGGTCGAGTTATGACAGCGACTTCCACGACATCGTCAGCGGCAGCAACGGCAAGTATTCGGCTGTGACCGGATATGACCTGGTGACCGGATGGGGCAGTCCCGACGGGCCGAGCTTGATCAATGCACTGCTCGCGTCCGCGGGGGACGAGTAATATCCATCTCGTCCATGATTGATTCCGGCATCGGGAGACTAAGGATTTACTAATCTAGTATTCGCCGAGAAAGATTCGGCAATACCTTGGTGATCTTGTGCGTAACTTTCCCCGAACCTACCCTAATTAGGTTTGAAGTTGAAACTGTCTAGACTTAGCACGAGCATACCTTGCCCGATCATTTTTTTGGTTCTCCACCCGTTGGAAGCATCGAGCGGGCTCTCGCATTCGGGACTCTGATTTTGGCGCTGATGGTGGGGTCTGTTCCGATTTCGGCGGCTCAGAAAGCTCCAAAACCTGAGCGCAAGGTGCTCGTCTTAAAAAAACCTCAATATCCTGAACCTCTGAAGCAAGCTCAAATAGGAGGCTTGGTTCGTCTAAGAGCTACGGTGCTTCCCAACGGGACGGTAAGTAACGTCGACGTTCTAGGGGGTAATCCGATCCTTGCCGAGAGCGCAGTGGCCGCCGTCAAGAAGTGGAAATTCGCGCCTGCCGCATCGCAAACTATCGAAGACATCAGTCTCAATTTCAACCCGCGCGCAGAATAGCCATTTTCTCGGCGCGCTTTGTGCTGCTGCGGTTAGAATTCCTTTAGCCGCGGAACGCTCATCGCGGCGAGGCTGCCATGACTATACTGAGCCAAACTCGCGAAATAGCCGCTGCCAAACGTCTCGATAACGTCCGCTATGCCATTCGAGATCTGGCTTGCGTGGCCGATGAAGTGGTTCAGCAGGGACACAAAGTTCTGCCGCTGAATGTGGGCGATCCGCTCAATTTCGACTTCCAGACTCCGGCGCACATTATTGAGGCTGTCTACAAGGCCATGCGCGACGGGAAGAACGGCTATGCGCCGTCTCCGGGGATTCCGGAAGCGCTGGAGGCGATTCGCGGCGAGGCGGCGCGCAAGGGCATCACGGCGGTGCGCGATGTGTTCGTGACTTCGGGTGTGAGTGAGACTGTCGACTTGTGCATCTCTGCGCTGGTGAATCCTGGCGAGGATATTCTCACGCCGAAGCCGGACTATCCTCTGTATTCGGCCGTGCTGTGCAAGCTGGGCATTGCGCTGAACGCTTACGACCTGAACGAAGACGATGCGTGGCAGCCGGAACTGGCTGACATTGAGCGCAAGCTGACGCGGAGCACCCGAGGGATCGTGCTGATCAACCCGAATAATCCAACGGGTTCGCTGTGCTCGCGGCAAATGCTGGAGCAGGTTGCCGAGATTGCGCGGCGGCATAATCTGGTTGTCTTCTCCGACGAAATCTACGACAAACTGATTCTCGATGGGACTCCACACATTGCGTTTGCCGCGGTTGCGCCGGATGTGCCTTGCATCACGTTCGGCGGCATGTCGAAGAACTATCTGGTTCCGGGCTGGCGCATTGGCTGGGGCATTGTTTCGGGCGATGCGGCGGCAGTGAAGGCTTATACCGAAGGCATTCACCGGCTGCTGCGGGCGCGGTTGTGCGCCAATCATCCGGAGCAATATGCCATTAAGCCGGCGCTCGAAGGTCCGCAGGAGCATCTGGTGGAGGTGCGCCGCAAGCTGCGTTCGCGGCGCGACCTTACGCAGAAGTGGTGCGAAGCGACGCCGCGCGTGAGATGCGTTGCGCCGCGCGGCGCGTTCTATGCGTTTCCGCGCATAGACATTCCGGAGAGCGATGAAGTGTTTGTCAAGGAACTCATTCGGCAGAAACATGTGATGGTTGTGCACGGTTCTGGATTTGGCCAGAAGCCTGGGACGCAGCACTTTCGCATTGTGTTCTTGCCGGATGAGAAGACTTTGAATCGGGCTTACGCTTCCATTGGAGAGTTCATTGCGGAGCGATACGCAGCTTTTAGCTCTTAGCTCCTAGCTTTTAGCTTCTGACTTCCGGATTCGGCTGAGGCCGCGTTCATTCCTGGTGCTTTACGCCGCCCGTTCGACTTCGCTTAGGGCAGGTTCTCCACTCCGCCATCGCTGGCGCTCCGACTCCGGTCGGAATGACAGGATCGGGGACGGGCACGCGATCATCGCGATGCGCGCGAGATCCCTCGCTCCGCCTGAAGAACGGCTGCGCTTGATTGCATAACGACGTTGGCTGGTCGCAGCGAGTAGATTGGTTGCGACAGACAGACCAAGGCTCACTGAGAGGAGCCAACGTCATGCTGATTAT
>Ga0302177_10000913_pt1 | contig 21454 bp, 19 predicted proteins | sample I_Palsa_E1_2_FD_198780 | JGI IMG/M metagenome (GOLD analysis project Ga0302177, IMG submission 198780) | Peat permafrost microbial communities from Stordalen Mire near Abisko, Sweden - I_Palsa_E1_2 | ecosystem: Environmental > Terrestrial > Soil > Palsa > Peat permafrost | place: Sweden... | reverse complement strand
ATCGCCGCCGCGCGCTCGGCCGGGTCGCCCGACTTGAAGATCCCGGAGCCGACGAACACGCCCTCGGCGCCGAGCTGCATCATCATCGCCGCGTCGGCAGGGGTGGCCAGTCCGCCGGCGGTGAACAGCACCACCGGCAGCTTCCCGGCGGCGGCCACCTCGGCGACAAGGTCATAGGGCGCCTGCAGGTCCTTGGCCGCGCTGTACAGTTCCTGCGCCGACAGCGTGGCCAGCCGCCGCATCTCGGCCCTGATGCCGCGCATGTGCCTGGTGGCCTCGACCACGTTGCCGGTGCCTGCCTCGCCCTTCGACCTGATCATCGCCGCGCCCTCGGCGATCCGGCGCAGCGCCTCGCCGAGGTTGGTCGCGCCGCAGACGAACGGGACGGTGAACTCCCACTTGTCGACATGGTGCGCCTCATCGGCGGGGGTGAGCACCTCGGACTCGTCGATGTAGTCCACCCCGATCGCCTGCAGCACCTGGGCCTCGGCGAAATGCCCGATCCGGCACTTGGCCATGACGGGGATGGACACCGCGGCGATGATCCCGTCGATCATGTCGGGGTCGCTCATCCTGGCCACGCCGCCCTGAGCGCGGATGTCGGCGGGCACGCGCTCCAGGGCCATCACCGCGACGGCGCCGGCATCCTCGGCGATCTTGGCCTGATCGGGCGTGACAACGTCCATGATGACGCCGCCCTTCAGCATGTCGGCCATGCCCCGCTTGACCCGCTGGGTCCCCGTCCCCGGAGCTCCGCCGCTCGCGGGACTGCTGGTACTGGCGGGAGCACTGTGGACTGACACGAAGACCTCACTTGATCGTTTCTAGTGGCTGCCTCCATGGTAGATGCTCGCGCCGGCCGCTGATCGCTGACGCTCGCCGAGCCGGTCAGGCGCTCAGCCGGTCAGCTCAGCTCAGCCGGTCAGCTCAGCTCAGCCGGTCAGGCGCTCAGCCAGTCAGGTGCGGCATGTCCGTTCCCTGGCCGTCAGGCCCGGCTGCGACCAGCGAGTCGTCGATCTCGAAGAACCCGGGCAGCGGGGCACCCCCGGACAGCCTGAGCAGCCGGGCGAGCCAGCGGCGGCGTGCCAACAAGGTCGCCGCGACAGCGTCGTTATGGAACTTACGGGCCAGGAAGACCTGGTGGGATGCGGTCTCGACCTCGGCGAGCAGTTCCTCGGCCCCGTGGCCGCCAGCCAGCGATGCCCGGAACTCCGGCTGGCCGAAGGCCGCGCGCAGGGCGCGGGTGAGATCGCTTTCCCGCAGTTCCCGCGCGTCGTCGGCCGCAGTCCTCGCGTCATGCGCCGCGGACGCGAGCAGGAGGCTCGTCGCCGGGTCGAGCAGGCCGGTGGAGGCCAGTTCCAGCGCCACCGAGCTGCGCCGCAGCAGCGCGACGTCGAGCGCGGCGCGGGTGGCCTCCAGCCGCGCGTGCAGCCTGTCGAGCCGGCCCGCCCGCCAGGAGATGTAGACGCCGAGCAGCAGCGCGATGCCGACGATGATGATGACGCTGGTCATGGTCATCGGGTCAGCACCCCGGCCATCACGCCACCACCCCGACCTTGATGCCGCCGAGCGTCACCGTCTGGTAGACGGCAACCACATCGCGCGCGATCACCGGCCAGTCATACACCTTCACCGCCGCGGTGGCCGCCTTGGATAGTTCCGCGCGCCGCTGCGGGTCATCGAGGAGCCGGCTCGCCGCCATGGCCAGCTCGGCGGCGTCGCCGATGGCGAACAGCTCGCCCGCCTGGCCGCCGCGCAGGACCATCCGGAACGCGTCCAGGTCACTGGCCACGATCGGCGCGCCGGCGGCCATCGCCTCGGCCAGCACGATCCCGAAGCTCTCGCCGCCGGTGTTCGGGGCGCAGAAGACGTCCACCGAGTGGTAGACGCGAACCTTGTCCGCCTCGCTGACCTGGCCGAGCAGTACCACCCGGTCGCGCAGCGGCGCGGAAACCTTGTCCAGTACCTCCTCGGTGTCCCCCGGGCCGGCGACGAGCAGCCGCAGGCCGGCCCGCTGGGCGCCGAGTATCTCGAACGCGGCAAGCAGCACGGCCAGGCCCTTACGGGACTCGTCCATCCGGCCGAGGAAGCCGAGCGCGCCGCCTGCCCCCGGCCAGCCGGGGAGGGGGTCCGCCTTCTCGTACCTGCGCACCGAGACCCCGTTCGGGATGAGCACGGCGTCGCCGCCCAGATGCTCGACCTGCGTGGTCCTTGCTGCCTCGGACACCGCGATCCTGGCGCTGATCTTCTCCAGCGCCGACTGCAGCGCCGGCCGCGCGGCGAGCATCCAGCGGGAGCGCGGGTTCGCGGTGTGCACGGTCGCCACGATCGGGCCGGAGGAGACCCAGCAGGCCAGCAGCCCCAGGCTCGGCACGATGGGCTCGTGCACGTGCAGCACGTCGAACTGGCCGTCCTTGACCCACCTGCGCACCCGGCTGGCGGACAGGAAGCCGAATGCGAGCCTGCCGACGGACCCGTTGTACGGCACGGGCACCGCCCGGCCGGCCGGCACGACGTAGCCGGGCAGCGGGGTGTCGTCGTCGGCGGGCGAGATGACGGAGACCTGGTGGCCGAGGTCGATCAGCGCCTCGGCGAGATTCCTGATGTGCTCCTGGACGCCGCCGGGGACAGCCCAGGTGTACGGGCAGACGATGCCGACTCTCATGGCACGGCATCCGCCGGGCCATGAGAGTCGCTGGCGTCCACGGCACTCCCGGCGACGTCCACGGCAGGACCGGCGGCGTCCACGGCAGGGCCGGCAGGGCCGAAGGCATCCGCGGCAGGACCGGCGGCGTCCACGGCAGGACCGGCGGCGTCGACGGCAGGGCCGGCAGGGCCGAAGGCATCCGCGGCAGGGCCGGCGGGGTCCACGGCAGGGCCGGCGGCGTCCGCGGGGTCCCCCGCGGCCTTGGCGGCGGCGACCGAGGCAGCCAGCCGGTCAGCGTCGAGGTCGGTCAGGAACAGCCGCTGCAGCATGTGCCAGTCCGCCGGGTGCGCGCTGATGCCGTCCTCGAAGGCGCGCGCGATCTGCTGCGTCATGGCCGCGGTCCGCTGCTTCGTGTCGCCCTCGGCCGGCACCGGGATCTCGTCGTGGAAGCGGACTCCCCAGCCGTCGTCGGTGAACCAGAGCGTGGCCGGGATCAGCGCCGCGCCCGTCCGCACGGCGAGCGCGGCAGGACCGGCCATCATGTGCGCCTTCTCGCCGAAGAATTCCACCTCGATGCCGTTGCCGGTGACGTCCCGGTCGCACGGCAGGCAGACGATCCGGCCGGCTCGCAGCCGCTGCGCCAGTACGCCGAACGGCCTGCTGCCGCCGCTGGCCGGCAGCACTTCCATGCCAAGATTCTCGCGGAACGCGACGAAGCGCTCGTAGACAGCCTCCGGCTTCAGCCGCTCGGCGACGGTGGTGAACGAGCCGGCGCCGCTGGCGATGATCCAGGCGGCGGCCTGGTCCCAGTTGCCCATGTGCGGCAGCGCGAATACCACGCCGCGGCCGGCCGCAACGTAGTCGAACGCGATCTGCACGCTCCCTTCCTCGTACATGCCGTCCACCAGCCGCTTGACGGGAATCACCGGCAGCCGGAACACCTCGAGCCAGTACCGCGCGTACGAGCGCATCGACTGCCTGGACAACGCGCGCAGCTCACCGCCGTCCGCGGCGGGCCCGAGCACCCGGCGGAGGTTGGCCTCCAGGACCTGGACCCGCGGGCCCTGGCGCCGCCAGGCGATTTCCGCCCCGGCCATGAATGCCCACCTCGCCCAGGACTCGGGCGCGCGGCATACGACTGACCAGCCGAGCCCGTACCCGGCGTCGATCAGCCTGTCTCTGAGTCCGGGCATCCGGTTCCTCCCTGCACTGTGGCACGACGCACGGCGAGCATTCGCTGTGCCAGTGTGACGGTGCTTGCAGCTGCCAGCACCCAGAGTCCCACGGGAAGGACATAGGGCACGCCAAGCCCGGTCAGGCCGATCACGACCAGGCCGATCACCAGCCGCTCCGACCGCTCCGCGATGCCTACGTCGCAGCGCACGCCCAGGCCTTCCGCGCGCGCCTTCGCGTACGACACGAGGGCGCCGGTCACAAGGCAGAACAGCGCCAGCCCGGCCACCAGCCTGCTGTGCCCGCTCAGCACCGCCCAGGCGGCAACGCCCGCGAAGATCGACGCGTCGGCAACCCGGTCCAGGGTGGAGTCAAGGAAGGCACCCTACGAGCCGGTCGTGCCCTTGATCCGCGCTAGCGTCCCGTCCAGCATGTCGGCGAAGACGAAAAAGGTGCAGACCATCGTCCCGGCGAACAGATGGCCGGCCGGGAACAGCGCAAGCGCGCCCGCGGAGACCCCGAGGGTGCCGATGATGGTCACTGCATTCGGGGTGACCGGGGTGCGGGCAAGCGCCTGGCCCACCGGCGTCAGCACGCGGGCGATGGCTGGTCGCAGCACGTTCAGCATGGCCATCCGATCTTACTGGCGAGCGGGCAGGCCGGATCTTACTGACGGGTAGGCACGGCGAATGCGGCCGGGGTCTTGTGATCCGGTGGCCAGGAGGTAAAAGCTGGCGGTGCAGGCACGGGCCAAGGTCTGGCCGGGCCGGCCGCCGGGCGGACCTGACAGCCCGGCAGCCGGGCGGATCTAACAGGAGGCGACGGCGATGGCCGATAGGACAGGAAGCTCGGGAGCCGCGGGCAGATCGCCCGCGGCCGGCCAGGCAGACAGCGTGCGCAACGTCGTGCTGGTCGGCCACTCAGGAGCAGGCAAGACGACGCTGGTCGAGTCCCTGCTGGTGCACACCGGCGCGATCCAGCGGCCCGGCCGGGTCGAGGACGGGACGACCGTGAGTGACTTCGACGAGGTCGAGGTCAGGCAGCAGCGCTCGGTCAACCTCACGCTGGCGCCGGTCGTGCACGGCAACGTGAAGGTGAACCTGCTGGACACGCCTGGCTACGCCGACTTCACCGGCGACCTGAGGGCGGGCCTGCGGGCCGCCGACGCCGCGCTGTTCACCGTGTCCGCCGCCGACAGCATCGACGGCCTGACCAAGATGCTGTGGGAGGAATGCGCCGCCGTCGGCACCCCCCGCGCCGTGGTGATCACCAAGATCGATCATCAGCGGGGCAATTTCGACGAGGCGCTCGCCGCCTGCCGGGACGCGTTCGGCGACTCGGTCGCGCCGCTGTACCTGCCGGTGACCGACGACCAGGGCAACGTCAGCGGGCTGATCGGCCTGCTGTCCGAGCGGTTCTACGACTACTCGTCCGGTACCCGGGCTGACCGTGATCCCGACCCCGCGCACGCCGAGCGCATCGCCGGGGCCCGCGGCGAGCTGATCGAGTCGATCATCCAGGAGAGCGAAGACGAATCGCTGATGGAGCGTTACCTCAACGACGAGCACATCGACGTCAAGGTGCTCATCGAGGACCTGGAGAAGGCCGTCGCCCGCGGCAGTTTCTACCCGGTGCTCGCCGCCGCTGCCGCCCGCGGCATCGGCCTCGCCGAGCTACTCGAGGTGATGACGGAGGCGTTCCCCGCCCCGGAGGAGCATCCGCTGCCCGCGGTGACCTCGCTGGACGGCAAGCCGGTGAACAATCTTCGCAGCGACCCTGGCGGCCCGCTGCTGGCCGAGGTGATCAAGACAGCCTCGGATCCCTATGTCGGCCGGATCAGCCTGGTCCGGGTGTTCTCCGGCACCCTGCGGCCCGACGCCGTGGTGCACGTGTCCGGCCACGGCCGGGCGGAGCACGGCCACGCCGATCACGACCAGGACGAGCGGATCGGCGCGCTCACGTCCCCGCTCGGCAAGCAGCAGCGCGGCGTCGCGCTGTGCGCGGCCGGGGACATCTGCGCCGTCGCCAAGCTCGGCAGCGCCGAGACCGGCGACTCGCTGTCCGACAAGGACATGCCGCTGCTGATAGAAGCGTGGGCGATGCCCGAGCCGCTGCTGCCGATCGCGATCTCGGCGAAGTCCAAGGCCGACGAGGACAAGATGTCGCAGGCACTGTCCAGGCTGGTTGCCGAGGATCCCACGCTGCGGCTGGAGAACAACGCGGAGACTCGCCAGCTGGTGCTCTGGTGCATGGGCGAGGCGCACGCTGACCTGCTGCTCGACCGGCTGTCGAGCCGGTACGGCGTGGCGGTGGAGACAACGCCGCTGCGCGTGCCGCTGCGGGAGACCGTCGGCGGCAAGGCGCAGGGACTGGGCCGGAACGTCAAGCAGACCGGCGGGCACGGCGAGTTCGCCATCTGCCGTATCGAGGTGGAGCCGCGGCCGTCCGGTTCCGGGCTCGAGTTCGTTGACAAGATCGTCGGCGGAGTGGTGCCGCGGCAGTTCATCCCGTCGGTCGAGAAGGGCGTCCGCGCCCAGATGGACCTGGGGGTACTGGCGGGCTACCCGATGGTGGACATCAGGGTCACCCTGTACGACGGCAAGGCGCACGCCGTGGACTCCTCCGACCTGGCGTTCCAGAAGGCAGGCAAGGCAGCGCTGCGGGATGCGGCCGAGCAGGCGCAGGTGCTGCTGCTCGAGCCCGTCGACGAGGTCTCCGTGCTGGTCGCTGATGACTATGTCGGCGCAGTGATGTCGGACCTGTCCTCGCGGCGCGGGCGCGTGCTCGGCACCGAGCCGGTACCCGGCGGCCGCACGCTGGTCAGGTCCGAGATACCGGAACTGGAGATCATGCGGTACGCCATTGACCTGAGGTCTATGTCGCACGGGACCGGGTCCTTCACCCGGTCATACCTGCGGTATGAGCCACTGCCCTCGCATCTCGCCGACAAGGTCGCCGAGGCCTCGAAACCCGGCTGACCGGGGCCGCTAACCGGGGCCTGTGCCTGGCCGGCCGCCTCAGGCGGCCGGCCACGCGTCGGCGATCAGCTTGCGGGTGTCGGCCAGCAGCTGGGGCAGGACCCTGGTCTGCGCGATGATCGGCATGAAGTTCATGTCGCCGCCCCACCTGGGCACCACGTGCTGGTGCAGGTGCGCCGCGATCCCGGCACCGGCCACGGAGCCCATGTTCATCCCGATGTTGAATCCGTGCGGGCCGGAGCCGGCCCGCAGCGCCGTCATGGCGCGCTTGGTGAACTCGCCAAGCTCGGCGGTCTCCGGCTCGTCCAGGCCGGTGTAGTCGGCGACATGCCGGTACGGGCAGATCAGCAGGTGGCCGCTGTTGTAGGGATAGAGGTTGAGCACGGCATAGACCAGGGTGCCGCGCGCCACGATCAGGCCTTCGGAGTCCGGCAGCCCGGGAATACGGCAGAACGGGCAATCCCCGCCTGCTGCCGTGTCAGCCGGCTTGCCCTCGCCCTTGATGTAGGCCAGCCGGTGCGGCATCCACAGCCGCTGCAGCCCGTCCGGTGGGCCGGCCCCGTCCTGCTCCAGGGGCTCAGTCGGCATGACCGCTCAGACCTGGACCCGCGCGGCGACGGCGGACGCGATCTCGGTGATCGCGTCGTCGACGGGCACCCCGTTCTTCTGCTCGCCGCTGCGGTACCGGAACGAGACCGCCCCGGCGGCGACATCGTCGTCGCCGGCCAGCAGCATGTACGGGACCTTCTGCCGCTGCGCGTTCCTGATCTTCTTCTGCATCCGGTCGTCGCTGGCGTCGACCTCGACCCGGATCCCGCGGGCGCGCAGCCGGGCGGCGACATCCTCCAGGTACGGCACATGCGCGTCGGAGATCGGGATGCCGACCACCTGGACCGGCGCCAGCCAGGGCGGGAACGCGCCCGCATAGTGCTCGACAAGGACGCCGAGGAATCGCTCCACCGACCCGAACAGCGCGCGGTGGATCATGATCGGCTGCTGCCGGGTGCCATCCGCTGCCTGGTACTCCATCCCGAACCGCTTCGGCTCGTTGTAGTCGAGCTGGATGGTGGACAGCTGCCAGGTGCGGCCGATCGCGTCCCTGGCCTGCACCGAGATCTTCGGCCCGTAGAACGCGGCGCCGCCGGGGTCGGCGACCAGCTCCAGGCCCGACTCCGCCGCGGCCTGCCGGAGCGCCTCGGTTGCGTGCTCCCAGTCCTCGTCGGTGCCGACCCACTTGTCCTTGACGTCGTCGCGGGTGGACAGCTCCAGGTAGAAGTCGCTCAGCCCGTAGTCGCGCAGCAGGTCAAGCACGAACGACAGCAGGCTCTTGATCTCCGCCCCGGACTGCTCCCGGGTGCAGAAGATATGCGCGTCGTCCATGGTGAGGCCGCGGACCCGGGTCAGGCCGTGCACCACGCCGGACTTCTCGTACCGGTAGACGGAGCCGAACTCGAACAGCCGCAGCGGCAGCTCACGGTAGGACCGGCCGCGTGCCTTGAAGATGAGGATGTGGAACGGGCAGTTCATCGGCTTGAGGTAGTACTTCGCCCCCTCCATCTCCATCGGCGGGAACATCCCCTCGGCGAACCACTGCAGGTGGCCGGAGGTCTCGAACAGGGTCGACTTGCTGATGTGCGGGGTGTTCACGAACTCGTAGCCGGCCTCCTCGTGGCGCTGCCGCGAGTAATCCTCCATGACCTTCCTGATCATCCCGCCCTTGGGGTGGAAGACCGCGAGCCCGCTGCCGATCTCGGCCGGGAACGAGAACAGGTCGAGCTCGGCGCCGAGCTTGCGGTGGTCCCGCTTCTCGGCCTCGGCGAGCATCGTCAGGTAATCGTCCTGCTCCTGCCGGGACGGCCACGCGGTGCCGTAGATCCGCTGCAGCTGCGGGTTCTGCTCGCTGCCCCGCCAGTACGCGCCGCCAGTCCGCAGCAGCTTGAACGCCGGGATCTGCCGGGTGCTGGGCAGGTGCGGGCCGCGGCACAGATCCTTCCAGCACAGTTCGCCGGTGCCAGGGTCGAGGTTGTCGTAGATGGTGAGCTCGGCGCCGCCGACCTCCACCGCCTCGTCGGCGCTGACCCCGGCGGCCGCGGCGCTGCCCGGGAAGACCCCGGACTCCGATGACCCGGAAACCCCCGCATCGGCTGCCGGGCCGCCGCTCATCAGCGCGACAAGCTCGAGCTTGTAGGGCTCGCCGGCCAGCTCCGCCCGCGCATCGTCGGCGCTGACGACCCGGCGGGCGAACCGCTGGCCCTGCTTCACGATCTGGCGCATCCGCTGCTCGATGGCCTTCAGGTCATCAGGGCCGAACGGGTGCTCGGTGTCAAAGTCGTAATAGAAGCCGTTCTCGACCGGGGGGCCGATGCCGAGCTTCGCCCCGGCGAACAGCCCCTGCACCGCCTGGGCCAGCACATGCGCCGTGGAGTGCCGCAGGATGGCCAGGCCGTCAGGGCTGGCGATGCCGACCGGCTCGACCGTGTCGCCGTCGGCGAGCGGGCAGCCGAGGTCCCTCAGCTCGCCGCTGACCCTGGCCGCTATCACGGCACCGGCCACGGCGGGCTCGTTATCGCCGGTGGTCAGCTCCAGTGCCTGGCCGGCCGTCGTGCCCGCTTCCACCACGTGCTCGCGTCCGGCGAGGGTGATGTGAAGCTTGTCGACGCGCACTGGCTTTGCTCCTTGGGCAGAGGTGGTCGCGGCGGTGATCACCGCGGTACCCCGATGCTATCGATGCGCTGGCGCTGCCGCGCGCCGCAGCCGGCATGCCCCGTTCAGGCGGGCGGCGCGACCGTGACGAGGCTGCCGTAGGTGAGGTAGGGCCAGGCCTTCTCCGCCGCCCCGATCGGCAGCTCGACGCAGCCCAGGCTCTGCGGGAAGCCGTAGGAGCCGCGCGGGAAGTAGTGCACGGCCTCGCCGGCCCGGAAATAGGAGACGTACGACACCGGATCGGCGTACTTGGTGCCGTCCGGGTTGGTGCCCTTCATGATCTGGAAACGGTACCGCAGGTACACCGGGGCGGTGCCGACCGTGGTCGGCGCGGCCGGGATGCCGGTATTCGCCAGGGTCCGCAGCACCACGTGGCCGTCATGCCAGACGGTCAGCGTCTCCGGGCTGTCCTCCGAGGCGCGCGCGTACGTGTAGCCGTGCGCGTTCTGCTGGCCGGCCGCCACCGCCTTGAACAGCGCGTGCCACACCGCGGGCCCCGCGATCCCGTCCATCGTCATCAGGTGGTCCGACTCGAAGGCCATGATCGCGCCCTGCAGCACCAGGCTCGGATGGCCCTTCCGCCAGAAGCTGCGGAGCTCGCGGGGGTACCCGTGGTTCCAGGTGAAGGTCCCGGCCGGCGGGCTGAACGCGGCGGAACGCTGGCCGCTGGCGTCGGTGGCCGCGGGATTGGCCGCGCCGGGCGCCGGCGTCCAGGTCAGCGGCAGGTAGCCGAGCTGGGCAAGCAGCTGGTCGAGCCTGGTCGACGACCAGGCGCCGACGCGGAACCGCGCGACGACGCGCGTGGCCAGCAGGCCGCCGCCGGCCGATTTCATCCCGGCTGCGCCCCCCGGGATGCGCACGGTGACATGCGCATGCTGGGAGAAGGCCTTGTCCGGCATGAACTCGACGGTGGTGGCGCTCGTTCGCTGCCAGCTGCCGGGGGTATGCGGGGACACTTTCGGCAGCGGCGAGTCAGCGGCGAGCGGGGCGGAGAACCGCACCTGCACCGGGGCGGCGCCGTTCACGTCGCTGGCGTGGCTGGCCGGGGTCACCGACAGCACCTGCAGCGGCTGCGCCGATGTCTGCGAAGCACGCTTCCCGTGCCCGCTGGCGGCCGGATGGCCGTCCTGCTTGGCTTGCGCGTGGCTCAGCGCGAACCAGGTGCCCCCGGCCAGCAGCGCAACGATGACCGTGGCCAGGACAAGAACGCGGCCACGAAGCCGTCCCACACTGAGCAAGATAGGCTCCCTCGCCGTACCTGGCCCCCCCTGTTTCGGCGGGCAATCTGCTACTTGCCCGGTTTGCTCCCAGGCGCTCCTGTCCTGTGACTCTAGGCGGCAAATGCAACTGCTGCGGCACGGTCGGGGTAAAGAATCAGGCGAGAAACAGACACGGACTCATGACGGCCCCCGTCGTCATGAATCCGTGTCCTGACGGGTCGGGAGACAGGGCCTCCCGGCCCGTGCTCCTGGCCACGCTCTCCCCCGAGAGCCTGGCCAGGCGTCTTAGCCCGCCACCGTGACCAGGCTTCCGTAGGTGAGATAGGGCCAGGCTGCCGCGGCTGCCGCGAGCGGCAATTCCACGCAGCCCAGGCTCTGCGGGAAACCGTAGGAGCCGCGAGGGAAGTAGTGCACGGCCTCACCGCCGTCGAAGTAGGAGACGTACGAGACGGGATCGGCGTAGCTGCTGCCGTCCGGGTTGATTCCCCGCATGATCTGGAACTGGTACCGCAGGTACACGGGGAATGTGCCGTCAGCCGTCGGTGCCACCGGAATGCCGGTGTTGGCGGGACTGCTCAGCACGATGCGGCCGTCGTGCCAGATCGTCAGGGTCTCCGGGTCCGCCTTGCTGGCCAGCGCGTAGGTGTAGCCGTCCGGGTTGCGGCTGTGGCGGTCCGCGGCGCGGAAGACGGCCTTCCACACGCTGGCCCCGGCAACGCCGTTCATGGTCATCCCGTGCTGTGACTGGAAGGCCATCACGGCGCCCTTCAGGAGCAGGCTGGGCCTGCCTGCCCGCCACTGGCTGCGCAGCGACGCCGGATAACCGCGGTGCCACCGGAAGGTCCCGGCCGGCGGGCTGTAGGCCGCCGCGAGCTGGGCGGCGAGGCCAGAGTCCGCGGGCGCGGCCCCGGCGGGCACGCCGGGAAGCCCGGTCCCGCCGCGGCGCGGGCTCCACGACAGCGGCAGGTAGCGCAGCTGGGCGAGCAGCTCACTCAGCCGCCTGGCGGACCACGCCCTGGTGCGGAAGCCGGCCGTGACCGGCCTGGCGAGCGTCGCGCCGGCGGCCGTCCGGACGCCATTGGCCCCTGCGGCCCCGGACCGCGGGTTTCAGGCTGGGCATCGGCGAGCCTGCCGCCAGCGGGGCGGAGAAGGTCACCACGACCGGATTGCCGCCGTCCACGCGGCGGGCGCCGGGTGCGGGTGACACCGAGAGCACCCGCAGCGGCGCCGTGCTCGCGGCCTGGCCGGCCAGCGCGGCCGACTGCGCCCCGGCAGCCCCCCGCGCGCTGGAGGTGGCGTGCGCCAGCGCGTACGTTCCCGCTGTCGCCAGCACGCCGACGATCACGATCGCAGGCACGATAACCCACGCTGCGGGGCGCCTGTGCGCGGCTGCGCCGGCCTTGAACGCCGCTCCCGATTTGCCGCCGAAGCGTCCCATTCCGAACACCCGCTCTCCATCTGCAAGGCACGTTGCATGGCCCTCGCGGTGCCTGCATGTGCCGTACCGAGGTCACCCTGCGTTATAAAAACGTCTCTGTAGTTACTGAGCGTAGCCTGATTATCCGGCCGTGATTACGCGAAATCCAATTGCACGTAAATGATCAGGCCCGCCCCCTGCCCTGGCTCCGTACGCCTGCCCGAGAAGAACCGCACCCGGAGTCCTGCCTCGCTCGACGCGGTGCCGCCGAGCCATACCGCGATCCTGAAGCGGGAGCCGGACGGGCACCGCGGTCGTCAGTGCGGGCCAGCGCAGATGACTCCAGCCACCGCAATCCTGGCGGCACGAGACCACATCGGGCGCGTCATCACGTGCCCTCCCCGGCCGAGTGGCGATCGTCGCAGGACCGGAGGTGGACCCGTTCGCGGTCCGAATATCAGGTGAACGCTTGGCGCGGGCAGCTCATGGGCACAGGATGGCCGTTAGCGTGAGTAAGGACAGCAGCCCCGCAGGCGTGAGATACCGTCCGGGCAGCCCTCGATCAGGGAGGTTAGTCCGGTGGGAAATCCCGATCGCGAGGCACGGGGTCCGCGCCTGACCCGCCGTCAGCTGCTCGCATCCCTGGGATGGGCCGGCGCGGCCGCCGCCGTGGCCGGCCCAGCGGCCGCCTGGGCGCAAAGCGCGAGCCCTGCCGCGCTGGTCCGGCGAGCCGCGTCCACGGCTCCGGCCGGCTCCGACCTCGGCGCTATCGAGCACATCGTCTTCCTGATGATGGAGAACCGCTCCTACGACCACTACTTCGGCGCCTACCCGAAGGGCCGCGGCTTCGACGACCATCCGGCCGATTCGCTCGGGGTGTTCGCGCAGAGCTATCCGGGCGCGACGACGCTGTCCCCGCCGGATGTCCTGCTGCCGTTCCACCTGGACTCCGCGGCGGGCGAAGAGTGCACCGACGACCTCACCCACGACTGGGGTCCCATGCACCTGTGCTGGAACAACGGGGCGATGGACAGCTTCGTGAAGGTGCACACCTCCTCGACCTACGAGGGTGCACACGGCGCCATGACGATGGGCTATTACCGCCGTAAAGACCTCCCGTTCCACTGGGCACTCGCCGATGCCTTCACCCTCCTGGACCGTTATCACTGCTCGATCCTGGGCCCGACGCACCCCAACCGCCTGATGTCGATCAGCGGCACGATCGACCCGGCGGGGACCAGCGGCGGCCCGGTGACCGACACCAACGCCACTCCCGACTACCTGTGGAACTGCACGTGGCCGACCATGCAGGAGGTCCTCCAGGACGCCGGCGTGTCCTGGAAGGTCTACCACCCGTCCAACGCCAGCCTGGCCGCTCAATACAGCGCGCTGGCCGCCTACCCGACCTGGGACCCGGCGCTGTACAACCCGACGACCAACCCCGAGGTCATGGTCGCGAGCGACCACGTGCTGCCCTATTTCACCGCGTTCAGGAACCCGCTGTCGCCGCTGTACCAGAACGCGTTTACGCCGACGTTCCCCAACGACTTCGTCAGCGACGTGGGCTCCGGCGCCCTGCCGAGCGTGTCGTGGATAATCCCGCCCCTCGGCTTCGACGAGCACCCCTCCTCCTCGCCAGCGAACGGGATGTACTTCACGTCCCTTGTCGTCGACGCCCTGACCGCCAATCCTGAGGTGTGGTCGAAGACCGCGCTGTTCCTCATGTATGACGAGAACGACGGCTGGTTCGACCACGTCCCGCCCCCGACGGCGCCGCCAGGGACGCCCGGCGAGTACCTGACCGCCAGCCCGTCACCGATCCTCGAACCCAAATCTGACACCCTCGGCATTACCGGGCCGCTTGGCCTCGGCGTGCGGGTGCCCGCGCTCATGATCTCGCCGTTCAGCCGCGGCGGCCAGGTCGCCTCGGAGGTCTTCGACCACACCTCGCAGCTCATGCTCGTCGCCGAGCGCTTCAACGTCGAAGTACCCAACGTCTCCGCCTGGCGCCGGAGCACCGTCGGCGACCTGACCTCGGCGCTGTTCAGCGGGAGCTACCACCCGGGCGTTCCCCGCCTCCCCGCGCCTGCCCTGCCGCCGCAGATGCTCACCGGCAGCTGCTCGCTGCAGAACCAGGACACCGAGACCGGCGGCGCAGCGCCCAGCGTCCCGACCAAGCAGACAATGCCCGATCAGCAGGGCGGGACCAAGCCGGCCAGCGACTTCCTCCCCGGCGGGAACAACCCGGCAGCCGGCGCGGCGGCCCGCACCGTGCTGGGCCCAGCAGAGCCGCGGCCAGTGACCACCAAGTCCTCTTACAACCGGCTGGCCAGGCAATAGCCGCCCCGGCAGCCGGCTGAGGACTACGGGCGATCCTGCTCAGAGTGCCGGCCCGGTTTCGATCGGTCATCGCGTAAAGCTCCTGCGCCTCGGCTGAGCAGCATTAGCCTGCTCGATCTGCTGTGCTTCGTAGTCGGTGATCTCTGACACGACGTCGGTCCTTCTCGTTCGTGCGGTAGCGCGCCCGGGTTTGCTAGCGGCCTGGGACGCCGCCGCGGAGCCCTCGCCAGGACCGCCGGCAGCGAGCAGGATGTCTTACGAAAGGAGAGTCCATGGACCGTTCGGGAACCCGTGCCGCAGTACCAGGCACCTCGCCGGGCGGGAGCAGCCGGCCCAAGCAGCTGGCTCTCGTAGCGGCGATCATGGGCTCGTTCGTCGCCGGGCTGGATGCCACCGCCGTGAACGTCGCGCTGCCCGCGATCCGCGCCGACCTCGGCGGCGGCCTGGCCGGCCAGCAATGGGTATCCAACGCCTACCTGCTCGCCCTCGGCTCGCTGATCCTGGTGGGCGGATCGCTCGGCGACATCTTCGGTGAGCGGCGCGTGTTCTCGATCGGCGTCGCCGGATTCGGGCTGGTCTCGGTGCTGTGCGCGGTGGCGCCGGATATAGGGATCCTGATCGCGGGCCGTGCGCTGGAGGGCGCGTTCGGGGCGCTGCTGATGCCGAGCGCGCTGGCGGTGATCATCGCCGCCTTCCCTCGCGACGAGCGCGGCGCGGCGATCGGCTCGTGGACGGCGTGGTCCGGGATCGCGACCGTCATCGGCCCGCTGGCGGGCGGCTACCTGGTCGATGCGGTCTCCTGGCGGCTGATCTTCGCGATCAACGTGCCCTTCGTCGCGGCGACGCTGGTGCTGATCTCCAGGGCGGTGCCCGGCCGCGAGCGCGGCGCCGCGCATGCCAGGGTGGACTGGCTCGGCGCCGTGCTGACCTTCCTGGGGCTGGCCGGGCCGGTCCTGGCGCTGATCCGGCTGCCGGAGGCCGGCTGGGCCAGCCCGCAGGTGTGGGTTTCCGGGCTCGGCGGGCTGGCGCTGCTGGGCATCTTCGTGGCACACGAGCGGCGCACCCCGGCGCCGACGGTGCCGCTGGCGCTGTTCCGGGGGCGGAACTTCGCCGTGGGCAACGCGGCGACCCTCGCGATGTACGGCGGGCTCGGCATCACGTTCTTCCTGCTGGTGCTGTTCCTTCAGGAGGTGGCCGGCTACAGCGCGCTGCATGCCGGGCTCGCCCTGATGCCCACGACGATCGTCATGTTCGCGCTGTCCAAGCGTTTCGGGAAGCTGGCCGACCGGTTCGGGCCGCGGCTCTTCATGGGCGCCGGCCCGCTGATCGCCGCTGCCGGACTCGCGCTGCTGCTGCGCCTCGGCGCGCACGTGAGCTACCTGACCGGGCTGCTGCCCGCGCTGCTGATCTTCTCGGTCGGGCTTGCCGCCACCGTCGCGCCCCTGACGGCGACCGTCCTGTCCGATGCCGACGAAGCCAACGCGGGCATCGCGTCGGGGATCAACAACGCGACCGCCCGGATCGCCGGCCTGCTCTCCATCGCGGCCGTCGGCGCGGTCATCTCGGCCCAGTTCGGGCACGCGCTGGACGAGAGCCTGGCCGGGCGCAGCCTCTCCCCGGCGGCCCGGATCGCCGTGGCGCAGGCGCGCCGCGAAACGCTCGCCCGGCTCGATCCCGCCCGGGTAGGCCAGCAGGTCTCACTCGCCGTGCAGTCCGCGTCGGTGCACGCGTTCCACGTGGGAATCTTGATCTCGGCCGTGCTCGTCGCCATCGGCGGGCTGCTCGGGCTTGCCGGGATCCGCAACCCCCGGCGCGCCGTGCGATCCCAGGATTGCGCCGGCGGCCAGCTCGCCGGCCAGCCGGTGGAAGCGGGACGCGAACGGAGCCCGGTCGCACCGCACCCGCAGGGCTGACGGCCGCCTGCGACCTGGCGGAACATTTTTTATCCAGCTTTCGTTAAGTCGCATTAAAGCCTGTTACCCGACGGTAAGTAATACACTGAATAGCAAGATAAACGTTGAATTAAATAAGTGTTTTCGCAGGTCAGAGCCAGTTTAATTGCCAGAGATCAGGGTTAAGATCGGCCTAATCGCGGAATCATATCTACTGCCTGACTTTTAAGCGGCAACGCGTCTCACAGTAAATGAGCAGCCGCATTAATCATCATAAAACCCCGGATTGCGGGAAACGATAAGACAGGAGTCAGCCGATGATTAGCAGCGCAACAGTCTCAACTGAGCTAGGGCTGGTGCTTGTCGTTCCCGGCCGAGGGTCAGTTCCGCTGGTGGCCAGCCTCTCCTACAGCGCCGATGACCCCTACGCGATCCGCATCGCCTTTGATGTCGGCACGGCCGAGCCAGTCGAGTGGATCTTCGCCCGGGAATTGCTCGCGACGGGTCTTGCCTACCCGGCCGGTGACGGAGATGTCCAGGTGTGCCCGGCCCCGCCGGGGAGACGCGACGTGCTGAACATCGCGCTGTCGTCGCCGTCCGGCCAGGCGCGTTTCGAGGCGCCGGCGTCCGCGACCTCGGATTTCCTGCACCTGACCTATGACATTATCGCGGCCGGTCGGGAGGATGAGTTCATCGACGTCGATGACGAGCTGGACGAGCTGCCGTGGCGGGCATGACCGCCGAAGGACGCCGCGTCCCTGACTCGCTCCGCTCTCCCACCAGGCCGGGACTCCGCCCGACGCACACAAGGTGCGACGTGGCCTCCGAAAGGTCGCCGGCGCCGCTGGTCTAACAGCCCGCCTGCCTGGTGAGCCATACCAGTACAGCAGTCACCAAACCGTCGGTTGCTCTCTCGTGAATTGCTGGTTTACGGTGGACCGATGCGGTCATCTACCGCAAAGGGAGCCAGTCATGGTGGCGGAGAAGACGTCGGCTCATCGTTGGTTGCGGGCTCATCGTTGGTTGCCGGGGATCGCCACGGCAGCGCTCCTGTCCGCCGCAGCGGTCGCCGTGGCGTCGCCCGCCGCAGCGGCGCGGCACTCGTCAGCTGCCAGCAGCGCGCAGCATCCGCCCGGATACGAGATCATAGCCAGCGGGCCCGACGGCGCGCTGCCTAGCGCTTTCAACTCCGGTGCCTTCGCCACGTGCCCTGCTGGCACAGTCGTGTGGGGTGGCGGAGTGGCCTTTCTCGGTTCCCCCGATGCCAACCTCACCGTCAGCACGTCCAACCCCAACGGGAGCGGCGGCTGGGCAGCAAGGGTCAACAACGCCGGGACAACGACCGCGCAGTTCGAGGTCGACGCGACCTGCGCGAACAAGCCGAAGGGCTACAAGATCGTTTCTAAGATGGTGGATAATCCATCGAACACCCAGTCGCATTCCACAGCCACCTGCCCCTCCCCGGATGTCCTGCTTGGCGGCGGCACGCTGTCGACTGCCGACCAGGTGGCGGCTGTTCTCACCAGTGCCTGGCCACAGAGTTCGGCCAAGTTCACGGGGTACATGTACAACGGGACGACCAGCGATGCGAACTTCATCGTCTATGCGATCTGCGGCCACAAGCCGGCTGACTACAAGATCGTCTCGAACAGTGGTTCTATAGGTCCGGGCGCCACGCTGGAGGACGGCCTCCCGTGTCCAGCTGGCACGTCAGCATTGGATGGTGGCGCTCAGGTCCCGGCCCACGTCCCAGCCGTCCAAGTCAGCGGATCGATCGACCAGGGCCCCTCCGGTTGGACCATCGCCCTGAACAACACCGGGCACTCGGCGGATCACGAAGACGGCTACGTGATCTGCGCCGCGTAAGCTCATCGGGCTTGAATGTGATCTTTGCGCGGTGAGACACTGCCCGGCGCGTGGAGGACGGCCCGGCCGGTGCGGCTGCGGAAGCCCCTATGAAACTGCCGGCCGACCCTGGGTGACCTTGTTATATATGTAGGGGCCGAACACGAAGGCCAGCGCTGCGAAGGCTAGCGGCAGCAGTCCCAAGTAGGTGTGCGGGAGCAGAAGGATGCCGACGGCAACGAGGATGACGCCAACGGCAAGGCGCAAACCTAGGAAGAAACGCGGGAAGCTGTACTCCCACTTCCTGACCAGCAGCTTCTCGAGGATCGACCGCCGAGGAACGGCGTTCTCATCTGATGAGCGCATCAGGATACCTCCTTATTACCGCGGTCCCCGACCACGAGGGACTATCAATAAGATATCACTTTTAGGAAAGCCGTCAAACAGCGATAGCAACCCCTCACAGCCCCAGCACATGCGATCACCAGCACCCGGACTTAGCTGCGGCAGCACTCGATTCGAGAGGCCAGCGCTGCCGCTAGTTCGGACGAAGAGGCTCGTACCCGTGCGCCGGTAGATGCCCTGGAGGCCGGCCTGGCGCATGATCCGCTCGATCCGCTTGCGGTTCACCTCGATGCCCACCCCAGGCAGGCACCAGCGGCCGCTTGCAGCCACCCCCGCACCCCTGCCAGGCTGGCCCAGGCGGGAAGAGCGACCACGTTACCGACCCGAAAGGGCCAGGCTTTCTGCCGCACAGACGGCCTTGTCGGCGCTCTTCCCGCCCCAAGACCACCGCATTATTCAGTGCCGTCCCAGGCAGCTTTGGTCAAGCTATTGATGCCTCCGTCCCACCGGTCATGGCGCCCGGCGGCGCCTGTTACCGGGGCTGCTCCGGGCGAAACCCGGCGAGTTCGATAAGTCGGCCGATGCCGGATCTGAAGATGTCGTCGTGAGTGCGCGGCGCCCCGGCGGCGGCGAGGGCCATAGCGAGATGGGGGTAGCGGCCGCTGGCCGCCGCGCGGACGAATGCCTGGACCTGCGCGGCGTTGTGCTCCGCCGTGACGGCCGTGCCTGCCTGCTCATCGGGGAGGGCCGCTTGCATAGCGCCGTACATGGCGGCGAAGCCGCTGATGATGGCGATGATCTCCAGCTTGGCCCCGGTATCGAGCCGGGAGCCCGTCAGCAGCCCGAGGAAGTAGTCCAGGTAGCGCAGCCCGTTGGGGCCTGGCGGCATCGGGCGCTGCATCAGCCCGCCCAGCCACGGGTGCCGCCGCGCGATATCGCGGGCCTGGCTCACCAGGTCCATGATGGCCGCGCGCGGGTCCGCGGCGGGCGCGACGGGGTAGGCGTACTCGGCGGTCAGCTGGTCGGTCATCAGCTGGCCCAGGTGATCCTTGGCGGGAACGTAGTTGTAGAGCGACATGACGGCGATGCCCAGCTCGGCGGCAACCCGGCGCATGGTGACCGCGTCCAGGCCCTCGGCGTCAGCGACCCGCACGGCGATCGCAGCGATCGCGACGCGGTTATGCCGGGGTCTCGGCCCGCGGGTCCCGTGCTCGGGAATGTCCCAGATCGATGCCCGGCTGCCCTGCGTCCTGGCGACGCGAGCAGGCCGTCCGGCGCCGGACGGGGGATCACCGGGTGATGTCATCACCCGCCACCCTACCTTTCACCGTGCAGCGTACGTAGTATCGTCGAAACAGCGTACAGTGCACGATGAAAATGACGGGCGCACCGCTGCGGCCGGTGAGAGACAGGCAGGACAGCGCATGAAAACCATGTCCGCGACTATCCAGATCGACGCCCCGCCCAAGGCGGTGTGGGCAATCCTGGCGGACCTGAGCCGCTACGAGGAGTGGAACCCGCTGTTCCGCGAGGCATCCGGGCAGGTCGCGGTCGGGAATCGGATCACGCTGCGGAGCGTCCACCCGGCCAACGGGCGGATGATGACCGTCAAGCCGAAGATCACAGTCGCCGACCCGGGCGCGGAGCTGCGGTGGGTATCCAGCCTTCCTGGCGTCATGAGCGGCGAGCACCACTTCACGCTGACCCCGGCTGACGGCGGTACGAAGGTGGAACAGAGCGAGACTTTCCGCGGCCTCCTGACTGCTTTTGGCGGCAAGACCTTCACCAACGCAGAGGCGAGCTTCCGGGCACTCAACGAGGCCCTCAAGAGGCGGGCCGAGGACACCTGACACGATCCCAGCGCGTTGCGTGTCAGTGCTCGGCTGCTGCTTTCGGGTGATGGCGGGTAAGCGCGATTCCGGCCAGGACCAGCGCTATGCCCGCGAGGACCATTGCGTGATGTTCTCGCCGAGGACCAGGACGCCGAGCACGATCGCGACCACCGGCAGGAGGTAGGTCACCGTCGATGCGATGGTCGCGCCCTCGCTGGTGATGATCTGGTAGTTCAGCACGTAGGCGATGCCGGTGCCGATGATGCCCAGGATCGCCACGGCTGCCACGCTCACGGCGCTGGGATGCGGTGCCCGTGCACCGACAATCGCCAGGGCGACGGCGAGCATGATGGCGGCGGCCAGGAGCTGGCACGCGGACAAAGTGATCGGGTTCAGTCCCCGCCGGACGACGTAGCGGTCCATGTAGATGTAGCTGATCGCGTAGCTCACTGATGCGGCCGGGCATTCGAGGCCACCGGCTGACGTCACGGCGGATGCTAAGCCCCAGGGCGAGAAGATCAGCAGCGCGCCGCCGAACCCGACGATCAGCCCGGCCGCCTGCCAGCTCGTGACCGAGTTCTGGTGCCGCACGGCCAGGGCCAGGAGCACAGTCCACAGTGGCGTGGTCGCGTTGATGATCCCGGCCGCTGAGGAGCTGACGGTCTGCTCGGCGACGAAGCCCACGATGTGCTCGTCACTTCTGCCCTTCGGCGGCTTCCCGATCGACTCCGATGCCACCATGGCGATGAGGCAGTCGAGGAGATCCGGTGGGTGCGGCGGCCCGCCGCCGTGCCGAGCGAGCCAGGCATCGAAATATTGCGGAGCACCGCCGCAGCGTTCCCGGGCAATGTGCGTGGACCTCGACCTCGAGCAGTCGCTGAGGCGGGGACCCTGCGATGGAAGGGTCGGCGTTGCGCCGGAACTCGGTGTCCCGACGTGTTCGACGGTCACAGTCGCAAACCGTAGCGCGCGCGGACGCCATCCAAGCTCCTTGCGGGCACGGTCGTTGTGGATGATCGGCCGCGCCAGATCGTTCCCCGGCGCCTCCAGCGTGGGCACGGG
>Ga0302177_10000911_pt1 | contig 21486 bp, 17 predicted proteins | sample I_Palsa_E1_2_FD_198780 | JGI IMG/M metagenome (GOLD analysis project Ga0302177, IMG submission 198780) | Peat permafrost microbial communities from Stordalen Mire near Abisko, Sweden - I_Palsa_E1_2 | ecosystem: Environmental > Terrestrial > Soil > Palsa > Peat permafrost | place: Sweden... | reverse complement strand
ACGCCTCGTTCATGGTGGATCCGCTGGGGCTCGACCTGGTCGACCGCATCGGCGTGGACAAGGTCATGTGGTCCACCGACTTCCCGCACAACGAGAGCACCTACGGCTACAGCAGCGAGTCGCTGAAATCTGTGGTCGATGCGGTCGGCGTCGAGGCAGCCACCGCCATCGTCAGCACGAACATCAAGCACTATCTCGGCGTGGGCGACTGATGCCTGCCGGGCTGATGGCGAAGGCTCCACCGGCGCGGATCCCCGCCGCCCCGGACTTCGTCCGCATGCAAGGGGAGCGCATGGAGCGCCTCCAGGCGATCATGGTCCAGCAGGGGCTGGACGCACTCGTGCTGCTCGGCAACACCAATGTCGCGTATGCCACGGGGGCGATCTGGTCGCTGGGCGATTCGGGCCGGGCCAACTTCGAGCAACCGGTTGCCGTCGTCGTGGTCGGCGACCAGTGGCCACACCTCTTCACCCCGGTGCGGGAGGACGACCGCCTGCGGGAGAACATGCCGGCGGATCACCTCCACGGCCCGGTGTATCTCGATTTCGACGAGGGCGTGCAGCTCTTCGCCGCTCAGCTCGGCGGGCTGGTGCCGAGCGGGGCGGTGGTCGGCATGGACGAATGGACCAACGCGCTGCGCCGAGAACGGTCGATCTTGTTCGCCTCCGGTGCGCCCAAGGACGCGGGACGGGTGATCAGCATGGCGAAGGCGTCCAAGACGCCCGACGAGCTGTCGGCCATGCGCGAGGGCTTGCGTATCACCGAGCAGGCCATCGCCGACGTGCAGGCCAAGATCGCTCCCGGCGTCCGCCAGACCGATCTGACCGCGACCTTCTTTCGCACGATTTTCGACGCCGGCGCCGACGCCAACATCCTCGACCCAATCTGGCAGGTCATGCCCGCCCGCATGGAGGACGGGCCGTGGACGACGACCGGTGACCTCGCCTGCCCGCTGCTCTCGACCGGGCGTGAGCTGGCCGAGGGCGATGTGCTGTGGGTCGACCTCGGCATCAGCTACGCCGGGTTCCATTCCGACTTCGGGCGGACCTGGGTGGTGGGACGCGAGCCGAGCGCGCGTCAGCGCGCCCAGTACGAGCAGTGGCAGGCGATCATGGGCGCCGTCCTCGACGTGACCAGGGCCGGGGCGACGGCAGCCGATCTCACTGCGGCCGCCATCGCCGCGGCCGGCGGCATCAAGCCGTGGATGCCGCACTTCTATCTCGGGCACGGGCTGGGCATCGACAGCGCCGAAATGCCCTATGTGGGCAGCGACATCGGCGAGGCGTTCGACGCCTCCCTCGTCCTCGTCGACGGCATGGTCCTGGTGCTCGAGCCGATCGTGTGGGACGACGGTGCCGCCGGGTACCGGTCCGAGGAAGTCCTGCGCATCACGGAGGACGGGTGGGAGCCCATGACCGACTACCCCTATGACCCCTTCTGAGGGAGACGATGACCGCCGTTGAGATACTCCCCGATGAAGCTGCGCTCAGATTGGCCCGCCGCGCCCGCGTTCTGGCCGCCATGGAGGAGGCCGACGTCGATCTCCTCATTGTCGGGCGCGAGGGGAACGCCCGCTACGTCTCGGGCGCGCCGCGACTGTGGACGGCGGGTTCCCGAGCCTTCGGACCGGGCTGCGTGTTCGTGCGCGAGAGCGGAGCGGTACACCTCCTGAGCACGTGGGACGAGGGGATTCCCGAGGAGATACCCCACGAGAACCTGTACGGCATCACCTTCAACGCCATGAACTTCGTGAAGGTGTTGTCGAAAATCGAGGGCGCGGCGACGGCCCGCAGGGTCGCCACCGACTCCATGTCAGGTTCGTCGGCCAACCTCTTGCCCAAGGCGTTCCCGTCGGCCGCGCTCGTCGACGGCGAGCCGATGCTCCGCCAGGTCCGCCGGGTCAAGAGCCCCGACGAGATCGAAGCCATCCGGTCCTCGGTGCGCGTGGCGGAGCAGTCGTTGGCCGCTGCCGCAGAGGCATTGGTGCCCGGCGTGACCGAGCGGCAGCTGACAGCGGTCTTCATGGAAGCCATGGCGGCGGCGGGGGTCACCACACCCTCCGGACAGGACGTGGCCTGCATCACGTCGCGCCAGGGCCCGTGGCGACGGAGCGATCGTGATGCACCCGCGCAGCCCGGCGACCTGGTGGCCTTCGAGGCCGGGGTGGTCCTGGGCGGCTATACGGGCGAGGTGGGCCGGACGTACGCGGCGGGCGGCGCCGGCGACATCGACCCGGAACTGGCGCAACGCAGCAACGAATTGTGGGACCGCCTTCTCGACGCCTGCGGGGTGGGCGCGCCGCTCTCCCGCCTGCTTGACGCGTACGACGCCGCCGGCGTCCCGGCGCCGCCCATGCCCGTGGCCCGTGGCCTCGGGTTGGGTTTCGATCTTCCGCTCGTCACGCACGCCCTCCCGCTGACGGCGGGCGAACAGCACGTCGAGGCAGGCATGGTCTTCGCGCTCACCGGCTACGTCTGGAAGGAAGGCGTCGGCGCGCTGTACCGGCAGGAGCCGATCGTGGTCACGGACTCCGGCCCGGAGTCTCTGTCGACCACCCATCCGCGAACAAGGAGCCTGACGACGTGAGCGCAGCCGATGTCCCGCCGGCCGAGGAGATCATCCTCTACGAGAAGGATCGGGCCACGCGGATCGCGACGATCACACTGAACCGTCCGGACCAGCTCAACATCCCGACCATCGCGGCCCGGCGCCGCTACGCCGACCTGCTGTTCAAGGCCAGCATCGACGACGACGTCAAGGTGCTCGTCGTGCGCGGCGTGGGCGATCACCTCGGGACCGGGGCCGACCTCGACGAGCTGATGGCGAAGCGGGAAGCCGGCGTCGCCCTGCACGAGGAGTTCGGGATCGACGAGGACGAGGACGTCACCATGCCGAGCGCGCGCTCGTACCGCGCCGGTGCGTCGTTGCTGCATTGGTATGGCAACACGAGGTCCGGCTGCCGGACGCTGCAGGACTTCAAGAAGATCAGCATCCTGGAGGTGAAGGGCTACTGCTACGGCTGGCACTTCTATCAAGCCGCGGATGCCGATCTGGTGATCTCGTCCGATGACGCACTGTTCGGCCATCCCGCCTTCCGCTACGTCGGCTACGCCCCGCGCATGTGGCAGTGGGCGATGATGATGGGAATGCGCAAGTTCCAGGAGATGGTTTTCACGGGCCGGCCCTTCACCGCCGAGCAGATGTACGAGTGCAATTTCGTCAACAGCGTCGTGCCGCGTGAGGACCTCGAGGGAGAGGTGGCCAAGTACGCGCTGGCCTGCGCCCGGACCAGGCCGACCGACACTGTCTTCATGCAGAAGGTCTTCTTCGAGGTCATGAAGCAGCACCAAGGGGAGTACATGGGCAGCCTCTTGAGCGCCTGGCTCGAATCGATGGGCGGACAGCTCCGCGAAGACGACGACGGTGGCCGTGCGACCCTGAGCAAGGAGACCATGGACGCAGGCCTGAACGTGGCGGTCAAGGACAACGACGATCAGTTCCCGCCCGAATGGCGTCTGAGCCGTTCCGGTCGCCGTCGTCCCGCCAGCGAGTGAACATGCCCGAGAAGGAGGCGGAGGGAACGACCGGCGGATCTGCGCCACCGCTTTCCGGATTCCTCGTCGTCGACCTCTCGACCTGGATAGGCGGTGCCTACTGCACGAAGCTGCTGGCCGACGGTGGTGCCGAGGTCATCAAGGTCGAGTCGTCCGAGGGCGATCCTTTACGACGATGGTCGGCCTCGGGGGCGGCGATCCCTGCCGAGGACGACGGCGCGCTCTTCAACTACCTCGGCGCCTCCAAGCGCAGCGTTGTGATCGACGGCACGGACACTGGCGGTCCCGACGCGTTGCATGGACTGCTCCAGTCGGCCGACGCCGTCGTCTGGTCGCGAGGCTCGCCGGTGGCGGCGCAGCCGTCACTGGACCCGCGCGAAATGTTGCGCGTCCACCCGCACCTGATCGTCACGTCGATCACGCCGTTCGGGCTCGAGGGCCCCTGGAGCAACAAGCCGGCCACCGAGTTCACGCTTCAGGCCTGGTCCGGCGGGATCGTCGGGCTGGCGCGGGGGAAGCCAGAACGGCCCCCCGTCTTCGTCGGCGGCCAGATCGGCGAGTGGCTCGCCGGCCTCTACGGCGCGATCGGAACGCTGGCCGCCCGTCGACGTGCCGCGTCGGGCGGGGAGCTCGTCGACGTTTCCATGCTCGAGGCGCTGGCGATGTGCCTCACCTACTACCCGGTGACCTTCAACGACCAGTTGGGTCGACCGATGCGCCGGAAGCGGTTCGTGGCGACGCCGGGCGTGGGGGCGGCGAGTGACGGGCTCGTCGGTCTCGGGTGCGGAACGGGACAGCAGTGGCTGGACTTCTGCGTGTTGGTGGGACACCCGGAGTGGATGGAGGACCAGTCGCTCTTTCTCGACCGCACGGCACTGGCACCCGTCATCGACAACTGGATCGCACACCGCACCGTCGAGGAGGTGCTCCGGGAGGCCTCGGCGTTTCGGATCCCCAACGCCCCCATTACGAACGGGGCGAATGCCGCGGCATGGGCGCATTTCCGCGAGCGAGGAACCTTCGTGGCCAACCCCAAGGACGGCGCCACGAACCCCGGACCACCCTTCCGGCTGGGGACGGGCAGCCTCCGGGCGCCCGAGGCGGCACCCCGCCTGGGAGAGATGGACAGAGAGGCAACACCGCCGGCGCAACCGGCGCGGACTCGTTCGAAAGGCCCGTCTCGGATGTTGCCCTTCGAGGGACTTCGGATCCTGGACATGACGTCGTTCTGGGCCGGGCCCCTCACGGGCCACACGTTGGCGCTCCTCGGCGCCGATGTCATCCACCTGGAGTCCGCCACTCGCCCCGACGGGGCTCGCCTCGTCGGTGGCGTCCCGCAGAGCGAGGACCAATACTGGGAGCGAGGTCCGATCTTCGCCGCGCTCAATACGAACAAGAAGAGCCTGACCGTCAACCTGAGCGAGCAACGCGGTCTCGACCTGGTCCGGCGCTTCATCGGCACGTGCGACGTCATCGTCGAGAACTACACGCCGCGGGTGCTGGACCAACTGGGTCTCGACTTCGAGTCCCTGCGCGCCGAGCAACCGGATCTCATCATGGTGCGCATGCCCGGATTCGGGCTCGACGGGCCGGGCCGGGACCTGTCGGCCTTCGCCTTCGTCATTGAGGACGCCGCCGGCCTCACCTGGCTCACCGGGCACTCGGACCTGTTGCCGTTCGAGCCCTACTGCGTCGGCGACCCTAATGCAGGGCTCCACGCGCTCTACGGGCTCCTGCTGGCACTCGAGCATCGCGAACGGACCGGTGAAGGCGGGCTGGTGGAGGCGGCGATGGTCGACGCCGCACTCAACATCGCCGCCGAGCAGCCGATCGAATTCTCCGCCTATGGCGCGCTGCTCGAACGGGCCGGGAACCGCGGGCCAACGGCAGCGCCGCAGAACCTGTACAAGGTCGCCGGTCCCGACGAGCGGGGACGCGACGACGGCTGGGTCGCCATCGCCGTCGCCACCGACGAGCAGTGGCACGCCCTACGGTGCGCTCTGGGTGATCCGGCGTGGGCCGCCGACCCTGAGCTGGCCACCACGGTCGGCCGGGTGCGCGCCCACGATCGGATCGACACCCTGCTCGGCGAGTGGTGCCGGGCCCGGTCGGCCGACGACATTGTCACGGTCCTGTGGGAGGCCGGCGTGCCGGTGGGCAAGGTGATGCAGCCGCACGACCAGCCCGACCTGCCACAGTTGGCGGCGCGTGGCTTCTTCGAGGAGGTGGATCACCCGGTGATCGGAGCATCGCGGTACAGCACGTTCCCGCTGCGGTTCTCCAAAGGGCCGGAGCGCATCCACCGGCGACATGCCCCGCTGCTGGGGGAGCACAACGATGCATTGCTGCGCGAGCTGGGTCTGACACAGACGGAGCTCGACGCGCTCGAGGCCGACGGGGTCATCGGCGGCACTCTTGCCTAGAGCACCGAAGAGGCCGGCGTCTGAGCCGTATCCTGACAGGATGGCGTTCCAGAAAGCCCCGTTCGACGTCGTCGAGGCCTCCCGTCGGGTGTGGCTGGAGCGATGGGATCCCGAGGCCGCGTCCGGAATGGCGGTGTACGTCTCCGTCCTCCGGACCTACCAGCTCCTGAACGATCAGGTCGACAGGGTGATGCGACGCCACGACCTCACGTTCGCCCGGCATCAGGTGTTGGCGTGGCTGGCGATGGACCCCGAATCCTCGCTGACCCTGAGCTGGATCAGCAAGACCCTGCGGATTCCGCCGGCCACCGTCACGAACATCATCGACAGGCTCGAGGACGAAGGGCTCGTCCGCCGAGTGCCCCATCCGTCCGATGCCCGGACCACGCTTGCAGTCATCACGTCGCGTGGCGAGAAGGTCGCCACCGAGGCAACGCGGGAGCTCAACGAGACCGTCTACGAGTGCATCGGATTGTCCGAGCCGAAACGGGGGCGACTGGTTGATCTGCTCGCTGAGCTGCGGGCCAGTGGGAACGAGTTCGATGTCGAGCATTCCGACGAGGTGGTCGCAGAGGTCGGATCCCGCCACACCAAGAAGCGGGGCCGCTCCGGCCGCTCCGAGGTCGCCTGACGGTCCTTCGGGTCCGGGCGCCTGACGGAGGTTGGTGAGACACCCTCTCGCTATCGTGCGCTGCACGGAAGCGACCCGGGTCCCGCTAGCTTCCCCATGACCCCCCAAACAGCCCAGTCAGCAGGGCAAACAGCCCAGTCAGCAGGGCAAACAGCCCAGTCAGCACGGGCGAGCGGAAGAGGTTGCCACTATGGAGTCAAACGAGATTGCGACGGCTTCCTCTCCGGAGTTGCTGAACGTGGACGGTCCCGACCCGAGGCGCTGGGGCATTCTCGCAGTGGTCATCGTGGCGCAGCTGATGATCGTGCTCGATGCGTCGATCGTCACGATCGCGCTGCCGTCTGCGCAACATGCGCTCCACATCTCCACGCCCAATCGCCAGTGGGTGATCACCGCATACACCCTGGCTTTCGGAGGCTTCCTGCTGCTGGGCGGCAGGATCGCCGACTTCTCAGGCCGGAAGCGGATGTTCGTCGTCGGGCTCCTGGGCTTCGCCGCTGCATCGGCTCTCGGGGGCTTGGCCGTCGACCAGGCGATGCTCTTCGCCGCCCGTGCCCTGCAGGGCGGGTTCGCAGCACTAATGGCACCCGCCGCACTGTCCATTCTGACCATTACCTTCCAGCACGACGCGAAGGAGCGGGCCCAGGCCTTCGGTGCCTACGGTGCCGTCTCGGGTGCTGGCGGAGCCATCGGCGTCCTGCTCGGGGGCGTGCTCACGGAGTACGTCTCGTGGCGCTGGTGCCTCCTCGTCAACGTTCCGATCGCCGTCCTCGCCTCCATCGGGGCGGTCGCCATCGTGCACGAGAGCCGGGCCTCGGGATCCACGCGCTACGACGTGCCCGGCGCGCTGCTCTCGACGCTGGGACTGGTCAGCCTGGTCTACGGCTTCACCAAGGCGGAGAGCGACGGCTGGAGCGCCACGGTGACCGTCGTGCTGCTGGTCGTCGCAGTCGTCCTCCTCGCCGCGTTCGTCTTCGTCGAGACGAAGACCAGCCATCCGCTGCTGCCTCTTCGGGTGGTCCGCGACCGGAACAGGGGCGGTGCGTTCCTCGCTTCCCTGCTCACCGGTGCCGGGCTCTTCGCCATGTTCGTCTTCTTGAGCTACTACCTGCAGAGCGTGCTGCACTACTCGGCGCTCAAGGCGGGGCTGGCCTTCCTCCCCTTTGCGTTCGGCATCATACTGGCCGCCGGCGCATCGTCCGGTCTCGTCCCGCGGATTGGGCCGAGGATCCCGATGTCCGTCGGTCTCGCGATCGCCGCCGGCGGCTTGGCCTGGCTGACGCAGATAGGGGTGCAGAGCGATTTCTGGGTCCACGTCGCTCCGCAGGAGATCTTGATGAGCGTCGGCCTGGGTTTGGCCTTCCCGGCCTTCAGCAGTACCGCTCTCACTCGGGTCAGCGATCGCGACGCGGGAGTGGCTAGCGCGCTGGTCAACACGACGCAGCAGATCGGTGGCTCACTGGGGACGGCGCTTCTCAACACCCTGGCGGCGACCGCGACAGCGAGCTACATCGTTACCCACGGCCCGGCGGCCTCCCAGGCCGGCGTCGTCCATGGGTTCGCCGTGGCCTTCGCGGTCGGTGCGGGATTCCTCGCTCTGGGAGCGATCGCCAGCGCGGTGCTCATCTCCGCCGGACCGGCCGAAGTCTCGACGCAAGAGGGTGCGGTCGCGGGCGCAGGGGGCTGACGCGTGACCTCCGGGCAGTCCGTGAGCCTGCCCAGCCCGGATCCGTTACCGGTGATCGCCACCGGGGTCCGGCTCCCTTGGGACGATGTCGTCGAAGACCCAGTGGCGACTCTGGCGGGCGCTCGCGCACACCTCGGAGACACCTTCCTCGTGGACAGTGGCGATGACCGGTATCTCTTCCTCTTCTCCCCCCTGGGTGTCGCCGCGCTCTACGGCCTGCCGGAAGAGACGGCCAGCAAAGGCGTGGCCGACTGGCGAATGCTCCGGCGCAAGCTCCCCGACGAGGTCTTCGCCGGCCGAAGGGTGCTGCCGCACCAGCTCTTCGGGCGGGAGGACGTCGCCACGTATCTGCGCAACGTGGAGTTGGCGGTCGAGGCTGCGGCGGACGAGCTGGGCTCGGAAGGAGAGGTCGATCTCTTCTCGCTCAGCCGGCGCCTGGGTCACCGGGTCGGATTGGCCTCCTGGGGCGGCCCGGGCGCAGCCGAGGGCGAGCGCTTCGAGGCCCTGATCCGAGCCTTCGACCGGCTCGACGGTTCGGAGTCCTTCGTGCACCCCGACGCCATGGCCCACGTGGCCGCCACCGACAAGGCCGAGGAGCGCGCCGCGCTGGCTGAGGTCACGGCACGGCTCGGCCTCGGGTTGGAGCAACGGCGCGTCGACGGGGACGAGGACGAGAAGGAGGGCCAAGGCGGGCACACGTTGTTCGATCGGGTCGTCGATGCTTGGGCCGATGCGGAACCGGAGGAGGCAGCCACGGGGATCTGCCTCGACATCACCCTTATCCACGTGGCGTCCATGTCCAACTTGTTCGCCGCGCTGGGCTGGCATCTCGTCGATCTGATGGAGCACCCCGACGAAGCACAACAGGTGCGCCTCGGTGATACCGGCCTCGCCGAGACCTGCGCCCTCGAGTCGACCCGCATGGCGCAGCGCTCCATCATGGCCCGCTTCACGCTTGCGACGTTCACCATGGACCTCGAAGACGGGCCGCTGGAGATTCCTTCTGGCATGACTATCGCGACTCTGCTCCCGCTCACGAATTGCAGCGCGGCGCCGGGCCTCGACCACTGGGACCCAGCGCGCTGGAACCGCCGGAGGCTTCGCACGCCGAACGGGTTGGCGGCCGCCGAGCTCGTCACAGTGTTCGGGCATGGTGGTCATTCGTGCCCGGCTCGTCCGTTCTCCTTGGCCGCCATGATCCTGACCTCACGGCGCCTCCTGTCGCAGTTCCGGTGGGAGCTGTGCTCGTCCGAGCATCCGGAGCCGGTGCGGGCGCAGATCGGCGGCGTCGCCCGTTCGGCCGAGCCCTGTCGCGCCCGCTACAGACGATGGTGAGCGCGGTGTGCCCTGACACGTCGATCTGGAAGCGGAGGATGCACCATGGCTGACGAACAGACGGAAGCGGCGGAGGGCACCGCCGTGCGCGTGGCCCTGTGGCGAGCCATGCACGTCCAGGTCGATCCGCCGCCCCATGTCCTCGACGACGAGGTCGGGCTCCGCCTGGCCGCTCCCGATGACGGGTGGCGCGCACGACCCGACATGGATCCCGACGGCACCCGGTGGTTCCGGGCCGGCATCGTCGCCCGGGCCCGGTTCATCGAGGACCTGGTCGCCGAGCAAGCCGATCATGGTGTGGACCAATACGTCATTCTGGGTGCCGGACTCGATACGTTCGCCCAGCGAAGGCTCGAGCTCGCATCCCGTCTGCAGGTCTTCGAGGTCGATCAGCCTGGTCCTCAGGCCTGGAAGCGGCGGCGGCTGGGCGAGCTCGGCTACGACGTGCCGGGGTGGCTGCGGCTGGTGCCGGTCGACTTCGAGGGAGGGGGATCCTGGTGGGACCAACTGCTCGACGCCGGCTTCGATTCCGCACGGCCGACCGTGGTCGTCTCGACCGGCGTCACCCTGTATCTCACGCGGGAGGCGAACGCCGCCACGCTGCGCCAGATGGCCCAGCTTGCTCCTGGTTCGACGTTCGCCATGACGTTCCTCCTCCCGTCAGAACTGATCGAAGACGTCCTCCGGCCTGGGTTCGAAGCGGCCGAGAAAGGAGCTCGCTCGGCCGGGACGCCCTTCGTGAGCTTCTACACACCGGACGAGATGTTGGCGCTGGCGCGTGGGGCCGGATTCCGAGACGCCCGGCACATCAGTGCGGCGGCGCTCAACAAGCGTTATTTCGCGGGACGGACGGACGGGCTCCGGACGGCGAGGGGAGAGGAACTGCTCATCGCCACGACCTGACGTATTCCCCGTGTGCGTCTTGCCGTGACCACCAGGTGCGCGGGAAGTGTGGCACTGTGGCGCCCGGCGCGGCCCGCCGGCGGCCGCTCACCCCGCGGAGATCGAGATATGCAAAAGCGCTTTGCCCTGCCAGTCATCGGCACACTTCTGCTCAGCGCCGTCGCGGTCGTCGCCTGCGCCGCACCCGCCTCCGCTGCACCGACCGCTCCGCCGCGAGCGGTCACCGCCACCTCCATTCGAGTCGGGATCCCCTACGTCGACCTGGCAGCCGTCCGGCAGTTCGGTATCACCCTGGACCAAGGCAGCTTCCCGGACGCCTATGACGCGATCATTGCGAACCTCAACGCGCACGGCGGGATCAACGGCCGCAAGTTGGTGCCGTACCTGGTGGCCGTGAACCCCGTCGGAACGGGGCCTGCCATCACCGCCTGTACCCAGCTGGCCGAGGATGATGCCGTCTTCGTCGCCATCGCCCCGCAACAGGCAGACTGTTTCCTGCAGCAACACAATGTGCCGACGATTTCGGGAATGTTCCAGGACGCCGGACCCTCGAGCGGCACCCCCAACTTCACCCTCTTGCCGCCTGCCGCGGCTTACGACCCTGTGCAGCTCGCTGTCCTGGACCATCGTGGTGTCTTCAAGAACAAGAAGGTGGGCCTCTTCGCCGGTACCGAGTCGGATGGGGGCGAGTTGAAGGTCGTGCAGGCATCGCTGCAGTCGTTGGGAGTGCATGTCGTCCAGAGCGCAGTCGACGGTGCACCGCAGAGCGACGAGGTGGCGACGAACCAGCAGGCCGCTCTGATCGCCCAGCGCTTCCAGGACGCCGGGATCAACGAGGTGATCGCGGTGGGCACTGGCGCCACCGTGTGGCCGGAGTCTCTGCAGGCGAACGAGAGCAGCTACCTGCCTGCTTGGATCGCCACCAACGAGTCCGGCCTGGAGAGCGCGGTGCTGGGATCCTCCATTCAGCCGAAGTATCTGGAGAATGTCCTGACGACGAGCCCCGTTCCATCGAACTACACGCTCTGGCACACTCCCGCCGTGCAGCAATGTGATCGGGTGGTTCGCAAGGCCTACCCAACGCTCAAGATCACTCCGCCCACGGATCCACTGACCGGCTCGGACCAGACCTTCTACGCAGTGGAATCGGCCTGTCTGAACATCGACCTCTTCTCGACGATCGCCAAGGCGGCCGGCGAGGACCTGACCTGGTCCACGTTCGCCCACGCCGGCTACTCGCTCAGGAATGCCGCCATTCCGGGTTCGGGTGCACCGGTCTCCTTCGCCCCGGGCCGTCCCTACGAACTCGGCCCGGTGTACCTCGTGACCTTCGACCGAGCCAAGAACGTGCTGCAATTCGCGGACTCGCCGGCAACGAAGTAGGGGAGTCGGACATCCGCCGCTTCGTCCACGAAGTGGTGATCGTCGATCACAGCGGAAACGTGGCCTCGGCCTCCGCCAGGAGTGGGTCGACGTCGCGGGGGAGAACGATCGACGCCGCTGCCGCCGCCCGCGTCGCTTCCTCGTAACGGGCGAGATAGGTGTCGCGGTCTCCATACAGCTCACAGAGCTTCTCGACCGGGAAGCTCTCGTGGTAGCCGACGAGGCGGGCGAAGATGTCGGGCGCCTGTTGCAGGGCGCTGTTGTGGGCCAGTGGTACTTCGACCTGGGGCAGTCTGATGCCGCCTCGGGCGATGCCGTGCTCGTCACGGTCGATCTGTGCCGGCTCGCCGTCGAAGGCGATGCGCGGTTGGATCGGAGGCGGGGTGCCCCCGGTCATCCAAGCCTGCAGGAGATGCAGCGCGGCATCGACGACCGGCGCCACGGAGACGTGGTTGATGCCCTGCATGGTCTCGTCGAGGGGGATGGAGAAGCCGAAGTCTCGCTCCATCCGCGGGCTGGACGATGCCATTGCCGGCAGTGAGACATGCGATGCGCCGGCCACCTCCCAATAGCGAAAGCGGTCAGAATCCGGCTGGCGCACTCCGTAACAGGACGTCGCTTCGCACTCGGTGTTCAGAACCAGAATGGGAATGTCGAGGTCGTCCCGCAGGAGATGGAGTCCTTCGGGGATCCGGGGCTGGCTAGCGTCGGCGGCCGCCTCCCGGATGGTCATGACGGATTCGCCGACCTCGAGCGGGGTTCCGCCACCGAAGTACATCACGAGGAAGAAGGCGTCGAAGCGCCGGGTGATCGGCTGCACGCCGTTGAGATAGGACGCCAGCCGTGCCGCCGACTGTGAGGCGCCCTGCGCGACGAGTCGGCGCACCTCCAGGCCACCCATGGGATCGAGTGCGTCGTGGTGTCGATCAGGTGCCACCACGTTGGCTGCCTGCGTGTAGATGTCGAACGAGTAATCGTCGCTCGGGATCGACAGGGACGCGTACCGTTCGGGATCCCATTGCTGCAAGCCCTGCGGGTTGTCGGGTTGCCCGTGTATGCCGACCCGCTGGACCGAGACCGCCACGTATGCGAAGCCGCCCTCGTAGACCTCGGGGCTGTCGCCGCCCCCGAAGTTCTCGTACCCGGCGGAGACGTTGTTCCACAACACGACCACCGTTCCGTTGAAGGCGGCGGGGTCTGTCGGGCGTACCACCACCAGGCGGGTCTTGTAGGGGGAGCGCACCACCGGCTCGACCTCCCAGCGCCCGTTCCGGCCGAGCTCGGTGCCCGCTCGCGGCCCATACCGGACTGCCTCCCCCTCCAGGAAGTACTCGTCCTGCCGATAGCCCAGCGCCGTCAGATCCGTGGTCGGCCCGCCGAAGGCCCAGCCTTTGCTCCCACCGGTCACGGGCCCGCTGACACGCGCCGAGTTGTCTTCGCTCCCGCCGCTCATCCCTCGACCCGCAGCTCGCGCTTCAAGACCTTCCCGGACGGGTTCCGCGGCAGGACGTCGAGGAAGGTGACAGCTTTGGGCACCTTGAAGCGCGCCAGCTGGGAACCGCAGTGGGCGATGAGCTCGTCCTCTGTCACCGCCGCGCCCCGGTGCAGCACCACGCACGCCACGGGGACCTCGCCCCATCGATCGTCCGCACGGCCGATCACGGCTGCTTCGAGCACAGCGTCGTGCTCGTAGAGCACGCGCTCGACCTCCGAGCTGGCGATGTTCTCGCCGCCCGACACGATCATGTCCTTGAGCCGGTCGACGATGTAGAGATAGCCGTCTGCGTCGCGCACACCGATGTCCCCTGTGTGGAACCAGCTCCCCGTGAAGGCAGCGGCCGTCGCCTCGTCGTCCCGCCAGTAGCCCTTGAAGACCTTGGGACCGCGCATGACGATCTCCCCCAGCTCGCTGGGGCCGAGCGATCTCGCGGCGTTGTCCCAGATGTCGAGCTCGAGGTAGAGGCAGGGCCGGCCGACGGAGCCGAGCTTCGTCATGATGCTGTCGCGATCGAGGAACGTGTCTCCCGAGACTGTCTCTGTCATGCCGTACGCATCGGCAAACCAGGCCGCGGGAAAGACACGTTGTATGCGCTGAATGAGAGGGATCGGCATCTTCTCACCGCCGTTGATGACGACCCGTACCGAGGACAGATCTCGTTGATCTATATCGGGCAGCGCCATGATCGCATTGACCATGGCGGGAGCCAACCACACGGTGGAGACCCGGGAGCGCTCAATCTCATCGACGACGTCGGAGGCGTCGAAGGATCGGTGGATGATCGTCGTGGCGCCCGCAGCGATCAGCGAGGTCGTCGTGAGATCGAGCGCGCCGACGTGGTACAGAGGCCCGCACGCCAACCCGAGGTCGGCCTGCGTGAAGCCGAACTCAATGGTGTGCGCCAGGTTCTTCCAGGCCAGGTTGGCATGGGTGATCATGACGCCTTTCGGCCTTCCGGTGGTACCCGACGTGTACATGAGCCGGTGCACGTCGTCGGCGCCGGCCGCAACCGGATCCGCCTCGTGGGAGTCGGCATGGAGGTCGCCGAGGGAGAGCCACGCCTTCTCGGTGGTGGGCGTGATGCTGGCGCGCACGAGCGAGCCCTCGAGCCCGATCGTCGCCTCATCCGCCAGCCGTCGCAGCGTCTCGTCGCAGACGAGCGCACGCGCTTCGGAGTGGTCGAGGATGTAGCGCACCTCGGGTGCGACGAGCCGCCAGTTGATCGGCATGGCGATGGCACCGAGGTAGTTGGCTGCGAAAAGAGTCTCGAGGAATTCGGGGCAGTTGTACGACAGGAGGGCCACGACGTCGCCGGGGCTGACCCCGCGCCCGGCCAGGCCACCGGCGAGCGCGGCCGCCCGGCGGGACATCTCCCGGTATGTCGTGACTTCCCCTTCGAAGACCGTCATCGCCTTGTCCGGTGTGCGGGCAGCATGGTGTGCCAGTACGGTCCACCAGTTCACGTCGGCCGAGCTCCTCGGCGCGCCGGTCACGTGCGCGTCCCGAAAGGAAGCACCAAGTCGCGGACGCAGGTGCGCCACGCGCCGCACGACCCCACGGTGCGCTGACGACAGCCGCTCGTCTCGACCGACGGCGCGTCGACCTCGCGGTGCGCGCCCTCGACGCGGCCGCTCGGTTGGCGGGGCACTAGTCTCGCCTTCAATGGCACGGGTGGAACCGACCGGCGAATCCCGGCGCAAGGCGAACTGGGAGGCGCGGTACCAGGCGATCATCGACACATCGGCTGGTGTGTTCGCCCGGGGCGGGTACCACGCCACGGGGATCACCGAGCTCTGCGTGGCGAACGATCTCGGCAAGGGGGCGCTGTACCACTACATCGGCTCCAAGGAGGACCTGCTCGCCGCCATTCACGACCGGGTCATGGACGAGGTGATGCTTGGAGCGGACCGCGTGGCGGAGGCGGGCGGCTCGCCGTCGCAGCAGCTTGCGATGCTCGGCGACGAACTGCTGGACGTCATCCACCGCTACCCCGATCACGTGTGGGTCTTCCTGCACGAGTTCCCGGCGCTCACCGGTGAGCGGGCCGAACAGTTTCGCCAGCGCCGCCGCGCCTACGAGCGGCGGGTCGAGGAGGTCCTGCAGGCAGGCGTCGACTCCGGCGAGTTCCGTGACGTGCAGCCGCGGCTGACTGCGCTGGCCTGGCTCGGGATGCACAACTACACGTATCTCTGGTTGAAGCCTGGCGGCGAGTTCTCGGCCTGTGACGTGGCGAAGCCGTTTGGTGACCTCTTCCTGCGGGGCATCACGAACCGGTCCGCCGATCCGGCGTAGGCGTCGCGCGTCTCATGGCGCCGAGTAGCCGCCGTCGACGATGAGGGCCGACCCTGTGGTCCAGCGTGCCGCGTCGCTCGCCAGATAGGAGTACGCACCCACGAGGTCGGTCGCCGTGCCGAGGCCGAGAGGGTGGCGCTCGGCCACGGCGTCGAGTGCGTTCGCCGGAAGCCCGTCGTGGATGGCCGAGCGGAACGTCCCCGGGCACACGCAATTGACGCGGATGCCGTCGCGCGCGTATTCGACCGCCGCCACCTTGGCCAGCTGAATCACTGCGGCCTTGGTGGCGCAATAAGGTGCAGCATGGGACCAGGCGGTGAGGCCGGAGACCGACGCCGTCAAGACGATCGAGCCCGCGTGCTGGGGTCGCATGACCGCCACGGCGGCCCGGATGCCGTTGACCGCTCCCAGCAGGTTGACCCGGAAGGCGCGTTCCCAGTCTTCGGTGCTGAGATTGTGGATGCGGCCGTTCGGCGAGAGCACCCCCGCGTTGCTGATCAGGACATCGAGGTGGCCAAAGCGCTCGACCGCCCGCGTGACCACGGACTCGACCTCGTCATAGTCGCTGACGTCCGCCAGCAGGGTCTCGAACGCGCCGTTCGACGGCGTGATGCCTGCGACCGTCACGTCGAGCGACGGTGCGCTCACGTCGCTCAGGACGAGGTCGGTGTCCGGTTCGCCCGCGAACTGCTTCGACAGGGCGCCACCGAGCCCGCCGCCGGCACCGATGATGGCCACGACCCGTCGCGTCGCCGTCATACGAGCAAGTATCCACCGTCGACGCTGAGCACGGTTCCGGTGATGAACGCTGAGGCATCGGAGGCCAGGAATTGATAGGCCGCGGCGAGGTCGCTGGAGGTGCCCCACCGTCCCTGTGCGGTATGCGCCGTGATAGCCGCCGAGAGCTCTGGGTTTTGTACCCACCCGTCGGCCATCGGCGAGTCGAACCATCCCGGCGCGACGACGTTCACCGTGATGCCCGCCGGTGCCAGGTCGAGTGCGAGACCCTTGGCCACGCCGACCAGCCCCGCCTTCGATGCGCTGTACGCCGCCAGTCCCTTGCGCGGCCGTTCCCCCAGGACCGACCCGGTGAAGATCACCCGCCCCCCCTCGCCCATGACCCGCGCCGCGGCGCGCGCCCCCAGGAAGGCCCCGGTCAGGTTCACCTCCATGACCCGGCGCCAGACCGAGGCGTCGATCTCCCGGGGACCGGCGACGATCGGCGAGATCCCGGCATTGCAGATCCAGGCGTCGATGCCGCCCCATTCGGCCACCGTGGCGTCGGCCACCGCTTCGTTGAAGTCCTCGTCCGTCACGTCGCCGCTGAGCACGAAGGACGTCCCGGGGAGGACGGCGGCCACCGCCTTCAGGTCCCGCTCCGTGCGCGCGACGAGCGCGACGGATGCGCCGGCCCGGGAGAAGGCGTGGGACAGCAGCGCGCCGAGGCCGCGGCTGGCGCCGGTGATCACCACGCGCTTGCCGGCGACGGCACCGGGGCCCGGGAACGCCTCGGGTATGTCGATCTGGTCGATCATCGTTTTTCTCACGTTGTACCGACCAGTACAGTACACGTCTGATGCCCGACCATCCGTCCTCGCTCGCCGGGTATTCCGTGATCGATCGCATGGAGATGCAGAGCCGGATGCTCCTGATCCGCGGCTTCGAGGAGCGGGTGGCTGCCCTCTACCGCGATGGCGAGGTCCCCGGCTTCGTCCACCTCTCCACCGGACAGGAGGCGTCGGCCGTCGGCGCGTGCTGGGCGTTGGGTCCCGCGGACGTCATCACCTCGACCCATCGCGGCCATGGCCACTGCTTGGCCAAGGGTCTGGACCCGGCCGGGATGTTCGCCGAGCTGATGGGCAAGGACCAGGGCACGAATCGGGGCCGCGGCGGCTCCATGCACATCGCCGACCCCACGGTGGGGATCTTCGGCGCCAACGGCATCGTGGCCGCCGGCTTGCCGATTGCGGCCGGAGCGGCGACGGCGGCCCAACTCCGCGGAGACGGCAGCGTGACCGTCGCGTTCTTCGGTGACGGTGCGGTGGCGCAAGGAGCGTTCCACGAAGCCCTGAATCTCGCCGCCGTCTGGAAGCTCCCGGTCGTCTTCTTCTGCGAGAACAACGGGTATGCCGAGTTCTCCCCGGCTTCCACCCAACATGCGGCGTCATTGGAGCAGCGGGCAGCCGGCTACGGCATTCCGTATGTGGCGGTGGACGGCAACGACGTCGCGGCGGTCGCGACCGTGATGGAGGACGTCGTGGGCGCCGCCCGCGAAGGGCGTGGACCCTCCGTCGTCGAGGCGGCCACCTACCGTTGGCACGGCCACTACGAGGGCGACCCCGAGCGCTACCGATCGCCGCAGGAGCTCGAGGAGTGGCGCGCCCGCGATCCACTGCTGCGCAACGAGGCGCTGCTGCGGGAAGCGGGAGTCCGAGACGACCAGATCAAGGCGCTCGACGCCTTCACGTCTGCCAGCCTCGATGGCGCCGTCGCGACCGCCCGCCAGCTGGCGAAACCAGTGGCGGCCACGCTGACGGACTTCGTCGTACGTCCGCGGCCGGTGCGAACGGAGCCCAACCCTCCCGGGAAGGATGCGCCGGTCTTCCGCACCATGGACGCCATCCGGTCGGCGCTCGAGATCGAGTTGACCGAGGACGATCGGGTGTTTCTCGCGGGCGTCGATGTCGGCGCCGGCGGCAACGTCTTCGGCCTCACCCGGGGGCTCGCCGAGGCGTTCATCGGACGGGTGCGTGACACGCCGATCTCCGAGACGGCCGTCGTCGGCCTCGGTGTCGGTGCGGCCATGGCGGGGATGCGTCCAGTCGTGGAGTTGATGTATCTCGACTTCATCGGGGTGTGTTTCGACCAGCTCCTCAACCAGGCGGCAAAGCTGCCGTTCATGACCGGTGGTGGCGCCGAGATGGCGCTGACCGTCCGGACCCAGTTCGGTGCGGGGCGTTCCTCGGGCAGTCAGCACTCGCAGAGCCTGGAAGCCCTCCTGGCCCACATACCGGGATTGACCGTCGTCATGCCGTCGACACCGGCCGACACCTACGGGCTCCTACGTGCGTCCATCCAAGACCCGAACCCGGTGGTGTTCATAGAGAACCGCCTGTTGTACGGCATGAAGGGACCGCAGCCGCCGTCGGACTACATCCTCCCCATCGGCCGGGCCGCGGTCGTGCGGGCCGGGTCGGACCTGACCGTCGTGTCGGTCTCGCGCATGGTCCACGAAGCGCTGGCGGCCGCGGCCTCGGTGGAGGCGGAAGGAATCTCCGTCGAGGTGATCGATCTCCGGACCGTGGCTCCGTTGGACATGGCGACGATCCTCGAGTCGGTGCACAAGACCAGCCGGCTGCTCATCGCCCACGAGGCCGTGGTGCCGTTCGGCATCGGCGCAGAAATCGCGGCCACCGTGGCGCGGGACGCGTTTTGGGATCTCGATGCGCCGATTGAGCGCGTCGGGGCCGCGGCGACTCCGTCGCCCTATGCGCCCGACCTGGAGCGGGCCTGGTTGCCCGATCGCGAGGACATCGCGGCTGCCATCCGCCGTCTGGCGGCCGTGTAGGCCGCGTCGTCAGTCAGCAGCCGAGTTGGCGGGCGATCACCAGGTGCTGAATTTCGTTGGTGCCCTCACCGATCTCGAGGACCTTGGCGTCGCAGTAGAAACGGGCGACCGGCGTCTCGAGCATGTAACCCAGGCCGCCGTGGATCTGGACCGCCTCTGACGCCGCCCAGACCGCCACCCGGCTGGCCTTCATCTTCGCCATCGCCGCCTCCTTCTGGAAGGGCTGCTTGGCGTCTCGGAGGGAAGCGGCGCGATAGGTGAGCCACCGCGCCGCTTCCAGCTCGGTGGCGATGTCGGCCAACTTGAACTGCACCGCTTGGAACTTCGAGATCGGCTGCCCGAATTGCTCCCGCCCTTTGGCGTAGGCGAGCGCGAGGTCGAGGACGGCCTGGGTCAGGCTGAGCGACAAGGCGGCGATGGAGATGCGCCCGACCTCCAGGGTGCGGAGGAATTGCCCCAGGCCCAGGTTCGGGTCCCCGAGGAGATGCTCGTCGGGGACCCAGACGTCGTCGAGATAGAGCTCCCGGGTGTCGAGCCCGCGCCAGCCGATACCGCGCATCTTCGGCCCCATGGTGAAGCCGGCCGTGTCCTTCTCCACGACGAGGCTGGCGAAGCCGGGCTCCCGGCCTTCGGCGGGCTCGGTGCGCGCCAGCAGCGTCACCCCGAACGACATGTCGGTGCCGGCGTTGGAGATGAACGTCTTGCGACCGTTGATGAGCCACCCACCGTCACGCCGCTCGGCCCGGGTGCGGATGCCGCGCGCGTCGGAGCCGGCGTCCGGCTCGGTGAGCCCGAACGCGCCGAGCGCCCGCCCTTCCGCCAGCGGCCGCAGCCAGCGCTCCCGTTGTTCGTCGTTCCCGAAGAGGTACAGGGGCAGTGAGCCGATGGTGGCGTGGGCCTGCCAGGCGGCGGCCACGGACTGGTCGGCCTGGCCGATCTGCTCCATCGCCGCCACAAAGCCGACCGTCGACATACCGATCCCGCCCCACTCCTCGGGAACGAGGATGCCGAGGAGCCCGAGCGCACCCATCTCCCGCAGGAGATCGGTCGGGCATCGGGCCTCCTCCCAGGCCAGCGGCGCGCGCCGGGCGATCTCGCCCTGCGCGAAGTCGCGGCAAAGGCCGACGAGGTCCTGTTCCGATTCGCTCAGCGAGAGGTCCATGGAGCCTTTCAGGTCACTTCCCGGCCTGCAGGTGCGCCAGGAAAGAGGCCGACCAGTCGGGGAGGTCGCGCGGTACGACGTACCCCTGCTCGCGGTTGATCTCGTCCCAGTGCTCGGCCACATCCTCGACCGTCGCCCCGGTGGCCACGTAGCCCGGGGTGGATGCGATGAAGATGCGGGCGAACCGTCCTGCGCCGGCGGCGTAGAGCTCCCCGTTGACCGGACACGCTTCGTGGGCCAGGAACGCCATCAGCGGCGCCACCTGGCCCGGTGCCAGGGGCGACGAAGTGTCGTCGGGATCGGCGTCCGGTCCGGCCATGCGCGTCATTGCCGCGGGCGCGATGAGATTGATTTTGATGCCGTGGGCCTCGCTCATGGTGGCGATGCTGCGCGTCAGGCCGATGACGCCGCCCTTGGCGGTTGCGTACGACAGATTCTTGGGCAGCCCGAAGATCCCCGAGGAGGTCGTCATCACGATGCGGCCGTAGCCCTGTTCGACCATGTGGGGCCAGCCCGCCCGCGTCGTGTTGAACGACCCGAGGACGTGCACGGCGAGATGCCGCTCCACGTTCTCCTGGTCGACGTCCGGCAAGCCCGCCCACTGCATGATGCCTGCGTTGTTGATCAGGATGTCGAGCCGTCCGAAGTTGTCGACGGCTGCGTCAATGAGGGCCTGTGCGCCGGACGGTGCAGCCACATCGTTCTGGTCGGGAATGGCCGAGCCACCGGCGGCGGCAATCTCCGCCGCGACGGTCGCGGCTACCCCGGCGTCCGACCCCAGTCCCTGTATGGAGCCGCCGACATCGTTGACGATGACGCGGGCGCCCCGGCTGGCCAGGAGCAGTGCGTAGGCACGACCGATGCCGCGTCCCGCGCCCGTGATCGCCGCGACGCGCCCCTCGAAACTGTGCATGTCCACGCCGACCCCGCCCTCCGGTGCTGCTGGCTTTTGCGTGCGGTCTAGTTGGGCGACGACGTCGCGGCAAGCGGGGCCTTGAAGCCCAGGAGGTCACCGAGGGTCCCCCCGACCATGGCGGACCGCTCGTCTTC